>Ga0172371_10002433_pt1 | contig 29547 bp, 32 predicted proteins | sample Lak12m_FD_114543 | JGI IMG/M metagenome (GOLD analysis project Ga0172371, IMG submission 114543) | Freshwater microbial communities from Kabuno Bay, South-Kivu, Congo - kab_022012_12m | ecosystem: Environmental > Aquatic > Freshwater > Lake | place: Democratic Republic of the Congo: South-Kivu...
ATAATCATCAAAAACTTTAATACCATTTTCGTCAACAATCAGTTCCATTCGTCTACCGATTCCTTTAAATTCAGATAATGATTTTTTTATTAGGTCTTCATCAATTTTTAATTCTTTACCCAGCAAATAAACCATATTTGCATTTTTTTGATTATGCTCCCCAATTATTTGCAATTTAAAATGAATACCCTTACTATCTTTTTCAGATATTAATGTTTTTTGCCCAACCATATTGGCTTTTAATTTTTCAAAACTTTCCAAAACTTCTTCCTCATTTTTAAAAAAATCAGGATGATCGAACTCAATATTATTGATAACCAGTATTTCCGGATGATAATTCAAAAAATTATTATTAAACTCATCCGCCTCCACTATCGCCCATTCACCTTTTCCAAATCGGCTACTTCCATTCCATTCAGGGACAATTGCTCCCAATACAACAATGGGGTCAAGCCCCGCATCGATTAGAAGTTTTCCTGCCATTGCGGTTGTGGTCGATTTTCCATGAGTTCCTGCAATTGCAATAACTTTTTTGTCTTTCAATAAAACCTTCCCAAGGAATTCTTCCCACGTCATTACAATCCCCCGTTTTTGTCCTTCGACAAGCTCAGGATTATTTTTGTTTAGAAATAGTATTGCAGGAGAAATTACAAGTAAATCAACGTCATTTAAGTGATCCGGAGAGTGGCCTTTAAAAATGTTTTTTCCATATGCCGTGTTTTCTTCCAAGTCACACCCGGTAACAGAATATTCCATGTTTTCGGCCAATTTTGCCACTCCAGACATTCCACTACCTCCAATTCCCATCATGTGAATTTTCATTTGAGTCTTGCCTCCATTTTTATTATCGCTTTTTGTAATTCTTCCGGAGTATTTATTCCTTGCCATTCATCATCATTTGGTAAAGTATATGTAGCCATTCTATCCCCCTGTTCAATTGCAATTTTGATTAGGTCAACTAGATAAAGTTCACCACTAGCACTTTTATTTACTTTTTTAATATTTCTTGAAAACCAGTTTCTATCAAAAACATAAAGCCCATCATTTACCTCATTTATTCTTTTTTCTTCTTCAGTTGCTTCTTTTTCCTCCACCACTTTAGTAATTAGTCCGTTTTTTCCACGAATAACTCTACCCAAACCCGTTGGATTATTTTTAATTAGTGAAACAAATGTGAGTTTTCTATTTCTATCAAGATGTGTTTTAACAATATTTTTGATAGTTTCTGGTTTATAAAAAGCACTATCATCACCATTTATAACTATTAAGGTTTTACTGTCATTCGAAATAAGATTAAAACCAGTTTTAGCCGCGTCAGCGGTCCCTCCTTTGGGATTTTTTTGAATTGCAATTTTACAGGCACCCATAATTGCCTTTTTAACAAGATTACGTTTAAAAGAAACCACAGAAACAATGTCCATAATTCCCGCTTTTCTAAGATTTTCCAATGTATAAGTTACCATTGGTTTGCCGCAAATTTTGTGAAGAACTTTGGGTAGAAAAGATTTCATTCTAGATCCTTTACCCGCTGCTAAAACTACTGCGGATATATTTTTATCTGTGTCCAATAAATTATTAATAAATTGCAAATCATTCCATGGATGTTCATAGGTATCATACGCCATACTTTTTTCGTGCCCTTTGCCAAGAATGGCAACAGTATCTCCTTTTTTGGCAATAGAAAGCGCATGGGTAATTGCCTCTCCTCTTTGGGCAATTCTAACAAAATTTTTTCCCTCAACCCCCCCCGATTTGATTGCCCCATCACGCATTTTCGACAAAATCTTAAAGATATTTTCACTTCTTGGATCTTCGGCTGTAAATATTGAACAATCCGCAATACTCACCGATATTTTACCCATTTGAAAGCGCTTTCTTGTATCTCTTTCCCCTGCACAACCAAAAACAGAAATTAATTTTCCCTTAGTCTCAGTTTTTAAGTGTTTCAGGACAGCTTTAAGTGAGTCTGGGGTATGGGCAAAATCAATTACAATATTTATATCCAGATCGTTTTTGACATTCATTAATCTACCTTCCGGAAGTTCAAACGAAGGAATTTCTTTGATTAAATCTACTCTAGAAATACCCAATTTTTCCAATGCTTCAACTGCACATTCCGCATCTAAATTATTATATTTACCGGGTAAAATATTTATATCTGTTTCCTTTGGCCAAATAACTTTTTGGTTACATTTGTTTATAAATGACATTTTTATTTTTTTGTATTCACTAAAAGTCTTATGATAATCCAAATGTTCCGGGGCTAGATTGGTAAGAACTCCAACTTCAAAATTGACTCCCGCAATTCGTTTTTGATCAATGCCGTGGGAGCTAACTTCAATAATTGCATATTTATAACCTTTGTCTACAAATTCTTTCAGAGTCTTATGAAGATAAATTACATCGGGACTGGTGACATGAAGCCCGGGGGTTGAAAGGGTAGAAATTATACCTGTTTTATTTCCTAACCTTGTTAACAAATGATAAATTAAATGGCAAGTTGTAGTTTTTCCTTTAGTGCCTGTGACACCAATAATTTTTAATTTACCGGATGGATTTCCATAGAAACTGGAGGCAACAATCCCCAAAGTCTCTCTTGAATTTTCGACTCTACAATAATCAACAGGTAAATTTTGAATATTTTTTTCTCCAACTATGACTACAGCACCATTATTAACAGCCTGATTAATATAATCATGACCATCGGAATGTAATCCCTTTAGAGCAAAGAAAATAAAGCCGGGCTTAACGTCACCCGAATTTGCCGTTATACCTTTATATTTCTTAGTAAAAATATCAGACAGACTAATAAGATTAGACATCTGTGATATATTATACCAAATGCGAGGCCAAAAAACGGCATTTATACTTGATTTCGATAATGTACTCTTTGATACAGAGTCATTAAAAAAGGCGTGGGTAAAAATATTAAAAGAAAATAAAATTAGTAACGCAAAATTTATTAAAGCATATAAAAAATCAAAGTCGCGTTCAGGGTATCTTGAAATAAAAAAACTTGTAAAATATTTAAATATTGATCGACGTTTACTTATGACGCTTCCTTTTGAAAACTTTGTCTTTCCGCAAGTAATTGAAAATCTAGAATATCTAAAGACTGTTGGTTTAGTTTTATTAATATCAGTTGGGGACAATTATTTTCAACCCAAAAAAATTAATAAAAGCGGCATTGCAGAAATTATTGGAAAAAATAATTGCAGAATTACAATCAATAAAAAGATTGCTTTAAAAAAAGCCATTAATAGATTAGAAAAATTAAAATATAAAAATATTATTGTGATAGATGATATGGCTCAAAATTTAGTCGATGCAAAAAATATTTCTTCATCGCTTACAACCATTTGGGTCAGGTATGGAAAATATAAAAATAATCAACCCACGACTCAATTATCGGTTACCTATAAAACAAAATCTTTTGTGGAGTCTGTTAGATATATTGTGAAAAATAAACTAGTAATTATTAAGAATTGCAAAAGCTAATTTTTTAGAATCGTGTCTTAATAAATGGTCTTTTTTTAGATATTCTGCCAAGTTAGTTCTAATAATTTTTAGTTGTGGTGACGTCTTTATACATTCAGCTGCGTCAATTATCACTTCTCTCTTTTTTTCCCCACGATAAACTTTAACTATTTCCGGACCAAATTTTTTATTATTAGCAATTAAAAATTCTAATCGATTAGAATTCCCCAGATAATAATTTAGTGCTTTTAAATAATCTGAGGCTTTAAAATAATCTGTCTCTCCACTTTTTTCAATTAAATTTAATACAAAAAATACTTTTGCCTTTGATTTGTTTATTGTCTCAGCGACTCCATCAATCAATAAATGGGGTAATACGCTTGTGTATAAGTCCCCAGGAGCAAAAACAATAATATCTGCTTTTTTAATAGCATGAATAACCTTAGGGTTAATATCTGCATGAGTTGTAAAATATATTCTGGAAATCCTATTGCTTGGGGTAAATCCTTTACTATTTTTTCTTATATCAATATTTGCTTCCCCATTAATTTCTGTTCCATTTTTGGTCATACAAACAAGATTGACGTCTGTAAGAGTTGCCGGTAACACTTGTGCTTTAATTCTAAAAAGTGCTCTTTCTGCATCTGTCCCCCTATCCTGACCATGAAAAATATGATCCAATCTAACTCCGATTAGATTTCCCAAAGAATGTCCTTTTAATGGCCCATTAACTTCGATTAGCCTGTCATCAAAAAGACGCTGTGCCACCCTTTGCTGGACTTCATTTTCCATTAAAGCAAGCAGGCAAGCTCTAATATCCCCCGGTGGAAGAACTCCCAAGGCACTTCTTAAAATTCCACTACTGCCTCCACTATCCCATGTTCCCACAACAGCAGTTATATTAGACGGGTCTACTATTTTTTTTAATCCATTAAGAAGTTGAAAATGCCCGGTTTTGCCGCCAAAAGTGACAATTTTTTTGTTAAATTTATTCTTTTGCATTCTCTGACGGACGGGAGACTATCTCTGCCCCTAAAGACTGTAAACGTGATTCTATATTTTCATAACCTCGGGCAACCATTTCGATATTTTCTATTTCGCTTCTCCCTTGGGCTATTAACGCAGCTAAAATTACCGAAATTCCGGCTCTAATATCTTTACAATAAAGCCTATCACTTAATAGTGGTGTTGGACCGGTAACTATTACACGGTGAGGGTCTGCGATAAAAATTTTGGCACCCATTGAAATTAGATCATCTACAAAAAACATTCTCCATTCGTACATCCAATCATGACAAACGACTGTCCCTAAAGTTTGCGTTGCCAAGACAATAAATGGGCTCATTAAATCAGTTGGGAAACCAGGCCAAGGTCTGGTTTGAAATTTTCCGCGCTCTGCCACAAGTTTTGACGGCAAAACTATTAAATTATTTTCTTCAGTTTTATATTTAACGCCCATATAGCCTAGATAATTTAATATCATCGGATATTTATTTGCATCAAAATCCTCAATTTTAACCTTGCCATTTGTAATTGCGGTTGCAATTGCAAATGTTCCACCTTCAATATGATCCGGACAAACTTCATGCTCAACACCTGACATTTTTGACCTTTCGATATTTAATACATTTGAGCCAATACCTGAAATCTTTGCACCCATTTTAACTAACATTTGAGCCAGATTAACCACGTGTGGTTCTGAAGCAACATCCTCAAAAGTAACATCATCCACACCAGACGAAGCCATCATTAGCCCCATTTCGGTTGCGGTAACTGATGGTTCATCCAAAAATATTTTTCCACCAATTTTTTTCTTCCAATTTAAATAAAACCTGCCGTCTTTACGGGTAATTTGGACTCCAAGTCGTTGCATCATTGCAAAATGAGTATCAAGTAGTCTTTCGCCTATTTGATCCCCCCCGGGGGGAGTAACTATTGCCTTACCAAACTTTGCCAATAAAGGTGCAGCAAGTACCACTGAAGCTCTAAATTTGGCCGAAAGATCCGGGTCAGGATCAAAAGAAGACAGTCCAGAAGGATCAATTGTTACCCTATGGCCATCTCTCTGAATTTTTACCCCAAGTTTGGAAATTAAATCAAGCATGACTGAAACATCTAAAATATCAGGGACATTAGTCAAAATTGTAGGAGTATCAGCAAGAAGTGCGGCTGGAATTAGTTTTAAAGCAGAATTTTTATTTCCGGATAATTTTATACTACCTTCAAGTTTTTTCCCCCCGGTAACTATAAATTTAGTCATAAATACTTTACTTAGTGTCTATTGTATCATTCCTCTGGCAAAACCCCCAAATATGGAAACAGATCTTTTGCAATTGCAAACCACAATGGTGCGGCTGTTTCGGCTGCCCAAGGGGAACTTTGTGGAGACGTGAGAGTAACAAGCATGATAAATTTAGGATTATTTGCCGGTGCAAATCCTATGAAGGAATGGTTGGTGTTAGTTGGGTCATAATGACCAGCTACCGGAATTTGAGCAGTACCGGTTTTACCGGCAACCTTAAAACCTGCAATTTTTGCCCATTTAGCCTCACCCCGATCAACAGCCTCCACCATCATCTGTGTAGTCTCTTGTGCTGATTTTTGGCTAATAATTCGATTTGATTCTTGAATTTTTGTTTTGTTGGCGTCTTTATCGCTATTAATTTGCACCACTAAGTGTGGCGTAACCAAGTAGCCTCCATTAGCTATTGCCGCTACAGCTTTAACCATTTCGATTCCGGTTACTGCAACGCCTTGACCAAAACTAGCCGTAGCTAAATCAACCATATTCCAAGTTCCTCTTTCTCGAAGTTTAGAAAATGCTTCACCCTGAAGATCGATTCCGGTTTTTTGGCCAATGCCAAATTTATTTAGATAATCAAAAAGTGTATTTGCACCTAATTTTTGTCCAATAAATGACATCCCAACATTATCTGAATGAACAATGACGTCAGTCATTGAAATATCTGGAGTATATTCATTGTTCCAGGTTTTAATAAGATATTTGTCTAATTTTAATGGTTCTTGGCAAATATTACATTTAGTATCAGGGTCTATCACTCCAGCATCCAGTCCCGCAGCCATTACAACAACTTTTAATATCGACCCGGGTTCAAATGTATTTGAGATTATGGGATTTTTAAATAAACTATTTTCATATCCGGAATAGTTAGATTGGTCAAACGACGGAAAACTCGCCATTCCTAATATTTCACCATTCAAAGGATTCATGACTGTAACATTACCGCCCGTAGCACCATAAGCTTGGATACCTTTTGATAATTCGTCTTCAATTACCATTTGGACTCTTTTGTCCAAGCTAATTTTTAAATCAACCCCAGGAATTGCTGAAACTTGTGTGGTATTACCATTAAATATTGGTAAACCTTTCGCATCCCTAATACCACCCAAAAATCCTGGCTTGCCACTTAATGGGAGCTCATAATAACCCTCTAATCCAAAATAACCAACATCCCCACCGTCATTGTTTTTACCCACAAAGCCTAATACTTGAGCGGCAGAAGAAGCTTCGGGATAAAAGGATGATGACTGCATATTAAATCCTATTCCACTAATTTTCATTGCTTCAATATTGCGTTTAGTTGAATCATCAACTTTTTGTTTTAGAATAATCCAACTTGATTCTTTTTTGTTTAATAAAGTTTTAAGTCGGTTTGCCTCACTTAACACAGATTGGTCATCGTCACGATCGGTTTTAAGTATATTTGCTAATTTATCCGCGACTAAATCCGGATTTTTAACCAGTTTTGGATTTGCCCAAATTAACCACTTTTGGGTTCTTAGTACCCAATAACTGCCGTCTGGTGCAAGTATGTTCCCACGTGATGCAAGTGTAACCTCATTTGTAGATTGTTGACTTTTTGCCGCCTCCGACAGTGTCTTTCCATTGATAATCTGCCAACTAAATAATTTATATGAAACTCCCAAAAACAATAGTATAAATAATATTGAAAGTAAACGAATTTTTACAGCCATTTTCAAATCATGGAAGTTTTGCAACAGCTTCAGTCGGTTTGATGTAGACCAAATTTGTAGGTTCATTAAAACCTAATTCATTAACTTTTGCTTTTAACTGATTATTTGAGATAGAATTTTCAAGTTCATTTTTTAATAGACTTTTTTTATCTATTAACAAATCTCTTTCTGTATGCATTTTTGATGCCAACCCACTCGCGGTGGCGGTTTCGATAGTAACAACAATTGAAGATATTGACAACACTATCAAAGACAAAACTATAATAACTTTTCTCCAATTGTTTTTAATTAATTTATTTTTAGTCATATCGTTTTTCTAAAATACGCATTTTTGCGCTTCTTGATTTATTATTTAATTCAACTTCTGCTTTTGAGGCCATAATTGGCCCTTCTGAAATTTTAGCTACTCCTTCGAACGCCTTTAATTTGAAAAACTTTTTGACAATAGCATCTTCACCGGAATGAAAGCTGATTATTACAAGTCTTCCATTTGGCTCTAATAATTCAAATGCTTTTGGTAAAAAATTTTCCAAATTAGTTAGTTCACTATTCACTGCAATTCTTAAAGCTAGTAGTGGTAATGTGGCAATATTTAATTGTTTTTCGGATCTTAACCCCTGGCAAATTTTCAAAAAATCTTTGGTAATAGTAATTAGTTTGTTTTTTCGAAATTCACAAATTCGTTTTGTTAACCATCTGGCAGAACTCAGATCCACCACAGTAACAAAAAGATCTTCAAGTTGGTCGGGGCGCAACATATTTAGTAAATCCGATGCTTTTACCCCCTGCGAATTGGGATCAATTCTCATGTCTAACGCTGCGTCAGGGTTAATAAATGAAAAACCTCGATCCGGATTTTTTAAATGGAGATTTGTAACTCCTAAATCAACCAGAATTCCGGCAATATTTTGCCATTTATGTATTTTTGCAATTTTATCAATATCTGCAAAATTTCCATTGACAAGCAAATAATTATTTTCATCCATTTTTTCTAAATTTAATCTTGTCTGGGCTATCTCTACCATTGAAGGATCAAGGTCAATTCCCAATACCTTACCCCCGTTTTTTAATATTTCCAATGAATGTCCGCCATTACCCAACGTGCCGTCTATATAATTACTATTTGTTTTAATGTGCAAAGCCTCGATTACATTACTTGTCATCACCGACTCATGAAAGTCATTTCTCATTTTTACTTAATTCTTCAATGTAATCTCTTGTACTTTTTGACAATGTCATACTTTTTTCATCCCAAACCATCTTTGACCAAAGTTCAACCCTATCTCCTACTCCGACAAAAACAACTTCATGGCTAAACTTAGCGTATTCATGCATTATTTCGGGAATTACTATACGACCCTGGTCATCAGGCTCTGTCTCGTAAGCACTGCCTAAAATAAACCGTTCAATGTCCCGAACCCCAAGTCCGATTGTTTTTTTGCCACCTGTTAATCTATTAAGTAAATTATTCCAAAAAGTATTACTTACTAAAATTAAACAATCTTCATACCACTTGGCGAGTATTGGTCTTTCCCCAAGTTCATTAATAAATTTTTTAGGTACTGCGACGCGTCTTGCGTCACTTAAATTGCCCAAATATGATCCTATTAACATATGGTTTGTCTTGGGCAGGACTCACCGCTTTTCACCATCTCAAACCATTGTGATATTATTTTCACACGATGTCAAGAGGTTTTTCACCGAACAAAATGCTAATAAGAAAGTCAAACTATATCAAAAGAAATGTTATTTATTTCCCTGAATGGGGTTTTGAGTCTGAAGCAAAAATACTATAACCATTACTGTTAATAACAACTACAGATGGATCTGGACTAGCAAATGTTTTCATTGTCACAAAAAATACATCTTTGGCAATTTTATCTAATGTGTATTTAAAGTTTCCATCTACAGAAGACAATTCTGCAACATTTGACTGTAAATGAAATTCTGTGGTTAATTTTCCGATTAATTTACCATCAGTATTTCTAAATTTAATTGTCATTGAACCAGTCTCAACGCCTGTATCATACCTATATTTACCTGAAGATTCCGAACCCAAAAGCAGCTTTCTTTCAATATCAGTTCCGTTGAGTTTGGCCATACCTGGCACCCCTTGTTGATTACCTTTATCGGTATTATATACAAGCTCATAATCCATACTCACTGCACCAGGGACGTTAATTTTTTCTACTTTAAAGTTTAACCAATGTCCATCCGAACCTTTTACAGTAGGATTGTCAGTTGGAATTAAAGAAACAATTGGCCATTGAGATTCTGGAAGATCCGGCACAAAAACATCTTCTTCTGAAACTGAAGTATCACTATTATTACCTGATTTAATTAACACAAAAACGATAATGGAAGTAACAATCAAAACTACACCTAGAATAATTGGCAAAATTTTTTTCACCTTAATTCATTTAAAAAGTATTCTGATAATTTGTCAATAGCAATTCTTTGTTGTGTAGCTGTATCACGATCTCGAACTGTAACTGTAGCATCCTCAAGTGTTTGGTAGTCAACTGTAACACACCAAGGAGTCCCTATTTCATCTTGTGCAAAATATCTCTTTCCAATGTTTCCTCTCTCGTCCCAGGCAACAACCATATTTTCTTTAAGCATTTGGTAAACTTCCCGTGCTTTTCCGGCTATTTCAGGTTTATTGGCAACTAATGGAAAAACGGCAACTTTATAGGGTGCGATTTTAGAATCAAGTTTCATAATGACACGTCCATCCTCTTCTGAATAACCATTAAATAATAAAATTCCGGCAAGTCTGGAAAGTCCAAATGTTGGTTCTATCACATGAGGCATAAATTCTTCATTTGTAAATGGATCCCTGTAACTTAAGTCTTTTCCGGAATTTTTGGAATGGTTGCCCAAATCATAATCTGTCCTATAAGCAATCCCAAACATTTCTTTAAAACCGAATGGATATTTATATTCAATATCCATTGTTCGTTTTGAATAAAACGACCTTTCAAATTCCTCGTGCTCACGCCACTTGAGATTTTCTTCTTTTATTCCAAGAGCCAGAGCAAATTTCCACATTTCCTGTCTAAATTCTTCAAACGTCTTTTCCCAATTTGTAGGGTGTATAAAATATTCAAATTCCATTAAGTCAAATTCAAAAGAACGGTGTGTAAACTGCCCCATTGTAATTTCATTTCGATAAGCTTTACCTTGTTGTGCAATCCCAAATGGGATTTTGACACGAGTAGAATCTAAGACATTTTTAAAATTCAAAAAAATTCCTTGCGCAATTTCTCCCCTAAGATAAGCTAAATTTTTTCCTTCTTCCAAAGTCCCCATTTTTACTTCAACTAGTTGGTTAAATTTTCTGATATTTGTCCAATTGAATTTATTACACTTTGGACAAGGAATTTTGTTTTCCGTTACTATCTTCTCAAGTTCAGAAAAATCTAATCCTTCTACTTTTTTGCCTGGAATAGCATTTTCAATTAGATGATCTGCCCTGGCTCTATTTTTACATTCCTTGCAATCAATTAATGCCTCGTTAAAACCAGCTAAATGACCCGACGCTTCCCAAATTTCCGGCTTAATAATTGTGGCGGCATCAATCACCACCATATTATCTTTGTCCAAAACAAATTTCTTAAGCCATAAGTCACGAATGTTATTTTTTAGAAGTGTCCCCGCTGGTCCCCAATCCCAAACATTAGCAAGTCCCCCATAAAGTTCAGAGGAAGGAAATACAAATCCTCGTCTTTTGGCAAGAGCCACTATCTTTTCCATTAAGTTGTTATTGGAATCCATATAAGAAGAATTATATTACTCACCTATTCAAAATCCAAACGGAAAAATTAAGAAGTGTTGCAAACGATACCCAAGCCATATATGGGTAAAGTAAATATGCTGCTTTTTTATCTATTTTTGAAAAAGCAGAAATTGTTTGATAAATAAAATAAAGCATTGCAACGATCACGATTAGCGCCAAAAATAGATTTTTTAAGCCAAAAAATATCGGTGTCCAAATTCCATTTAGAATAAGTTGAATTACAAAAAGTGTAACGGCCTCACGATTGATTTTATTTTTTATCCCTTTTTGCCAAATTAAGAAAACGGAAATTCCCATTAAAGCGTAAAGAATTGTCCAAACAGGTCCAAAAATCCAATTTGGAGGACTAAAAAAGGGTTTATTTAAAAAAATATACCAAGTCGGTATTGCTGAAAATGTAGTAAATGATCCCAAAATCCCTACTGCCTCACAACCTAAAATTGCAATAACAATTTGCAACTTCTTTTTCATAATTTAATATTACATCTCCTGTATAATTGATTTCAAGATGATCTTTTCTAAAAAGAATATTATTTTAGGATTAATTCTTGTTGGAATTTTTATCACCGGTTTTATTCTATCTTACTTTTTATTCAAATCATCTAAAACTTCCGTCGTAAAAACTATCAATCAAACCCCCTCACCAAGCACCCAAACTATTAATTTTGCACCAATCCCAACCACATTGTTGCAAGAAAAAGGTGTCTACAACACAGTTTTTTTGGGTTATGGCGGCACGGGCCACTCAGGAGGGTTGTTGACAGATAGTATTATAGTTGTTCACGTAAATTCAAACAACAAAACCGCGGTGCTAATTTCTGTTCCGCGAGACTTGTGGGTTGACGGAAATCATAAAATTAATGCTGACGCTTCAATTAATGGGTTCCAAAATATTGGTGGCGTAGTAAAAAGTGTCACCGGATTACCTATAAATTATTTTGCCGCGGTAAATTTCTCAGAATTTACAAAACTGATTGATACAGTCGGGGAAATTACAGTTGATGTACCAAAAAGTTTTGACGATCCTTTTTATCCCATTGCAGGGCTTGAAAACGAAACTTGTGGCAAGTCGGTGGAAGAAATTGCAGCCTTAAAAGAAAAGTACTCGGATGCCCAACTTGAGATGCAATTTATATGCAGATACGAAAGAATCCATTACGATAAAGGCCCCGCAAATCTAAATGGAACGGAAGCACTTAAATTTGTGCGCTCCCGGCATGGAGACAGTGATTTTGGCAGAAGTGAACGCCAATTTGCAGTGCTAAAGGGAATTTTGTCCAAACTGATTTCTCTTCAAACATTGACCAGACCCGGAGAAATTATTACCAACTTACTAAAATTAGTTAATACTAATTTAACTTTTTCACAGATCAAAGATTTATTAGAAATAATCGGAGATAGTGGTATATATAAAATTACTACAATTCATTTATCAACAGAGAATGTTTTAGTGGAAAGTAGGTCTTCAGGTGGAGCTTACATACTAAATCCAAAAGCAGGAATTTTTAATTACTCAGAAATAAGAGAATATATTTCTTCTAAATTATAAACCGCTATTTTTGATTTCTTGCTCTAAATACGGGGCGATGGTATCGATTCCAGTCTTCTTGCAATTTAGCCTTAAGGTTTGGATCATGTCCAGAATGATTTGGTTGATGAAACAAAGATCTTAAAAAGTGATCTCGTTTATTAAAATATAGTGAGTCATTATCCTTTAACGGCCCCTTTTCTGAACCACCTCCTAAAGATAAAATAATCTCCTTTGATGACATACAGGAAATATATTAATTTATTAATAAATTAACAAGAGGAAAAAATAAAATTCGATTTTAATCTCTGTAAAGTAAATAAATATCTTGCCTGGTCTCACTGACTGCAACTTTTTCTCCTTCTCCTTTTAAAATTCTTTCATAAGGCCTGCAAGAAAAACATCCGTCTTTTGGACACTTAAAATGGTTAATCTGACGGGCTAGTTTTATACGTCTTGCGATTTCATAAACTCTTTCATACGACTCTCTAATTTCCGGTAATTTTTTTTCTACCACTCGGCTTTCTTCATTTAAATACCAATATAATGCTCCTGAGACCTTTTTACTTTGTGTGTTTGTAGCAAGAAGTAAATATATCGGAAGTTGGAGTGAATCTTCTTTTTCTTCATTTTTGCCTGTTTTAAAGTCAATAACTCTTACAGAATCATCTTTATCTATATACTCTAGCCAATCGATTTTGCCGCAAAGAATTATCCCATCTTCCTCATTCAACCAATAGTTAGGAAGGTTCATTTTAGATTTAATTTTAATTGCTTTATTCATTATTGGTCCGGGATTTTCTTGTAAATTTGTTAGCATTTTAATTGCTCGTTCTTTATATTCCATTTCTTCTGTGTGCGTAGTAAAACCACCCTTTTTACCGGTTATTTTTAACCAAACAGGATCTAATTTTTTAGTTAACGATACCTTAAATCTTTCTTCAACAGGAAGTGTAGCCAAAGATTCAATAACTTCATGAACTGCTTGACCAAGAGCTAGTGGTGGAGTTACAACTGTCATTTTATGCCCCGATTTTGGATCTTTATACACATTTCTAAGATAATAAGACCTTGGACATTTTAAAAAGTCCGAAATTGACGAATGCGAGACCCAAGTAGCAGTGTATTTATCTAACATTTGGTTTTTTTTACAAAAACAAATAACACTCCTAGTGTACCAATAATCACCGAAATGGCAAATAAATTGTCAATTAACACGCTTGTTATTACTGGCAAGATAGTTTCCATAATTGTCCTAATCAAATTGTCGGAGGTTCTTAAAACAGAAAAATAGTTATTTATACATATTCTTAACAAAACACCAATAATGGTTAATACAACACTCGTACAAACAAGGTAGATTGAAAATGAAATTAATCTTTTATTACTACTGGAAAATGCGAAAAGTAATCCAAAAACAACAATTAAACAAAATCCGCTTAGCGTTAATAAATAGTTAACTATTTTGCCAATATTTTTTAAACTTTGAGTATTTATCAAATTAGAAAGATTATCATTAATTTGTTTTTCTGATAAAAATGAATCTGGAATTCTTTTAGTCGGAATATATAAAGTTAAATTATTATTTTTTCCATTTATGTAATTTAATACGCGGATAATATTTTGGTCTATCAAGTCTTGTGTATTTTCCGGTGTAATTAAATCTATAATTATTTTGGCGTCATCTTTGGTGCTCCCCGACGCAATAACTTGATTATTTAAGTTTTTTATAACCACATCGGAAACCTTAGTGTAAACATTATTAGCCAAAAAGATTTTTTGCCAATAATTCGGATTTAGTAGTTGAAGCTTAACAATCATCAAAAGGATGACTGCAATAAAAACCGGAATACCAATGATTGTTAATAAAATTTTGATGATTATTTTTAGCATAAACATAGTATACAATGGTCAAAGAAAGAAGGTGATTAATTAATGTCAGGATATTTTGGACACATAGAAAAAGATACTTTGGAAAATACTTTTTTCCGTAAAGTTTTATATACCGCGCCTCATTCCCAACTCGTATTGATGTGCCTTAAACCAAATGAAGAAATCGGAATGGAAGTTCACCCGGAAAACGATCAATTCTTTAGATTCGAAAAGGGTCAAGGAAAAGTTATTATTGGTGGTGAAGAATTTATTGTAACCGATGGAGACACAGCTATTGTTCCAGCGGGTCAAGATCACAATGTGATTAACACATCAGCAAGTGAAGAATTAAAGCTCTATACAATTTATTCACCAGCTCATCATCCGGATGGAACAATTCACAAGACAAAAAAGGAGGCTATGGCTAGTGAATAAAATAGTTTGTTTAAAATAAACTATTTTGAATATTTGAAGTTTCTATTTTTGGATATGAGAAATCTAGAATTATTTTGTGTGGTTCATTCCAAAAATCAACGTATTTTAGTAATTTATTGTTAATAACATGATCGTATAGGTCGCGTGTAATTATAACGTCCATCTCACAATATTTTTTAAGTTTTGCTAATGATTCCTCTGTCCCTTCGTTCCAATATTTAATTGCATTAGACCCATGGTCGTTTTTTTGGGTTCCAAGAGTAGCCTTAGCTAGTGAATCTAAAGACATTCTTTTACCTTCCACTTTTTTAATTTCAGCCAAAATATCAAAATGTTTAAGTTTTTTCCAATGAGAAGGTAAATATGGAGAAAGAGCAGGAATGTCAAAGCCAATAGAATTAAATCCAATGATCCTGTCCGCTTTCTCAAAAAGTTTGAACATCTCACCAAAATCTTTTTCCCAAAAACTTTGCATCGAGCCAGTAATTTCTTTTAAATTTTCGTCAAGTGTTCGAGAATAAACAGAGGTAATTGAAACCCCCAAAAGCGATGGGTCATTTCCGGGAACTTCATCAAAAAATTTCTTTGTTTCTGTATCAAATATAACTTCAAAGTAAGTAGACATAAACAAATATTATACAATTATTTTCTTTTAAAAATGAAGCTTACAATAAACAGTGTTATCGCCGTCAAAACTATAACTGGACCAGAGGAAACGTGAGTAATGTTCGCCACAAAAATTCCGATCGTAGCCGAAAGACCTCCAAAAATAATCGATAGAATTTGAAAATCCTTACTCCCTTTTGCCAAATTTTTTGCAGTAACCGCCGGAATAATTACCATTGCGCCAGTTAGTAATGTTCCCAAAAACTTAACCCCAAGGGCTACAACCAAAGAAACCAATAACAAATAAATTAAATTAATTAGACTAACATTCACTTTTTGAGATTTGGCTAAATCCTCCGAAATCGAAGACAAAATTAGTTTGTTGGAAATTAAGTAAGTAATTATAAAAACAACAAACGCACCAATAACTGCTAAAATTCCATCCAAAAAACCAATTTTATCGATATTCCCAAAAAGAGCCTCCAATAGATCCGGCTCGGGAGTTAACAATAATCCAATAGAAAGAGAGGCTGTAAAAAAAACTCCGACCAAAGCATCCGAATAAACTTCGGAGTGTTCACCAAGATACCAAATTCCAAAGGTAGCAATAACAAGGGCAACAAATGCCCCCAACATTGGATTAATACCAAGTGCTATGGCTATTGCAATTCCCGGAAGCGCCACATGGCTCATGGCATCCCCGACGAGTGACATTCGTTTAGTCACCATAAAACTCCCCAGGTAGCCGGAGGAGGCACCAACCAATATTCCAACCAATAAAATCAAAAATAAATTAGTGTTCATTGTGAGTTAATTCTAAAACTTTGTCGGCATACTTTTTAACAGCAGTTGTGTCATGAGAAATAAAAATAATTGTTAGATCTGAATCTTTTTTTAATTTTGCAAAAAGCTCATAAAATGTTTCCTCACCTTCCAAATCAACCCCAGCAGTTGGTTCGTCAAGTAGTAATACATTTGGATGTCCCAAAAGCGCGTAGGCCATCAAAATCCGCTGCAATTCTCCTCCTGATAGGCTTCCCAGACGAGTATCAAGAACTCGGATATCATGATGAACATGATCCGCACTCTCTTTAATTCCCACAATTCCCAATACATCATTTATTTTTTTTTGATTATTTTCTTTTAGTTTCAGAAACTCACTAACTGTAATAGGCAAATCTCGGGCAACAGAAAGCTTTTGAGGAACATAGCCAATTTTAGCCTCTTCATTCCACACAACTTTCCCCTCAAACGGAGTAAGTCCCAAAAGTGCTCTAAAAAGTGCGGTTTTACCTGATCCATTTGGGCCAATTACTGCCAAAGTTTCATCTCTTGCAACACTAAACGACAATTTATCCAAAACTGTGTGGCTATTGAATTTAATTGTAAGACCAGAAACTTGAAGTATATTTTCCACAAGACTATTTTAACATTGTTTGATCATGATAGTCATTAAAAACTAATTCGTTGTAATTTTTTGCTCAGCTTTTACAACTCGTTCTTTTAAATTATCAAATTCTTCATAAGTCGGAGCGTCATCTTCCAAAGAGGCTACTTGCAATCCTATTTTATCGATTCTTTTTTCCACTCTCTTGAAACCTCCATCTGTTTGTTTCCTTAATTCTTGAACTTCTTTATGCACACTTTCGATCTTAGTCAAAAGTTCAGATTTCATGGCACTTTGACCATTTATGATGGTGCGAAACATCGTCTGTGTTTTATCCATACTTCAGTATAATAAACGAGGCATTTTTTTCAAGAGAAAAACCAAAAATATATTAATTTATCTGTTATCCCCAGATCCGTGAAGTTTCTTGCGTTTATTTCTTGAAGAAAGTTTTTCCAAATTCATCTTGGCAATTTTATTGAGTGGCAACTTTAACTCAGAGGCAAGTGCAGAAACGTACCAAAGCACATCCCCTAATTCATGAGCCAAATCATCTATGTATTCTTTAGTGACGCTTCCATTTTGGTCACGAATTATCTTTTTAACTTTATTGGAAAGTTCACCCGCTTCCCCCGCCAAACCAAGTGTAGGATAAACTATATTTTTACCGATATCAGGATAAACTGCCGTAATTTCGGCCTTTTTTTGATAATCATTAAATTTCATATTTCTTCAGTTACTTTTTTCCCAACCCTAACTGAGTAAACATTTTTTTCAATAACTCGTTCTAATTCTGTGTCAGGGTTTTGCAAGATCTTATCACCAGGCCAAAAGCCAAGTAACACTAAAACATCAGTCAAAAAATTGAGTCGAAGTTTTTTTAATAATTTTGCGTTTTTCAATCTCTCAAAATTTTCCAAAATTAAATTGTAAAGCTCGATATTTTCTTCTCCTTCATGAGTAATTTTTCCTATCACCTCACAAAAATAATAAGCCAAGGAAACTTTTTTAAGACTTGCACGAATTTGGGGAAAGTCATCAACAACATCCACCTCTGTCATTATATCCATTCCTTTTCCTGATGTAGCTTGAAAATTTATTCTGGAAAATATTTCAATATGTCCTCTTTTCCGACTTGTGGGACGTCTAACCCCTTTAGCTAAAAGCGAAAGTCTGCCAAAATGCTTGGAATAAATTGAAATTATTCTGTCTGCCTCGCCAAAATTTTTCCGACCTAAAATTATTCCCTCAGAAGAATATGAATGAATTATCACATCTATATATTAATTTTGACTTCTTTGTCAGTCTTTAAATAAAACTCCTCGGTACGTTTACCTAGATTAATTGTATAAAGAAAACCATCTGTGCCAGGTTGTTTTTGAATAAAAAGTTTGTAAGTTTTCAAAACCTTGAATGGTAGTTTATATTGGAAGGTGACTTTTGAGACACCTTCCGGGCGTAATTGGAAATATCCCGAAAATACGGTCTTTTCCAAGTCTTCGTATGGATCTGTTTTTGCACTAAGGCCTTCTGTTGTAATTAATTTGCTTCCTTTGGGTACATAAACTCTAACCCAGTTTGGTAATACGGAATTAAGCCAACCATCCTGTTTTGCAGGATTTTTGTAAGTAATAGTTACAGTTTTAACAACACTCCCGTCGGTTGAAATCTTTATATCTTGCGCCACTTCCTCATATGCATAAAGGTTTGATTTTCTCCCACCCAAATTGGCATCATTTATATGCAAATAATCACCATTATATTCTTTAATTTTTCCAGCTATTCCAAAGTTAGAAACAGCTAACTGAGTTTTGGCGTCAATCATGTAAAAAAGTACATGTTTTTCGGTTAACGATTTAAAAATTGCAGTAGCTAATCCTGTTAATTTTTCTTTGGGTTGCCCAAATGCGTTAGCTAAAATAGAATTCATTAATGGCCCAATAATTTTTTTTCTATTATCAGAATTAGGAGGCCTTTGTATAATTTTCCCTGTTAACGGATCCCAAATGATTGGTCCTTCGACATCAGCAAATGCCTCCAGTTCGTGTATTACTTGAGGGCAATTACATTGTGGGTCAATTGCTGTGCTGAAATTCCCAAATCCAGGTACACCAATTGGTCCAATTATATCCAATAGATTTACCAACAACTGAGTATCAACAGCTATTACACCATCGATATTATCAATCCCGGCTTTCTGGGCAGCTGGCAAAAATAAATCCATACTAACTGAAAAATCTGGCGACCAGTTCATGTCTCGAAGTCTCCAATTTTTGGAAAGTATATACGGACCTTTAATGTAGTTAATAATTGGCAATGGGGCAAGAATTGATGGCTTGTAAATTGCGTCAAGTGTATAAATATCACTACTAATGACAGGGTTAAATTTAGCCTTATCTACTTTCATTATTGCATAAGCTGTTAAAAACCCTCCGGTGGGACGCAGTTCCTTATCATTTTGGAAAAGTACCAAATACGTGCGTTGTGAATCCATACCAAGCAAATAAGGGGTAGATTCCAATAAAGGCTTACTATTAATCACAAAATTCGACGCTTCTAAAATTAAATTTTGTGTATTAATTATAATGGATCTTACAGGTTTGTTTTTTATTTTTTCCGGATAATTATTGGGGTTAATCTCTGAAATTTCATCTTTAATAATCTTCATTTGGGAAGAAATTAAATCAATTTTTGGTAATATATCAGGAATCGTTTTAATTATAAAATCAATTCTTTCTTGTGTTGTTTGTTCGCTGGTTTGTTTTACATTAATTACATTAGTATCGGTTTTAAATCCGAGAAGATCAGAATACGGAGTAATTACCTCTAGTGCTATTTTCCCGGTTTCTATTCCTGATTTACCAGCCTTTAGTCCATGACCGATATCGATAATATAATTCCCAACGTAAGGTAAAAATTTTTCCCAGACTATAAATTTATAGGAATTAGTCAAAGAGTTTAAAGAAGTTTCAGTTTTGTTTAATTCATTGCGAATTTTTGAAAGATCTTGGGATTTAGCAACGGTTGATAAATTATTTATATCTAATGTAAGTTTTTGAACTTTAGTATAAAAAACATACCCAACGATGACGTTATATACAATAAATATTAATATGAAAAAACTAATACCAAGAATTATCTTTGAAAAAATTCCTAATTTTTTATTTGAATTAATAATCGTTTTTGTATTTAATTGGTTATTATCAGAATTAATTTCACTGCTATTTGGAGTTAATACCGATGTGTTTAACTCAATTTTTTGAATGTTAGAACCATCATTCTGCATAACTCATGATACAACAAATTAGACAGCACCAACACCACTAATCATGGCGATCGGGGTTTTTAAAATAATAATAATATCTGTTATCAATGATTTTTTTTGAGCATAATCTGCATCCATTTTAATTCTTTGGTCAAAATTTATATTACTTCTTCCGGTAACTTGCCAATAACCGGTTATTCCGGGTTTAACAGTTTGGGTTTCTTTGACATATTTTTCAGTACCCTTATATCTTTTTTGTTGTTCTTCAAGTTCATTAGCGTGGTACGGTCTTGGCCCAACCAAGCTCATTTCACCTTTTAATACATTAAAAAGTTGTGGCATTTCATCAATTGAATATTTACGTATGATTTTCCCAAATTTTGTGACTCTAGGATCTTCGTGTAATTTAAAACTAGACCTTTTGTATTCATTATAAAGTTTTTTAAATCTAGGGTCTTTTGTTAGAAGATAATCAGCATTCACAGGCATCGATCGAAACTTGTACAATCTAAAAACCTTTCCTCCTTTGCCAATTCTTTTCATATGTGAATTTGTTTTTTCAACTAGTATAGGGCCAGAAGATGTCAACTTAATAATTAGTGCAGACAAAATCATTATAGGTGAAAATAAAATAATCAAAACAACTGAGAAAATTATATCTATTATTCGTTTGGATATTTCGTAAAACATAATTAAGTCAATGAAAGATTTCTTTTTTTGACTTCTTTCAATGCATCACCAACCAATCCGCTTTGGTCTTTATTGCAAATTAATAAAGCGTCCCCCGTGTCAACAACTATTAAATTGTCTACTCCAACTAATGCAACAACCTTGTTTGGATCATCGGTTTTGACAAAATTATTATTTGAATTTAATTCGACTATATTGTCACCGGATTTGTATAAATTATTTTCTTTTAAATATTTATCCAATGATTCATATGTTCCAAAATCAAACCATTTAAAAGGAAGTTCAACTACCAAAGCTTCGCCGTTTGCATACACTTGCTGAGTGACGTCTTCAATTGGCCCAGGGGGCATTTTGGTAAATTCAACAAGAATATCTTCTCCTTTTGCTATATTAATTAACGGCTCGTACCATTCTGGCTTATATTTTTTAAGAAGCGTAAGTAAATTTCTAGGAGTCATGCAAGTATGATTAGCATGAACCAAAGAAGAATCTTTCTTTATAAGTTCTTCTGTCTGCTCTTTTGAATCTCGCCAAATAAATTTGTCGATTTTAAAAATTCCAACTTGGCCCAATTCAGAAACTCTTTCACCTCTTATTAAATAATCAACTCCCATAACCGGAAAACTTGGTCTAAATCCGCCTGTAATGTATTCAGAGCGACTTTTAGCCAAGTCCCCACAATCAAGCATCATTTTGATAAAATCAGCCACCGGTTCTCTTAAAACATCCGCTTGCACAATCATAAATGGTTCATCTGCAAACCCTTTGTTGTATAAAGTTGCTGCAATTAAACCCGTTGCAGGCCCTTGATTACGCATTTCAGGTTCTAATATGTAATTTTCTTCGGGAATGCTTGGTGCTTGTTCACGAGCCAGCACCAATTGGTCTTTGTTAGTGGATATATAAATCTCCGTAGGTTTGAAATGAGTTAATAGCGCCTCACAATTTAGTTCAAAAAGTGATTTTCCTTCAATAAGCGGGAGAAAATGTTTTGGTTTATATTGCCTACTTAGAGGCCAAAGCTTGGTTCCAAAACCTCCGCAAATAATTACAGGTATCATTTGCTTTTTATTCTACCCGATTTATTAACTATTTCCAAGATTTTCTTTTTAAAATTTATATTTGAGAACCTGGCACTATTGGCAATTAATATCTTTTTACTAAATTTCATTACCTCAAATTTTTGAATTGCTTCTGTTAACGATTCTATAGTTTGACGATTAAAAAAAATACCTGTTTTATTATCGGTTATTATGTCCAAAGAACCGCCTTTATTAAAAGCGATTACCGGAATTCCACAAGATTGCGCCTCAATTGCTACAATTCCAAAATCTTCAAATTGAGGCATTATTAAGGCCTTTGCATTTTTATAATATTCTTGAAGCTTATTTTCCGAAACCTTGCCGGCAAATTTTATATTTTTCTTAGCTAGTTTTTTGAGTTTATTTTCTTCTCTACCGGTTCCGATTATTATTAAGGTTTTTCCAATTTTGTTAAAAGCTTTAATTGCCAAATCAACTTTTTTATACCCAAAATCAAGCCTACTTACCAAAAGGTAATACTCATTCCTCCCGGACACTACATTAATATATATTAATGTAGTATTTATTGATGGAAAAACAATTTCGGACTTACGTTTGTAGTATTTTTTAATTCGCCTACAAACTTCGGTCGAAATCCCAATTATTATGTCGGGTTTTTGGGCTGCTTTATAATCGATATTTCGTAACAACCATATAATTGGTTTTGTAAGCGCTTTAAATGCCGGGCCTTTAAAATATTCATCATAATGGCTCCAAAGATAACGGGTTGGGGTTAAACAATAACAGATATGCAAAGTCTTTGGTTTTGTTCTGATATTTTTGGCAAATTCGGAGGTAACAGAAATAACTACGTCATAATCTGAAAAATCAAAAAACCAAAATGCCAAGGGCATAAGTGGCGCAAATAATTCATGATTAGATTTGGCAAACGGAATATATTGGAGAAATGAAGTTTTAATTTTTGGAAACACTTTAGCCCAAGAAGCACGATTTTGATCGTAAACAGAAGTATAAAGCAAAGCTTCCGGAAAAATTTTATGGAGTTCCAATAAAACTCGCTCAGCTCCTCCCCATTTATTTACTCTATCATAGACTATCGCTACGCGAGGCTTTTTCATAGATATTTAAGGTTTCTCGCGCCATTTTATCCCACGAATAGCGTTTTACAAAATCCAATGATCTTTTAATTATCTTTTTTCGTTTATCATTCGGGATTTTTAACACTTTATCCATGGCTGACGCGATGTTTTCGGGCAAAATTGGATTAAAATAAATTGCATTTTCTTTATAAATTTCCTTTAGAACAGGGATGTTTGATGCCAGTACCAAGGTTCCGGCAGACATTGCTTCAAGGCCTGGTAAGCCAAATCCTTCCGACAGGGTCGGAAAAACAAATGCTGTAGAATTATTTAATAAACTTCCAAGCTCATCTTCTGGTACAAAACCTAAAAATTTAACAAAATTCTGTGCTTTTTGGGCAATAATTAGTTTTTCTATTTTTTGAGTAAAAAATGTCCTCGCTGATGAAATTACTAAAATTACCTTTTGATGACATTTTGTGTTCAATATTTTAGTAGCCATGATTAACTTTGCCAGATTCTTGTGGGGATATGCGTTTCCAATGTAAACAAAATAAGGCTTTTTCAATTTAAAATCGCTATCTTTTATATTTATATTATCTACCCCTTCGTATGTAACTACAATTTTTTCAGGTTTAATTTTATAAAATTCAATTAATTCTTTTTTTACAGAAATACTTGGAACCAATATTTTATGCGATCTTCTAATAGCGTTATCAAAAACAATTCTATAAGCCAGTCTTTTAACTAAATATTTAAAAGGAGAAAGTGTGGTAGCTTTTAGTCCAATACTTTTGTGCATCAATATGTCATGTATAGTGACAACATATTTATTTCTAATCAATAATGGTACGTTAAAATGAGGAAAATGAACTAAATCAGGGTTTTCTAGCTTAATTATTTTTGGAATTATAAGTTGTTCACTAAAACTATAATGATGATAATCTGCTAAAATTTTTTTCCAATTTTTTGGGAGTTTTAGAGAATTAAAATATTTATTACGAAGTAAAATTACATATTGGTTAGTGTTATCAATTTTTGTAAGATTGATAACTAAATTAATAACATATCTGCCAAGTCCGGTATTTTCCAACCCATACAATCTGGCATCAATTAATATTTTCATTTATTACCAGTTTCTTCATACAATCTATCCAGATCCTCTGCCATCTTGGGCCAACTAAATTCACTTTCAACTAAATCTCTTGCGTTATTTGCAAGTTTTTTAGCAAATTCAGGGTTATCAATAATTTTAAGAGTAGCCATCGCCAGCGAATTTGACGAATCTTCAATTATTACAGAGTCGTTAAATTTAGTATTCAAGCCTTCCGCCCCAACAGTAGTAGTTACCAAAGGAAGTTTGGCCGCCATGGCAGCTAAGTGCTTTAACCTGGTTCCTCCAGGTCCTTTAAGCGGAGACACAAAAACTGATGACTCAAAATAGGCATTTCTGATTCCTTCTTGATCATCTTCTTTTAAATTATCAATTAATACATCTTTCGATCTGTACACTAATATTTCATCCGGAATATGTTGACCAACAATCCAAAGTTTTGCATTAATGTTTTTTTTGTGGACTAAAGGAAAAACTTCCGAAAGTAAAATTTGAGCTGCCTCTACATTTTGCAACCATTTAAAATTTGCAATAAATAATATTTTTGGATTTTTTGAGTTCCAATTTTTTTTCTCTTTAAAAAAACTTAAATTAACCCCATTAGGCACCAAATCCACCTTAAGTTCAGGGGCAAGCTTTAACATTTCTTCTCTGTCGGAAGTTGATACAGCAACAACTCCATCTGCTTTTTTCCAAAAATTTTTCTCCCAGAATTTAAGTTTTGCAACATCCAATGACAGCAGTAATCCTAATAATTTATTTTTTAGTCCCTGTACATAATGTTTATAAACAAGATATTCTATTGTTTGTTCTACCAAAAGAATCGGAATATCGGTTTTCGGAATATGTGGCATTACATAAAACGTTTCAGCATGAATCAAGTCATATTTTACATTTTTAATTTCTTCTTGAACGGCATGCTTTTCCTGAGGAGATAAATTTCTAATTACCAAAAATGGATACGGTCCAAAACCAGTCAAAAGAATATTTCTTAATGTCCAAGGAGACTTGGATCTTTTAAAAACCTTGACTTTTGTACAATATTTTTCAAGCTCAGGAATGAATCTTCTTTCTGAATCGTCTTTAATAAGAGAAAAAAGCGTAATTTTGTGTTTTTTACTTAAATTTTTAATTAAATTATAAGAACGAATTTGTCCACCCGAAGAATCCGGAAAAGGTAAATACGGAGTCAGCATCAAAATTTTCATTTTTGATTATCTATTGGGGATTTTAAGTTAATAAGAATGTATTTATTCGTTTTTTCTATAGTTTTAAATCTTGATTCAATCATCTTGGTATCTTTATCTGTCAGATTTAAAGAAACGTAATAACTTGCACCTTTGGTAATAATGTTATCAATTGAATCATCCATTGCCGGCCATCCCCACCTTTTTGTTGCATACAAAAACGCTGTGTCACCATTATATGGGGCTATTATTAAGGCGTCCTTTGGAGTAATTTCATTAATTCTATTGCCTACTTCTATAATTTCCGGATGGTTAATAGCATAGTTAGGAACTATTTGATTCCAACCGGTAATAAGCATAACTCCGATAGAAAATATTACGATAATTCTAGAGAATGTTTTATTAAAAATTTCGTTATTCCAAAGATAAATTACACCAGCCACTAAACCTAACGAAATGGCAGGAATAGTTAATATTTGATAATAATCATGCATCACATTCGCACTGGCTACCAAAATCACATAAAAAAGAGCGCCTCCTAAAAATGAATGAATAAAAAAATTTTTGACTTTTGTATTTAGTACTCCAAAAGCAAACGGTATCAAACCAAAGGACCCCAAAATCAAGTCTCCCAAACGCACACCAAAAATCCAATACCAATAGGATGGTTTAAAACGAATATTGTTTCCATTAAAGGCCCATTTATAAAATGGTATTCCTTCAGGAAATCTAGCTTCCCAAATGCGCCAAAGGACAAATGGAGTAAACGCTATCAATAGATAGATAAATGTATAAATTGCAATCTTTTTGTCTTGCCAAAACTTTTTGATTCCATATTTTTTTACAGTAAGATATGCAATTGGGAAAAAATAAAAACCAAGATAAGGTTTAATTAAAAGCATTGCCGCCATAAATATGGCCGAAATATAAAACAAGTAGGAAGCTTCATCCTCTATAAACTTAACAAACGCCCAAATCCCAATTATCCCAAACATTACCCCCATCGGATCAGGCAAAATAACCCGTGTAAAAAAGATATTAAAAGGTATAAATAAATAGAAAAAAATCGCCAATAATCCTCCCCATTTATTTGTATATCTTTTGCCAATCAAATATAAGAATAATCCCGTAATTAAAGCGCAAGAAATAGTAATAAGTCTTGCCCAAACTTCTAATGAAATTGAAGGAAAATTTTGTGCTAATAGTGCATTAATGGCGTTATAAAAAGGAAATTCCACCATTCTAACACCATTTGGATTAAAAATTCCGGTCTGTATACTTGAAATATCGTGGTAACGCGGGTAAAACAAATCAATTCCTTTTTCTACATAGGTTCTACTTACCGAAACCGTATCTGCTTGACGCCAACTATGCCAATCAGCAACAGGGTTATTTATCTTATACAATCTAACCAAAAAACCCAAGATTAAGATCAATGTTAACAAAAAGTACTCAAAAAACTTAGACTTTACTAAACGAGTAATTTTATTTATCATTTTTTTCTCTTCCTAAAACTACCACTAATCCCATCAATAACCAGAAAATTATAGCAAATTTTGACGCTTCAAATATATCAATAAATAATGATGTCAAAAACACACCCGCCAAAGAACCAATAAATCCCAAAATAAATGTTTTATCTAACCCTTCTAACTTTGAAACATTAACTTTAGTCAGTACCTTTCCAATCTGTAAAAATATAAGGATAAAGGAGGCTAATCCAAGTAGGCCTGTTTCTGCCAAAATTCGCAGGATATCATTATCAATTGCCAATCCAACCGAAGAGTATCCGGTACCCAAAATAGGATTTTTCAAAAATGCGCGTATGGCTCTAGGCCATTCGACATTCAAGCGAATTGCTATAGAAACGTCCGATAATGCAGGCTTTGGGGTGGGGAGATTAATAACCCCGGTTCCTCGTTCAGAAACTGAAACCTCGTATGCTTTTACAACTAATCGACTTCCAATATCAGTTATTGCTTTACCTTGTGTAATTCTTTGATAAATTACTTCAATAGCTCTTGTAAATCTGGCATCCAAACCTGATGAAGAAAACATTAAAGCAAGGCTTATGATCAAAACTAATACTAAAGCCTTTAATTTTTTAATAGATAAAAAAGCGACAGTGATTGCAGTCAAATACGAAAGTTGCGCCATTCTTGAAACAGAATTTATAAGTAGCCAAATTCCTGCCCCGGAGGACATAAGCATTAATAACTTATCCATATTTTTTCGCAACACAAAGATTGACAACAATAATATCGGCATAACCATTACAATAAACGCCGCCAAGTCATAATGGCCTGCAAATGTAGAATTTATATGACTTCCGGGAGTCCATTTAAGCGCCACACCTTTAGAATACTGTTCATTTTGAGTAATAATCACAGGAAATCCAAAATATCTTTGGCCAATTCCATAAGAAAAAGCGATTAAAACTACAATTACTAAGATCTTTACAAAAAAATTGATATTTAAAGAAATATCTTTCTTGGGCAAAATTGTTAACACTGCCAAAAATGGAAGTATATATTCAATTCTTCTTGCCCAATGCAATAACCCAATGTTAAACGTTAGTGTTTTGAGGGTAAAAGCTCCTGTTAACAATGAAATAAAACCACACAGAATAAACAATAAAATCGCCTGGATGATTTTATCTTTAAATATTTCTTTTGAATTTAAAATCCAGATAATCGCAATCTGAAGGCCCAAAATTAGCATTAAGATGTCTTCAAATCTAATTGCTACATAAATCCCCGGAATTCTAAAAAGTGGAAATTTTGGCAATAATGGAACAATAACTAAAATTGCAGCAAGTAAATATTTTACCGACTTTGTGACTAAACTTATAATTTTTGTTTTATTCATCTTTTTTTATAATCAATTTAACGTAAGCGTTATATACAATAACAATCGTAATCGCGCTTCCTATAAATAATAATTCTCTTACCCATATAGGACTTGGATTGTAAAAAATAATTATTTTTTGACGAAAACTAGCCCCACCAATAGAAAAATTGGGCACATTGTCTTTACTCACGGGTTCATACCCGTTTATATACACACTATCTTTAATTGGGTGGACCAATTCCTGAAGAAAAGTACTACTAGTCTGTTCTCGAATGATTGTTTGAGACATCTCCGGAGGGTAATTTAAAAGAAGACTCGGACCAAATTGTTTTTTATACCAATCCAATACTTCTTTCCTTGAATAATTAGTAAAATAGCTTCGTCTTAAGGGTGTTTCCAAGTCCGCTGGCTCTGTGGAAGCTATCGAGTCCGGGGGCGGTAAAGGGAAAGAAAAATTAGGTATTGCCAGATACAAAACAATCACAAGACAAAAAATAAAATATGTAATTTTGACAATTTTGCCAAGCATCATTGAAATAATCTTGCCCTTCCCAATTTATAATGAAGGTCTTTATTTTTTCTTTCTCCAATTACTTTTGCGGGAACCCCCCCAACAATCGTAAAATCAGGCACATCTTTTGTAACCACAGCTCCGGCGGCAACGACAGCACCTTTACCAATAGTAACTCCTGGTAAAATTGTTACTCTAGGTCCAATAAAAACATAGTCACCAATAACTATTTTATCAATAATTGCAGAAAAGTTTCCATCGTCCAAATTATGTTCTGAATTGTAGACCATAACAGACGACGCAATATCAGTATGGTTACCAATTAAAAGTGGCGCGCGCCCATCTAAAAACGCATGGTCTCCTATTATAGTGTCGTTTCCAATTGAAATACCTGTTGGATCAAAAAAATTAGCCCACATATGGATAGTTGATCCTTTACCAATTCTCACACCTGCAAGTTTATAAACTATTTTTCTAATTATATGAGAAGGAATATGCCCAACCCACCTTAGTACCATTAACCCAAAATCTAAAATAATATTGTTGATCCTATTTAACACCTTTGAAATTATTTCTTTGGTATTAAGAACTTTTCCTGTTTTGTCTTTCATTTTTCTATTTTGTTAATACATCCAGTGTTTTTCTAGCAGTTATTTCCCAAGAAAACTTTTTTGCCTGAAATAAACCTCTGTTGATCATCTTATTATA
>Ga0172371_10002436_pt1 | contig 29530 bp, 24 predicted proteins | sample Lak12m_FD_114543 | JGI IMG/M metagenome (GOLD analysis project Ga0172371, IMG submission 114543) | Freshwater microbial communities from Kabuno Bay, South-Kivu, Congo - kab_022012_12m | ecosystem: Environmental > Aquatic > Freshwater > Lake | place: Democratic Republic of the Congo: South-Kivu...
ATGCGGATCTCGACGTCCCAGCCGTCCTCGAGGATGCGGCTCTTGGCTTCCCAAATGCCGTCCCAGTTGAGGCTGGATTCTCCCGCGTAGGCCAGCCCTTCGCTCCGGCCGCCGAGGGGGTTGACATAGAAGATATAGGCGTTCCGTTTGTCCTGGAACGGGTCGAGCAGGAGGCGGACGATGTCGTCGGCAGCGGCCTGAGGCATGTGCCCGAATCCCATGAACCCCATAGAGCCTCCTGCGTCATGGGCCATGGTATTGGCCGAGATCCGCTTCGGCTCGCTTTCTGAGCAGCGGACGCCGAAATAGATGTTCGCTTCGTCGTAGAGGATCCGCAGCTCGGTTTTCTCCGTCGGCATTTGGCCGGCCAGCGGTTCGAACTGGAGGAAGTCCGTGAACGGCGCGGCCGACTGCCAGACCGGGTCGTCGAGGCGGCCGTCGATTTTAGGTCCCTGCCCGACGCGGACGGCCTTGATGTCGGCCGCGGCGAGGAATGCGGCGGAGGCGCAGACGATAAAAGCGACTGGCAAGAGTTTCTTCATGAATCGTTTTCCGGGCTTTTTTACTTAGAAATCCTAACGGCGCGGCATAAAGGGAGATATTCTAATCTCTTGGGAGAGCCTTTTCAAGGAAAATCCGGGCCGCCCGGCCTGATCGCGCAAAAACGCGCGATGAGCGGGCGCGGGTCCGTCCGTTCGTACTACGATGAAAGGCAAGGAGGCGCTAGTAAGTAAGATAGATCTCGGCCTTGTCCGGATCGGGCCTCGGACTTAGCCCTCCCGAGTCTCCAGGACGATTTGGAACACGGTAAGTCAGGGTTTTATAATAGCGGAGTAGTCTTTATAAGCCACCAAGTTCAATTGAAAAACATCGATGACGCAGAGCGTTTGTGTAATTAAGTAACAAGACGTGGTAAAATACCCCATAATAATTGGGTAAAAATACCACTTTTTTCTTGACTTCTGGATATTTCAGATATATTTTTCTTTTCGGAATTAACTCCCAACATCCGTTGAGGCCGGAGATGTTGTTCTCTTTTTTTCGGAATCTTCCTCAAGGAAAGACGCGGCGGATTTGCGGATTTTTATCTAAGCCCTTTGTTCTATATCGACTGCGGTCGTCGAGCTCGGTCCTTCACCTAGAGAATCGGCATCCGAGCTCTGTCACTCTTAAGGAGGCCTGATGGAAATTCAGAGAAAGGTCAAATACGAAGAAGAGCTGGACCCGCATTTCCTGGCCGAGATCAAACACCTCTCGGGCGCGGAGAACATCGATACGTGCATCCAATGCGGAACGTGCAGCAGCTCATGCCCTATGTCCGTTTATATGGACCACCCCCCCCGAAAGATCATCGCCATGATCAAGAACGGCTTCAAGGACGAAGCTTTGCGCAGCTTCACCATCTGGCTCTGCTCGTCGTGTTACACGTGCCAGGTCCGCTGTCCCGCGGAGATCAAGATCACCGACGTGATGTACGCCCTTAAACGGCAGGCGATCGAGGCGAAGGTGTTCCCCTCAAGGTTCGCCATCCCCATCCTGGACCGGGAAATGACGCGCCTGATCGCTAAACACGGGCGGAGTTCCGAGCTGTGGCTCATTCTTCGGCTCTATCTCAAATCCCGGCATATCGTGCCCATGATCAAGATGGCTCCTCTCGGCCTGAAGCTGATGAGGACGGGCCGGATGTCGCTCCGTCAAGAATCCATCAAGAACAAAAAGCAGCTCAAAGCGCTGTTGAGCGCCGTCAAGGAGGAAGCCTGATGAGCGGATACGTCTATTATCCCGGCTGTTCGCTGAAGGGCAACTCCCGCTCCTACGAGGAGTCCATACTGCCCGTCTTCAGGGAAGTCGGCCTGCCGCTGGAAGAACTGGACGACTGGAATTGCTGCGGCGCCACCGCCTATTTTTCCGTCGACGACACGATGGCCGCGGCCGTCTGCGGACGCAATCTGTCGCTGGCCGAGAAAGCCGGGAAGGACATCGTCGCCCCCTGCGCGGGCTGCTTCCTGACGCTGAAGAAATCGAACGCGTTCCTGGCCAGCCGGCAGCCGAAATCGGAAAAGATCCTGAAGGCCTTGAAAAACGCCGGTTGCGAGTACGGGGGCTCGGTCAAGATCAAGCATCCTCTGGAGATTCTGGTCAAGGACATCGGGCAGGCGGGGATCAAGGCCAAGGTCAAGCGGCCCCTGGCCGGTTTGAAGGTCGCCTGCTATTACGGCTGTCAGCTGGTCCGTCCTTACACGGACTTCGATGATCCGGATTATCCGACGACTCTGGACACGGTGATGGAGGCGGCCGGCGCTTCGGCCGTGGATTACGGCGCTAAAACGCGCTGCTGCGGCGGGTCCCTGACGGGGACGATCGAAGAAGTCGGCTTGCGCTTGAATTACATCCTCCTCAAGGAAGCCAAGCGGAAAGAGGCGGATTGCGTCGTCACGATCTGCCCGCTCTGCCAATTCAACCTCGAGATCACCCAGCGGAAGATGGTCAAAAAATACAAGGACGACGTTCGGCTGCCCGTCCTTTATTTCAGCCAGCTCCTCGGGCTGGCGATGGGGATCGACAAGGCGGGCCTCGGCCTGTCGCGGTCGATCGTTCCCCTCGATTCCCTCTGGGCGAAGCTCGGCAATGGAGGTGCACGATGAGCCAGAATGGTCAGCCCCGTATCGGAGTGTTCGTTTGCCATTGCGGCACAAACATCGCCGGGAAGGTGGACGTGGCCGATGTCGTGGCGTTCGCCTCGACGCTCGACGATGTCATCGTGGCCAAGGAGTACAAGTTCATGTGCTCCGATCCCGGCCAGGAGCTGATCAAGCAGAGCATCCGGCAAAACGGCTTGACCCGCGTCGTCGTCGCCTCCTGTTCCCCCCTGATGCACGAAGCGACGTTCCGCAGAACGACGGCCGAAGGGGGGCTCAATCCCTTCTATTTCCAGATGTCGAACATCCGCGAACAGGTTTCCTGGGTCACGATCAGGCCAGAGGACGCCACGAAAAAGGCCAAAGCCCTGATTTCGGCGGCCGTGCGCCGCGTCGCCTTGCACGATCCCCTCGTCAGGAAAGAGGTCCCCGTGCGCCCCGAGGTCCTGATCGTGGGGGGGGGCATCGCCGGAATCCAGGCCGCCCTGCCTTACGCCAAATCCGGCAAGAAGGTCTATCTCGTCGAGTCGCAGGCCTCGATCGGCGGGCACATGTCCCAGCTCGATAAAACGTTTCCCACCCTCGACTGTTCGGCCTGCATCCTCACGCCGAGGATGAGCGAAGTGGGAAAGCACCCGAACATCGAGCTCCTTACTTGGAGCGAAGTAGAAGAAATCTCGGGCTATATCGGCAATTTCAAGGCCAAGATCCGGAACAAAGCCCGTTACGTCGACATCGACAAATGCAACGGCTGCGGCGCGTGCTGGGAGAACTGCCCGACGACCGTCACTCCTTCGGAGCGGATCATCCGCAAGGGGAAAATGATCATCAAACGCGTCGAGAAAGGGGCCGCCGGCGCATGAAGCTTGGAGAGATCCTTCGCCTTCTCGACGCCGAGATGATCTCGGGACGAAAGGATCAGCTCGAAACGGAGATCGGGTCCGCATGCAGCTCGGATCTCATGAGCGACGTGCTGGCCTTCGGCCGCTCCGGCCAGGTCCTCCTGACGGGCCTGGCCAATGCCCAGTCCATCCGGACGGCTAACATCATCGGCGCGAAGGCCGTCGTTTACCTCCGGGGAAAGCGGCCCAATCTCGAAGTCCAGGAGTTGGCCGGGCAAAAGAACATCCCGATCCTGAGCTCGCGGCGTATGATGTATGAGTCGTGCGGTATCCTTTATCTTAACGGGCTCCCCGGGGTTCATCGCCCCGAGGCGTCCAAGCCGGTCGCGGAAGCGAGGGACAGCGGAAGTTTCTCCCGCAGCTTCGAGATCGTCGGCCGGAATTTCAGCCGGGCCGGCCATGTTTCGACGACCATCAAGGAGATCTTGGAAGACATCGGAATCGATCCGGCGGTCATCGTTCGGACGTCGATCGCGTCCTACGAAGCGGAAATGAACGTCGTCATGTTCGCAGAGCGCGGCGTGATGACCCTTCAAGTGACGACGGAGCAGGTGCTTTTGCGCGTGCAGGACCGGGGACCGGGGATTCTCGATATCGCGCTGGCCATGCAGGAGGGCTACTCGACGGCTACGCCGGAGATGAGGGAATTGGGCTTCGGCGCGGGCATGGGGCTTCCCAATATCAAGAAAAACGCCGATCGGTTCGACATTTTCTCAGAAGCGGGAAAAGGAACGAACCTCGAGATTTACTTCGACCTTCGGTCCGCCCGGAGAAGCGAGGTCTGATGTCGACGATCGCGTCCGTAGAGATACGGCCCGAGCTCTGTCAGGGCCGGATGAAATGTATGCGGGTCTGCCCGACCCAGGCGATCCGCGTCAGGAACGGCAAAGCGAGCATCAATCCCGATCGCTGCATCCATTGCGGAGAATGCATCGTCGCCTGCCCGCACGGAGCGGTCGTCCCCCTGACCCATCCGTTCGGCGAGTTGACCAAGTTCCGCCATACGGTCGCCATTCCCTCCCCGGCGCTTTACGCACAATACGACCGGGACATCCTCCCGGACAAGATCCTGGACGGGTTGAGGAACATCGGTTTCAGCGACGCCTTCGACCCGGCCCAGACCTGCGGACAGGTGAGCTTCGCCATCCAGGAATATCTCCGGGACTACCACGGCCCGAGGCCGACGATTTCCAACGCCTGCCCGGTAGTCGTTCGCCTGCTCCAGGTTAAGTATCCTAATCTTCTCAAGCACCTCATCCCCATTCAAACGCCGCGGGAGATCGCCGCCCGGGAGATCAAAAAAGCCAAGGCGAGGCAATACGACCTGCCGGAAAAAACGATCGGGACCTTCTATCTGACGCCCTGTCCCTCCAAGGTGATCTCGATCCGGCAGCCGGCGGAGAAAGCGAAATCTCACCTCGACGGCGCGATCGCTATCGCCGATATTTACGGGCCGGTCTCGGCGGCCATGGAAAACGTCGCCCATCAAAGCTATCACCGGAGCCTGGAAAACATCTGCATCCTCGGCATCAGCTGGGCCACGGCCGGGGGGATGTGCCGAACGCTTCATCTCCGGAATTCCCTGTCCGTCTCCGGCCTCGTCGAGATCATCAAGGTCTTCGACGACATCGAACGAGGAAAGTTGGGCGACATCGATTATATTGAAGCGTACTCGTGCCGTCAGGGTTGCGTCGGCGGATCCCTGACGGTGGAAAACGTCTATGGCTCCTATAATAAAACCATCAAGCTGATCGAAACCCTGGAGTTCGAAAAGATCAAGGCTTGTCCGGACATCCGAACGGTTCGCCGGCTGTATCAGAACGGATTTTTCGCCCTCGAGGCCAAAATTGAACCCCGTCCGATCAAGCCGCTGGACGAGAACATGCTCCGGGCCATGGCCAAACGGAAGGAAAAGGACCTCCTCTATGAGGAGCTTCCGAAGATCGATTGCGGGGTGTGCGGCGCCCCGACCTGCCTGGCCTTCGCCGAGGATGTCGCCCGCGGCGAGGCCGCAAGGGAGGATTGCATCTTGATTCGACGCGGGCGCGCGGCCTCCCCGTCCGGCCCGCATCCGGATTGAAAATCCGTCAAGGAGGACTTGCATGAAACTACAAGAGTTGGCCAGCCACCTGGGCCTGACCGAGCACCAATCGGCAGGACGGCTCGACGTCGAGATCAGCGGCGCCTATGCCAGCGATCTCCTGAGCGATGTCATGGCCCTTAGCAAGGAGAAGAACGTCTGGATCACGTGCCAGACCCACGAGAACATCGTGGCCGTGGCCAAGCTGAAAAACCTGGCCGCGATCATCCTCGTCAACGGCCGCCGGCCGGACGAAGAGACGCTCCGCAGCGCCGCGGAAGAGCGGGTGGTCATCTACTCGACCCCCGAACCGGCGTTCATCCTCGCCGGAAAGCTCTTCAATCTTCTGGGCAAAGGCAATCATTGATCCCCTTCAGGGCCGATCTTCACGTCCATACCTGCCTTTCGGCCTGCGCGGACGTAACGATGTCGCCCCGCCGGATCGCCGAGGAGGCGAAGCGCAAGAGCCTCGACATCCTGGGCGTGTGCGACCATAACTCGGCGGGAAACGCCGCAGCGGTGAGCGAAACGGCCGGCCGGGCCGGCATCCGCGTCTTTCCCGGCCTGGAAATTACCACGCGCGAGGAAGTCCATCTCCTGGCCCTCTTCGAGAGCCTCGACTCGGCCTTGTCGATGCAGGAGGAGGTCTACGGGCATCTGGCGGGCGAGAATGACGAGTCGGCTTTCGGCCGGCAGGTCATCGCCAACGCGGAGGACGAAGTCGTCGGCTTCGAGCCGAAGTTCCTGCTCGGAGCGGTCACGCTCTCCCTCGGCAACGTCGTCGACAGCATCCATGCCCTGCGGGGGCTGGCCATCGCCGCTCATGTCGATCGGCGGTCCTTCGGCCTCATCGGCCAGCTGGGATTCGTTCCGAAAGGGCTGGCTCTGGACGCGCTGGAGATCTCGCCCCGTCTGGCCCGGGAGGAAGCGAAGGACAAGGTCGGCTCGGACCACCCCCTCATCCGCGGTTCGGACGCGCATAAGCTCCAGGAGATCGGAACGGCGACGACTTCGTTTTTTCTTGAGGACCCCGCCGTCGGAGAAGTCCGGAAAGCCCTCCTGGGCGTCGAGGGCCGCAGTTTTGCCATCTGAGGATTCATGAGAGACCTGTCGCATCATATTCTGGATCTCGCCGAGAACTCGATCGAGGCGGGAGCCCGGCTGATCGAGGTCCGGATCGTCGAGGACAGCCGCCGGGACCGGATGATCTTCGAGATCACCGATGACGGAAAGGGAATGGGCAAGGAAGACCTCGAACGGGCTCGCAGTCCGTTTTTCTCGACCAAAAAAGAGAGGCGGATCGGACTGGGCCTTCCCATGTTCGTCCAGGCCGCGAGGACGGCGGGGGGGACATTTTCCCTCTCCTCCCGCCCCGGCCGCGGGACCAGAGCCCGGGCGACGTTTCAGCGAAGCCATATCGATCGCCAGGCGATCGGGGATATCGCCGAGACGATGACGGTCCTGATTATCGGACATCCGGAGATCGACATCCGTTATGTCCACAAGATCGACGGCTGGGGCTATGTGTTCGACACCCGGGATTTTCGGAGGCAACTTGGAGCCGGCTCCATCGCCACGCCTCATGCCTTGGATTTGATCGCGCAGGATATCCGCGACGGATTAGCCCGCATCAGGAGGACGCATTAATGGAACAACAAATCACCGACATCTTGAGCCGGTATCAATCGGATCCGGGATCGATTATCGCCATCCTCCAGGACGTGCAGGAGGAGTTCAGCTATCTGCCGCCGCCGGCTTTGAAATTGATTTCCCGGGAACTCTCCGTGCCGCTGAGCCGCATCCTCAGCCTGGCGACGTTTTACAAGGCCTTCAGCCTCGCGCCCAAGGGCAAGCATCCCGTTCATGTCTGCCTCGGGACGGCCTGTCATGTCCGAGGCGCCCAGCTTGTCCTCGAAAAGTTCGAGCGGGATCTCGGCATCAAAGCCGGCGAAACGTCGGCCGACGGGCAGTTCAGCCTCGATGCCGTCCGCTGCGTCGGTTGCTGCGGTTTGGCCCCCGTGGTCATGGTCGGAGAAGACGTCCACGGTAAGGTGTCGTCGGCGAAGATCGCCGGCCTGCTCAAAAAGTACGGGAAATAAAGGAGGCCGCCATGCCGAAACTCACCATCGATGACTTGGAGAAGATCCGCGAGGAGGCCGAACGCGACATGAAGGTCCGCGAGGGAGGGGCTTACCGGGCTAAAATCAACGTCCACATGGGCACGTGCGGCATCGCCGCCGGGGCGCGGGCGATCATGGCCGCCCTGATGAAGGAGAAGGGATCGCGGGGCCTCGACGATGTTCTCCTGACGAGCTCCGGCTGCGCCGGTCTCTGCAGCCAGGAGCCGATGATCACGGTCGAGATGGCCGGGCAGGCGCCCGTCAAATATGTGAATCTCACGGAAGCGAAGGTCCGCGAGATTTTCGAGAAGCACATCCAGGGCGGCGCGATCGTCTTGGCGTACGCCCTGGGCATCGGGAGCGAGAAAACGGAACCCTGAGGAGGAGGCCATGGACGAACAAGTCACACCAACAACCTACCGACTGTATCTGATGGTCTGTGCGGGCACGGGCTGCGTTTCCAATCACTCGTTTGAGATCAGGACCGCCCTCGAAACGGAGATCCGCAAACACGGCCTGGAAAAGGAAGTGTCGGTCGTGCCGACGGGGTGCAACGGCTTCTGCGAGCGCGGCCCGATCCTCGTCGTCCAGCCGGGGGATTTTTTCTATCAGCAGCTGACCGTGAAGGACATTCCCCATCTCGTCGAAGAGCATTTCCTGAAAGGCCGGCCGGTCGCCAAGCTCATGTATTCTCCTCCCGCGGCCAAGGTTCCCATCCCCGTCCTCAACGACATCCCCTTCTTCAGGAAGCAGGTCCTCATCGCCCTCCGCAACCGCGGATTGATCGATCCGGAGAAGATCGACGAAGCCATCGCCCGCGGCGGATACAAGGCGCTGGCTAAAGCCCTGACCGAAATGAGCCCCGAGAAGATCATCTCCGAGGTTACGCTTTCGGGGCTCCGCGGCCGCGGCGGCGCCGGCTTCCCGACCGGTCTGAAATGGCAGTTCGTGCGAAACGCGGTCAGCACGAACGGGGGCCAGAAATACGTCGTCTGCAACGGCGACGAAGGGGATCCCGGCGCGTTCATGGACCGCAGCATCCTCGAGGCCGATCCGCACGCCGTCATCGAGGGGATGGCGATCGGGGCGAAGGCCATGGGAGCGACGGCGGGGTTCATCTATGTCCGGAACGAATATCCCCTGGCCGTCGAACGCCTGCGCGTGGCCCTGCGGCAGGCCCGCGATTACGGCCTCCTGGGTACCGATATCCTCGGGACGGGATTTGATTTCGACATCCAGATCAAGCGGGGCGCGGGGGCGTTCGTCTGCGGCGAGGAAACCGCCTTACTGGCCTCCGTCGAAGGACGGCTGGGCGAGCCGCGGCCGCGGCCTCCCTACCCCGCCCAGCGCGGATTGTGGGGGAAACCAACGTGCATCAACAACGTCGAAACCTGGGCCGACGTGCCGCCCATCATCAGCCGCGGGGCGAAATGGTATTCCGGGATCGGTACCTCGACTAGCAAGGGAACGAAGGTCTTCTCCCTCGTCGGGAAGATCAACAACACGGGCCTGGTCGAAGTCCCGATGGGGATCACTCTGCGCGAGATCATCTATGACATCGGCGGCGGCATCCCCGGCGGGAAAGCGTTTAAGGCCGTCCAGACGGGAGGGCCGTCGGGCGGCTGCATTCCCAAGGAGAAGATCGACCTTCCCATCGATTATGAGAGCCTCTCGGCGGCCGGATCGATGATGGGATCGGGCGGCATGGTTATCATGGACGAGGACACCTGCATGGTCGACGTCGCCCGCTATTTTCTGTCCTTCACCCACGACGAGTCCTGCGGCAAGTGCACGCCCTGCCGGGAGGGGACGAAGGCCATGCTCGACATCCTGACCCGAATCACCGAAGGGAAAGGGACTGAGGACGATCTGGTCCTGCTCGAGGAGCTGGCCCAGACGATCAAGGATACCGCGCTCTGCGGGCTGGGCAAGACCGTCCCCAATCCGGTGCTCACGACGCTCCGCTATTTCCGGGAGGAATACGAGGCGCATATCCGCCGGAAGAAATGCCCGGCCCGCGTCTGCCGTCAGCTCAACGTCTATTCGATCGATCCTCAGATCTGCGTCGAGAAAGGCCACGGCTGCGATGTCTGCCGGCGCAACTGCTCGTCGAACGCGATCACCGGCCGGAAGAACGAGGGCCACGCCGTCATCCAGTCCCAATGCATCAAGTGCGGCGTGTGCTATGACGTTTGCGCTTTCGGCGCGGTGAAGGCCGATTAAGGAGAACAGCCATGGTGCAAGTGACGATCGACGGCAAGACGATCCAGGCGGAAGAGGGGGAGACCATCCTCAAGACGGCGGCCAAGGCCGGAATCAAGATCCCCAGCCTGTGCTACCATCCCGTCATCGAGCCCTATGCGGCCTGCCGCGTTTGCGTGGTCGAAGCTCGTATCCGCGGCAAGAGCGAGCTCGTCACGTCATGCAATACGAAGGTCGAGGACGGCCTCGAGATCCTGACGGCGTCCGAGCGGGCCCTGCGGGCGAGGCGCCTCAACGTCGAGATGCTCCTCGCCCGAGCCCCGGCCGCAGAGCCGCTCCAGAAGATCGCGGCCGACTTGGGGATTAAAAAATCCAGGTTCCCCGTCAAGGACCCGGACGAGAAGTGCATCCTCTGCGGTCTCTGCGTCCGGGCCTGCGAACAAATCGTCGGGGCCAATGCCATCAGCTTCATCGAGCGCGGGGGGGAGCGCCGGGTGTCCACCCCCTTCGGCGAGGAATCGGAGGCCTGCATCGGTTGTACAGCCTGCGCCTTTTTCTGCCCGACGGGTGCCATCACGGTCGAGGACAAGTATGGCCGCAAGGTCATCCACGACGAGATGTACCTCGGCCCGACCACGGCCATCCGTGTCCCGATCCGCCAGGCTGTGCCGATGGTCCCCTTCATCGACAAGGAGGCCTGCATTCATTTCAAGACCGGCGAATGCAAGGTCTGCGCCAAGGTCTGCGACAGGCAGGCCATCAACCACGACATGGAAGACAGGGTCCAGGAGATCGAAGTGGGCTCGATCATTCTCGCCTCGGGATTCAACTCGTTCGATGCCCGCCGCATCCCGGCCTACGGCTACGGCCGCCTGCCCAATGTTCTCTCTGCGATCGAGTTCGAGCGATTGGTCAACGCCTCGGGACCGACGGGCGGCAAGATTCTCATGGCCAACGGAGAGGAGCCGAAAGCGGTCGGAATCATCCACTGCGTCGGCTCCCGGGATAAAAACTATCACGAATATTGTTCCCGCGTCTGCTGTATGTACTCCTTGAAGTTCGCCCACCTGCTGAAGGAGAAGACCAAGGCGGCTATCTACGACTTCTACATCGACATGCGCTGCTTCGGCAAGGGCTACGAGGAGTTTTACCACCGCCTGCTCGAGGAGGGCACGAAATTCATCCGCGGCAGGGTTTCGGAGATCACGACTCTGGCCGTGACGGCCGCCGAGGAGGGGAAGCTCATCGTCCGCGTCGAGGACACCCTCCTCGGGGCGGTACGCCGGATCCCGGTCGACATGGCCGTCCTGGCCACGGGGCTGGAACCGAGCCTGGACCACAACCGCCTGGCCAAGACGTTCAACATCTCCTGCAGCCAGGACACATTCTTCCTCGAGCGCCATCCCAAGCTGGCTCCCGTGTCCTCCTTCTCGGACGGGATTTTCCTGGCCGGGACGTGCCAGGGGCCCAAAGACATCCCGGACACGGTCGCCCAGGCCGGCGCGGCGGCGGCGGAAGCCCTTGCCATCGCCGACCTCGGAAAGGTCGAGCTCGAGCCGGTCACGGCCGTCATCGACGATAAACTCTGTTCGGGTTGCCAGCTGTGCGTGGGGCTGTGTCCTTTTTCGGCCATTACTTACGACAAGGCCAAGGATGTCTCCGCCATCAACGACGCCCTTTGCAAGGGATGCGGAACGTGTGTCTCGGCCTGCCCGAGCGGCGCGTCCTATCAGAAGCACTTCCGCAGCGAGCAGATCTTCGCCGAGATCGAAGGGCTCTTGTCCATCTAGAAGGCGGCAAAATCGTTTATCAAGGGAGGACATGTCTCGGGAGGCCTTCTGAACATGGTTGAAATGGCTTTTCGGGCTTATGATTCGTGCCATGACCGGGGGACGCACGCTGATCCGGGCGGCATGCCCCTGACGCTTAATATCTATGATGCCTCAGGCAGGAGGGTCCGGCAACTGCATAGGTTATAATTACGGTCCGCTCTCTGCTATAATAGCGGGCGAGCGGGCTGAAGCGATAGCGCGATGAGAAGCCCTCAATTCTCCTTACGGACGAAACTCGTCCTCAGCTTTCTGGGCGTGATCGTCCTCGGCGGGATTCTGTCCCTCATTTTCGGCTCACGCCTCGTACGGGAAACGCTTCTTTCGCAGGCGCAAGCCAAGGTCCGTCATGACCTGTCCTCGGCCTGGATGGTCTTTGACGAGAAGATGGACGACATCAAGGATATCGTCCGCCTGACCGCGGCCCGAGAGGGCATCAGCGACGCCCTCCAGGGCGGGAAAAGAGACGTCCTCCTCAGATATTTGAGCCGCGTTCGAACAGAGAACGGCCTGGATGTCTTGAACCTCCTCGACCGCCAGGGCCGCGTCTTCTTGCGGGTGCGCTCACCCGAAGCCGCCGGTGACGACCGGTCGAAAGATCCCCTTGTCCGTCTCGCTCTCGAGCGGCGGACCGTGGCCGGCGCCCGGGTCGTTTCCCGGGAAGAGCTCCAGAGGGAAGACGAGCGCCTCGCCGCCCAAGCCCTTCTTGAGTACATCCCTACGCCCAAGGCTGCGCCGCGCGAGGAGCTCCGGGAGACGAGCGGACTAATGCTCGGGGCTGCGGTTCCGGTCATCGGCGCGAATGGCGCGCTTCTGGGCGCTCTGGAAGGGGGGATCCTCCTCAACCGGAACTATGACATCGTCGACCGGATCAAAGGCATCGTCTTTAAGGACGAGCGGTATAAGGGCCGAGAGACGGGGACGGCGACCATCTTCCAGAACGATCTCCGGATTTCAACGAATGTCAAGACAGAGTCCGGGAAGAGGGCCATCGGAACCAGGCTGTCCGAGGAGGTCAAGAAGGCCGTCCTGGACGAAGGCCGGCCTTACTTGGGCCGGGCGTTCGTCGTCAATGACTGGTACCTGACCGCCTATGAGCCCATCCGCGATATCGAGGGACGGATCATCGGTATCCTCTATGTCGGGACGCTCGAGAAGCCGTACCTTGATACGGCCGGACGGGTAATGCGGACGTTCACCGCCATCGCCGTCCTGTGCGCCCTGTTTCTTTTGGCCCTACTGCATGTCGCCACCACCCGAATCGTGCGGCCCCTCCAGCGGATGGCGCTGGCGACTCGGCAGATCGCCAAAGGCGACCTGTCTTACTCCGTCGAGGTGAAATCCCGGGACGAGATCGGCCTGTTGGCCGATTCGTTCAACCGGATGACCTCGGATCTTCGGGCGGCCAACGAGGAGCTGGTCACTTGGGGAAAAACGCTGGAGAAAAAGGTCGAGGAGCGGACGCGGGAGCTTCGCGATATTCAGGAGCACCTCATCCAGGCGGAGAAGCTCGCCTCCATCGGCAAGCTCGCCGCCGGCGTCGCCCACGAGATCAATAATCCCCTGGGCGGCATTCTGATCTACAGCCATCTCGTCCTGGAGGACACGCCCAAAGCCGGCCCGCATTACGAAAACCTGAAAAAGATCGTCAAGGAAACCACCCGGTGCAAGGATATCGTCAAGGGCCTCCTCGAGTTCGCCCGGCCGAAGGAGCCGGAAATGGTGCCGGTCGATATCCATGATCTCCTCGAAAAATGCCTGGCCTTGATGGAGCGGCACACTCTCTTCCAGAACATCCATATCCAGACGACCTTTACCCCGGGCCTGCCGCGGATCGTCGCGGACGGGGGGCAGCTCCAGCAGGTGTTCATGAACATCATCCTGAACGCCGCCGAAGCGATGGATGGAAACGGAACCTTGATTCTCAAGACGTGGATCGATACGGCGCGGGAGGAGATCGCCGTCGAATTCACCGACACCGGCCACGGGATCAAGGACGAGGATAAAAAGCGGCTGTTCGAGCCGTTCTTCACGACCAAGGAGGTCGGCAAGGGGACGGGGCTCGGCCTGGCCATCAGCTACGGCATCATCCGGAAGCACCGCGGCGACATCGAGATCCGCAGCGAAGCCGGCCGGGGAGCCACATTCATAGTCCGCCTGCCCCTGAAGGAGAAACGCGCGTGAGCGAAACGGCTCGGATCCTCATCATCGACGATGAAGAGGCGCTGCGGGACTCGATGAGCCAGGTCCTGGCCAAGGAAGGATACGAGCCGCGCTGTGCCGCCGACGGCCGGCACGGCGCGGAACTGTTCGGCCGCGAGACGTTCCAACTCGTGTTCCTCGACCTGCGTATTCCGGACGCTGATGGGCTGTCGATTCTCCGCCAGATGAAGGAGACGAGCCCGGAAACGCCCGTAATCATGATCACGGGCTTCGGCTCCATCGAATCCGCGGTCGAGGCCATCAAGCTCGGCGCCTTCGACTATCTGGCTAAGCCGTTCGCTCCCGATGAGCTGCGCCACGTGGCCCGGCAGGCGCTGCGAAGCCGGGCGATGGTGCTGGAAAACATCCTCTTTCGCCGGGAGCTTAGAGATTCCAGGATTCATGACCGGATCGTGGGCGGGAGCAAGGCCATCCGCGGCGTCCTGGAAATGATCGAAAGAGCCGGCCCTGCGGATTCCGCGATTCTCATCACGGGTGAGCGCGGAACGGGGCGGGAGATCGTCGCCCGGGAGATCCACCGCCGGAGCCCGCGCCAGGAGGCCCACTTCGTCGTCGTCGAATGCGGAGCGTTGTCCGAGCCGTTGCTCGAGGACGAGCTGTTCGGGCACGCCCGGGGCGCCTTCCCGGGAGCCGGGGAACTGAAACACGGCCGGTTCGAGCTGGCCGACGGAGGGACACTGTTCCTCGACGAAGTGTCCCGGCTCGGCCCGGCCCTTCAGAGCCGGCTGTTTCGGGCTTTGCAGGAGCGCGAAGTGACGCGCCTGGGCCAATCGCGACCCATCAAAGCGGACGTCCGGATCATCGCCGCTTCAACCGTCAATCTCGCCCAGGCCGTACGTCAGGGGGCTTTCCGCGAGGACCTGTTCTACCGCCTGAGCGTTCTGTCCGTTCATTTGCCTCCGCTCCGGGAGCGAAAGGAGGACATCCCTCCGCTCGTCGAACATTTCCTCCAGAAATACGGCGCTAAGGCCGGGGAGAGGCCCGTGACCGTCTCTACGCGGGCCATGCTCGCCCTGACCGAATATGACTGGCCCGGCAACGTCCGGGAGCTCGAGAACACCATCGAGCGGGCCGTCGTTCTTTCCCGGGGCGGCGAGATCCAGATCGAAGGCGTCATGAGCCACGGTATCAGCATGGGAATCCCCGCCTTGGCCTGGTCGGGGGACAAGTACAAGACCCTGGCCGACATCGAGAAAGCGTATATCAGGAATGTCTTGAACGACCAGGAGGGAAACCGCAAGCGGACGGCGGCGATCCTGGGGATCGACCGCAAGACACTCTGGGCCAAGATAAAAAAATATGTTCTGGAAGGGAAGGTGACTTCATGACGACATCCCGGCTAAAAATCATGGTGATCGACGACGATCCGGACTTCAGAGCGGCGATGACCGCCATCCTGACGTCCGTCCCCTACGATGTGGTTGCCGCCGCCGGCGTGGCCGATGCGAAGCCAAAGATCCTGGCCGAGCGGCCGGACCTCATCCTGCTGGATATCATGATGGATAGTCTGTTCGACGGATTCTCGCTCTGCCACAGCTTGAAGACGTCGAAAGAGTTCGAGGCCGTCAGGACCACTCCTGTCATTTTCGTCTCCGCCGTCAAGGACTTGGCCGGCTCCCGGTTCGGGTTCAAGGGGGAGGAGCAGGGCATGGCCGGCCCCGACGACTATATCGACAAACCGGTCGCGCCGGCGGACCTGCTGGCCCGGATCGACCGGCTCTTGAAGAGATAATCCGGCCCAAAGGACGCGGCCCCGCGCCGCGACCGACACCGGCCGGGAAACGGAGGAGGCGTTTCGCTCGTGCCCGATCCCCTGATTCTCATCATCGACGACGAGGAATCCATGCGGGATTCCTGCTCCCAGATCCTCCTCAAGGGCCGCTATCGCGTCGAGACGGCGTCCGACGGAACGGCCGGCCTGGAGAAGATCCGCGCCCTCCGTCCCGATGCGGTCATCGTCGACCTCAAGATGCCGGGGATCAGCGGATTCGAGGTTATCGAAGAGCTCGGGCGCATCGATCCGCGGATCATGGCCATCGTCGTGACCGGCTACGCGACCGTCGAATCGGCCGTGGAGGCCATGAAGAAGGGAGCCTACGATTTCCTGCCCAAGCCGTTCACCCCCGAAGAGCTGCGGATGATCCTCTCCCGGGCCTTGGAGCACAGGCGGGTCGCCCTCGAGGCCGAGACGCTGCGGAGGGAAAAGCAGCTCCTGGAAGAAAATTTCATCACGATGGTCTCCCATCAGCTCCGGAGCCCCCTCGTCGCGATTCAGCAATACTTCGAGGTCATCCTGTCGGACCTGGCCGGCCCCGTCGAGGACAAGCCCAAGGACATGATCCGCCGAGCCAGCGAGCGGCTCACCGGGCTCCTCCATCTCATCAACGACTGGCTCGATCTGGCCCGGATTGACCAGAAAGGGCTCATCGGAAAGGTCAAACCGCTCGATCTGGGCCGGATGCTCCGGAAGCTCGTCGATTTCATAGCGCCGTCGGCTACGGAATCCGGAGCCACGCTGGAGTGGCGAGGCCCCGACAACGAACCTTTTTTCGCGCTCGGCGACGAAGAAAGCCTCGAGCAGGTTTTCACCAATCTCCTCAGCAACGCCATCTCGTATAACAAGCCGGGAGGCCGCGTGGATATCAGCCTCCGGAGAGAGCCGGGCTTCATCGTCTGCGAGGTTCGGGACACGGGGATCGGGATTGCCAAGGATCACCTTCCGCTCATCTTCGATCAGTTCTACCAAGTCAGCCGGAGAGAGAGCAAAAGGGGGAAAGGATCCGGCCTGGGATTGTCCATCGCCAAGAAGATCGTCGAAGCCCACGACGGCCGGATCGAAGTCTCGAGCGAGCCCGGCGTCGGGAGCTCGTTTACGGTATGGATCCCGGCGTCCGGCCGGTCGGGGGAAGGGGCGTGAGAACCCTCGTGTTGGGACTCGGCAACGACCTCTACGGCGACGACGGGGTTGGCCCTTCTGGACGTCATCGTCGGCTATGACGCCCTCGTCATCATCGACACGATCGCCAAGGCCGAGCCCCAGACCGGCCGGATTCGCCTTCTCGAGGCGGCGGATGTCCGGGATCCGCCCGGTCCCTCTCCTCATTATGTCTCCATTCCTCAGGCCTTGACGATCGGGAGACAATTGGGCCTCCGCGTGCCGAACCGGATAAAGATCGTCGCGGTCGAAGGCCGGGATATCTATCGCTTAGGCGAGGGATTGAGCGAGGACATGAGCCGGTGCCTTCCGGCGGTCGTCGCGGCGGCGAAGGGCGTCCTGGACGAATGGGGGGCGGCGTCCTTTTGAAAAAATCGCGTCAGGCGTATTTCCCTTTGATGTAGTTCTGCAGGCTCTCGAGCGTATTGCTCTGTTTCCGCATCATGGCCCTGACCACGTCGCCGCTCGCGACGAGGCCGACGAGCTTCCCGTGGTCGACCACGGGCAAATGACGGACGCGCTTCTGGGTCATAAGGGTCATGCATTCCTCCACGGGCGTTTCGGGGCTTACGATATAAACCTTGAACGTCATGATCTCCTTGACCGGCGTATCGATCGACGATTTGCCGTGGAGGACGACCTTCCGAGCGTAATCCCGTTCGGAAAAAATTCCGGTGACCTTGTCCTTAAACAGGACGACCAGCGCCCCGATGTTCTTGTCGGCCATGAGCTTCAAAGCGTCGATGACCTTGGCTTCCGGGGAAATAGTCCAGACCTCGTGTCCTTTCTCCTCCAGGATTGTTTTAACGGTGAACATGGGACCCTCGCTTTATGAAGGAAATGACGATTGAGAACGCATCGACGGAAGGCTTTCCCTGAATCCTACGACATTATCTATATTTTATCGGCCGAGAAAAGTCAATCGCCCGCATCGGCGGGGTTTCTTACCAGGCACCGTCCTTGAGGTAGGCGTCGATGGCCTTGGCCGCCTTCTTGCCCGCTCCCATGGCCAGGATGACCGTCGCGCCGCCGGTGACGATGTCGCCGCCGGCGAAGACCCCTTTCTTGGAGGTCTTGCACGTTTCGGCGTCGGCGACGATGTTGCCCCATTTGGTCAAGGCCAGGTCCGGCGTCGTCGAGGTCAGGAGGGGATTGGGGCCCTGCCCGATGGCCATGATGACCATGTCCACGTCGATGACGTGCTCGGACCCGGCGACGGGAACGGGTTTGCGCCGCCCCGAGGCGTCGGGTTCGCCCAGCTCCATCTTGATGCACTCGATCCCCTTGACCCAGCCCTTCTCGTTCCCCAGGATGCGGATGGGATTGGTCAGCAGGTGGGGCTCCACGCCTTCCTCGAAGGCGTTCTCGATCTCCTCCGCCCGGGCCGGCATCTGCTCCCGGGCCCGGCGATAGACGAGGTATACGCTCTCCGCCCCCAGGCGGAGGGCGGAGCGGGCCGCGTCCATGGCCACGTTGCCGCCGCCCACGACGGCGATCTTCCGCCCGAGGTGGATCGGCGTGTTGTATTCCGGGAAGAGGTAGGCCTTCATGAGGTTGGTCCGGGTGAGGAACTCGTTGGCGGAATAGACGCCGTTGAGGTTCTCGCCGGGGATCTCCATGAAGTAGGGCAGGCCGGCCCCGGTCCCGATGAATACGGCATCGTAGCCCTGGCGGAAGAGGTCGTCGATGGTGAAGGATTTTCCGACGACGTGGCTGAGCTTCATCTCGGCGCCCAGCTTCTCGATGTATTCGCTCTCCCGCTGGACGATCCACTTGGGGAGGCGGAATTCGGGGATGCCGTAGACCAGCACGCCCCCCGCCTTGTGAAGCGCTTCGTAGACCGTGACGGCGTGTCCCATCTTGATCAGCTCGCTGGCCGCGGTCAAGCCGGCCGGCCCGGCGCCGATGACGGCCGCCTTCTTCCCCGTCGCCGGAGCGCGGTGGGGCAGGCGGACGTCGCCCTGCTGGAACTCGTAGTCGGCGACGAACCGCTCCAGCCGCCCGATGGCGATCGGCTGTTTCTTCTTGCTCAGGACGCAGACGACCTCGCACTGGTCCTCCTGCGGGCAGACCCGGCCGCAGATGGCCGGCAGGCTGTTCTTCTCCTTGATCTTATGGGCGGCCCCGATGAAATCGCCGTTGCGGATGAGCTTGATGAACCCGGGGATCTCGATGTCGACGGGGCAGCCGGCGATGCAGGGCGACGTCTTGCAGTCCAGGCAGCGAGAAGCCTCGCGCATGGCCATCTCCCGGGTGTAGCCGAGGGCGACCTCGTCGAAATTGCGGACCCTGAGCTTGGGGTCCTGCTTCGGCATCGGCTCCCGCTTGTTGGCCCGTTTCAACTGCTTCTCGGCTTCCTGGAGCCGGCATTCGTGGTCCCACATGGCCCGGTGCTCTTCGCGCCGGTACATGTCGGCCCGCTTGAGGAGTTCGGCGAAGTCGACTTGATGGCCGTCGAACTCCGGTCCGTCGACACAGACGAACTTCGTCTTGTTCCCGACGGTGATCCGGCAGCAGCCGCACATGCCCGTCCCGTCGACCATCAGGGCGTTGAGGCTGACCAGGGTCGGGATCCCGCGCTTTCGCGTCAGCTCGGAGACGGCCCGCATCATGACGCCGGGGCCGATGGCCACGACCTCGTCGACCGGAACCTTTTCGTCGAGCAGGCGCTGGAGCTCGTTCGTGACGAATCCGTGCCGGCCCTCGGTGCCGTCGTCGGTCGTGATGAACAGCTCGTCGCTCTGGGCCCGCATCTCCCGCTCCAGGATCAGCATGTCCTTGGTCTTGGCCCCGATGATCGAGATGATGCGGTTGCCGGCCTCCTTGAACGCTTTGGTGATCGGATATACCGGCGCGACGCCGACGCCCCCGCCGATGCAGACGACCGTCCCCGCTTTCTTGATCTCGGTCGGCTTGCCGAGGGGGCCGATGACGTCGCGGAACGCCTCTCCGACGTTCAGCTTTTCCATCTTCCGGGTCGAGACCCCGATGGCCTGGACGATGAGGGTGATCGAGGAGCGGGCGGCGTCGCGGTCGACGACGGTCAGGGGAATGCGCTCGGCGTAGTCGTCGGCGCGGACGACGACGAATTGCCCGGCCCGGACCGTGTTGGCGACAAGAGGGCTATAGACTTCGAATCGGGTGATGGTCGGAGCGAGCCGTTCTTTGGCGAGGATCTCGTTCGTCTGGGGTTCGATGGTGGAGTTCATGAGGGCGCCTTTTCGCTTTTATTTCGTCCGTTTCTGGTAGGGGAGGTAGACGGAGAACGTGCTGCCCTTGTCGACCGCGCTCGAGACCTCGATGTGCCCGAAATGCGAGTCGACGATCTTTTTCGCGATCGTCAGCCCCAAGCCCGTGCCGCTGATCTTGCTCGTCCGCTTGTCGTCGATGCGGAAGAAATCGTCGAAGATGCGGGGCAGGTGCTCCGGGGCCATCCCGAGCCCGGTGTCCTTGACGTGGAATCCGACGTATTGGGCGTCCACCGACGCTTCGAGCGTCACCGTTCCTTTGTCCACGTTGTATTTGATGGCGTTGCTGATCAGGTTGGTGAAGAGCCTTTCCATGTCCTGCACGTCGGCCTGGACGGTCGGCAGCGCCGCGGGCATCTTGTCGACGAAGGTCAGAGCCTTCCGGTCGGCCTCCGGCTTGAGGAACTCGACGATCTTGCGGATGATGTCGGCGACCTGGACGGATTCCATCTTCAGGGCGACCTTGCCCGCCTCGATCTTGTTGATGACCAGCAGGTCGTTGACGAGCGCTAAAAGCGAATGGGCCCGTTCCTTGGCCCGCTCGAGCCAGGCCGCCTTCTTGGCCTCGTCGTCCTCGGCCGCGCCGGAAAGGACGACGTCGAGCCAGCCTTCGATCGCCGCCAGCGGGGCGCGGAGCTCGTGGGCGACCATGGACACGAACTGCGATTTGATCTTGTCGATCTCCTTGAGCTGGGTGATGTCGCGCAGGACCGTGACCGCGCCGAGGAGGGTTCCTCCCTCGTCCCGGACGGGGGCCATCTGGGCCATCAGGACGAGCTCGGGGTCCTCGAGCCGGATCTCCTTGCTGAGGATGGCCAGGCCGGAATCCTTGGAGGCGAGGATGTCCTTGAGCGCTTCGCTGATGGACTCGGTCTTTCCATAGCTCGCGAGAGGCCGGCCGGGTTCGTCCACGCCGCTGAGCCGAAGCATCTTGACCGCGGCCGCGTTCCACAGAACGAGCTGGTGCTCGAGGTTGGTCACGAGGACGCCGTCGGCCATGCAGCCGATGATGGTCCGCAGCCGGCTCTTTTCGCCGGCCAGTTCCAGGAGGCGCTGTTCCCGCTCGTCGTGGAGGCGCCGGGCTTCGAGCCGAAGCTCCCGCTTCTCGATCCCCCGCTTGACGAGAACCATCAGGGTCTCCGGGGCGAACGGTTTGGGCAGATAGTCGTAGGCGCCGCGCTTGGTCGCTTCGACGGCCGTTTCGATGGTCGCGTAGCCCGTGATGACGACGATGATGATTTCGGGGTCGAGGTCGTGGACCTTCTTGATCAGGTCCAGCCCCCCGATGCCGGGCATCATCAGGTCCATGAGGATGAGATCGTACTGTTTCTGCTGAACCTTCTCGAGGCCGGCCGCCCCGTCTTCGGCCAGGTCGACCGCATAGCCGCCCCGGACGAGCGCCCGCTTGCAGCCTTCGCGGATGCCCAACTCATCGTCGACAACAAGGATTTCGGCGGGACGGTTCATGGGGTCTCCCCCGCCTTCTTTTTTAAGAGGAGGTCAACGCGCTCCAGCAGGACGTCCGGCCGGACCGGCTTGTCCAGGAAGTCGTCGGTCTTCATCCAGTACCCATCCTCCTGGAGGGAGAAACGGAATCCGGTGGCTTCGGCAACCGAAGTCACCATGAGGATCGGGATCTTTTTGAAGAGCGGGTCCGTCTTGATCTGGCGGCTGAAGGAGAATCCCGCGTCGTGCTTTTCCATCATCAGGTCGAGGATGATGGCGTCCGGCAGGTCCGTCCGGACGCGCTCCAGCCCTTCCCGGCCGCTGGTCGCCGTGATCACCTCATAGCCGTGTTTGGCCAGGACGGCTTTGTGCATCTCGAGGAAGTCCAGGTCGTCGTCAACCAATAAGATTTTTGCCTTGGCTGTCATGTTCGCTTCCTTCGAAGGGAGCCGTCGCGTCGGCCGGCGGCTGCTCTTTTTTGAACCATTCTTTCTGCCCCAGGACGGGAAGGGTGATGATGAACGTCGCGCCGCGGCCGAATTCGCTCTCGGCCGTCACCGTCCCCTGGTGCTTGGAGATGAGGCTGTAGACGATCGCCAGGCCGAGTCCCGTTCCTTTCTCCTTGGTCGTGAAGAAGGGGTCGAACAGCCTGGCCAGATGTTCTTCGGGGATGCCTTTGCCCGTATCCTTGATGCGGATCTCGATCTTCTTGCCTTTGTCCAGCCTCCGGCTCGTGATCGTCAGCGCCCCCTTGCCGTCCATGGCCTGGACGCCGTTGAGGACGATGTTCAAGAAGACCTGCTTGAGCAGGTCGGGGTCGGCGAACGTCGTGGGGAGCTTCGGGTCCAGGTCCGTGACGACTTCGACGTTGTGGAACAGGGACTGCTTGACCAGGAGCGAGAGGGCCTCTTTCATCACCGCGTTGATGTTCACCAGGCCCGGCTTGACCTTCGTCTCCTTGGCGAAGCTCAGGAGGTCCTTGATGATCTTGGCTGCCCGCTCCGCCTCCTGGGCGACGAGGGAGATGTCGTTCTTCCAGCTCTCGTTGTGGCTCAATTCCTCCTCGAGGATCCGGCTGAACATCATGATCGTGCCGATGGGATTGTTGAGCTCGTGGGCGACGCCGGCGGCCAGCTGGCCGAGGGAGGCCATCTTCTCGGTCTGGATCAGCTGGCGCTGGGCGGCTTCCAGCTCTTCGTGCGAGCTCTTCAGCTGCATGTGCGATTTCTCCAGGCTCGAATAGAGCCCCTGGAGGCGTTCGAGGAGGTAATGGGGGCACATCTCCATCTCGGCCAGGCCCTGGACGACGGCCTTGGCCTTCTCGTGGCAGGAGCTGTAGCCGCACGCGCCGCAGTCCTGGTTGCGGTCGGGATAGGTCTTTCCGAGCTGGGCCAGGATCGCCTGGATTTCCGTTTCCTTGGGGTCGGGCAGGACGACGTCCCGAGCGGCGAACGACCGTTTCAGGTTCAACGGCTTGAGCTTCTTTATGAATTCGGCCGTCGCCCTGGGGCTGTCCTTGTCCTGAGCCTTGATGTAATCGACGACGATCTGCTTGCGGCTGGGGCCGGAGATCAGCTTGTCCGTAGCCGGGCCGTTGATGCAACCCTTGCAGAACAGCAGGTCCAGGAAATGCGACCGGATCTTGCCTTCCTGGAATTGCTTCACCGCCCGCATCGCTTCGTCGGGGCCCGCCTCGACCACGTAGTCCAGGTTGAGGAGGTCCTGCTCGAAGCCGATGGCCTGGCTCAGGCCCCCGGAGACGCTCAGGATGCGCCCGACGTCGCTCGGCGGCCCGTCGAAGTCCGAGGACGCCTGCTCCTCGCGCTCGATGCCTTTGGCCTGGAGCATGGCCGAGATGTCCTGGTAGATCAGGATGTAGTCGATGGCCTCCCTTCCGTAGCGGCTCATCCGCTCCCAGACCCTGGCGATGCAGGAGCCGGCGAAGATCACCTTGGTCTCCGGGCCGTGGATTTGCTTGGCGATCATGCCGAAAGCGATCATGGGCGAGACGAGCGGCGTGAGCCGGTCCTTCAGCGAGGGAACGAATTTTTCGATGTAATAATAGAGCGAGGGGCAGAACGAGGAGATCCAGGACGTGTTCTTGTTCTTGGCGAGCCAGGCCCGGTACGCTTCGGCCACCAGATCCCCGCCGATGGCCGCCTCCCAGACTTCGGTGAATCCGAGCTTTTTGAGGGCGGTCACCAGCTGGCCGGTCGTTCCCTTGTCCAGGACGGCGGGGAAGGTGGGGTCCAGGCCGAGGATGACCTTCTCCCCGGAGTCCAGGAGGTCCAGGACCCGCTGGACGCCCGTATGGACGATGACGGCGTCATGGGGGCAATATTGATAGCAGATCCCGCAGAGGATGCAGCGGTTCCAGATCCTCTTGACCTTGCCGTGATCGATCTTGAGGGCGTTGGTCGGGCACTCCCGGACGCAGCGGTAGCATTGGCGGCATTTCGTCTCGGAAATGCTCAGCAGGTCCATGGGGGGGGAGCCTCAGCTCTTTTTTTTGGGGGCGATCAGCTTCTCGATCTCGTCGATGAAAAGCTTGGGGCTGACCGGCTTGTCCAGGAGGATGTCGGCGCCGGTCGTTTTCAAGAGGTCCTGGTTGGAGGAGAATTCCAGCCCGGTCTGCGCTCCGATCGAGGTCAGCAGCATCACGGGCAGGTCGTGATGCTTCTCCTTGATCGCCTTGCTCAGCTTGAATCCGGAATCGAACTGCTCCATCATGACGTCGAGAATCACGACGTCGGGCTTGGCTTTCTCGAGCTTGTCCAGGCATTCCTTGGAGCTCTGGGCGGTGATGACGTGATAGCCCCGGTGGGTCAGGACGGCCGAGTGCATCTCGAGGAAATCGACGTCATCGTCGACGAGGAGGACCTTCTTTTCCTTCTTTTTGGCCTCCGGCTTGGCCGGTTTCATCACCAGGGAGAGGATCCGGCGGAGGCTGTCTTGGTCTTCCACGGACTCCTCCACCCTCTCGACGAGCTTGCCGTTGTCGTAATACTGATACTGGATCTTGGAATCGCACTGGACGTGGCAGCGGAAGATCTGCTTCAGCGCTTCCTCGGTCTTGGACATGTCCAGCTTCTGGCCCCGGAAATAAGGGCAGTCCGTCCATTCGCCGGGACTGATCATGGCCATCAGCTCCGGGCAATAGACGCGGATGTACGATGCCGTCTTCTTCTCCATGGCGCGCTCCCTCGTATGGCTGTCCTCGAAATCCGATGTCCCCGAGTCTTTCAGGGGGAGTGCCCAGTATAAGGCAACGCCTACAGGCCGTCAAATGCTCGCCGCTTCCGGTCTGACCGTCGAACAGTTTCCAGGACAAGGGGGACACGATACCCTGTCCCCGTTTCTCAGCTCGTTTCCGGTCGAGCCTTCCGGATTTTCAAACGGGGACAGGGAATCATGTCCCCGAAACTGTTCGACGGTCGAGCTTCCGGCGGCTTCCGGCGGATTGACAAGAGTCGCGGGTCGGCGATATAGTGCGCGGGAGGTTCCACGCTCTTGAGACATCGCGACGTCCTGGCGGCGTATTTCACCATGGAAATCGCCTTCTACCCGGAATTGAAGACGTATTCCGGGGGCCTCGGGGTGCTCGCCGGCGATTTCCTGAAATCGGCCGCCGACCTCCGCCTGCCGATCTCGGCCGTCACCCTCCTCTATAACGTCGGCTACTTCGACCAGAAGATCGTCGGCCTGCGGCAGGAGGAGGAGTACAACCGGCTCGACCCGATCGAATACATGACCGAGCTCCCCTACACCGTCGACATCGAGATCGAAGGCCGGGAGGTCAAGGTAGGCTGCGCCCGGATGTACTACATCGGAAACACCAACTTCCCCCAGCCCCATTACTTCCTCTTCACCCGGGGGAACACCGGCCGCCCCTGGGACGACGAGATCACGGACAAGCTCTATAAAAAAGGCGTGAACGACCAGAATTACTGGCGGATCGCCCAGGAGCAGGTCCTGGGGATCGGCGGGATAAAGATGCTCCATCTGCTCGCCGAGAACGGCGAGATCGCCCTGCCTCGGAACTATCACCTGAACGAAGGGCATGCCGGGTTCGCCCCCCTGGAGCTCATGAAGAGATACGGCTTGGAAGGCGCCCGGTCGCGGACCGTCTTCACGACCCATACGCCCGTCGAGGCGGGCCACGACACATTCGATTACGGCAAGGTCCGCGGCATGCTCGGCTGCTTCGTCGACGGCATCGACCTCGCGGCGCTCGGCGGCCGGGACTACCTGAACATGACCCGCCTGGCCCTCAATCTGAGCCGCTATGCGAACGCCGTCTCCCGGCGGCACGGGATCGTCTCCCGAGGCATGTTCCCCGGCCGGGCCATCGACGCGATCACAAACGGCGTCCATTCCCGGACCTGGACGAGCAAAGTCTTCAAGAAGCTCTATGACGAGCACTTCAACGGCTTCCACTACCAGAAGAACTGGCGGGCGGACCCCTCGCTCCTGGGCCTGGCGGACCGGGTCCCGGGCGACGCGATCCTCCAGGCGCACAAGGTCGCCAAGCGCAACCTTCTCCACTATATCAAGACGATCACGGGCGAGACGCTTGACGAGGACGCGCTGACCATCGGTTTCGCCAGGAGGTTCGCGACGTACAAGCGGGGGAATCTCGTCTTCTCGGACCTGGACCGGCTGGTCGAGGCGAGCGGGGGCGGAGACGTCCAATTCATTTTTTCGGGGAAAGCCCACCCCAATGACGAACCGGGCAAAGCGGTCATCACCGACATCCTGAAGAACGCCGAACGGCTCAAGGGCCGGGTCAAGGTCGTTTTCCTGCCGAATTACGATATGCTAAAAGGCCTGCTCCTCACCGCCGGCTCGGACGTCTGGCTCAATCTGCCCCGCCGGCCCTGGGAGGCGAGCGGGACGAGCGGCATGAAAGCGGCCCATAACGGGGTTCCGAGCTTCTCCACCGTCGACGGCTGGTGGGATGAGGTGCCGAAGGAGGGGGGCGGCGAGCGGCGGGGCGGCTGGTCGATCGGAAGCGAGCCCCGAAACGATGAATTGAACAATCCCCGCTCCGACGCGGCCGATTTCGACAGCTTCTGCCGGCGCCTCAAGGACGATGTTCGGCCGGCCTACGGCGATCCGAACGAGTGGGCTCGAGTCATGAAGGGCGCCATCAAGAACGCCTCTTATTTTAATACCCATAGGATGGTCCGTGAATATGTCGAGCGAGCCTATGGAACGAGGCTCGAGGACGCCGTCGTCCAAGACTGAAGGGCCTATGGCCGTTTTCGAATTCCACGTCTCGCGGCGGGCCCGCGAAGCCTACGGATTCGAGGACGCGCTCTTCGCCGCCGACGGCAACGTCATTTTCGCCGATTTCGTCGCGGCCCGGGTCTTCGCCCTGAAGATCAACGCGAAACGGCCGCCCGAGCAGGCCGTCCGGGCCGGGCAGATCAACGCCCTGGGATTGATCGACGAGCTGCAGCACGCCGTTCTGCGCACGTACCGGGAGCAGAAAAAGCCGGGCGTGATCGGGGAAGCTCTCGATTGGCTGACGGCCCGGCTCGGGCTCGACGCCGTGGCATCGACCCTCGGCCGCTTCGTCGAGGAGTTTCCTCCGGTCGCCGTGTATCAAGGGAAGCTCACGGCCGAGGAGTACCTGGCCGGCGAAACACGAGGAGTCGCCCACCGGCACATCGCCCTCGAAGAGATGCTGATGGTCTGGCTGGCCAACCTGAATCCGGCGTTCGGCCCGTTCCGGGAGCTGTTCGACGACGGCCCGCTCAGAAAAGAGACGGCCTATCCGGAGATCATGGTGGGGCTCGGCGGATTCTTCGCCGAGCAGCCTCGCTTCGGCCCCGACGGCCAGAACTTGATCGACCTTCTCCGCGCTCCCGCCCTGGCCGCGCCGGAGTCGCTGGCCGCCCAGATCGAATTCATCCGCGCCCGCTGGGGCCCGATCCTCGGGCCGCTCGTCACCCGCTTGTGGCGCGGCCTCGACTTCATCCAGGAAGAGGAAAAAGCGGCCTTCACCGGCGCCGGGCCCGCCCGGACGCCTTTGTTCGGCCCCGAGGCGCAGGCCGCTTCGCAGGCGTTGTTCGGCAGGCTTTTCGGCGGCGCGGAGCGGCGCGGCCCGGATCCCGAGCCCGAGCGCTACAGCCCCGACCTGGATTGGATGCCGAACCTCGTCCTGATCGCCAAGAACACCTATGTCTGGCTCGACCAGCTGTCGCGGGAATACCGGAGGTCGATCACCAAGCTCGACCAGATCCCCGACGAGGAGCTCGACCGGCTCCGGCGGCGGGGCATCACGGGGCTGTGGCTGATCGGCTTGTGGGAGCGGAGCCCCGCCTCCCGGCGCATCAAGCAGATGATGGGCAATCCCGAAGCCGTTTCCTCGGCCTATTCGCTCTTCGATTATCGGATCGCGGAGGACTTGGGCGGGGATGCCGCCCTTCTGGATCTCAAGGGGCGCGCCCGGCGGCGCGGCATCCGGCTGGCCAGCGACATGGTCCCGAACCATATGGGCATCGACTCCCGGTGGGTGATCGAACATCCCGACTGGTTCATCGGCCTCGACCGGCCGCCGTTTCCGGCCTACGCGTACGACGGTCCGGACCTGTCCTGGGACGAGCGCGTCGGCATCCAGATCGAAAATCGCTATTATGACCGGGCCGACGCGGCCGTCGTCTTCAAACGCTTCGACAAATGGACGAGCTCGGTCCGCTACATCTACCACGGCAACGACGGGACGAGCTATCCCTGGAACGACACCGCCCAGCTGGATTTCCTCAAGGCCGAGGTGCGCGAAGCGGTCATCCAAACCATCCTCCGCGTCGCCCGCGATTTTCCCGTGATCCGTTTCGACGCGGCCATGACCCTGGCTAAGCGCCACTACCAGAGGCTGTGGTTTCCGGAACCGGGGACGGGAGGGGCGATCCCATCGCGCGCCGAGCACGGATTGGCGCGGGACGAGTTCGACGCGGCGATGCCCGTCGAGTTCTGGCGCGACGTGGTCGACCGGGTCGCGAAGGAGGCCCCCGACACCCTCCTCCTGGCCGAGGCGTTCTGGCTCATGGAGGGCTACTTCGTCCGGACCCTGGGCATGCACCGCGTCTACAACAGCGCTTTCATGAACATGCTCCGCGACGAGGACAACGCCAAATACCGGAGCGTCGTCAAGGCCACCCTGGAGTTCGACCCCGAAGTCCTGAAGCGCTACGTGAATTTCATGAACAATCCGGACGAGCGGACGGCCATCGACCAGTTCGGCGACGGCGACAAGTACTTCGGCGTCTGCACGATGCTGGCGACGCTGCCCGGACTGCCGATGATCGGGCACGGGCAGGTCGAGGGCTTGACCGAGAAATACGGCATGGAATACCGGCGGGCGTACTATGACGAACAGCCGAAGGCCTGGCTCGTCGAGCGGCACGAGCGCGAGATCGTCCCGCTCCTGCACAAGCGCCACGTGTTCTCCGGCGTGGACCAGTTCCTCCTCTACGACCTGTTCCGAGCGGACGGCCGCGTCGACGAGAACGTCTTCGCCTACTCGAACGGCCGCGGCGACGAGCGGGCGCTCGTCGTCTATCACAACAAATACGCGGATACGCGCGGCTGGATCCGGACCTCGGCCGCCTTCGCCGTTAGAACGGGGCGCGGCGAGGAAAAGACGATGGTCCGGAAAGAGCTGAGGGATGGATTGCGCCTGCGCGACGAGCCGGACATCTGGCTCGCGTTCCGGGATCAAGCCTCCGGCCTCGAATTCATCCGCAACGGCCGCGACCTCTGCCGGGAGGGACTTTTCGTCGAGCTCGGCGCCTATAAATATCATGTTTTCATGGACTTTCGCGAAATCCGGGATGACGAATCCCGGCGCTATGCCAAGCTGGCGGAGGATTTGAAGGGAGCCGGAGTGCCGAGCGTCGAC
>Ga0172371_10002437_pt1 | contig 29519 bp, 25 predicted proteins | sample Lak12m_FD_114543 | JGI IMG/M metagenome (GOLD analysis project Ga0172371, IMG submission 114543) | Freshwater microbial communities from Kabuno Bay, South-Kivu, Congo - kab_022012_12m | ecosystem: Environmental > Aquatic > Freshwater > Lake | place: Democratic Republic of the Congo: South-Kivu...
AATCTGGATAAGAGTACTCCGCCGCCTCACAATATGCCTTTTGTGGTCTTGGGAACAGGCTTATTATGGTTTGGCTGGTTTGGTTTTAACGCGGGAAGTGCCCTGGCCGCTAACGGCCTTGCAACAAACGCGTTTGTAGTTACAAATACTGCAGCAGCTGCGGCAGGTTTAAGCTGGGCAGTCATCGAATGGATTAGGAACGGCAAGCCGACTATCTTCGGCGTATGTTCTGGAGCGGTAGCTGGTTTAGTCGCGATTACGCCTGCGTCCGGGTTTGTGAACGTCATCGGAGCGGTTATAATAGGATTACTTGTCAGTATTTTTTGTTATACTGCAGTCGCGATTATAAAACCTAGATTGGGATATGACGATTCCCTGGATGCGTTTGGTGTCCATTGTGTAGGCGGGATATGGGGGGCTTTGGCAACAGGTCTATTCGCTACAAAGTTGATTAATTCAGCAGGAAACGACGGCCTTTTCTACGGCAATCCGCATCAGTTACTTGTGCAGTTGTATACGGTAGGCGCAACGCTGATATATTCAGCTGTTGGGACCCTGATTATCTGTAAAGTGGTAGATGCAATATTCGGGATGAGGGTTAGCGAAAAAGAAGAAGCTATTGGCCTTGACTTGAGTCAGCATCGTGAAGGCGCATATACAATGTTGGAGTAAAAAGTCCCTCGCCGCATTTATGCGAACATAAAAGTGACCCGGGATCAAATTTTGTTTCACAAAATTTGAGAGGTGTAAAATGAAACTAATTATAGCGATTATACAACCGAGTAAATTTTTAGAAGTAAAAGAAGAACTTTACAAGGCAGAGGTAAATCTCATTACAGTGAGCGAAGTCTTAGGCCATGGCAGGCAAAAAGGATTCAGCGAGGTCTACCGCGGCACAAAAGAGATGGGGAATCTTTTAAAAAAGATTCGCCTCGAGATAGCTGTAAACGACAATTTCGTAGAACCTACTATTAAGGCTATTACTAAGGGTGCAAAGACCGGCGAGATAGGTGACGGCAAAATCTTTATCCTGGATTTAAATGAGTGTGTGCGTATCAGGACAGAGGAACGTGGCTCAGTGGCGATTGGATAGAGACCATAAGCCACCTGCCAGATAGAACTGTGCTCAAGACCAGGTCTTGAGCACAGTAATTCTATGGTTACCAAAATAACTGGATTTTTACTTATAATATATAAGAGAACAAGGCATAAGTTTTAAGCACATAGTTGTGTTGAACATCGGCGTTCAAGAGGATCAGGAAGACTGACTAAATTGAACGTTTTTTTATTTTAAAGCCAAAAAAGGAGATTTAAGATGATAAAATCAAAAGCAATAAAAGCCGCGGTTGAAGTTAAAACAAAAAATCCGCTCGTAAACGGTTCTTTCAACGAAAAAGCGGCCAAAGATGTAATGAAGTTAATAAAGGAAAAAGATATTAAGATTATTGATTTGAAATTCAATGACATGCCTGGGTTATGGCAGCATTTTTCTATTCCGGCTACGGAGCTGAAAGATATGCCGGACCTCACCCGCTCAATATGGGTAGACGGCATAGGTTTCGATGGTTCATCGATAAGAGGTTTTCAGAAGATTCAGGAATCGGACATGATTATGATACCTGACCCTTCAACAGCTATTGTTGACCCAGTATGTGAGGTGCCTACATTAAGCATGCTGTGTGATATTTACGATCCCTTAACACGTAAGCCATACAGCCGCGACCCTAGGTATATCGCTAAAAAAGCTGAAAAATATCTCAAAGATACAGGGATCGCTGATACGGTTTATTTCGGGCCAGAAGCAGAATTTTTTATTTTTAATAATATCCGCTTTGACCAGACAGAAAATTCAGGATATTATTTTATTGATTCTGACGAAGGCGATTGGAATACAGGAAAAGAAGAAAACCCTAATCTTGGTTATAAGATAAGGTTTAAAGAAGGCTATTTTCCGGTGCCTCCGCATGATTCCCTGCAGGATCTGAGGAGTAAAATAATCCTTAAGATGATAGAGGCGGGTATCAATATAGAGGTGCATCACCATGAAGTCGCTACAGCTGGTCAATGTGAAATTGATATAAAGTACGATAAGCTGACTAAAATGGCGGACAATCTTTTGCTCTACAGGTACATCATCAAAAATATAGCGAAAAAAAATAATATGGTCGCTACATTTATGCCGAAACCTCTTTTCGCGGATAATGGTTCAGGCATGCATTGCCACCAGAGTCTCTGGAAAGATGGAACTAACCTATTTTTTGATAAAAATGGCTACGCGCTTTTAAGCCAAACAGCGAAATATTATATAGGAGGACTTTTGAAACACGCGAATAGCTTAATGGCTTTCTGTGCGCCTACAACAAACTCCTATAAGAGACTTGTTCCTGGGTATGAAGCGCCTGTAAACCTGGTTTATTCTGCAAGGAATCGTTCAGCAGCCGTAAGGATTCCTATGTATACGGACAATCCTAAATCCAAAAGGATAGAATTCAGGCCTCCTGATCCGTCATGTAACGCATATCTTGCGTTCAGCGCAATGTTAATGGCAGGATTGGACGGTATAAAAAATAAGATTGATCCGGGTAAACCAACAGATACGGATTTGTTTGAATTAAGCGCCGAGGAGCTTAAAAACATTCCTACGGTTCCAGGATCTTTGTATACAGCGTTAAATGCCTTGGAGAAAGACCATGAGTACTTGTTAAAAGGAGGGGTTTTTACCAAGGATGTGATAGATATATGGCTTGAGTATAAACGTAAAAGAGAAATAGATGCGGTGAGAATGAGGCCGCATCCATATGAGTTTTATTTGTATTTTGATATTTGATTTATATTTTGTAGGGGAGGAACAGTGTTCCGCCCCTACAAAATATTTTTTATCTATGGTTGCATAAATATTAGGCAGTGATAAAATGGATATAGATAATTCTTTCATAACAATAAAAAAGGGCGAGATATACCACGTTGTTATAGGTGACATAGAAAAGTCGCTTATAGAAAAAGCTCTGGAATATACATCTGGCAACCAGATTACTGCTGCAAGACTCCTTGGAATAAACCGCAATACTATACGTACAAAGATAAAAAAATTAAATATAAACGTAGATAAATTTAAACAATAGAATACGGTACCTGTCCAACTTCGCAAGTTGCCCAATTGGGCAACTTGCGAAGTTGGACAGGTGATGATATGAGAGAATATAATTATTTTCCAAAAAAACAGGGTTTGTATGATCCACAGTTTGAACACGATAACTGCGGCGTTGGTTTTGTCTGTAATATAAAGGGTGAAAAAACAAACCTTATTATAAGGCAAGGTATCGAGGTTTTACGGCGTTTATCTCACCGTGGCGCAGTAGGCTCAGACCCGAAGACAGGGGATGGCGCAGGGATATTGATCCAAATTCCCCACGAGTTCTTTAAAAAAGTAGCAGGCGATAATGAAATTGATTTACCAGGCCAGGGTTTATATGGTACAGGATTAATTTTTTTGCCTCAGGATGCCAAAGAACGCGGATTCTGCAAAGAGGCGTTTGAAAAGATTGTTAATGAAAACGGCCAGACTCTCCTGGGATGGCGCGATGTTCCAATCGACGACTCTGATATCGGGAAAAGCGCTAAAAGCACAGAGCCTGTTTTTGAACAGATCTTTATAGCAAAGGATAAGAGTCTTCATGATGAACTGGTGTTTGAAAGAAGGCTTTATGTTATCAGAAAAGAAGTAGAGAATATTATTCACGGATCTAATCTAAGCCAGAAGAAAGCTTTTTATATCACTAATCTTTCATGTCGCACATTTTCTTATAAAGGCCTTCTTATGCCTGAGCAGCTGGAGAATTTTTTCCCGGATCTTAAAGACAAAAGCATAAGAAGTGCTCTATGCATGGTGCATTCGCGTTACTCAACCAACACCTTTCCTACGTGGGATCTGGCGCAGCCTTTCAGATTCCTGGCGCATAACGGAGAGATAAATACTCTGCGAGGCAATATAAACGGCATAAAGGCAAGAGAGAGGCTTCTCTCAAGCAAATTTTTCGGCACAGACATAGAAAAACTGAAACCGGTTATAGTTGAAGGAAGAAGCGATTCAGCGGCGATAGATAACGTATTTGAGCTTTTAGTTTTATCCGGAAGATCCCTTGAACACGCAATGATGATGCTTATTCCGGCTGCGTGGGAACACAATAAATTCATGAACAAGGAGCTCAGAGATTTTTACAAATATCACGCCTGTTTCATGGAACCGTGGGATGGCCCGGCCGCAATAGCTTTTACAGACGGAAAAAATATCGGAGCGGTGCTGGATAGAAACGGTTTACGGCCTGCCCGTTATATCATAACTAAAAACGATTTTGTAGTAATGGCCTCCGAGGCTGGAGTTTTGGACATAGATCCCGGAGACATTAAAGTTTCAGGAAGGATTGAGCCGGGCAAGATTCTTTTTATCAATACCGAGTCAGGCTGTATAGTAGACGATTTTAAAATAAAGGAAAGCGTATCTATGTATTCTCCTTATGGCAAATGGAATGCAGAAAATATCGTGGATCTGGACAAGCTTATCACAAGCTGCCCAGGCAATAAAAAATCAGAAGATATAATTTCTAATCTCAAGGCCTTTGGCTATTCCAGAGAAGACCTTAAAATGATCATAAAGCCTATGGCAGAAGACGGCAAAGAACCCGTAGGTTCCATGGGTAATGATACGCCCCATGCATTTCTCTCGAAAAATCCCCAGATTCTTTATAACTATTTCAAACAGCTGTTCGCACAAGTTACTAACCCAGCCATAGATTCTATAAGGGAAAAGCTTGTAATGAGCCTTGAAAGTTTTATAGGGCCTGAAAAAAATATATTAGAAGAGGCTTCCGGACATAGCCATAAACTAAGGGTAAAAAATCCTGTATTGACAAACGAAGAGATTCAGAATTTACGCGATATCAGCGTAAATAGTTTTAAAACAAAGACTGTATATATTTTTTTTGATGCAGCGAGCGGCAAAGAGGGTTTCGTGCGCGGCCTGGAGAGGATCTGTTTTGAAGCAGAGTATGCTATTGAAAAAGGATATTCTTTTATTATATTGAGCGACCGAGGAGCTGACAAGGATAATATCGCTCTACCGGCGCTTTTGGCCACAAGCGCTATCCATCAGTATCTTGTAAAAAAGACTATACGTTCGCAGGTTGCATTGATAGTTGAAAGCGCAGAGCCAAGAGAAGTACATCATATTGCTTTGCTTTTTGGTTATGGAGCAGATTGCGTAAACCCGTATCTTGCCTATGAAACAATAGCGTACTTAATAGAAGAAAAAGAAATCCACCTGGAGCTTAAAAATGCTTTGAAAAATTACAACAAAGCATTGACGGACGGTATGTTAAAAATACTATCAAAGATGGGGATATCCACTCTCAGGAGTTACCGCGGTGCGCAGATATTCGAAGCCCTGGGCCTGGATAATGAACTTATCGAAAAATATTTTACCGGTACTGTGTCTAGAATCGGAGGAGTAAGCCTTGAAGGGATAGCGGATGAAACTATCCAAAGGCACAACGCTGCTTATTGCCAGAGAGGCATAGAGTCGCCTTATTTAGCAAGCGGCGGGATTTATCAATGGAAAAAGGACGGAGAATTCCATCTTTGGAATCCTGACAGCATAGCTGCTTTGCAGGATGCCACGCGTAATAATGATTTCGAAAAGTATAAAGAATTCAGCCGGATGATTAATGATCAGTCAGCCAATCCAGTAACTTTAAGGAGTTTGCTTGAGTTTAAAAAGCCGGAGCCGATTTCTATCAATGGGGTTGAGTCTGTTGAAAATATCATGAAACGTTTCGCTACAGGGGCTATGAGCTTTGGTTCTATTTCAAGGCCTGCGCATGAAACAATCGCTATTGCCATGAACAGGATTGGCGGAAAATCCAATACCGGTGAAGGCGGTGAGGACCCCAATAGATTTATAACCCTGCCTAACGGAGATTCAAAAAGGAGCGCTATAAAACAGGTTGCTTCCGGGAGATTTGGCGTTACCATAAACTATCTGGTTAATGCAGACGAGATACAGATAAAGATTAGTCAGGGAGCAAAACCCGGTGAAGGAGGCCAGCTGCCGGGACACAAGGTAAGCGAAGTGATTGCGAGGACCCGGTATACAACCCCTGGCGTTACTTTAATATCACCGCCTCCGCACCACGACATATATTCTATCGAAGATCTTGCGCAATTAATATTTGATTTAAAAAATGCAAATCCTGACGCGCGTGTAAGCGTGAAGCTTGTTTCAGAAATAGGCATTGGTACGGTTGCAGCAGGCGTTGCCAAAGGCCACGCAGACATGATCCTTATTTCAGGCGGAGACGGCGGCACAGGAGCGTCGCCTCATAGCTCAATAAGATACGCAGGGCTTCCATGGGAATTGGGCCTTTCTGAAACACATCAGACTCTTATGCTTAATAATCTGCGGTCCAGAGTACGTCTGCAGACTGACGGGCAGATTCGCACAGGCAGGGATGTCGCGATCGCTGCAATGCTCGGTGCCGAAGAATATGGTTTTTGCACAGCTGTTCTTATTGTGATGGGCTGTGTTATGCTAAGGCATTGCCATCTCAATAACTGTTCAGTCGGCGTGGCTACCCAGGATGATATCCTGCAGAAAAGATTCAAGGGAAGACCTGAATATGTAGTAAATTATTTCCATTTTGTAGCGCAAGAACTACGCCAGATTATGGCAAACCTGGGCTTAAAAACTATAGACGATATGATAGGAAGATCAGACCTGCTTTATCTGAACAGAGATATTGTCCCTCAAAAAGCGAAGGGAATAGATTATTCCAGGATCCTCTATAGACCTGATCTCCCGGAAAGCGCAGCCAGGTACTGTAATTCCAGGCAGGACAAAAGGCTTGACTCTGTTCTTGATAGAGAACTTATAAAAATGTGCAAGGACTCCCTTACGAAGAATAAACCGGTAAAAATCTCAATGGAAATTAATAATACTAACAGGGCTACGGGCACAATGTTGAGCGGCGAAGTCTGTAAGATGTGCGGCGATGGCGTACTTTTAGAAGATACTATAACGTGTAAATTCAAAGGCATTGCCGGGCAAAGTTTTGGCGCGTTTCTTGCCAAGGGAATTACCTTTGAACTGGAAGGCCTGACCAACGATTATGTAGGAAAAAGTATTTCCGGCGGAAAGATTATAGTATATCCGGATAGAAGAGTGCCTTATGAGCCTGGTGAAAACGTGATTATAGGTAATACCACTTTTTATGGAGCCGTATCCGGCGAGGCGTATATATGCGGCATTGCAGGAGAAAGGTTCTGCATCAGAAATTCAGGGCTATACGCCGTCGTAGAAGGCGTTGGCGATCACGGCTGTGAATATATGACCGGCGGAAGGGTGGTTGTGCTGGGAACAACAGGCAGGAATTTTGCAGCAGGCATGTCAGGCGGTATAGCGTATGTATATGATGAAGACAAAACTTTTAAACAGAGATGCAATATGGATATGGTTGAACTGGAAGAGATCAAAAAAGATGACAAAGCTACCATATATAACTTGATTAACAATCATTTTAAATATACAAAAAGCAAAAAGGCAAAAAAAGTCCTGGATAATATGCATGAGGAACTTAAAAAGTTTATCAGGGTTATGCCAATAGAGTACAAACGTATTCTAGAAGGCGTAAAAATAGAAGAAAAGCTTAATCTAACGGAGGCACTTGATGGGTGATCCGAGAGGTTTTCTAAAATCAGCTAGACAGAGCAGCCTTTACAGAGAAATTTGTGAACGTGTCAAAGATTTTAAAGAAGTTTCCAAATTTCGGCCTGAAAAACAATCACAGGAACAGGCTTCGCGCTGCATGGATTGCTCTACACCGTTTTGCCACGGGGGATGTCCTATAGGAAACTATATCCCGGAATGGAATGATTGTATGTTCCGCGGCAACTGGAATACGGCCCTTGATTTATTGGAAGCTACGAATAATCTGCCGGAAATAACAGGAAGGGTTTGTCCCGCATTATGTGAATATGCATGTGTGCTGGGGCTGAACGATGACGCTGTTACTATACGCGAAAATGAACTAGCTGTCATAGAGCTTGGTTTTAAAAAGGGGTTAATTGTACCAAGCCTCGTAAACAAAAGAACAGGCAAAAAAATAGCTGTTATCGGTTCGGGCCCGGCAGGCTTGTCATGCGCGGCGCAGCTTAATAAAGCAGGCCATAGCGTGGTTGTTTTTGAGCGGGATAAAAAACCCGGAGGGATACTTCGTTACGGTATACCTGATTTTAAGCTTGAAAAACACTTTATAGACAGGCGCATTGATATATGGAAAAAAGAAGGTGTTGTTTTTAAAACAGGCGTAAACGCAGGGATAGATTATCCTAGTGGAAAACTTTTGGATGAATTTGATGCGGTTTGTTTGGCAGGCGGCTCGCGTGTTCCCAGAGATCTTAAAATAGAAGGCAGAGAGTTAAAAGGCATATATTTTGCCATGGATTATTTAATGCAATCAAACGCTCGCATAGCCGGAGAAAAAATTTCAAAAGAAGCGTTAATTGATGCCAAGGGCAAGAAAGTTGTGGTTATAGGCGGAGGGGATACCGGGTCTGATTGCGTGGGAACAGCCCATCGTCAGGGGGCCTCCTGCGTGGTACAAATTGAAGTTTTACCCAAGCCTTATGAATGCAGAACTGAAATATATCCCTGGCCAAAATATCCTCTGTTACTAAAGACAACATCTAGCCATGAAGAAGGAGGAGATCGTTATTGGGCAGTGCTGACGAAAAGCTTTGCCGGGGAAAAAGGTTTTATAAAAAAGCTTTCCTGCGTAAAGGTAGAATTTCCTGAAACTGGCGGCAGCTCCTGCCCTGCTATGAAGGAAATCCCGGGAAGCGAGTTTGAAATAGAGGCTGATCTAGTTATCCTTGCAGTAGGGTTTTTGCATCCGGAATCCTCGGGTCTGCTTACGGATCTCAATGTCGAATTTGATAAAAGAGGCAATGTAAAAACAGGCGCAAATTATATGACCTCGGTTGAGAAAGTATTTTCTGCGGGAGATATGAGGCGAGGACAGTCATTAGTAGTATGGGCTATTTCAGAAGGAAGGCAGAGCGCCTATAATATCGATAAATACCTTATGGGTGAAAGCAATTTACCATTGATTTAGACAACCTGACAGGTTACCCTTAAGGGTAACCTGTCAGGTTGGGGCGGTTAAAAATGATAAGTACTGGCATAAAAGGCTTAGATAATATAATTACAGGCCTGAGGCTTGGAGATAACGTAGTCTGGCAGATAGACGATATAAAGGATTATGTTTACCTTGTAAAGCCTTTTGTTCGTCAGGCGCTGAAAGATAATAAAAAAGTTATATACCTGAGGTTTGCGTGCCATAAAGAACTGCTTGAACCATCAAAAGAAATAAAAAGATATGAACTGAATGCCAACGCCGGGTTTGAATCTTTTACAACAAAGGTGAATAGTATAATTACACAGGAAGGCGAGGGCGCGTATTATGTATTCGACTGTTTGTCGGAACTTCTCTCAGCATGGGCTACAGATCTTATGATAGGAAACTTTTTTATGGTGACCTGTCCTTATTTGTATGAACTCAAAACAGTCACATATTTTTCTATATTACGAAATAACCATTCTTTTAAATCCATAGCTGCTATACGCGAGACAACCCAGCTATTAATGGATGCATACCACTGTGAAGGCAATCTCTACATACATCCTTTAAAGGTATGGAACAGGTATTCTCCGACTATGTTTCTGCCGCACCAGAAAGAAAAAGACAATTTTGTGCCTATTGCGGACAGTGTGAACGCTGTAAAAATACTATCATATATCCGGGATCAGGGTATAGAAAGCGCAAAAAGAAATCTCGACTATTGGGACCGGTTATTCCTTGAAGCAGAAGAGCTGATAAAGAGCGGCGCGTCGCAAGAGAGAAAAAAGGATATGATAAAAAAACTTTGCAGCATAATGATATCCTCTAACAAGAAGATGCTCTCAATGGCAGTGGAAAATTTCTCGCTCGAGGAACTGATAGATATTAAATCCAGACTGATCGGGACTGGTTTTATAGGCGGTAAAAGCGTAGGTATGCTTCTTGCAAGAAGGATCCTTTCTAAGGATAAGCCGCTAAATTGGAAAAAACTTTCAGAGCCGCATGACTCATTTTATATAGGTTCGGATATATTTTATTCGTATATAGTGCAGAACATGTGGTGGAAATTGCACGTGCAGCAGAAGACGGAAGGCGGTTATTTCAGCATCGCAAAAATTTTAAAAGAAAAGATGCTTTACGGAGTATTTTCTGAAGAGACCATGGAGCATTTTCAGCAGATTATAGAATATTTCGGAGCCTCGCCTATTATAATACGCTCAAGCTCGCTTCTGGAGGATGGGTTTGGAAACGCGTTTGCCGGAAAATATGAAAGTATATTTTTAGCGAACCAGGGTACGCCGGAGCAAAGATATATACAGTTTGCAGAAGCTGTAAAAAAGATTTACGCAAGCACTATGAACGAAGACGCCCTCGTGTACAGGAAACAGAGAGGCCTTGATAAGTTAAATGAACAGATGGCGCTTCTGGTGCAGAGGGTTTCAGGCGCATATCACAAGGATTATTTTTTCCCGGACCTTGCCGGTGTCGGAGTTTCTTATAATACATATGTATGGAATGAAAGTATGAACCCGAAAGAAGGCATGCTGAGAATGGTGTTTGGTTTAGGGACCAGGGCAGTAAACCGCGTCGAAGGCGACTATCCGAGGATGGTGGCTTTGAGCGATCCGTTGGCCAGGCCGTATGCGGAAAAAGACGATTTGAGGAAATTTTCACAGCATGACGTGGATGTTATAGATACAAAAGAGAATATTTTTAAAGCAATACCATTTAATGAGCTTGTAAACGAGGGGTTATACCCGGAAGCGGATCGCGTAGCTATGCAAGATGAAGAGGCCGCGCTAATGATGAGTCATGGAGGAAGCCGGGCTAAGGGATACTGGATATTGATGCTGGACAGCGTATTTGCCGGAGGTGCCATGGCGGATTCTTTCAAGAAAATATTAAAGGCGCTTGAAAAAAGTTACGACTATCCGGTTGAGATAGAATTTACGATAAATTTTACCGGAGAAAACGCGTTTAAAATAAATCTTTTACAATGCAGGCCGCTGCAGGCAAGCGGATTAGGCCGCAAGGTAGATATCCCGGACAATGTAAAAAAAGAGAATATTCTTTTTGAATCAAGCGGATATTTTTTAGGCGGCAACATCTCGCTTGATATCAAAAGGATCATATACGTTGACCCGGAAAAGTATACCAGGCTTATATTATCGGACAAGCATGAAGTTGCCCGCATAGTGGGGAATTTGAACAGGAATATAAAAAGTAAAGAAGAAATACCTGCTCTTCTCATGGGCCCCGGGAGATGGGGCAGCACAACTCCATCCCTGGGCGTGCCGGTAAAATTTGCGGAGATAAATAATATAGCAGTCCTTAGCGAGATTGCTTTTTCAGCAGGCAATCTTATGCCTGAACTATCATTCGGAACGCATTTTTTTCAGGATCTTGTGGAGACTAAGATATTTTATGTCGCGCTTTTCCCGGAGAAAAAAGACGTTCTCTTCAATACGGGATGGTTCAGGCAATTGAAAAATTTGTTTATGGAGTTTGCCCCGGAATCCGCGAGGTATAAAGACGTTATTGAAGTCTATGACGCGGGCGGCAAAGGCCTAAGGATAATGTCCGATGTCATATCTCAAAAGGTTATATGCTTTTCGCGTCTTCCAAAAAATCAGCTTGCCAACTCTGTTACGTATTGATATAATAAAGCCCAACCTGGCACAATGGCTGTGCCCGGGAAAGGGTTAGGACAAAGACGTTCTAAGGATTGACGGCGCAGAACGTCTTTTTTATTTGTATCTAAATGCCTAAAAATTAGGCAAATTTTTCAAAGGAGGGGAAGATGTCCAAGAGATTAGAAGAATTTATGACAAAAGTCATAGAAAGAAACCCCGGCGAACCGGAGTTTCATCAGGCAGTGAGAGAAGTCGCAGAATCAGTAATGCCTTTTATAGAAAAAAATCCAAAATATCAAAAGGCAAAAATCCTGGAGCGCATGACCGAGCCTGAAAGAACCATAATATTCCGCGTACCTTGGCTGGATGATAAGGGCGAGATCCAGATGAACAGGGGTTATCGCATACAGATGTCAAGCGCCATCGGGCCTTATAAAGGCGGTATCAGGCTGCACCCGAGCGTAAACCTCAGCATCCTGAAATTTCTTGCGTTCGAGCAGGTGTTTAAGAATAGCTTAACTACGCTTCCGATGGGCGGCGGAAAAGGCGGTTCTAATTTTGACCCGAAAGGCAAGTCGGATAACGAGGTAATGAGATTTTGCCAGAGTTTTATGACGGAGCTTTCCAAATACATCGGGGCTGATACTGATGTCCCTGCCGGAGATATAGGCACAGGGGGCAGGGAAATAGGTTATATGTTTGGCCAGTATAAAAGGCTTCGTAACGAGTTTACAGGCGTATTGACAGGCAAAGGCCTGGCATGGGGCGGAAGCCTTATAAGGCCTGAGGCTACTGGATATGGCTGCGTATATTTTGTCCAGGAGATGCTTAAGACAAGAGGAGAGTCTCTTAAAGGCAAGGTTTGCACGGTTTCCGGATCGGGAAACGTGGCGCAATATACTGTTGAAAAATTGATACAATTAGGCGCGAAGCCTGTTACTCTTTCGGATTCCAACGGATTTATCTATGACCCTAAAGGCATAGACGAGCAGAAGCTGGAATTCGTAATGGAGCTTAAAAACGTGAAAAGAGGCCGCATAAAGGAATACGCCGACGAATTCAAGTGCAAATATTTTGAAGGCAAGTTCCCGTGGGAAATAAAGTGCGACGTAGCTTTCCCATCAGCTACTCAGAACGAGATCCATGAAGCTGATGCCAAGAAGTTGGTGAAGAACGGCTGTATTGCGGTAGGCGAAGGCGCGAACATGCCTTCTACGCCTGAGGCAGTAGAGGTATTCTTAGACGCGAAGATCCTTTACGCGCCAGGCAAGGCCTCTAACGCAGGCGGAGTCGCTACAAGCGGACTTGAGATGTCGCAGAACAGCCAGCGCTTATCATGGACGAGAGATGAAGTGGATGAACGGCTTCTCCAGATAATGATCAATATACACGAGTCTTGCGTTAAATATGGCAAAGACAGCGGAAGCAAATATGTCAACTATGTAAACGGCGCCAATATCGCCGGGTTCGTAAAAGTCGCGGACGCCATGTTAGACCACGGCGTAGTATAAATAATAGTTTTTAACTGTGTCTTGATTGCATATCGGGACGCGGTTGAGGTGGTTCACAGCCGCAGGAGACAATGTGTTTCCTGCGGCTTGTTTTTTGCAAATTGGTAGATGTATGACAGTTTGTCAATGTGGAAATCCGTTAGCCGAACGGGGCTGCCACACAAAAAGGCGTGATATCATGCCCGCTTAAATCGGCAAAACGCTTCTCTCAAAACTTGCCAGAACTGGCTTAACAGACATCATTCTGGCCAGGTTAATTAGCCATTTAAAACTTCAATAAGTTATAAGGTTTTACTTTGAGGGCTTTGGCGAGTTTTTCTATGGTATCAATTTTCAAGGCAGGCGGTTTCTTGCCTTCAATTTTTTGGATATACTTATAATCAATATCGGCCAATTCAGAAAGCTCTTCCTGCGTATAATTATACTTTTCTCTTAATTCCCTTATCTTTTTCCCCAACTTTAATCTAATAGTATATTCCATATGCTTTATACCTTATTATGCTACGGTTGGATAAATATTGACACCTAACTGAAGTAAGGTGTATATTATGCTTAAATCATATTTTTGTAATCACTCGCTTTCTATAATAATAAAATGGGCGAACTAATATTAGATGGGCATAAATTAAATTGGCACAAGGACAGGTTAGAGGCTTGGCTAGCCGGGGAAAGGATAGCCCCTATTACCATTGATTGCGCATTAACCAGAAGGTGTTCTTACAAATGCATATACTGTTATGGCCAACTTCAGGCTAATGATGAGAAGAGAATAACCAAAAAGGTAGTTTTCAGGTTTCTTGATGATGCTGCGGAAATCGGCGTAAAAGCGATAAGTTTCGTCAGCGATGGAGAAAGTACCTGCTCCCCTCATTTATACGAAGCTATCTTGAGAGGCAAATCTAACGGCCTGGATATGGCTTTAGGGACAAACGGGTTTCTCTTGGAAGATGAGCGGCTTGAAGGAATACTTTCTGCCTTGACTTATCTCAGATTTAATATTTCGGCCGCTGAACCTAAAAGATACAGCGAGATTATGGGATGCAAAGAGAGTAATTTTTTAAAAGTCATTAATACCATCAAAAAAGCTGCACAGATTAAAAATGAGAAAAAACTGCCTGTTACTCTGGGTTTGCAGATGGTGCTCCTGCCGAATTTTGCGGATCAAGTTATGCCGCTGGCGCGCCTGGGAAAAGAACTCGGGGTAGATTATACAGTTATAAAACATTGCAGCGATGACGAAGAGGGTAAATTGGGGGTCGATTATTCGAAGTATTTTGACTTGGTAGGGCTGCTTAAGCAGGCGGAATCCCTCTCTTCCGGAAATTACCTGGTAAAGGCGAAATGGTCAAAAATACTAAGCGAAGGCAAGAAGATTTATGACCATTGTTATGGCCCACCCTTTATAATACAATTTTCCGGTTCAGGCTTGGTCGCTCCGTGCGGCATGTTGTTTAATTCAAAATATAAGGAATATCATATCGGCAATATCTGTGAGAAGTCTTTCAAAAAAATATGGAAGAGCGATAAGTATTGGAAGATTATTAATCTTTTAGCTTCCGATAAGTTCGATACCCATAAAATGTGCGGCTCTTTATGTCTCCAGCATAAAATCAATGAATTTTTATGGAAGCTTAAAAAGGGCGAACTGCAGCTTCCGCAGGCGTGTAAAGAAATACCTCCGCATGTTAATTTTATATAGCCTAAGGAGACTAAATAAGCCTATGCCTAAAAATGAAAAATGTATAATATGCGGGAATAACAGTTACTTTATTAAACAGGCGGGTCATAATTGCCTCTTAAATAGGTTGTGTAATATCTATAAATGTAGTGAGTGTAGGATGGAATTTTGTCATCCGATGCCGGATGCAACACAGCTAGATTCATTTTATAGAAATTATTCTGATGTGCGGGCGGCAGAAGAAGTATTATTAAAGAATGGGCAAAGGCATATAAAGCGTTTGAAAAAATATGGTATTAACAAGGCATCATGTTTGCTGGATTTTGGGTGCGGGCAAGGTACTTTCGCGCGTTTAGGCGGTAAAGATTGGAAGAATTTCGATCAATATACTTACTTTGAACCCAAGATGTTGCAGACTGGGAAATTTGATTGTGTTACATTATGGGGTGTCTTGGAGCACGTAATCGATCCTGTGCGAACCATGAAAGAAATCAACCGATATTTGCGATCTAATGGATATATGTTTTTAACAACGGTTAGCGTTGAAACGAACATCCCGTATCAACATAAACCTCCGGAACATCTAACGTACTGGACAAAACAGGCGATGGGTGTTGGATTTAAAAAATCAGGATTCGAGATGATTTTGTATGAACCATATAAAATGGTGCAAAAGCGCGATGTGTATATGAACGCTGTGTTACGGACAGTTCCGATGAATTTAAAACGATATATCAATTATATAGCAATACCGGAAATGGTGGAGGTTCCGACGAACGAAGTATTTGTCGTAGGTAAAAAATGTTCAAAATCCTGACTCTATTCTATCCCCTTCCACTTTCCATCTTATATACGTATTGCCTTGCATAACTTTACATTTCAAGTAATACTCGTTTTGTAAAATTATTTGTATATTTTTGAAAGAAAAACTGCCTCTAGATGTGTCTAATATAGTAGAGAAAAGGAGGTTTGTATGCCTGATTTAATTTCTATAGACACTATAACTAACAGGATTTTTGTTGTTAGGGGCAAAAAGGTAATGCTTGATAGAGATTTAGCGCTTCTTTATGAGGTAACTACAAAACGTTTGAATGAACAGGTTAAGCGAAATATAAGGCGATTTCCAGAAGATTTTATGTTTCAATTGACAAAAGCTGAAAAAGACAAGCTGGTCGCAATTTGCGACCGGTTTAATACCATGAAATATTCAACGGTCCTGCCTTATGTTTTTACTGAGCAGGGGGTAGCGATGCTTTCTGGTATATTGAATAGTAATAGAGCAGTTATGGTGAATATTCAAATAATGCGCGCTTTTACTCAATTAAGGAAGATGCTTTTAACAAACAAGGATCTAAAACGCAAAATAGAAGAAATGGAAGATAAATATGATAAACAATTTGCTATAGTCTTTGAAACCATTAAAAGATTATTAAACCCTTCGCCTGTTAAACCAAAGCCGCAGATAGGTTTTAAACCAGATCCCGATTGGAGTAAGCCTTAACTTTACAAATAGTGCCTGGAACGAATTGTTAAGTAGGGCATGGTTTTTGTTTTTTGAAAATATTTGAAAGAAAATCGCCTCCAAATGTGTCTAATATATGTGTGGGGGAGTCACCACACACAACGAAAGGAGAAGGTTGTGAAAGCAGCAATTTCGCAGGAAATTATCGAACAGAAAATCTTTATGGTACGCGGGCATAGGGTAATGATAGATAGGGACTTAGCAGAACTTTATGGCGTGCGTACTAAAGTTTTAAATCAGGCTGTAAAGAGAAACATAAACAGATTTCCTCTTGATTTTATGTTTCAACTAACAAAGATAGAAAAAGAAGAGGTGGTCACAAATTGTGACCACCTCAAAACCCTCAAGTTTTCTCCACAATTACCATATGCTTTTACAGAACAAGGTGTTGCAATGCTTTCCAGTGTTTTGCATAGCGAAAATGCTATTCAGGTTAACATTGCTATAATGCGGGCATTTGTAAAACTTAAACAAATTTTGTCTATGAATAAAGATCTGGCTTATAAATTAGCAAAGCTTGAAAGAAGAATAGAAAAACATGACGTTGAAATCCATGCAATTTTTGAAGCTATCCGCAAGCTTATGGCACCTGTGCCGGTTAAATCAAAGCCGCAGATAGGTTTTAAGCCTGGCCCAGAATGGCCTGGTAAATGAGTATTGACAGTTACGGATATTAAAGGTTAAAATAACCATATGGATTGTATATTTGAAACTATTAAATCCCGCAGGAGCATAAGGCAATACCTGGATAAGCCTATCTCAAGGGAAATCATAGATAAGCTTATTGAGGCGGCTAAATGGGCGCCAAGCGGCATGAATGAACAGCCGTGGGGGTTTATTGTTGTGCAGGACAAATCGCTTATCAAAGAGCTTTCCGATCGCGCTATACCTTATATCAATAAGATGATAGAAGAAAATCCGAGGTTTATCAGGTATAGAAAACGCATGAGAGCGAAAGAATTCAGCATATTTTATCATGCCCCCTGCGTGATAATAATACTTGGCAGGGCGGATGCTTTCTTTTATCAAAACGACTGCGCAATGGCAGCCCAGAACCTGATGTTAGCTGCTTCATCCATGGGGATCGGATCATGCTGGATAGGTATGATGAGCGCCATGGATAAAGATAAATGGTTCAGAGAAAAGTTCCAAGTATCTGATAATTATAAGGTTGTAGCGCCTATAGCGTTAGGATATTTTGAGAATAAAGACATACCTGTTATTGAAAGAAGGCCTCCCGAGGTCCTTAAGTATTTCTAGCCTTGCCTGAACGCGAACTTATTGATATAATAATACCTGTGGAAAAAGCAGAAATAAAGTATATGGGTGGCATGAAGTTTGAGGCAAAGAACAGGTCTCATTCTGTAATAATAGACCAGCCGCAAACTGGCGGAGGCGAGGACAAGGGCTTAACCCCTCCTGAATTATTTGTAGATTCTCTCGGGTCATGTATAGGAGTGTACGTTCTGGGGTTTTGTAAGAATACAGGGCTTAACCCGGAAGGCATGAAGATAACTCTAGACTGGGAAAAAGCTGCTGATAAGCCTGCCCGGATTAAAAGTGTAACCGCAAAAATAGAATTACCGAATACTGATATAGGCGCGAGAAAACCAGCGCTTTTAAAAGTAGCCGAATCCTGCCTGATCCATGAAACAATAAAACATCAGCCTGAAATACGCATAGAGCTGTCGCCATAAACTTGACATTGTGACAATGTAAGTTTTGTCAAGTTTATTGGAAATATAGGGGAGGAGAAATGGATAACCACAAGATTTTACTTGATGAAAAAAGTACTCCAAGGGCGTGGTATAATATACAGGCAGACCTGCCTAACCCTTTGCCCCCTCCGCTTAATCCCGGAACTAACAAACCGATATCGCCTGATGATTTGGCACCTATATTCCCCAAAGAGCTTATCAAACAAGAGATGTCGTTGGATAAGTGGATAGAAATACCAGACGATGTAATTAGGATGTTAAAATTGTGGAGGCCTACGCCTTTACGCAGGGCCTATAACCTCGAAAAAGAACTTAAAACATCTGCCAGGATTTATTATAAAGACGAAAGCGGTAATGGCCCTGGAAGCCACAAACCAAATACAGCGATTGCCCAGGCGTATTTTAATAAAAAAGAAGGCGTAAACCGTATTGCCACAGAAACAGGCGCTGGCCAGTGGGGAAGCGCTCTTTCGTTTGCTTGTAAAATCCTGGGGCTAAAGTGTACTGTTTATATGGTTAGATGCAGCTATGAACAAAAGCCGTTTAGAAAGTCTCTTATGCATGTATGGGGAGCAGAAGTGTTTGCTTCTCCTACCAATAAAACAAAAGCAGGCAGAGCAATTTTAAAAAAGATGCCGCATACTCCTGGAAGCCTTGGAATGGCTATATCAGAGGCGGTAGAAGACGCTGCTACGCATAACGATACTAAATATTCTCTCGGAAGTGTATTGAACCATGTAATGTTACATCAGACAATTATAGGATTGGAAGTAAAGGAGCAGTTAAAGCTTGCAGGCGAAAAGCCGGATATCATGATAGGATGTGTTGGCGGAGGGAGCAATTTTGCAGGGCTTACGTTCCCGTTTATTAAGGATAAAATGGAAGGCCAGGATATAAGATTTATAGCCGTTGAGCCGGCTGCCTGCCCGACTCTTACAAAAGGGCCTTACAGGTATGATTTTGGGGATACCGCTCAAATGACGCCTTTATTGAAAATGTATACGCTGGGACATGATTTTGTGCCTGAAGGCATACACGCGGGCGGCCTGAGATATCATGGAATGGCACCGCTGGTATCGATATTATTTAAAGAAAAACTCATTGAAGCAAAGGCTTATCATCAGACAGGTGTTTTTAAAGCAGCTCTTTTATTTGCAGGTACAGAGGGGCTTTTGCCTGCTCCTGAAACGGGCCATGCTATTAAAGCGGCGATAGATGAAGCATTAATATGCAAAAAAGAAAATAAAGAAAAATGCATAGTCTTTAATTTTTCAGGCCACGGCAATTTTGACCTGGCTGCTTATGACGCTTATATGGGGGGAAAACTTAAAGATTATGAACATCCTGAAAAAGCGATTAAAAAAGCGATAAAATACCTGCCTAAGATCGACTGAAAATATTCTGCACGTTAACCTATGACTAAAAATAAATACGAAACCATACTCTGCGATTTGGGAAACGTCCTTATAAATTTTGACCACAATATCGCGGTTAAAAAAATCCTGCACCTGACGCCTAAAAACGAACATGATATCTACCAGCTTTTCTTTGATTCGGACCTTACAAAAGATTATGAAGAAGGAAAGATTTCATCAATAGAATTTTTTAAAAAAGTGAAAAATTCACTGAAACTGAATATGGGATATAGCGAATTCCTGCCTATATGGAATGACATATTTTTTGAAAATGGGCTTAATAAAAAGATACAGAATTTTCTCATGGCAATAAAAGGGGAATATAAACTTGTAATGATCTCAAATATAAATGAAGCGCATTACGAGTTTCTTAAAAAGAAAATACCCGTATTTGGCGAATTTGACAAACTTATACTTTCTTATGAAATAGGTTTCAGGAAGCCGGCGAAGGAGATTTATGACGCAGCGCTTAGGTCAGTAAATACGACGCCTCCAAAAGCCTTTTATGTGGACGACAGGGCTGATCTGATAGAGGCAGCGTCCAGGTTCGACATAGAAGGCATGGTGTTTGATGGGGAAGAGGCATTTAAAAATATAACAAAAGAGCTTGAACCATGAAAAACCTACGAGGCTGGGGCGATTAATTGAAATATCTGATTATAGATGGATATAATGCTATATGTAAAATCAGAGAGTTTGATGCTAAAAAAGATATAAGCCTGGAGGCGTCACGTCTGGTATTTATTAAAGCGCTTGCAGATTTCAAGCGCAGGAATCAAAAATTTGATAAAGTAATAATTGTTTTTGACGGTAAAAGCGGGAGTCTTGGATTAGACAGAGAGATATACGGAGACGTAGAGGCCTTATTTTCAAACAAGGATAAAGATGCTGACAAAGTAATAGTCGATATCCTCAAGATATTATCCGGCAAGAACGATATAACGGTTTCTTCGGATGACAATTTCATAAAAAATCATACAAGAGTATTTGGCTGCCGGATAATGAGCGTTAAAGAGCTGGAGGATTTAATTAGCTTGAAGAAGAAAGCTTTAAGAGGTAAAATACTGGAAAAAGACCTGGGAAATAAAGACCGGGATGATATTACAAACGAACTCAAAAAATACTGGGGAGTAGAATAGTATGGAGAGAAACGAACTAAAGCCGGTTCATATAGAGGCGTTTGATTTAGACGATGCATGGTTCAGGTGCCTTTCAAATATCTTGGAATTTGGCCATGTATATACGATAACAAGAGGAAGCTACCAGGGGCAGAAAAGGCTTGAATTTGATTTTGTTACAATCAGGATAAAAAATCCCAGCCACCAGATAATACCGATAATGTCGGAAGGTTCAAGCATTCCCGCTCCTACAAGCATGGAATATATACATGGGTATCTTTCTTATTTACTGACAGGCCAGAAAACAAATACAGAAGACTATACTTACGGCGAAAGAATGGTAGATGCTAAAGTAAGGTTTAAAGAAACAATCGAAGGCAAAGAAATGGTAAAGGAAATGCCTTTAGAAGTTAATCAGGTTGAAGAGGTCATAAAAATGTACAAAACTCAGGGCCATGGCACCAATCAGGCAACAATAGAAATAGGCATGCCCTCTGACATAAAACTGAACGATCCGCCGTGCCTCAGGCTTATAGATACAAGAATCCGTTATGGCAAACTGCATTTTTTCCCATATTTCAGATCATGGGATTTATGGGGAGGTTTTCCTTCGAATTTGGGCGGACTGGAGCTTGTAAAACAGTATATGGCGGAAGAGATAGGAGTAGAAAACGGCGAGATTATAGCTACCAGCAAAGGCCTTCATCTTTACGATTACTCCTGGGATTTTGCAAAGCAGAGGACAGGCAAATCAGACCTTTCAAGACCAGGTCTTGAGCACGGTAAATCATGACCAAGGCTTAGTCTTAACATATTATGCATCCTATAATAGCTAAAATAGGGCCTTTTACAATTTATAGCTATGGCATGATGGTAGCCATAGCTTTTTTATTTGGAATATTTATAGCAAAATCGGAAGCTGTAAGAAAAAAAATAAACCCGGATTTGATGTACAATTTCAGTTTTTATATTCTGGTAGGTTCTATAATAAGCGCCAGGATTTATTATATCTTTTTTTTCGATCTCAAAAGTTTTTTAAACGACCCTGTGTATATATTCAAGGTGTGGCAAGGAGGGCTTTCTATACACGGCGGAATATTCGGAGGGATAGTAACAGGACTTATATTTTCAAGGATTCACAAAGTTTCTTTCTGGGTTTTAGCCGATCTCATAACCCCATCTATAATTCTAGCCCAGGCAATAGGCAGAATCGGATGTTTTTTAAATGGCTGCTGTTACGGCGTATCAATGAAACCTTTTTGTGGCATGAATAGTCATCCTACCCAAATTTACGAGTTTATCTTAGATTTTATAGGATTTTTACTATTATGGAATTTGAGGAAAAAGATAAGGTTTGAAAGCGGCTTATTTTTATTATATCTAATGATGTACGCTGTCATAAGAATAATTGTTTCCCAGTTCAGGGCGGATAATCTTTATCTCTTGGGTACGAATTTAACATTAGCAGGCCTTACCAGCGTTGTTATCTTTATGACAGCGATGATTTTATACATAAAGAAACGACATGGTTAAAAAAATAATATATAACGCAGTAATTATAATAGTTTTAGTAATGATAAGCCTGGCAATCTTAAGAGCTAATAAGCCGAAAAATGATGTTTTAAAAACCAGTTTAACCAATACAGAAGAGAAAAGGTCTAATTTGACTCCAAAAGAGGCAAAGTATTACAGGGTCATAGAAGAATGAAAAAGGTCAGATGTTTATTATGCCCCAGAGGATGTGAGTTGAAAGAGCTTGAGAGGGGAAATTGCCGCTCGCGTATGAATATAGGAGGAAAACTTCAAACCCTTGCTTATGGAAAACCTTGCGCAGTGCATGTGGATCCGATTGAAAAAAAGCCTTTTTATCATTTTTTGCCAGGGTCTCTTTCCTTTTCATTAGCAACTGCAGGTTGTAACTTGCACTGTCTTTATTGTCAGAACTGGGAAATATCGCAGTCCAATCCGGAAAATACTGTCAATATGGACATGTCTCCGGAGCAAGTTATCCGGGAAGCAATAGACAATAAATGCAAGACTATTGCCTGCACCTATTCTGAGCCGGTTACATTTTTTGAATACTCAGCTGACATAGCCAGTATCGCGCATAAAAATAATATATTGAATATCTGGGTAACAGCCGGGTATATCAATCAAAAGCCTTTAGAAGAGGCCTGTGGATTTTTAGATGCTGTTAAGGTGGACTTCAAAGGCATTACAGAAGATTTTTATCAAAATGTTACAAGGGCGAGTATCGGGCCTGTTATGAATGCGATAAAACTCATAAAAGAAAAAGGAATATGGCTTGAGATTGTGAACCTCGTAATCCCGACTTACAATGATACAAGAAAAGATTTTTCCATAATGTGCGACTGGATAGTCGAAAATTTAGGGCCTGACGTGCCGGTTCACTTTTCAAAATTCTGGCCTACATACCAGCTGAAAAATCTGCCGCCTACGCCGGAAGAAACACTGATATTAGCCAGAAACATAGCTATGTCAAAAGGCATAAACTATGTTTATATAGGCAATATTCCGGAGCATGAAGGCAACAATACGTATTGCCCTGTATGTAAAAAGCTGATTATCGAGCGGTTAGGTTATACAGTTACCCAAAATAATATAACAGGCAGTAGCTGCAAATTCTGCAGCACCAAAATCCCAGGCCGCTGGGACTAAGATGTTGACAAAACTTACATTGTAAGTTTTGTCAACATTATTGAGGAGGGGGGCGGGATGGATAGGAAAATTACGCGGAAAGAGTTTTTGAGAATGGCTGGGCTTGGAGCGTTTGCGGTTTTTATTTTGCCGGGGATTAAAAAATTGAATTTATTCAGAAAAGGGCAATATAAAGAAGCGAAATATTATAAAAAACTGGCAGGATAGATAAACTATTGTCCAACTTCGCAAGTTGCCCAGTTGGGCAACTTGCGAAGTTGGACAGGTCAAAATGAAAAAAATACTGATATTAGCTATAATTTTTCTTTCATGTTCGTGTGCAGCTTCTTATCCTGAAAATATAAGAGAACCAGCCGTTTCAGGTGCTTTTTATCCAGCAAATAAAGAAGAACTTGCCAGACAGGTAGACGGTTTTTTGGCAAACGCGGAAAAGACGGATATAAAAGGCAGGATTATTGCTCTTATTGTGCCGCACGCAGGTTATGTTTATTCAGGCCAGGTTGCGGCGTATAGCTTTAAACAGCTGGAAGGCACAGATTTTAAGAAAATTATAATAGTATCGCCTAGCCATTATGTCGGATTTGACGGTATCTCTGTTTATAATCAAGGCTCGTTTGAAACTCCTCTTGGCCTTGTTAAAATAGACGAAGAGCTTGCCAATAAGATAATCCAAAAAAATCAACGGTTTGTTTTCTACCCTCCGGCGCATCAGAAAGAACACGCTATAGAAGTTGAAATACCATTTTTACAGAGGGCATACAAGGGCAAAGATTTTAAAATAGTGCCTGTTGTTATGGGAAACCCTGTATCCGGGGATATAAGGATATTAAGCGATGCGCTTTATGATGTTGCGGATAAAGATACGCTTTTAATTATAAGCGTGGACTTATCTCATTATCATCCTTACGATAAGGCAGTGGAGCTTGATACAAGCGGCATAAGCGCTATCGAGAAGCTGGATCCTGATTGGCTTGGACAGCAGATAAATAATGAGAATACAGAGATAGATGCGCCTATAGCAGTGCTTGCGATGATTATGTTTGCAAACCGCTCAGGAGCAAAAGCAGCTGTTTTAAAATATGCTAATTCTGGAGATGTCACGGGCGATAAATCAAAGGTAGTGGGATATTCAAGTATTTTAATATATGTGCCTTTAGAAGCGGAAAAGAAAGGGGAGCTTATCATGAAAGACGAATATCTTAATAAAGAGGAAAAGAAAAAACTTCTTGAGATAGCAAGGCTTTCAATAACGGAAGCCGTGACAGGCAAAAGGCAATTCCTGCCAATTGTTACGGAAGAAAGATTAAAAGAAAATTGCGGGGCGTTTGTTACTATAAAAGAAAATAACCAGCTTCGCGGATGCATAGGATATATTCAGGCGGTTAAACCGCTTTATGAAACAATAAAAGACGTTGCTAAATCAGCAGCAGTGAATGATTACAGGTTTAATCCTGTTAGCCAGGATGAACTGGATAAGTTAGAATTAGAAATATCCGTACTCACGCCTCTCAAAAAGATTAATAATATAAGCGAGATAGTAGTTGGAAAGCATGGCCTTTATATGAAGCAAGGTTTTAATTCAGGGTTGCTTCTTCCTCAAGTGGCTACAGAATACAACTGGGATAAAGAGACATTTTTAAAAGAAACCTGCAGAAAATCAGGTTTGTCTCAGGATGCCTGGAAGGATAAATCTACAGAAATATATACCTTCAGTGCGGAGATATTTGGAGAAGAGCAAAAATAGGCATAAAAAAAGCCCTTTTTTAAGGGCTTTTTTTATAGGCTATAAACCTAGAAGCTTACCGCTATTCCACGCCTCCTTGTTTAGCTCCTTCTGTTTCTATAACTACTATATCACATTTTTTGGATAAAACAAGGCCTGGAATTCGAAATCAGTATAAAAATAAAGATATTTATAGCGCTCAGAAGAACGCATGTCTGAAGAATTCCGAGTATCGGAATTAGTATTATACCTATAATCAACCCGCCTATACAGGAACCAAGTAAATCAATGCCATATAAAAGGCCTGTCGTTCTGCCGATATCTCCGGAATCCTTGATCCAGATTTTATTTGCAAGAGGGAATTGAAATCCTCCGATAAAACCAGCTAGAGCAGGTAGTATTACAAACGCTATCTGTAACATGCTTCCTGCGCCAGGGTTGAACTGGTTTATTTTTGAAATAACAAAGAGTGTTCCAGCCAGTATCAACGGATAGACGGCCAGCATGGACTGAGTTTTCAAATATAGAGATTTTTCATCTTCTATTTTTTCTATAATCTTTGTTATTAAGAAACTTCCAGCGCTCAAGCCTGTCATGAATGAAGTCAGGATAATGCCCATTTGATAATACATATAGCCATATATGAATTGGAACGCCAATAATATAATTACCTGAAAACATATCTGGCTCATGCCGGTCGTTACCGTAGAAACCAGGATCGGGAATTTTAAAGACGCTCTTGTTATTTTTTGCGCCAGCAAGGCAATTATTAAAAAAGCAAAAGCTATTAATATAAAAATACCGATATTTATTTTATCAACATAAGGCAGAAGGTCTTTTGTAGCGTCAAAAAAGCTTATCCACAGTATCCCGTAATAAAGGTATCCTATGGGTTTAAAATCAGTATTTACCTGCGTGTTTTTAAATTTAGCGATGGCGCTTTCCACATATTTAATCCTTAACGGGTCTAATTTAAAAGGGATATAATATCCCCTTACAAACTTGGTTTTAACAGCCCTGTCTTTAAGCCTTTTTATTATAGTGTTTACATCATATGTGAGCATTCCTGGTTCGTCCGACGCTACGAATGTCATTGTATTGCCGGGGAGTATCTTTATGTCAAAGAATTCTTTTTTAAGGGTGTTATAGATACAGCTTAGGTAAATACCATGCTCCGGGCTGATATAATTTTCAGAAGAAAGAAGCCCGAATGAAAATACGCCTCCCGGCTCCAGGATCTTTTTGACTTCCTGGAAAAACTCCAGAGAATAAAATCTATTGAGGCCTGCAGTATACGGGTCCGGAAGGTTTAATATTACCACGTCATAACCTGACAGCTCTTGGTTTGCTTCGCCTGTCCGGGATAAACTTCGCCGGGAAGAATATTCTTTTACAAAAAGCCTTCCGTCCATATGGATTATGTTTACCCTGTCATCTGTTATCGGAGGCATGTATTTCTGAGAAAGGCTTATTATCATAGGGTCTAATTCTACATAATCTATCCTATCCACCTTATATTTTAAAATCTGGTTTATGGCGCCTCCTGTCCCGCCTCCTATAAGCAGTATTTTTTTAGGAAACGGATGTTCCAGCATTGCATAATGCACTGATTCTTCGCTGGTAGATATATCCCCGCCTGTAAACATCAGGGTGCCGTTTTCGTAGAAGCTGTAGTCATTCCCTAACTTTGTTACAGCAATATTCCCGTATATGGAATCCGCGCTTTCTACGAGCTTCATAGGCCTGGACTGGAGAGACCTTGTAAATCCATCCATGTGCTTTGGCCAGTTGAAGATTACCGTAGTCGAAAATATTATCAAATAGGCAAGCTGGGTTATATTTCTGCTAAATAATATCGAAATAATTAAATTCAGATTCCCTAAGATAAGTGCATTTTGAAAGCTTGTATACGTTTTCACAAGCAGGAACGTATATAAAATTCCTCCAACAGAGGCTCCAAGGCTTTCAAATAAATACATCCTTGCCACTTGCTTGGAGGGGAGATTACTATCTTTTGCTGCAATCCTGGCTATTAAAATAAAACCCAGGCCTAACAATGTGCAGACTATAGACAAGGATGTAAAAGAGACGCCCAGCATTTGCGTTAATCCTACAATTTCTCCAGCCTGGATTTTTAATATAGGTTTTATAAGCCGTATGAAAAAAATATTAGACGGCACAATAATCGATATCGCTAGCTGTATATATGAAAGGAATTTTTCTTTGGAAGGTATGAAATCCGCCAGCCTGCCTAAGACCATGCTGCCGAATGCTACCCAGAAAAGCCAGCATGCGAGTATTATCCCCAGGGAAAGCTCATTGCCGTAAAACACAACAAGGAGCTCTCTTATGATTATTATCTGGCCTATCATTGAAGTAAGGCCGAGCGTGAAAGCGCTGATGTTTAATTTTAGATTTATTTTCATCGCTTATAAGTTTAGCATATCTTTTCTATTGGCACAAGCAGGAGAGTAATATATAATAGTTCAAAAGGAGCATATATGTGCGGCATAGTTGGTTATGTAGGGGATAAAGGCGCATTGCCTATTTTAGTAGAGGGCCTTAAGAGACTGGAATACAGAGGGTATGATTCCGTAGGCATAGCGGTTATCTCCAAGGATAATATTATTATAAAGAAATGCAAAGGCAAGATAAAAGATCTCGAAGCCTTTCTTAAGGGCAGAGAAATTTCTGAAAGCTGCATAGGAATTTCCCATAATAGATGGGCAACGCATGGCGCCCCTACAAATATTAATGCCCATCCACACCAGGATTGCTCAGGCGATATAGCGGTAGTTCATAACGGCATCATAGAAAACTTCAGCGAGTTAAAAAAACAACTTATCAAAGAAGGCCACAGCTTTAAATCCCAGACAGATACAGAAGTCATAAGCCATCTTGTGGAGAAATATTATAAAGGCGATCTGAAAGAGGCTGTATGGAAGACGCTTAAAGACCTGAAAGGTTCTTTTGCACTAGGAGTAATTTCCAAAAATGAGCCTGACAGGATTGTTGCTGCAAGAAAAGAAAGCCCTCTGATAGTCGGTATAGGAAAAGGCGAAAATTTTATCGCCTCGGACGTGCCTGCGATATTGCGGCATACAAAAAAGGTAATCTATCTTGAAGACGGTGAGATTGCACTTTTAACAAAGTTCAATGTGGAGGTCTTTGGTTCAGACGGGAAAGTCAGGAAGAAGAATATAGATATAATAAAATGGAGCCTTGATTCCGCACAAAAATCAGGCTTTGGCCATTTTATGCTGAAAGAAATACACGAACAGCCGAAGGTTTTAAAGCAGATCGTATCTTCCAGGGTAAAAGGCGATTCTGAGTTTAACCTGGAAGGCATAAATATCCCGGATGAAACCATAAAAGATATCTCAAATATCATTATAATCGCATGCGGTACTGCATATCATGCAGGGCTGGTAGGAAAATATATACTGGAGAAATTTACAAAGATACCTGTATCGATTGACTTATCGTCCGAATTCAGATACAGGGGCCCTATTGTAAATAAAAATACGCTTACTATCGCAATAAGCCAGTCAGGCGAAACAGCAGATACCCTGGCAGCTGTCAAAGAAGCAAAAGAAAAATCCGCCAGGATTTTATCAATATGCAATGTTGTCGGTTCCAGTTTAGCCAGGGCCTCCGACGGGGTTTTATACACCTATGCCGGGCCTGAAATAGGGGTCGCCTCCACAAAGGCGTATACGGCCCAGCTCGCGATTCTGTATTTATTAGCTTTTTATATTGCGGATAAAAAAAGGTTATTAAAAAGCAATCTGAAAAAATCTTTATTGAAAGAGTTTAAAACTATACCGAAGATGATAGAGAATGTTCTTGGCAAAAAGAATCGCATACAAAAGATTGCTGAAAAACACCTTAACTTCGGTTCGTTTTTATATCTTGGCAGGAATCTGAATTTCCCGACAGCCCTTGAAGGTGCCCTGAAATTAAAAGAGATTTCCTATATCCCTGCGGAAGGTTATGCGGCAGGGGAAATGAAACATGGGCCTATCGCCCTTATAGACGAATACAGGGCTGTAGTTTGCATCGCCCCAGAATCATTTGTGTATGAAAAAATGGTTTCAAACATCGAAGAGATATGCGCGAGAAAAGGAAAGGTGATAACAGTTGCCACCGAAGGCGATAAAGGCATAAAGAGCTTTACAAAAGAAATAATATATATCCCCAGGATAGACGAAATCTTTTCCCCGTTTGTTACAGTGGTGCCACTGCAACTTCTAGCTTATTATATCGCCCTCAAACGCGGCTGCGACGTAGACCAGCCCAGAAACCTTGCAAAAAGCGTAACAGTAGAATAGGCTATAATGCTTGGTGGGTAG
>Ga0172371_10002438_pt1 | contig 29519 bp, 29 predicted proteins | sample Lak12m_FD_114543 | JGI IMG/M metagenome (GOLD analysis project Ga0172371, IMG submission 114543) | Freshwater microbial communities from Kabuno Bay, South-Kivu, Congo - kab_022012_12m | ecosystem: Environmental > Aquatic > Freshwater > Lake | place: Democratic Republic of the Congo: South-Kivu...
AATCCTCAAAAACATCGCCTTCAAGATTATTGATTTTATCTCGCAGTTTGAAGACGAGCTGGTAAAAATCTGGAACAAGCCAAAGTTTGTCAAAAATTCAAATTATGTGATTACGCTAGACAGGATCCTTTCTGCCTGTCATTCCCGCAAAGGCGGGAATCCAGAATCCCTTATTGAGAAAATAAAAAAGCATAAAAATTTCCCGCAACAGATGAAGGAATGGCAGGAGTTAGGTATTGTAGACAAAAATTTTAACCCCACTGTCATTGCGAGCGAAGCGAAACAATCTCATCTTCCGATTGATACCAAGTATTTTAAGGACTTGGAGTTTGAGATTTTGAGCCAGTTTGAGGACTTGGATAAATCATTAGACGGTTGGCTGATAAAAAGCGAAAACTATCAGGCGCTAAATACAATCCTGCCGAAATTCAAAGAAAAAGTGCAGACAATCTATATTGACCCGCCGTTTAATTTAGATTCTTCTGACCAGTTTATGTATCGCACAAATTACAAAGACTCCAATTGGGCAACCTTGCTTGAAAACCGATTAAAACTTGCGAAATATATTCTATGTAAAGAAGGAAGTATTTTTGTACGATGCGATTCAAATGGCAACTGGATTGTTAGATTTTTGATGAACGACACTTTTGACAATAATTTAAGAAATGAAATTGCAGTAAAGAGAACAAGGACACTCAAAGGAGAAAGCGGGAGATTCCATACTGCTTGGGAATCTTTATATTTTTATGGAAAATCAGAAAATATTCTTTTTAATGGTTTTCGTAAATTAAAACCTGAAAGTGAGTGGGAATGGGTTGAAATGCACTTGCCGGGAATAAGAAAGGATGAGGATTTACTTTATAGGAATTTCTTCGGAAAAAGAATAAAAGCACCAGAGGGCAGGAGATGGGCGTTAAGTCAAGAAGCACTGGATGACGCGATATCTAAAGGATTAGTAAAAATGAATGAACAAACCGGAATGCCAAAATTTTTGACAAAATGGAACACTCTTGGTTCAAATTGGACAGATATTTCTGGTTATTCTCCCACGCATGATTTTACTACGGAAAATTCTGAAGAATTACTGCAAAGGACGATAGAATCCACATCAAACAAAAACGATATAGTTTTAGATTTCTTCCTCGGATCCGGTACAACAACCTCAGTGGCGCATAAACTTGGCAGAAAATGGATTGGCGTTGAAATGGGAGAACATTTTTATAGTGTAGTTTTGCCGCGAATGAAAAAAGTTTTGGCTTATGATAAATCAGGCATCTCAAAAGAAGTGAAAGAATATCAAGGTGGCGGCTTTTTCAAGTACTATGAGCTTGAGCAATATGAGGAAGCGCTGGCGAATTGTAAATATGAAGATGGCAATTTATTCGCAAGGCCAATTGCATCGCCTTATGAAGAATATGTTTTTATGAAAGATGAGAAAATGCTTTCTATTTTGGAAATAGATTACAAAAACAACAAAGTCAAAGTTGATTTATCAAAACTTTATCCGGATATTGATATTACCGAAACACTTTCAAACTTAACCGGCAAATGGATAAAGAGAATTTCAGATGGAGAAGTGGAATTTGAAGACGGAACAAAAATAAATACAAAGGATTTAGACTACAAATTCATTAAACCCTTAATTTGGTGGTAGTAAATTATGGAAGCAACTAAAATCGCTTTATTCAAAGGCAAAAAAATCAGAAGAATTATCTATCAAAATGAATGGTGGTTTTCAGTTGTAGATGTATGCGAGGCATTGACTGAAAGTGTTGACTCTGGTGCATACTGGAGGAAGTTAAAACAAAGGTTGAAAGAAGAAGGAAGTGAAGTCGTGACATTTTGTCACGGGTTGAAATTAGAAGCGCCTGACGAGAAAATGCGTGAAACCGATTGCGCCAATACAGAAGGCATTTTCCGCATAATTCAGTCAATTCCTTCACCAAAAGCCGAGCCATTCAAGCGATGGCTGGCAAAAGTTGGTTATGAACGGGTACAGGAAATAGAAAATCCGGAACTGGCAACCAAACGGACGCGGATGCTTTACAAACTCAAAGGATACTCTGATGACTGGATAGAAAAAAGAATGCGCGGGATTGCTATTCGCGAAGAATTGACTGACGAGTGGCAGAAAAGAGGAGCAAGAGAACAACGAGATTACGAGATTTTAACCGCAGAAATTTCAAAGGCAAGTTTTGGAATTACTCCAAGCCAGTATAAAAAACTAAAAAAATTAAAGAGACAAAATTTGCGGGACCATATGAACGATTTGGAACTGATTTTTACCATGCTGGGGGAACGCGCCACAACCGAAATTCATCGCAATGAGGACTCGCAAGGTATGCCAAAATTAAAATCCGATGCCAAAACAGGCGGCGATATTGCCGGCGGAGCCAGAAGAAAGTTAGAAAAACGGCTGGGGCGTTCAATTGTTTCCAAAGAAAATTATTTGAGATCGCCGGAAAATCAAAAAAGATTAAAACAGTAAGATGTCCAGACTCTATTTACAAAACATCGTAGATGACATTTCTTTTGAAAACTTGCCGGCGAAGTGGCAAGGTTTTGATTTGACGCAATTTTCAAAATATAAAACGCTTTTTGATTTTCAAAAGCAAGGGCTTCAAAACGCGCTCAAAGGTTTATGGCTTTATTTCAAAGACAAGAAAGCGAACAAACAGAGTTTATTTGTTCACTATCAAGCCAATGATTTTACGGAAAATTTTGACTACGACTTGAAAAAGAGAGAGGGCAAAAAGACGGCAAAATATCTTTTAGAATACGACAAGGATTATCCCGCAACTGATTCTAAAATTTCTTTTGCTCATTTTATCAACCGGATGAGTTTTTGGATGGCAACCGGCTCGGGCAAGACGCTGATTATCGTTAAACTGATTGAACTTTTGGGCAAATTGATTGCGGAAAAAGAATTGCCGGCGCGGGATATTCTCTTTTTGGCCCACCGCGACGATCTTTTGGACCAATTCAAAAATCATGTTGAAGAATTTAATAGCTTTAACTTTGACACAAAGATAAACCTTAAAAATTTGAGAGATTACGAAAGTGTGAAGCGCGAAAATGCTTTGCCGTTTGCTAAAAACGAGATTACCGTTTTTTATTACCGCTCTGACCTGATTTCAGATGAGCATAAAGAAAAAATCGTTAATTTTCAAAATTACGACAACGGCGGTCGTTGGTATATCCTTTTGGATGAAGCCCACAAAGGTGATAAAGAAGACAGCAAACGGCAGATTTTATACTCCATACTTTCAAGAAACGGATTTTTGTTTAACTTTTCCGCGACTTTTACTGATCCGAGGGATTTTGCGACCTGTGCTTTTAGATACAATCTGGCTGATTTTGTGGAAAATGGTTACGGTAAGCATATTTACCTGTCATCTTCTGAAATTACTGCTTTCCATAAACAAAATGATTTTTCGCCGATTGAAAAACAGAAAATCGTTTTGAAGACACTTTTACTTTTAACTTACATCAATAAATATTTTGAAAAAATTAAGGAAGTTGATAATTCACTATACCACCGCCCGCTTCTTCTGACGCTGGTTAATTCCGTGAATGTGGAAGAAGCTGATTTGGAGCTGTTTTTTAGGGAATTAGAGAAGATTGCGAAAAATGAAATTAGAGCCGATCTGCTTAAAAAAGCAAAAGAGGAACTTGTCCAAGAGTTTCGCGACAACGCTAAATTCGTATTTGAGGAGTTGGAGTGCGTCATCAACGCTGATTTGGTTTCGAAATTGGATTACAAGGATATTTTGAAATATGTTTTGAACGCAAATACGCCGGGCAAGATTGAAGTTTTGAAAATCCCCGGCAATCGGCAAGAATTGATTTTTAGGTTAATGACGGCCGATAAACCGTTTGCTTTAATCAAGATCGGCGATATTTCCGGCTGGTTGAAAGACAAACTTGATAGCTATGAGATAAACGAAAGTTTTGAAAATGAGAGTTATTTCAGACGGATAAATCGCGATGATTCTGACATAAATGTTTTAATGGGCTCCCGCTCTTTTTACGAAGGCTGGGATTCTAACCGACCAAACCTGCTTTTGTTTGTGAATATCGGAGTTGGAGGCGACGCTAAAAAATTCGTTCTGCAATCGGTGGGCAGGGGTGTGAGAATAGAGCCGCAAAAATACCAACGAAAACGGCTCCAAAATTTGCTTAAGGCCAAAGTTGTAAAAGAGCAATTATTTGAGAAAGTAAAAAATCTGATTTTACCGATTGAGAGCTTGTTTGTTTTTGGCACTAACGCCGAAAACCTGAAGGAAATAATTGCAACATTGAAAGCAGAGAAGCAAGATAAAAATTTGGGCGACGCATTTATTTTGAATCCCGAAGCGCAAAAACATACTCTTTTGGTGCCGGTTTATAAAACCGCCGAGAGAATTTTTGCCGAGGAAAAAGACCCGCAAAAATATCCTGTCAGCCGTGAGGATTTTGATATAACTTCGCAATTCTACGGATTTTTAGGCGATAAAATCGCCTTGGCTCAATATGATTGCGAAGTTAAGGTTTTAAAAAAGGCAAAAGAAAGTTTTGCGGAAGAAGGGCGATATTATGATTTTAACGAAAGAAACTCGCTCTTTGAGCCGGAATTAATTCTTGACCGGATTTTTGATTATCTCGGAGTCAAAAGCAGAGAATTTGAGAAGTTTAAGGAGTTGGAAGACGAAATTGTGCATTTCAAAAAAGTTAGGTTTAGCGACGGCGAAAAATACGAAGAAATCAAACGAAAGATAGAAGAAGTCAGACACTATCCCGAAAGACAAAAAGAGTTGGATAAGCAGTATGGCAAAATTCCCAGAAAAGAATTTGAAAGACAAATGAATCTGTTTGAGCAGGCGGGGAATTTTGAAATGAAAAATCAAAAAATCAGTATCAAGTATTTAGCTAACCATTACTATCTTCCGATGATAGTTTCAGAGACAGAAAAAATTGACTATCTCAATCATATTATCAATGTTGATAGCGAAGTAAAATTTGTTGAGCAACTGGGAGAATATCTTGCCAAGCCCGACAATGTATTTACGCATTTTGACTGGTGGATGTTTTCAAAACTTGACCAAACGCTGGACGAGGTATTTATACCTTATTATAACCACAAAGAAAATAGAATGGACAACTATCACCCCGACTTTATTTTTTGGTTGCAAAAGGGTAACAACTACTTAATCCTGTTTGTTGACCCGCATGGAACAGTTTATTCGGATATAGATAAAAAGATAGACTATTATTCAGAAATATTTGAAGTAAAAGAGACAAAAGAAAGTAAAAAATTTTCTTTTAACGGATTTAAGATTAAGACAAAATTATTGCTTATGCCAGCAAGAGGGGGCTTAGCACCCATAGGAGAAAATTACAAACGATACTGGTTTAACAACTTTGATGATTTTGCGGGCAAAATCAGTTAATCCAAAAATTGAAAATGTCAGCAAAGCTGGCATAAAAATCATCGGCTCACCCGCGAAGCGGGCATGGCGGGCGGGCAAAAAGGAAGGGGTTTTAGGAGTTTAGGTCCCCAGGAATTTTTGCCCGCCCGCCGCAATTTTTGGCGAGTTCCAGCCCGCCGCCTGCGGCGGCGGGCTAAAAATCAGCGTCGGGATTTTCCTGAAAATGAGTTCTGACTTTTTCCAACAAACACCACACTACTTATGGGTCTACCCTGAACAACCAGAGAAGAAGGGTTCTCTTAAGAAGTTGTTGACAAAATTATTTTTAATAATTTAAAATAAGAGAATGTTAACAAAAACAGATAAAAAATACATTACCGAGACACTAAAAGAAACCATAAAGGAAAATAACCATATTTTAATAAAAGAGATTATAGAGTTATTTAATACTACTAACGAAAGAATCGATAAAGTTTTAGACCAACTTAAGGACCATAATGATTTTATCGATACTCACGAAAGACGTATTGAAAAACTTGAAGAAAAAGTCTTCGTTATCTAAATCTTTATTTTATATCTTTTCGCGGTTGATTTAATAATCCGTAAAAGAAGCTGTTCGTAATCAATTCCTCTTTTTCCTGCGGCTAAGGGAAAATAAGAACTGGTTGAAACTTCCGGAGGAATAATCCCCGGCGGCGAGTTGACTTCCAAAACATAAGGGTTGTCTTTTTTATCGCAGCGGACATCAATCCGGCACCAATCCAAAACATCAAGCCCCTTCCAAAGATTAAAACAAATCTCTTTGATTTTCTTTTCTAATTTTTTGTCCAACCTGGCCGGACAAACAAGATAGTCAGTATTTCCCTGTTCTTCAAAATACCACTTCACCTCTAAAGAATCTATCGGTAGATATTTTTTTGGTAAGAGCTGATGATTCGGCTCGATAATCGGTAAAATCTCCGGTGGATTGCCTAGCATGGCGACAGAAAACTCTCGACCTGCTAAGAAAGGCTCGACAATCACTGGTTCTTTAAAAGTCTCAAGAACTTTTTTTACCTGTTTTCTTAAATCTATAAAATTAAAAACAACGCTCTCGTTAGTAATTCCCATTGATGAACCTTCGGCGACCGGTTTAACAATTAAAGGAAATTTTAACTTTTTATTCAAAACAAACTTATTACTGCTAATTATCTGATAGGGGAGAGTCGGTATTTTTTGGCTGATAAATATCTCTTTTGCCTTTCCTTTATTAAGAGAAAAACCATGAGTCATTGGCGAAGAACCAGTGTAAGGAATTTTAAGCATCTCAAGCATGGCCGGAATCTGGAGTTCGCGGTCTTTTCCGTGAAGTCCTTCGGCAATGTTGAAAACCATGTCAATTTTTTTTCTTGACCGATAAAGTTTAAGATAAGCTTTTTCATCGGCCTCAATCGGGATTATCTCAAATCCTAACTTCCTCAAGTGTTTTATCTGCCATCTGTTGGTAATTGGATCATCAAAGTCGGCCTCCAACTGGTTTCGATAGTCTTTTGGGTCAGGATAGACGTGGCGAATGTTATAAAGAAAAGCAATCGTTTTTATTTTCATATAAAAAAACTAGTTATTATTTCCGTTTTTTGTAATTGGTAAAAGTTTTTTTCCTAAAGCATCGCGCATCGTGTTTTCCAACAATCTTTTTAAAATCTCGATAAAGGTCACCTCATAAAGATCTAAAATGCTGGCAATGGCGCAGTCGAGTTCTTTCGGACCAAAAGCCGGATTGCTATTGGCATCAACAAAAAAATAGCGGCCAGACTGATCGAGTCGAATATCAAACTTTCCATAGTCAAACATCTCGCTGACTTCAAAGGCTTTTTTTACGTATTCTTTGAGGATGGCGTCACTAAATCTTTGATAGAAAAAAGGCTCGATTTTGCTTTCCAACCACTGATCCTCAAAAGTGGCAAAAATATATTTTTCGTTGGGTTTGTTAAACCGTTTTTCTGCCAGATAAACTTTTTTATTTAATCCCTCAAGAAGGATAGCAGTAATTTCTCGGCCAACGATAAACTCTTCCACCAAAACCGGTTGGTCATAGGTTTTAATGAGAAACTTCAACCGTTCTCTAAGATGTTTTTCGTTTTCGGAAACCGCCTCTCGAGTAATTTCAACTGCTCCATGAATCTCATTAAGTTTAGAAATCAGAGGAAATCTTAGAGTCGGATCGATTGGATCAGAGTGAGAGTTAAAAAGCTGATAGTTAGGGACAGGGACGCCGTTTTGTTGGAGTAATTTTTTAATAATAAATTTATTGTAGGACAAAGACTCTCCTAAAATTCCCGCTCCGGTATATGGTATCTCCAAAAGCTCCAACAAAGCCGGCACCGTTGATGCCAGATATTCATTACCTCGGACCGAAGCGGCTAGGTTTATGACGAGATCGACATGACTTTTTTTTAATCGGTAAGCTAATAATTTATCGGCCGGAAAAAGCAACGGTTTTATTTTTAGTTTTTGTAAATAATCTGCGATGACCTTGGCATCTCGATAAGCATCTTTTTCTGTCAAGTACTGAGCTTCTGTTGGAAAGTACTCCCTTTTAACTTCGGAAAAAATAACGGCGACGATTTTCATAATTAATAGATTATAATACTAATAAATCAATCTCTTGAGGAAGTTTTCTAGACTAATTCTTTCTTTTTCAAAAATTTTCAAGGTTTTTTTTCTTAAACTCGACGGTAGAGAATAAGAACTATGGATACTAAAATATTCTTTAATTAATCTTTCTTTTTTCTTTTCCGCTTCATCTAAAAATAGAGATTTAAATTTATAGATAAGCTCTCCTTTGACACCATTTTTATAAGCGAGATAAAAAGCTAGAAGCTGTTCGTCGCGTCCCAGGCCGCTTCCTCCATAAGCACTAATATCGCTTTCGCCGTTGAAAAGAACATAGTATTTCTCTTTTTTAAAAGACAACATATCGCTATTATAAAAACCAACTCTTTCCGGTGAGATCCCTAAGGCTTTAAAAAAAATATACATCCGGGCACATTTTTCGCAGACGCCACACCACCGTCTTTTTTTAGCCGCTTCTTCTTCAGAAAAACAAGACATCTGAAAACGACCAATTTCCGGATAACGATGATGAAGGAGATAGGTAATAAATATTTCGTGAATCGGTTCAACGAGACTACCAATATGAGTCTGAATAAAAAATAACTGGGGAATATCTTGTAGAAGCTGCATCGCTGATACACTTTGCTCAAAAACTGGATTAACCAAAAAATTTTCTTTATCTTTCAGGCAAAAGTTACAACTTTGTTCATTGCCGAAAAAAAGGTAGCGGGCTTGATGATAAAAATAATAGGGAATAAGAATAAAACTATACTGAGATAAAATGATATCCCAGCCCCAATAAAGATCGCAAGTTTGGCGAAGCCGGCCAATAGATAAAGGAAAGAAATCCACTTCTTCATCAAATTTTTTGTAAAATTTATCAGCCAGTCTTTTTTTATGAGCATTTTCAAAAGCGCTTTGCGGCTCTCTCATAAAAACAAGGACTGGTGTCACTGCCAACTCTCTCAGTAAACCATAGGTTAAAAGACTATCCTTGCCAAAAGAGAAAAGAAGAATGGCTTTTTCCTTTAACTGTTTTTTTGCTTTTTTTCCTGAGTTAGTAAAATTGAGGCCACGAAACTGGGTTTGAAAATTAGCGTTGTAAAAATTTTTTAAAAGAGTCGATGTCTGAAGATTTCTTTCTTCAAAAATATTCATTGGGATAGAGTACAGAAGCATCTTAAAAAAAATCGTCTCAATCGGCGGATGAGGAAAATGATAAATTACCTGAGAACTTTCCATCAGTGGTAGATGCCATGTTGCAATATAGGTAACACTATCGGCAAACGATCGATGAAGACTTTTAGGAAATTTATTCCAGATATAAGACGGATAATGAAGAAAGTATTTTTTCTTTTTTATTTTTATTTCTACCCCCGTTCTTTTTATTTTTCGAAAAACATGAAGACAAGAATTCAACATTTTAACGCTGTTATCTATTATTAAATATTTTTATTAAAAGTCAATAGTATTTAATTTCTTTATTTGTTTATTTTATTATTTGATTATTTAATCATTGATTAGTTATACTCATCTTATGAGAGAAAATTTTCTTGAAGCCGTCGTTAATATCTTTATTTTTTTACCATATTTCTTCTCTGTTTCTAGTTTATTAAAAACCCTTTTTTATCCCTGGAAAAACTTGGTGACGACCAAAAAAACTGAAGGGTTTTCTTTTAACGAACTTTTTAATCGAGTCGCCTTTAACCTCATTTCTCGGGTGATAGGTTTTATGATGAGAATTTCCGTCATTTCTTTTTATTTTCTTTTACAAACTCTTTTTATGTTTTCTCTTCCTTTTCTCGCCTTGATATTTTTCCTCCTATCTCCTATCTTCTATCTCCTATCTTTAACTAAAAAAACTCCAGAAGAACAAAAACAGTTATTAAAAGAGAAGTTTGTCTCTAGCCATCTTTTAAAAGAAGAAAACCAAAAAAAGGTTGAGCAGTGGTTTGAAAGTTACTATGAAAACTTTATTAAAAAAACCTCTTGGTGGAAACTGGCTAATCTTTTTTCCTATCCGCCTTTAGCGCGCGACTGGGCCGTCGGCTATACTCCGACTCTTAATCAATACGCCACTGACCTGGCGAGTCCTTCTTATCTTCATCATATTAAAAACATTGTTGACCGCCAAAAAGAAATCGAAGAAATCGAAACCATCCTTTCCAAAAACACTGAATCCAATGTCGTTATCGTTGGTGAAGAAGGGGTTGGTAAACATACGATTATTGATGCTTTTGCCAAAAAAATCTATCTCGGAAAAACTAATCATCAGTTAATGTATAAAAGAATTCTAAAACTTAATCTTGAACGAATCTTGATGGAGTTTACTGAACAAAAACAGCGAGAAAATTTTTTTGAAGACCTTTTAAAAGAAGCCAGTGATGCTAAAAATACTATCCTTTTTATCGACGATCTAGAAAAATATCTATCTTGTGAAGTCGGCAAAATCGATCTGACCACTTCGATTAATAAATATGCCAAGACCAACAAGTTACAAATAATTGGAGTCACCACCCCATTCTTTTATGAAAAATATTTTCGTACTAATGAAAAAATCAGTCGCATTTTTAGCAAAGTTGACGTCTATGAAGTCAGTAAAGATGATGCTTTAAAAATTATTCTCAATGCTGTCTTTGATTTTGAGAAATACCATCAAGTAACTATCCCTTATGAAACGGTTGAGGAGTTAATAGAAAAAAGCGAGTTCTATTTAACCTACATTCCTTTTCCAGAAAAGGCAGTTGATCTTTTGGATATAGCCTGTGTTTATGTAAAACAGAAATCCCGTAGGGAACAAAAATTTTTGTTCCCTACAATTAAACCCGAAGACATCGACATCGTCCTCTCCGAAAAGACCCATATGCCAACGATAATTACTTCCCAAATGAAAGAAAAACTTCTTCATTTAGAAACTCTCTTAATGTCTGAAATTATTCAACAAGAGGAAGCGATAAAAAATCTTTCCTCAGCTCTTCGTCGTTCATTCCTCCTTCTTGGTAAACGAAAAAAACCTTTAGCCAGTTTTTTATTCTTGGGCCCAACCGGAGTCGGAAAAACCCAAACCGCCAAGACTGTTGCCCAGACTTTTTTCTCGACGAAGGACACATCATCGAGCCAATTTTCCCAAAAAATTAATTGGCGAGAGGATGTGTCCGAGTCAAACTATTTAATCCGTTTTGACATGTCCAACTATCAATCAAAGTCCGACATTCCTAAACTAATTGGTGACCCCTCTACCAATAATCCCGGGCTTCTTACAAATGCTATCCGCGAACATCCTTATGGCGTTTTACTTTTGGACGAAATCGAAAAAGCCGATAAAGATTTGTTAAATATTTTTCTGACGATTTTGGATGAAGGTTACTTCACCGACGGCTTTGGAAAACGAGTCGACTGCAAAAATCTCATCATTATCGCCACCTCCAACGCCGGCAACGATTTTATTTATCAACGAACTGATTCAACTGATTTAACTGATTTTAACCGACTTTTTTTCGATTATTTAATCGAAAAAAGACTATTTTCTCCAGAATTCCTCAACCGCTTTGACGGCGTCATTGTGTACCAACCTCTCACCCAAGCCTCACTTCTTTTAATTGCTAAAAAAATGATCGACACCATCTCTAAAGACATCTACTCCCTCTATAAGGTATATATTAAAGTCTCCGATGTATCAATTAATCAATTAATTGAAAAAGCCTACGACCCCCGCTTCGGTGCCAGAAACTTAGAGCGGGTGATAAGGACACAAATCGAAGACACCCTGGCCAAGACTCTCCTTGAAAAACCACCCAGAGAAGGCGAAACCATCTTTTTGTAATGTATAATTTAAACATGAATCCAGGTAAACTGATTGTTTTTGAAGGGGTGGACGGCTCGGGAAAGACCACCCAAATAAAATTATTAACAGATTATCTCTCTTCTCATAATATCTCTTTTAGTTTCTTCGACTTTCCCCAATATGGGAAGACTTTTTTTGGCGACTTTGTTGGCCAATTTCTTGAAGGTAAATTCGGTCATTTTAGTCGTATTAACCCTTATTTTGCCATGTTCCCTTATGCTGGCGATCGTTGGCAGGCAAAAGACGAACTCCATCAAGCAATGAAAACAAAAAAAATTATCCTCTGTAACCGTTATACCTCATCTCTTGCTTATCAATTAGCTAAAATTAAACCAGAAAATAGAAAAGAATTCCTTGACTGGTCAGAAACTCTTGAATATAAAATCTTCAACATTCCTAAAGAGAACTTGGTTATTTTCCTTTACCTTCCTCTGGAAATTACTCAAAAATTGTTAGAAAAAAGAGGACGGATTAAAGATCAATATGAAAAAGACGTCAACTATCTAAAAAGAGTCGAAGAAATGTACCTTTATCTAATTAATCTAAAAAAGCATTGGGTTAGGATTGACTGTTATAAAAATAAAAAACTTCTTTCTCCTCAAGCTATCCATCAAGAAATCTTAGCAGTTTTAGAAAGGAAAAAATATCTAATTTGACTTTCCTATCCTTGATTGTTATTATTGGTATAAAGCTATGGATAAAAAATTTCTAAGCTTAATCTTTGTTCTTTTTCTTGCCGCAATTCTTTTTAGTAGTTTGGTGATTTTTCGCGAACCACTGAGGACCTTTACCCGCGCCGCTCAAGAATCAGTTCCCTCCTCATCATCGTCTTTAATCTTTTATGACCCAGTCATAGGTGTCAAAGCCGATGGAAAATCAGTCGCCAATATTAACGTCTTTATTAGAAATGCCAATAATATCCCTATTACTAATAAAACCGTTCGTTTAGAAACGACGTTAGGGCAACTCAAGGCTGTCAATCCTGTCACTGACAAAAATGGTCGGGCTGCCTTTACCCTCTCATCTGATACGGCCGGCGAAGCTACCGTCTCTGCCTTCGTTGATAATAACATCGAGTTGCAGCAAAAAATAACCGTTAAATTTGAGTAACTCCAACTCTTATGAAAAAAATTACCAAAGTCGTCATCCCGGCCGCTGGTTTTGGCACGAGATTTCTTCCCCAGACCAAAGCCATGCCCAAGGAAATGCTTCCCGTAGTCGATAAACCAGTCATCCAGTATGTGGTCGAGGAGGCGGTCGACTCAGGAATAAAAAACATTATTATTGTCACCGGAAGTAATAAACGCGCCATCGAAGACCACTTTGATGTCCCTTTAGAAGATCTAACTAAAAACTTACTCCAGGGAAAAAAACTCCATCTCCTTGAGGAGGTAAGAAAAATCTCAGAAATGGCTAACTTTATCTATATTCGCCAAAAAGGACCGTATGGGAATGGAACACCGATTTTATCTGCTGAACCAGCGATTGAGGATGAACCGTTTGCCGTTTTATGGGGCGATGAATTTATCTACTCCAAACCGCCTCGTCTAGCCCAGATGATCAAAGTCTATGAAAAATATGGCGGTATTGTTATCTCTGGCGTGAAAATTGACAATAAAGACGATTTAAAAAGATATGGCATTGCCGACCTGACTCCTATCGAGAAAAATATTTATAAAATAAATAAAATAATTGAAAAACCAGAACCAGAGGAGGCACCGTCAAATATCGCCACTCACGGCGGCTATATCCTACCGCCAGAAATTTTTAGAGCCTTAAAAAAAATCAAGCCGGGAAAAGGCGGAGAAATTTGGCTGGTTGATGCCATTAACTTCTTAAAAAACGAGGGTGTCCCTCTTTATACGGTAGTGATTGAAAATGCCAGATATTACGATACCGGCGATAAATTTGAATATCTCAAAACCGTCATCGAATTTGCTCTAGAACACAAAGAAATCAACGGCGACTTCAAGAAATTCTTAAAATCTTTGAAAATTTAAAAGAATAACTAAGATGAAACGAGACGAGAACACGCGTTTTTTATCTTTTTCAAGGAGCCGTTGAGTTTGGAGGGGTGTTCCTATAAAAGTAAAAAACGCGTGTCGAGTCGAAGTTTTATTCGTATGAACTTCGATTGCAAAACCTCTTCTTCATTTATATAATTTAAAGATTATGACAAAAACTGACAAAAAAATCGAAGAACTTTTTGCCGCTGGTTGCCACTTAGGTCACAAAAAAAACCGCGTCCACCCTCAAGCCAAAAAATACATCTACTCTTTTGAAAACGGCGTTTCTATCATCGACTTAGAGAAAACTGCTGCCCTTTTGGAAAAAGCCAAACAGTTTATCAACCAACTCGTTAAAGATAACAAAACTCTCCTTTTTGTCTCCACTAAAAAAGTCTCTCTCAACCTTATTAATAATCTTTGTCAGTCCAACAACATTCCCCACATCACTCTCAAATGGCCAGCCGGACTTCTCACTAACTTTGATATGATTATGAACAACGTCAAAAAACTCAATACCATGAAAGAGGAAAAAGAAAAAGGGGAGTGGAATAAATTTGTCAAACACGAACAGATAAAACTGCAAAAAGAGCTTTCTAAACTGGAAAAATTTTACGGTGGTATTGCTTCTTTAAAAAAACTGCCTGATGTTCTGTTTGTTGTCGATGTTAAAAAAGAAAAAAACGCTGTCAAGGAAGCCCAAGAGACGAACATTCCTATCATTGCCATCTGCGATACTAATGTTGATCCAGCTAGCGTAATCTATCCTATTCCGGCTAACGACGACTCTGCCTCATCGGTTGAATATCTTGTGAAAGAAATTGTTAATAGCTATGCTAAAACAGTTAAACATTAAACCTTAAACAGTTAAAAAAACTATTAAACTGTTAAATATTAAACAGAAAAATAAGTTTAAAGTTTTAAGGTTTAAAAGTTTTTTTTAAGTTTTAACCGTTTAACAGTTTAACTATGTACGACATTACCAAACTCAAACAGCTTCGTCAACAAACCGGTGTCTCCTTTTCTCTGTGCAAAAAAGCCCTGGAAGAAAGTAAAAATAATCTCGATAAAGCGAAAAAACTTTTGACAAACTGGGGAGCAGACAAAGCCAAAGACAAAGCAGAAAGAAAAACCGCTGCCGCTGCCATCTTTGCCTATGTCCACCATAATAAAAAAGTTGCTTCCTTAATCGAACTTAACTGTGAGACCGACTTTGTCTCAGGAAACAAAGAGTTTCAACTTTTAGGACAAGAATTGGCGATGCAGGTTGCCTCCCTTAAACCGAAGACCGTATCCGAACTTTTGAAGCAAGAATATATTCGCGATCCAGCAAAAAAAATCTCTGATTTAATAAAAGAGGCCGTGTTGAAGTTTGGAGAGAACGTTAAAGTAAATAGAATAATTAGATGGGAAGTATAACCATGGACTTAATCAATCAATTCAAACAAAACGCTCAAAAAGTTATCGACTCTCTAAAAGAGTCACTTAAATCCATTCGTACCGGCCGCGCCAACCCCTCTCTTGTTGAAAATCTTATTGTTGAAACTTACGGAGGGCAAACTAAACTAAAACTACTAGAGTTGGCAACAATTACAACCGAGGGATCTCAAGCTCTTTCTATTACCCCATTTGACCCATCAGTCCAATTAGACATAGAAAAAGCCATCCTCAAGTCGCCCCTTGGTCTGTCGCCAGCGGTCCAAGGAAACCGAATTATTATCAAGATTCCCTCCCTATCTGAAGAACAACGCAATAAATATATAAAAATAGTTGGAGAAACAATTGAAGGGAAAAAAAACCAAATAAGAAATCTTCGCGATGAAATGAGAAAGTCAATAAAAATATCTTTTGAAAACAAAGAGCTAACCGAAGATGAAAAATTTAGATTGGAAAAGGAAATTGATACAATTACTACTCAATTTATGGAAGAAATTCAGACAGTCCGGGCTAGTAAAGAGCAAGAAATTCGTGGATTATAACCTTTATGACAATTATAATTTTTATCTTCATCTTAACGATTTTAATCTTAGTCCACGAACTCGGCCATTTTTTAATGGCAAAGAAGCAGGGGATTAAGGTCGAAGAGTTTGGTTTTGGTCTACCGCCACGACTCTTCAGTATAAAAAAAGGAGAGACGCTTTATAGCATCAATCTTCTCCCGCTTGGTGGCTTTGTCAAATTATTTGGCGAAGAATACCATGAAATAAAAAGTCAAAAGTCAAAAGTCAAAAGTCAAAAAGAAAAAGCCTTCATCTACAAAAAACCTTGGCAAAAGGCTCTGGTGGTTATTGGTGGCGTTCTTGGAAATTTTTTACTTGGTTGGTTGCTTCTCTCTTTTTTAGTTACTCAGGGAGTTCCTGTCCCGACCAATAAAGTTATTATCGATAAGGTTGTCAAAAACTCACCAGCCTACTTAGCCGGTCTCAAAGAAAAAGACGTCATTCTTAAGTTCAATTCTTTTTCCCTCACCTCACCAACCTCCCTCATCTCCCTTACTAAAAAATACAGTGGACAACCAATTTCTCTTACTATCCAAAGAGACCACCAAGTCTTCTCGGTCAACATTGTTCCTCGGAAAAATCCGCCTAAAGGAGAAGGAGCTTTAGGAGTTGTCATTACCTCATACCTTGAAGAAAAATATCCTTGGTATTTAGCTCCTTTTTTTGGCCTCTATCAAGCGGTTAGAATTACCTATCAAATTATAAGTGAGCTGTCAAAGGTTCTTTTCCAACTGATAACCTTTAGGCATCCTCAGGTTGATGTCACCGGACCAGTTGGTATTATTAGTTATACTTCCCAAGCAATTAAATTTGGAAAAAACGCGGTTCTTGAACTCTTAGCTCTCCTTTCTTTTAACCTGGCCATCATTAACATCATTCCTTTTCCCGCCCTTGACGGCGGACGACTGGTCTTTGTCATCTACGAAGGAGTCACTAAAAAACGACCGAATAAAAATATTGAAAAATATACTAATTTCATCGGAATGATTATTTTGTTAACCTTAGGGATATTAATTACCATAAGCGATGTGATAAAATTATTTAAATGAAACTCAATTTTGAAAACATTACCATCTCAGGTGGCGTTTCAACCGGAAAAAATACCTTACTTGACAATCTTAGACCTTATCTTGAGCCTAAGGGCTGGAAGTTCACCTCTGGCGGCCAGATCCTTCGCGACTTTGCCAAAGAGTATGTCCAGCCTTTAGCCAGTTTAGTTGATAAAAAATTTCATAATCAGATAGATGACAGGACGGTAAAACTTTTAAAAGAAGGTCACTATGTGATAGAAGCTTGGTTAGCTGGTTTTTTTGCCCGGCAGATGAAAAACACTCTCCGAGTCCTTTTAGTTTGTGATAACGTCAGCGTCAAAGTTGACCGGGTGGTTAACCGAGATAAAATTTCGGTTGAGATGGCCAAGAAATATATTAAAGAAAGAGAGGAGGCTAACTTTCGTGAGTGGCAAAAATATTACGGCCACCATAACTTTTTTGATCCTAAATACTACCAACTGGTCATCGACACCTATACCTCAGGCCCAATGGAAACCTTAGGAAAAGTCTTGGATAAACTGGGATTTAAAAATAAATAGGATTATTCAATATTCTTCGGATTTTCTTCATCATCATCCCATTTATAAGGATTGTTTTTAATATATTCCCTAATATTGTTTAACGATCTTTCATGATGGATAATATGATCATAAAATGATTTTTGCCATTGAAACGAATTGAAACCTGTTTGATGGATAAATTTTGATGATGACGATTTAAATAAATTAATAACATTTGGCAATAATTCATTTTGCCGCCTAATTGATTTCTTTTGTAGGGAACAGGCATGCCTGTTCCCTACAATGGAATTGTTATTATGTTTGATAATTAATATCCCATGTATATGATTAGGCATTATCTGGTAAATATCTAATAAAACATTATTAAAATGTTTTGGTATTTCATGCCAATATTTGTTAACGATGTTTCCATATTCATTTAAAACCACTCTATTATTAATAATCCCACCAAAATATTCTTCTCTATGTTTTGTACAGATTGTTACAAAATAATAACCATTGCTGGAATAATCAAAATTCTTCAATCGATTCCGTTTCCGTTGACGAACAGGTATTTTCATAACAATATAGCAATATAACCATATAACAATTTATTTTGTCAACGGACTATAGTCTACAAAACCTTATCTTTAGATTTTCCTATTCTTTATAAACTTTACCTGCCTGTCGGCAGACAGGTAGACTTTATGAACTTTATAACTTATAATGTAGTTTATGCTTTATTCCAAACTTTTCGGAAAAACGAAAAAAAGTTCAAAACAGTACGACTCAATTAACGCCACCTTACTGATTAAAGCTGGTTTTATTGATCAGGTGATGGCTGGCGTTTACAGCTTTTTACCTTTAGGATTAAAAGTTCTTAAAAAAATAGAACAGATTGTTAGAGAAGAAATGAATAAAACTGGAGCTCAAGAAATACTTATGCCTTTGCTTCACCCAAAATCTCTTTGGCAACAAACTGGAAGATGGAATACTGTTAATATTTTGTTTAAAACAAAAAGTCAATTCCGTCAGGAATTTGCTTTAGGCCCAACTCACGAGGAAATTGTTACACCTTTAGTTAATAAATATATTAAAAGCAGTAAAGATTTTCCTTTAGCTTTATATCATATTACTCCTAAATTCCGTGATGAACCTCGACCTAAGTCGGGAATACTAAGAGGACGAGAGTTTGGAATGAAAGATCTTTACTCATTTCATACTGATAGAGAAGATTTTTCTAAATATTATAAAAGAGTTACTGATGCTTATCTAAAAGTGTTTGCGAGATGCGGTTTAAAAGAAATTAAAATAACTGAGGCTTCAGGAGGAAGTTTTACTAAAAAATTTTCCCATGAGTTTAATATAATTACTAAAGCTGGAGAAGTCGAATTAATATACTGTTATGATTGTAATTTTGCCCAGAACGTAGAAATAACTAAACTTAGTATTAATGATAACTGCCCTAAATGTCAGGGAAAATTAAAAAAAGACAAAGCTATTGAAGTCGGTAACATTTTTGATTTAGGATCAAAATTTAGCGAATCCTTTAACCTTAGTTTTTCTAATAAAGAAGGTAAAAAACAGTATATCCTCATGGGCTGCTACGGAATCGGAACAACCAGATTGATGGGGGCCATTGTAGAAAAATTTAATGATAGCAAAGGCATTATCTGGCCAAAAACAGTTGCTCCCTACCAGGTGCATTTAGTAGGACTTGATCTTAAGGATGAACAAACGCGTTATCACTGTTATAACCTTTATAACCGTTTATTAAAAGCCGGCCTCGAAGTCCTTTTCGACGATCGGGAAGAGGTGACCGCCGGTGAAAAATTCGCCGATGCTGATTTGATTGGTATCCCAGTAAGACTGGTTGTGTCAAAAAGAACAGGCGAAAGAATAGAGTTCAAACGGAGAAACGAAAAAAAAACTGAATTACTTACATTTGAAGAACTATTTAAGCTAATTCAGAATTTATAATTCATAATTCTAAATTCTGAATTCTAAATTTTATGAAGATTATTGTTACTCACTTATCTCCCGACCTTGACTCGATTGCCTCTTGTTGGTTAATCAAAAAATTTCTACCCGGTTGGAGCGACGTCACCATCAAATTTATCCCGGCTGGTTCAACATTAAACAACGAACCAGTCGACAGCAATACCAACGTCATCCACGTTGACACAGGCTTAGGCCGTTTTGACCACCATCAAAACAACAGAGATGTCTGCGCCTGCCAGCTAGTCTATCAATATCTTCTCAAAAAAAATAAAATAAAAAATAAACTAGTAAAACCCTTAGCTCGACTGACCAGTCTCATTAATGATATTGACCATTTCAAAGAGGCGACTTTTCCAGAAGCCGAAGCTGACCGTTATGATTTGATGCTTCATCAAATTATTGAAGGTTTAAAACCAAAAGTAACCAACGAACTAGAACTTTACGAAATCGGGTTCAAACTACTCGACGCGGCTCTTCAAATTTTTTCCAATAAAATTAATGCCGAAGAGGAGATAAAAAATGGTTTTGTCTTTCGCTCTCGCTGGGGAAGGTCCTTGGCTCTGGAAACTAAAAACGAGGAGGCGGTGAAATTGGCTTTAAAAATGGGCTTTTCTTTGGTAATTAGACGAGATCCGGAAAAAGGCCAAGTGAGAATAAAAACCCATCCTTTAACTCATATCTCTCTCAATAAACTTCATCAAGAAATTCTCAAATTAGATAAAAAAGGCCACTGGTATTTTCATCCTTCTGGACGCCTTCTTTTAAACGGCTCATCTAAAAATCCCACTCTCACTCCCACCCCGTTAACTCTAAATAAGATAATTGAAATCGTGAAAAGTATTTAATACAATTAAGATACAAATCTACTAATTTATTCTAATCTACGAATATTTGTAGATTAGCATTCATTCGTAGATTGGAATCATATTTTAGAGAGGAGGCGTAACTCAAATTATGGTTGTTGTCACTAAAAAAAAAGGCGAATCAAAAGACAGTCTTTTTCGTAAATTTACCCGAGCTTTTATCGATGAAGATATCATTAATACTTTGAAAAAAAAACAGTTTTATAAAAGGCCATCTCTGATGAGAAAAGAGGAGGAGAAAGAAAGGTTAAAAAAAAGGCATCAAAAAAGATTTTACCGAAGAATAAAATATGATTAATATTTTTTCTTCATCGCGCTACAAAATTAATCGGAAAAAGATTAGAGAAACTTTCAAGATCGATAACTATACGATTAATATTTCTTTTGTTGGCAGAAACAAAATGCGCGCCTTATCAAAAAACTATAAAAAAGAGAGCCTAGCTTTACCAGTCCTGTCCTTTCCTTATCAAGGAGAGAAAATTGAAAACGAAAATCTTCTTGGTGAGATTGTTGTCTGTTATCCTCAAGCGGTATTATTGGCAGCCGAACGTAATCGAAGAGTCGAGGAAATAATCTTAGGACTGATTAAGCATGGCATTGATAGTCTGATGACAATTTAATAATATGTTCTATTTAAAATACCGTCCCCAAACCATTTCCGAAATCGACAACTCAAGAGTTAAGGAGCTTTTGAAAAAAATCCTGGAAGGTAAATCTCTTCCTCACGCTTTGCTTTTTGTCGGCCAAAAAGGCACAGGCAAGACTTCGGCCGCCCGCATCTTTGCCAAAGCGGTGAACTGTCTTAATAAAAGCCCCAACTCTTTCGAGCCCTGTAATCACTGTCGCCACTGCCTCTCTATCGCCACTTCCTCTTTTACCGATGTCGTTGAGCTTGATGCTGCCTCAAACCGTGGCATTGAAGAGGTTAAAAATTTAATTAGAGAAACGGCTTTTATGCCTATGGTCGGTCGTTACCGCGTCTTCATCATTGACGAAGCCCATATGATCACTCCTGACGGTTTTAATGCTCTTCTTAAAACTTTGGAAGAACCTCCTAAATCGGCAATTTTTATTCTCGCAACGACCAACTTAGAAAAACTTCCTAAAACGATTATCTCCCGCTGTTTAAAAGTCAACTTTGGTCAAGCAAAAATAGAAGACATTATTACTATGCTAAAAAGAATCTGTAAAAACGAGGCCTTACCGCTTAAAGACGAGTTTTTAAGATTAATTGCCCGTCATAGCGATCACTCTTTTCGTGATGCCGCCAAGATTTTGGAAGAAGTTTCGATACAAAACATCACTGCTCCTTCTGATCTGGAAAATTATTTAGGAATAAGGGGGAAAACCAATCTTCTTGAGGTGATTGAAAAAAAAGATATTAAAAAAACATTTCTTTGGATTGAGGAATTTTCTCAATCAGGAGGAAGTTTTAAAAATCTTCTTGAAGAAATTCTTGAAGAGTTGAGGATTCAACTGCTTTATAAAAAAGGAGTGATTGTTGATGAGGTAAAAACCAGTTTATTAACCACTAAAGAAATCACTCGTTTAATCAAGTTGTTGATGGAAGCCTATCAAAACTTAAGGTCAACTCCTATAGAATCACTTCCACTTGAGATTGCCTTAAGCGAGTTCTATAATAAATAAATATGTTTAATCCCTTATCCGGTCTTGGCGACTTGCAAAAACTTCAGCAACAGGCGCAAAAGATGCAACAAGCTCTTCAACAGGAACAGGTCGTCGTCGAAAAAAATGGTGTCAAAGTGCTGGTCCGTGGTGACCAGGTAATTGAATCAATTGAAGTTGATGGGATTATTGAGAATCGTATTGCCGACGCGGTTAACGAAGCGGTGAAAAAGACTCAAGAACTAGCGGCAAGAAAATTAATTGAAATCTCAAGTCAACCAGGACAATAAAAAATGATTAAAATATTTTCCGGCTCCGCTAACCCAAAATTAAGCAATGAAGTCTCCAAAATTTTAAAAATCCATCTATCTGAATGTGAAATCGTCCGCTTTGCCAACTCTGAGGTGCGAGTGAGAATCGTAGAAAAAGTCAAAAATAAAATTTGTGTTGTTATTCAACCAACCACCAATCCTACCGACACCAATCTGATGGAGCTTTTCTTTTTTGCTGATGCTTTAAAAAGATCAGGCGCCAAAGAAATCGTTGCCTTTATTCCTTATTTCGGTTATGCCCGGCAAAACCGCGAACATCGACCAGGAGAAGTGATCTCAACCAATGTCGTTGTCCGTTTCTTGGAAATGATTGGTTTTGATACTATCTATACGATAGATCTTCATAGTGAAGAAACCGAAGGGATGTTTACTATTCCTTTTAAAAATCTCTCGGCCTTTTCCATCCTCGGTCCTCAAGTCGCCCATTATTTAAAAGATAATAAAAACACGGAAAAAGTAGCCGTAGTTTCGCCAGATCAAGGTGGAGTAGAAAGAGCACGAATTTTTGCAGGAAATTTTTTTCACACCAATAACGTTGATGTCGTGGTTATAGAAAAAAATAGAAACCTTAATACTATCCATCAATCGAAGGTTTTAAATCTTTATGGAAGAGTAAGAAATAAAACCTGCATTCTGGTTGACGATATTATTACCTCAGGAGGAACACTAGTTCACGCCGCTGACTTTTGTTTAAAAAAAGGGGCAAAACGAGTCCTTGCCTGTGTTGTTCATCATGACTTTTCTACCGAGGCTCCAAAAATTCTTAGAAAAAGCCGTATTGAAAGATTCTTTGTTAGTAACTCAATCGCCTTAAAACCCGAACAAAAATTCCCCCAGTTAAAAGAAGTCTCCATCGCTCCCTTAATCGCCGAGGAAATTAAAAATCTCCTTTAGGTTTTGCTCTTCCTGTCTGCACGAAACTCGGGTATCTAAAGTCACTAGAATTGTGAGTAAGATTAATACTAGAGTAGAAACTCTGCATTTACCTTTGTACATTCATGTCTAATCGATTAATCAACTTTACATTTTGTCTAATTGATTAATCAATTAAGCATCTACGCATTAATATCGATCATTTTTCTTTGATTTTGCCTCTTTTTATGATCCCAGTACCTTTGCCAATGGCCAATTTTAATTCCTGGCTGGATTAGTAAATCAGCAAATAAGTCTTCTAAAAAGTGGCTAATTTTTTCTTTACCTAATAGTTCACCGATTATCGAAATTAGCTGGGTTTCTTTATTATAAAAAAGCAGTGAAAATTTCGCTACGGTTGCCCTCGAAGTTAATAAGTATTCGGCTATTGAGCTTTGATCGACTCCTTTCATTAATAAATAAATTATCGCAATTCTTTTTGCAACCATCATTTGCTCGGGAGGAGAGAGAATATCTTTTATTAAGATGAAGAAATCATCACTATCTTCGGCTTTATTAATAATTTCATAGAATAATTGAAATATTTTTATTAGTTTCTCTTTGGCGATCTGTTTTTTTGATAGATTAACCATGGTATAAATCGATTAATCAATTTATACTCTTGATTATATTTTTTGTCTATAGACTATAACCTACAAAACTACATTTTTAGGTTTTTCTGACGATAAAAAAACTTCGATATACTACTTCCACCGCCTCTTGACAAGAAGAATAACAAGAACTACAATATGTTAGAAATATGATTGAAATAGAAGCTATTCAGGCTTTCTTAGAAACAGGTAAAATCAGCAGAGAAAAAATTCGTGAAATTGTTAATACCCTTGCTTGTCCTACCTACGCTTATTTAATACCCGGCAAACAAAATTGTAATCGCCAAAGAGCCGCAGGCAACCTTTTGCCCATCAACCCTAATATTCTATAGCTTATGGTATGTTTCCAAATGTAGACGGATCTTTAAAAATACCCTCTGTTTGTCGAGATTGTCCGGGTTTTGCTCCTGCTTTCACTGCCTTAGCCAAATTCCTTCCCAAAAAATAATTTTTAAAACTTACTTCTTCCTTCCATTGCTTTTTTCAAAGTCATATAGTCAGCGTATTCCAAATTCCCTCCGATTGGTAAGCCGTAAGCCAACCTGGTAATTTTTAATTTTTCATTTTTAATTTTTAATTTGTTTTTAATGTATATCGCCGTCGCCTCTCCCTCCATATCTGGATTCGTCGCTAAAATTATTTCTTTAATTTTGGATTTCGGATTTTGGATTTTGGAAATTAATTCTTTAATTTTAATGTCATCTGGACCTACATGATTCAACGGGTCTATTTTCCCATGAAGAACATGATAAACACCGGTATAAATATTTCCCGTTTCAAACGACAATAAATCCAACACTGTTTCCACAACCGTAATAACAGAATGATCGCGCCGACTATCTTTGCAGATATCGCAAAGACTGTCTTCGGTCAGATTAAAACAGTTCTCACAAAATTTAGTCTTCTCTTTTAAAGAACTGATGCTTTCGGCAAAATCCTTCAAATCGTTCTCAGGTAATCTTAATAAATAAAACGCTAATCGGTTGGCAGTTTTTTCTCCGATTCCGGGAAGACGCTCTAAAAATAAAGAAATTTTTTTTAAATTATTTGGAAGACTGTTCATTGTTATATTGTTATATGGCTATATGGTTATATTGATTAATTTATTTCTTTCAATATAACAATTTAACAATATAGCAATATAACCATTTAAAGTTCTATTGCTTCTACCACAATCAACGGCCTTCTCCCTTTCTCCTTATAAAAAAATTCCTCTAAACCTTCAATCGTCGCTCTCTTTATTTTTATCAAATCAAAAATCCTTCCCCCTTTTGCTTTCATCATTTTTTCAATTAGAGAAATCGCTTCTTTATATAACTTTTCCTCTTCTTTTTCAAAAACAAACCCTCGAGAAACAACTTTTGGTTTTGCCACCAAAAACCCCTGCTTATCGATCACTAAAAAAACAAACACCACGCCATCGGTGGAAATCGTCTTTCTATCCCGCAAAACAATATTTCCCACGTCGCCAACTCCGTAGGCATCGATGTAGATATTCTTTGTCTCAATCACCTCTCCTCGTCTTGCCTTACCTCTCTCAAACCAAACAGTTTCTCCTTCTTTTAAAGAAAGGACCGCCTCTTTTTTATAATCTAAACTTTCTGTTAATCTTTCATACTGCTTTTGGTGACGGACTGTTCCGCCAATAGGAATAAAATACTTTGGATTAGTAAACCTCATTAAGAATTTTAAATCTTCTTGATTGCCATGGCCAGAAGAATGGAGTTGATCGGCAATATCAGAATAGATGACGTCGGCTCCTTGAGAAACTAAATCTTCGATTAATGAGTAGACTTCGTTTTCATTTCCGGGAATCGGGTCTGATGAAAAAATAATCTTATCTCCTGGTTTTATTTTTACATAGGGATTCTGTCTATAGGCTAACTTACTTAAAGCCGAGCCATACTGACCCTGACTTCCGGCAACGATAAGGCAGATTTTGTTAGGTGGTAGACGAACGAGTTCCTCTTCTTTAAATAAAAAACTATCAGGAATTGGTAGATAGCCGATCTTTGCTGCCAGCTCGGTTGACTGTTTCATTGATCGGCCTAAAAAAATAATCTTCCGGTTAAACTTAACGGCCGCCTCGACGCACTGCCTGATTCTTGAGATATTCGAGGAAAAAGTCGTCATGATAAATTTACCTTTAGTCTTTCTCATCTCATCCTCAAAGGTTTCACCAACAATTGACTCGGATAAAGTTAGTCCTTCTCTTTCAACTCCTAAACAGTCGGATAATAGACATAACACTCCCTCCTGGCCGGTCTTGACAATTTTGTAAAAGTCTGGAGTTGGACCATAAGGCGGAGTTAAATCAAGTTTAAAATCACTCCCATGGTAGATTGTTCCTACCGGTGATTTAATGATGATATGAGTGGTATCCGGTATCGAATGGGTCATTTTGACAAAGGAGACTCGAAAACCACCGAAACTATATTCTTTGTCAAAATCGACACGATTAACAGAGATTTTTTCTTGGAATTCTTTAAATTTATTTTCAACAAAGGTCGCTGTTAGCTTGCTGGCAAAAACTGCTGGACGGCCAAGCGAAGCATAATGAAAAGGAAGGGCTGAAGTGTGATCTTCATGTCCATGGGTCAGAAGAATGGCGCGAATAAACTGCTTTTTATTCACTAAATAACTGATGTCAGGAATAACAAAATCTACTCCTAGCTCCTTCTCCTGAGGAAAGCCAATGCCGCAGTCAACGATTAAGATATCTTTTAGGTGATCGTTTTCATATAGCTCGTATACATACATGTTTTTGGTAACGCCAACGATTCCACCTAGTGGAACAAAACGAAGTTTAAAATTTTGCATAAGTTATAATGATTATAGCAGTTATAATTTTTATTATCATGGCAAAAACTAAGATTTCTGAAGATATATTTGAACGACTAGAAGAGTTAGGTCAAAGCACGGTGAAACAGACTGCTAAAGCTGTCGCTTCAACTGTCAGCCCAACAAAGATCGTTGAAACTATTTTTGGAGTTAACTCAAATCAAACCGGACCTGAAGATAAATTAAAAGAAAAACTAAAAAATAAAAAAAATAACCATACCCCTTTGAATTTTGAAAAACTCCAGAAAAACTATGACAAAACCGACGCAAAAAAAACCAATGCTTTAAGAATCCATCTTTTTAATCTTGTCCGCCGCGCTGATGAAAAGTCCTTAGCTGATCGCCGGCAAAAAGACTTGGAGAAAAAAAGACGAGAAGAGATGGAGAGACAAGAGAAAAAGAGAAAAGAGGAGGAAAAGAAAAAGCTTCAAGCCGGACCTCTTCCTAAAGGTAAAATTAGACAAAGCATCTTTTCTCCGAAAAAAATTGCCGAACGTCAGCACGCCGAAACCAGACCGGCCACAGGAAAACAGTAAAAAATGTCTAAATAATAAAATAATCAAATAAACAAATAAATGATTAAATGAATTTAATTATTTAATTATTTTTTTATTGATACATTTATTTACTTATTTCTTTATTTGTTTATTTAATCATTTGAATCACTGTTATAATATAGCTAACAACGGGATGTAGTTCATCGGCAGAACGTTCGGTTCGGCCTGCCCGCCATTGCCAACGGAGCGTAGTTCATCGGTAGAACGCTTGGTTCGGGACCAAGAGGTAGCGAGTTCAACTCTCGCCGCTCCGACCATGAAAAAACTTCTTAGCGGAATTTTTTATGTCGTCTTTCTTATTTCTCTTTTGTTCAACTTTTACCTCTATCAAAAACTCTCTCAAAATAACTATGTCGTTGAGGTAGTCGATGGCGATACCTTCCAGCTATCGTCTGGAAAAAGAGTTAGACTAATGGGTGTTGATGCCCCAGAATACAACCGCTGCGCTGGAAAAGAGGCCAAAGATCGCCTAAAACAACTTATCTTCGACAAAAAAGTCATTTTGAAGGAAGAGGAGCAAGAAACATTCGGGCGGTCCTTAGCTTTAGTCTATCAAAACGGCACCTTAATAAACGAAATTATTCTCAAGGAAGGGTGGGGTAGACCCGACTATCGAAAAAACTCCCAAAGGGACATTCTTACCGCCGCATTCCATGAAGCCCAATCCAAAAAAGTCGGTATATGGAGTTCTCTCTGTCGTATTTCTGCTAATTCAACCGATTTAACCGATTCAACTAATAACTGCCTCATCAAAGGCAACATCGACAAAAACTCCTATAAAAAGTTTTATCACTTACCAGAATGTTTACACTATAACGAAATCATCATCGAAAAAGATATCGGTGAAAGGTATTTCTGCAGCGAAGCCGAGGCGATAGCCGCCGGCTTTAAGAAAGCCGCCGGCTGCCCCAACTAAGTCCCTAGTTTTAGCCTCAACCTTATCAACATAGTTACTATATGCTATAAATTACAGTTAAGTACTTAACTGATGTCTATAGACTATAACCTACAAAAGTATGTTTTTGGATTATTGTAACACCTAATATTTTTCGATATACCATTCATAGATTTAGCCTCAAGTCTAATAGAGAGATATCCTTATCAGTATGCTATACTAATTGTTATGAAACTCTACAACACCTTAACTCGAAAACTCGAAACTTTCAAGCCTTTAAATCCTCCTAAAGTTACTTTCTACACCTGCGGTCCGACCGTTTACGACTATACCCACATTGGTCATATGAGAACCTATGTTAATAACGACATTCTCAAACGAACTCTTATATTTTTAGGTTATCGGATGAAACATGTAATGAATATTACCGACGTTGGCCACCTGACTGGTGATGACGACAGGGGAGAGGACAAACTGGAAAAAGGCGCCAAAACCACCGGTAAAACCGTCTGGCAGGTCGCTGAGTTTTACACTCAATTCTACCTCAACACCCTCAAATCCCTCAACATCCTTATGCCTGATATCCTCTGCAAAGCCACCGACCACATCCAAGATATGATTCAATTAATCAATCAATTGATACAAAAAGGTTTAACTTATGAAACTAAAGAAGCGATCTACTTTGACACGACAAAGTTCAAAAATTACGGAAAGCTCTCCGGGCAAAAACTAACAGAAAAACTAAAAGGTGCCCGTGACGACGTCTATCTTGATCCTGATAAAAAACATCCGACTGATTTTGCTCTTTGGTTTTTTCGAGTCGGCCGGTTTAAAAACCATACCATGCACTGGGACTCTCCTTGGGGCGACGGCTTTCCTGGTTGGCATATTGAGTGTTCAACAATGAGTATGAAATATCTGGGAGAAACCATCGACATCCACACCGGCGGCGTTGATCACATCCCTCTTCATCATGAAAACGAGATTGCCCAGTCAGAGGGAGCGACCGGAAAACCTTTTGTTCGCTTTTGGTTTCATAACAACTTTTTGATGGTCGACAACCAAAAAATGAGTAAGTCTTTAAATAATTTTTACACGATTGATGATTTGAAAAAACATCATATCGAGCCTTTAGCAATTCGCTATCTCTTCCTCCAGTCTCATTACCGGCAAATCCTCAACTTTACCTGGCACTCAGCCAAAGCGGCTCAAGAAGGACTCGACAAACTAAAATCAATCGTCCTTGAATTAAAATCAAATAAGTCCAATAAGACTAATAAGTCTAATTCTTTTAGTCAGCACTTTACCGACGCCATTGGGAACGACCTCCAAACTCCTCAAGCGGTCGCCATTATGTGGGAGATGCTGAAGTCTAATCTCTCACCTCAACAAAAACTTGAACTTCTTTTTGAATTTGACAAAGTTTTTGGTTTGAAACTAAACCAAATTAGCGAAGAAAAAGTTCCTGAGGAAATC
>Ga0172371_10002439_pt1 | contig 29515 bp, 24 predicted proteins | sample Lak12m_FD_114543 | JGI IMG/M metagenome (GOLD analysis project Ga0172371, IMG submission 114543) | Freshwater microbial communities from Kabuno Bay, South-Kivu, Congo - kab_022012_12m | ecosystem: Environmental > Aquatic > Freshwater > Lake | place: Democratic Republic of the Congo: South-Kivu...
GACAGCCTGAGCAGCGTGACGAGATCGACCCGCGAAAACTGCTCCGTCTCCACGGGGAACAGGCTTGAGCGCAGCGCGGTAAAATCGGGCGCGCGGCCGTCGCCGTATAGATCAGCATAGACTGATGTGCCGGGCGTTGGATAAAAAATGCTCGGGCCAATCAGAGTCTTCTGCCCTATAAGGTAGTGCAGGGACTGCACCATGTCCTCCAGGCTGTGCCCGGGTATCCCGTATATTATGTAGGTGGTTGTCGGGAGCCGGTATGCTGCTGCGTGATTGAGCACAAGGGCTGTTTTTTCCGGGTCATACGGCCGGTTTACCTGCATGCTTGCATGACGGGAAATACTGCCCAGGGACAGGTCAAGGTGGCGGAAGCCGGCGCGCTTCATTATCTCCAGCAGCTCTTTATTCAATGAGAAAATTGAAAGGCCGTTCATGGCAAAAAGCTGCAGCCCGTCTTCGCCGAATTCCTCGAGCATTAAATTCAGCAGCTGCATGGCCCGACGCTGATCAAGGGTGAAATTGTCATCCTCGATGTCAAACAGCGAGATGCCGTATTGTTCCCTGCAGTGTTTAATTTCTTCAATCACGGAGGTTGCTGAGCGCGCTCTGAATGCTTTCCCCATGACCTGCGAGACAGAGCAATAGGTGCATCCCTGCGGGCAGCCGCGGCTGGTGATGAGCACGGTGTAGGGCCGGCCCTGCATGGTGTAGCGTGAAAAGTCGAGCAGGTGCCGCGCGGGAAAGGGAATGTCGTCAATATCGCTTATAAAGAAACGCTTCGGATTGATGCGCGCCTTTCCATGCACCTGGTAGCCCACGCCGTCAAGGTGCTCCGGCAGCCGGCCCCTATTAATCTCCTGCAGCAGCAGCGGAAATGTTTCATCCCCCTCTCCGGTCACGATATAATCCACTGCCGGGTGCCTGAGTACGTCTGCCGGAGCGGCTGATACATGCGCTCCGCCCATGATGACCGGCGTTGACGCATTAATTGCTTTTGCCAGGGAAGCAATGGAGAAGGCCTCTTCGCAGTAGGGCGTGAACTGGCTTGAGATGCCGATAACATCTGCGCTGCTCTGTTTAATCCGTTCTTTGATTTCTTCCCCGGTGAGCCCGAAGTGATGGTAGCCGGAGAAAAGGCGGAACGGGCTCAGGTCGCCGCGGGGATAAAATTCGGTGATGCTGGAGAATCTTTCGGGAACCGGGAGCGTTTTTTTCCGGTCCGTGACCTGGCAGTCAAGAATCTCAACTTCAAGGCCTTGCTTCTCAAGCGAGGCGGCAAGATACGCCAGCCCGATTGGCTGGGTCCGAATGGCGGTCTGATAAAAGTCCCTGACCGGGGGCTGGATGAGAAGAGTTTTCATTGGGGTATAGGTTCCGCAGAGAAGCTTACAGGCACGGTGCAGAAGTGAGGAATCATTGGAAGCTGTTTTTATAAATCGTTCAGTGAGTACTAAGCGCCCGGCAGCTTAAAAATAGGAGATGGAAAAAGCATCAAATTCGCCAGTGTAAGGTTCTCTTGTTACTGCCACCTTTATGACCATAGCATGCGGGGGACCCTGATGACACCACTGGACAGCTTTTTCAACAGCATCTTCTTCGCCTTCGAATACAGCTTCGACACGGCCGTCAGGGAGGTTTCTCACCCAGCCGGTAAGATTGTGCTGACGGGCAATGCTGCGTGTCTCAGCGCGAAAAAATACTCCCTGGACACGACCTTCTATTAAAACGTGAGCACGTTTTTTCATTCTCCTGCCCTGCAATACGGTATCAGCCGGCAACTATACCGCCAGTTGTTAATAATTTAAAGATTACTATAGGATGTATCAATTCTCAACCGGTTTCGGTATCGCCTTACTAAAAAGCTCAAAAAACACAGGGCATTAAGTTAAGCTTATGATATACTGGCTGCATGAAAAAAGCAGAGATGGAGGGAAACCTATTCATAAAAGCAGAGAAGCGATTATGAATACGAACAGTCCAGCAGGTTGCGTCCAGAGAATGTCCTGAAGTAATCATTAAAGCATTCTTTCATTAATTACAAAGCTATATTGGATTGCTAAATACCGTCACGGTGGACGTGAGGACAAAGTGGATATAAATGATTATACTATGAATTTAATTCAAACTCACAAAGCAGGCAAAAAAAACATTATATTTATACTATCCCTATTTTTAATATTAGGAATACTTCATAGCTTTGTTACCCCGTTATTCAGTCCACCAGATGAAGAAAGACACTATGCGTATTGCGAATATATTGCAACACACAAAAGGCTGCCGTATCTGATTCAACACGATGAAGGAGTTCGTATTATCGAGGTAACTCACCCCCCGCTTTTTTATTTAATCGGCGCTTTGTTTTGTGTGAAAGATGGTTTAACTATCTTCGATAAACTTCAGATAAAAGACGGGCCGGGATTCAGATCTATATCTTTATCAACTGCAGATGAAATATTTCCATATTCTGGCAGGGCACGGTCAGTCCATATAATAAGACTAATTTCAATTTTTTTTAGCGCAATTACTATCTTTTTTATTTATAAGTTGGTCTTAAAAATTTTTCCTGCAGAGCATGTTCTTGCCAGTGCTGCCGCACTTTTTGTAGCAACCAATCCACAGTTCCTGCATATTTCTGCTTCGGTTACCAATGAAATGCTGGCTTCGACTTTTTCCACGATACTGCTTTGTAATCTAACCGGCTCTCTGCAGGGATGCCATCTAAAGAAAAACCATGTCAAGACTGGAGTTTTATTGGGGTGTTGTCTGCTGACCAAAATATCCACTGCTATTTTTATTCCGGTCATAGTGGCTGTTGTTTTCTGGAATTTTTTGCGGGGCAAAGACAAAATATTTACTCCATTAGCGATAATAGCCACAGTAGCTTTGAGTATTTCCGGGTGGTGGTATTTGCGCAATTACATATTTTTTGATGATCCCTTTTTCAGCAAAGCATTAGCTTCCGTTATACCTTTTACCCTGCGGACGGCCCCCTTAACAATCCAGTCTGTTTTTGATGGGCTAAAAATAGTATTTGTTTCTTTTTTTGGTTTTTTTGGAGCATTGCAGATTCCAATTAACACATTTCATATTGCCGTATACAGCGTCTTTACCCTTTTTGGCATCGTGGGGATGTGCCGGCTTCTCTGCCAAAAGAGTACAAAGCCATTCCAGAAACAGGCATTATGGTTACTATTTATGTTATTTCTGTTAGCGCTGGTGATGATTCTGTTATTAAATATCAAATCGTATCTTTTTATGGGCAAATATCTTTTTATGGTTATGGCTCCTGTCTCCATTCTGGTCTGCTCTGGCGTTTATTATCTTTGGCCTTTACGGTTCAGAAAACTAAGCATGATTCTGATTTTGTGTTTGTTTGCTTCGCTGACTTTTTTTTCTGTGTTCAGGGTTTTAATGCCGGCTTATGATGATAGCCAGTTGGTTTCCGGCGTAGAACAGGAGAAGTTCTGCTGCCTAACTCCAGATCTTGATGCACACAATTCTATTGGACAAACGTTCATAGCCCCTCGTGATGATTTATGTGCTATACGCGTTATGTTTGGATCCAAGACCATGCACCATAAAGGCGAAATAGTATTTGTTTTAAAAGAATTGGGTAAAGAGGAGAAAATAATCTGCCGGATGAATACACACATAACAAGCACTAGTACCATACGTGTTTATTTTGCTTTTCCACCGATTCCCAATTCGTCGGGGAAAACATATAAGTTTAGTTTCTTTCCAGGTGCTTCTAAACAAAATGGCATTTATTTATTTTATGAAAATAAAGATTGTTATCCAAATGGCAATCTAGTCGAAAACGGCAGGCGATCAGCAGGAGATTTATTATTTACTACATATCATTTTACCGGTGAAAAACCACGATCAGCATGGCATGGGGTGAAGCCGACAGTTATAAATCAGGGGGAATACATTTCCATAAGAGACTTGCAGTTGTATTTTGAAATGTCAGAGAAACTAAAAAAAATATCCCCTATTCAAAAAAAATTAGATATGTACGAAGGGTATCTAAGACATCAATCGGCAGGCATAAAAAATGAAATGCCGGAGGCAGGAAGATGAACATGAGGTCCCGCGGTAAGTGACAGCTTATCCGGCACACATGGCAGTGGAAATTGCGGAGGATTCATATGAACGGCACCCGTGAAAGCATTAGTATTTCTGTCGTCATGCCAACTTACAACGAGGAGGCATCTTTAGCGCAGGTGGTAAAGGATATCAGAAAACACACTAGCGACTTTCTGGTTGAAATATTAATTGTTGACAGCAGCAGTGACAAAACGCCGGAAATAGCTAAAGGTTTAAAAATAAAAGTGATTCGCCAGCCGCCCACGGGACACGCCGTTGCCTTGAAAACTGCTATTGAGTCTGCTTCCGGTGATTACATTATAACGGCAGATTGTGATAATACCTATCCCATGGAAAGCGTTCCGGGGCTTGTAAGTCTTATGCTAAAAAAGAATCTTGATGTGATATCCTGTAACAGGATTTCCAAATCACTAAAAAGAGAAATGAGCAAAAGGAATAAACTTGCCAATATTCTTGCCGCATTTACCGTGCGGATTCTTTACGGCATAAGAACAAGGGATGTTGCTACGGGAATGTTTTGTATTAAAAGGTCTATCGTTAAGACGCTTGGCTTAAAACCATATCCTGCATTACCTCCGGAAATAATAATCAAGGCAAAAAAGAGGGGATTGAATTACGTTGAACAGGATATTCCCTATCGGGAAAGAATAGGTAAAAGCAAGCTCAAGTTTACTTATGCGGCAAGAGAATATGTGCGAGTGATTGTTGGTTTACTATTCAAAAAATGAAAAATAATTGCCCAATTTGCCATTCAGCAGCCCGCAAAAATAACATTATTCTCAATGACTACAGGCTTTGTATTGATAACCCCACCACATACAGGATCTGTTCAAACTGTAAAACCGTTTTTCAGGAACAGCCTATTGTTGAAGATGACCTCAGAAAGCACTATTCAGAGGGATACAGTTATCATAGACAGCAAAAGAAAAAAAATAGCGTTCAACATGTTTTTTCCCCGCTGCTGCGATTTTTGCTCAAGCCGCTTGAAAGATATGAGCCTCCGGAGAGCAGCAAAAAGCTTTCGATACTCGATGTGGGGTGTGGAAAAGGTGACTTCCTTTTACATCTCAGACGCAGGGGGTTCCTTGGGGTAGAAGGAATTGAATTATCATCTACAGCAGCAGCCATTGCAAAAAGTGAAAATCTGCAGGTTCATAATACGTCTCTGGAAATGTTTGTTTCAACAAAACGATACAATATTATAACATTGCACCAGGTTTTTGAGCATCTGAGAGACCCCCATGCCGCAATAAAAAAATTATCAGCACTGCTTGAAGAGGACGGCATGCTTATTATGTCGATGCCTAACAATTGCTCCCTGGCAACGGCCTTGTTCGGCAGATTTTGGCCAGGGTATGACGCGCCACGGCATTATTTTACTTATAATCCCCGATCAATTTATATACTCTGCAGAAAAAACAACCTCAACGTCGTAAAGATAAAACATATTTCCCGCCCCTCCCAGTTTACCGGCTCAATGCAGTATATTTGCAACAGGCTTACAGGACGAAAAACAGTACTAGAGTATGGGTTCTTCAGGAATAGTGTAGCGCTGGATTTGCTGTTTTTCCCTCTGGCCTACCTGCTCAATATCTTTAAATGTGGGGATATGATTGAAGTATATATTAAGAAGTGATCGCGCCTTCTATTGCGCGCCCGGCCTCGTAAAAAACGGGCCGTTTTTTACCTAAAAGCACGTTTAAGAAATATCATGGATAGTCTCGGCAAGATACTGGATTTGTTAGGCAGAAGGCTTATTGTTCTAAGAAGACGGCGAGGTTTTAAATAAAAATGACGGTAAAAAGAATTTTGAATGTCGTTAACCTCTGCTTCCGGTACCTCGCTTAAATTTATTCTGGTTCTATAAACTTCATAGGAGTCAGGGTCATCTGAAAGAGCAATGCCGCTTTCTAACGCTATCCTGTGCAATTCGGTTCCCTTAAAGGGGGTAACGCGAAAAATAGCAGCGGTGTGGAGTTTTGAACGGACGGCGAAGTTAACGGTTGCAAGCATCTCTTCTCTGGTTTCGGTAGGAAACCCGATCATAAAAAAACCATGTGTCAGTATGTCAAGCTGATCAGTCCATTCGATGACATTGAAGACCTTGTCAATATCAAGGTTTTTTTTAATATATTTTTGAAGCCTGGGGCTTGCGGTCTCAATTGCATAGCAGGTATGAAATGTTCCGGCTTCTTTGAGAGCGATAAGCATCTCGCGATCCAAACGATCTGCGCGCATCGCATTGGGAAAACGCAAATAAATCTCCATAGTGCTGGAGGCTATGCGGGATAGTATCTCAAGAGCCCGCTCTTTGTTTAAATTAAAGCAATCATCCATGATCATGATTTCTTTTATCCCGTAGTGGGTATACAGGAATTGAATTTCTTCCAGAACGCTTTCCGGTGACCGCGGCCTGAATTTTTTACCGAAAATCTTGTGGCAGTAAATGCACTGAAACGGGCATGAACGGGATGTGAAGATGGGCATGTATTCCTTTTTCATATATATATTGCCCATGCGCGGAAGAGAAAAATACTTTTTTATCGGAATTAAATCCCAGCTTGGCATTGGCAGCATATCAAGATTTTCAATATAGGATACTTTTGGATTGATTTTAATTTTTCCATCAACCCGCACGACGACACCCTCCAGATCATCCACGCTTCTGCCTTCTTCCAATCTTTCTACTATGGCACATAATGTTTCTTCAGCCTCGCCAATAACGGCTATGTCTATATTGGGATCTGACATAACATCCTGTGGAAACGTAGAGGGGTGAGGCCCGCCGACGATTATGGGAATGCGGGGCAGTATTTGTTTTAATTGTTGCGCTATTTCAGACATTACCGGAGTCTCATAGCTCATGAGACTAAGTCCTATTATGTCGGGAGCAAACTCGACTATTTTCCTGACAGCTCTTTCCAGTGAATTTCCTTCTACCTTCATGTCGTAAAGAGCCACCTGGTGCTTGCCCCAGGTTCTGAGGGCAGATGCCAGGTACATAATGCCCAGAGGGGGTACCACCGTAAGCTCAAAGGAAGGCCTGGATAACCTGATTAAAAACACTTTTTTTGCCATAGCACTTGTTCTTTACCGTTAGTGTTAATATTTTTAAAGTCGATAGTATCTCAAAACAGCAACCGGTATCTTGCCGATAAAATAGTTCAGCCGTAAGATTTTTCTAAGCATTTCAACTGAGCTATGGAGCGGGGGATTGCAACATCTTAATAATAGTCTGTTTTGCAAAATGGGCTATGATGAGGTGAATATCTTCTGATACCTCCATATCATCAATCTCTGCATGTACAACAAAGTTTGCAATTTGCTTGATTTTGCCTCCGTTAAAACCGCACAGTGCAACAGTTACCGCGCCAAGGGTATTTGCGTATTCAAGAGCTTTTACAACATTTCCTGAATTTCCGCTGCATGAGATGCCAATAACCAGGTCATCCTTTCTCAGGAAGTTTTTAAGCTGCTCGCTAAAAATGTCCTCATATGAGATATCATTAGCGATGGCCATCAGTGCGGAGATATTGTCATTGAGGCAGATAATTTTAAACTTTTTTTCCATATTGGCAGAGACACCCTTGAGAAAATCTCCGCAAAAATGCGATGCCGTGTTGGCGCTGCCGCCGTTGCCGAAAATAAAAATGGTATTGTCCCGCCGGTAGGCCTCGATTAACAACCCGACAAACTGCTGGAGGCTCGTTCGGTCAATTTTTTCAAGGGTCTGAACGACCTTTGCAAAAAAAACGTCTATTTCCTGGTCAATGTTCAAGATATTCATCTCCAACATAAATTAATTTTGTGCCCTCGTTTTCAAACTTAAACTTCATTTCGCGCAGAGAGGAAAGAGCCTCGCGCAATGCATGCTGTTGCTCTCTCTCGCAATAGAAAAGAAAAAAACCACCACCGCCTGCTCCCAGCAGTTTCCCTCCGCGAGCGCCATGCTGCAAGGCAGTTTCGTACATTGCATTTATGGCGCTATTGGATATTTGTGATGTGAGCTGCTGTTTTAGCATCCAGTTTTTATGCAATATTCTGCCGAACGCGTCAAGGTTCCCTTTATATAATTCCTCGCGGAGCTCCCATACAAAACCTACCATTTCTTTCATGATGCTGATATTCTTTTCATGTTTTAGATTTTTTTTCTGTTCCGCAAGAATCTCTGAGGCGTTTCGCTGATTGCCGACATAAAATAAAAGCAGATTGTTTTGCAAGGTTTTGTAAATATCCTTGGGAAGATGTATCGGCTCAACTTCTACATAGCCGGAGGAGTTGAAGCTAAATACATTCAGGCCCCCAAACGACGCAGCATACTGGTCTTGTTTGCCGATAGGCTCGTTGAGTCTTTTGATCTCTATGTCGCACGCTTCTTCTGCCAACTGTCTTTTAGTGACGAACTTGCCAAAAATGGTGTATAAATTATGCAGCAAGCCGACGGTAAATGCAGAAGATGAGCCCAAGCCGGTGCCCGCAGCGACGTCAGCATTAGAACTTATTTCAAGAGCGCCGGTTACATTAAATTTCTGGAGTACCTCCCGTATAATAGGATGTTTCATCTCATCAAGAGTTTTGACCATTTCAGTTTGGGAATATTTAGCAACAATTATTTCCTCATTCCAGAACCGGTGCGATGAAATATACATAAACCGGTTAATGGTAGTGCTTAGCACGGCGCCCGGTGCATAACTGTAGAAATCCTCTATATCAGACCCGCCGCCAACAAAGCTTATCCGGAACGGTGTTTTGGTAATAATCATTGGTATGACCCTTTTGTTTTCACGATGATATCGGCACATGCGCTATCTTGTTTGATCAAATCATACTCATCATTTTTCCGGTCACGCAATAGCGACTCGATTGCAGCGTTATTATAGCCCTTCCACTGATAAAAGCTCACAATCCTTTTTTTCAGCAGGGTGTTGTCAATATCACAAAAGATCTTTATATCAGATATATTTCGTATCGCTTCAGAACTCAATGCCACCACGCCATCTATTATAATAACCCCTTCTTCAAGTAATTTAAGTTTCAGACTCTCTTCGGTGGGTTTGCTGGATAATTGATGGTATTTTTTTAAAATTACTTCTTCTCCACGAAACAATCTCCCCATATCTTCGTTGATTTTATATAATTGAAATCTATCATAAACATCATATTCCTGCTTGCGCTTCTCATGGGAAAGAAGCCAGTTGTCCAGAGAAATAACCATTCCTTTCGTGCCCAGCTTGTTAAGCCGCTGATGTAAATATCGGGCCAGTACGGTTTTTCCTGAGCGGGAATTACCGCCAATTGCTATGATATAGGGCCTTTTATCTTTTGTTTGAATAAACTTACTATATACCACATCAAAATACTCTTTGAATGGTTCTTCAATTATAAATGCTGCCGCTTCATAGAGCGTATCAAAAAAATAGTCCGGCTCTAACTTGCCGTCTTTGCACCCATAGCCGGTACGCAGGCCAACGGTTGTTGCCCCGGCATTCTTCCCGCTTGCGATGTCCCGCCAGGAGTCCCCAATGAAAAAAGAACCTGATATATCAATATTAAAATCCTTTGTAGCTGTATCAATTAAGCCGGTCTTCGGTTTGCGGCACGCGCAGTCAATTTTATATTGCGCGTTTTCTTCTGGATACCCCTTGTCAGGATGATGAGGGCAGTAATAGATTGCGTCAAGTTTTGCACGCTCCCGGCCAAGGAGGGTTTCCATTTTATTGTGAATTGCTTCAATATCGCTTACGGAGCAGAGGTTTCTGGCAACAACGGACTGGTTAGTGGCCACCACGGCTAAAAACGCAGACTCGTTTATTTTTCTTATTGCCCTGGGGGTATCAGGCAAGAGCTCAAAGTCTTCTATTTTGCACAACAGCCCAACCTCTTTGTTAATAACCCCATCCCGGTCGATAAAAATCGCTTTTCTTTTGTTTTCTATATTTAGTTCAGCGATTTTACCTCGTGCATAATCCCGGTTAACTTCTTCCAGCCGCTCAGGCGTCCCCGCATCCTTTAAATATTCAGCGGTAACATAGCCAAACATATTGGCTTTATCTACCATTCCGGGGAATATGTCTCTGCCGAAATCTGCGGGCACCCCCCTACTAATATGCCGCAGCACATGGGGAGACATGATATAGACCCCTGCGTTAACAAGGTTTCTGTAATAGCTGTCTGGTTCATGCGGCTTTGGATGAAAGGCGATAATTTTCTGCTCGCTGTTTATTTCGACCAGGTCACTGTCAAAAGGGTGATCATTGGGATGGAGCGCCAGGGTACACTGGCTGTTCCGGGTGCTATGGAAATTAATGAGCTTTTGCAGGCTCATGTTAATCATGACATCACCGTACAAAACCATAAAGTCTTCGGCTAACAGGGCTTCTATTGCCTTGATACCACCCGTGGTGCCGAGGGGAGTGGTTTCCCGATAATAAGAAACGGAAACACCAAATTTCTCTCCCGTTTGAAAATGGTTTTCAATAATGTCTGCTCCGTACCCGGTGAGCATAAGAATATCTGTTATATGGTAGCGTTTTAATAAAGCAACTTGATGCTCTACTATGGGGATACCACCCACGGGCACCATGGGTTTAGGGATACCGGGATATAATCCACTCAGTCGAGTTCCCTTTCCCCCGGCAAGTATCACCGCTTTCATAGGCATCCCGTCGGCTTACCCAATATAGCTCGGACCGCAAGCAGTATTGCCTCATCTGAACTTCTTTTCGCTTTCCAGCCCAGAGCATGAATTTTAGAAAGGTCGTATTGAAAGTGCGGGACATCACCCGGCCAACCTCTATCACCACCGGTATAGGTAAAGGTAACACCGGAAAGCCCCATTTCTTCTGCTACGGTGGATGCGATTCTGTTGACGGTCGTGGTACTTTCAACCCCCAGGTTAAAATAATTTATTTTGTCATGAGCGTTTTTCCAGCCAAAGAGCATACCCTCTACCAAATCTTTCACATACAGGTATGGTTTTTTCTGTTTACCATCACCCAGAATGAGTAGCTCTGCGGGATTTTTCCGCAATTTGTGCATAAAGTCAAAAAGAGCTCCATGTGTTGTCCGTTCACCAACGACGTTGGGGAACCGGAATATCCAGGCCGTTATGCCAAAATTCTCGCAGAAAGCAGAGATATATGCCTCGGAACAGAGTTTGGCAGCTCCATAAAAAGAAATAGGAAAGAGCGGCCCCGCGTCTTCATGCAGGAAATCGCGATGTTCTCCATATACTGCTGAGCTTGAAGCAAAGATAATATTGTTTACCCCGTTATTTTTCATGCACGAAAGTGTTACAAAGGTGGTCATGAACGTTTTTTTCAGGTCAATCTCCAGATTAGACGCGCCTTGCTGTATATCGGAGTTAGCTGCCAGATGGAATACCGCGTTAAAGTGATGCTGTGCAAAAACCTCACCATACTCTGCAGCATTTAAAATATCCAAGGGGACAAAATGAAAACAGGGATTAGCAAGGTGATGCTGTATGTTTTCCTCTTTGCCAAGACTTAAGTCATCGACGCACACAACACGGTGGCCTTCCCGCAGTAATGCATCAATTAAATGACTTCCAATAAACCCTGCTCCGCCGGTAACCAAGATATTCATAAAAACTACTATGATTTCTTTAGATTGATATTAAACTTAATGCGCTCACCCACAGCATATTTCCCGAGCGCAGAGTGCCGGTATTACCCTTGCATCATATGCAGCGCATACGTGCTGCCGCACTTTTTATGGTTCAGACAGCTGTTTTTTAGCTGCAATGCAGTTTACGCCTATCCAGTAGGGGACCAGCAAATTATTCAAGTGCAGCGCATCTGAAAATGCCTTACCGATTCTGTACAGAATGGCACTGTGAACCTGCATGCGATAAATTATATAACTCAGCTGTAGTGTCTGAACGTGTGGAAACGATTTGATAATAGAAAAGCCTGCTGGCTGTAATAATCTGGCGATCGTTTTTCGATTAAAATAATAAAGATGAACGGACATAAGGAAGACCCATCGTCTTCCCATCAGCCGGGCGATCCAGCTGCCAATATCCGGATAGGTAAGAATAAGCATCCCTCCGGGCTTCAATAAGGAAAAGCATTTTTTTATAATACCCGTCGGGTCAGGTACATGCTCGATAACATCCCACAGGGTGACGACATCAAATGTTTCATAGGGATACCTCTGATCAAGGAGTGTGCCCTGATCTATGTCAAGGCCGTAGGTTTCCTTTCCCCATTCACAGAACCATCTGTTGGGTTCACAGCCGTATACATCCCAGCCGTGATTTTGAGCAATAGCCATGAAGGTGCCGGCAGCCGCACCGACATCTAACAGTTTGCCCCGCACGGGATGCAACTTGTTGATGAATCGCATGCTTCTGGCACAAGCTATGGACCTGCCCTTATTCTGGGAAACGAACTGTTCTTTATACCCATGAATGGTCGCTTCAGTATAATCTTTTAGAATACAGTCATCCCGCAGCCGCGGATTTATATATATGAGGCCGCACTTATTGCACTGTACCACCTGGTCAAGCAGGATATCGCCGCCCTGGGAACGAAACTTCTGCAGCACGTCTTCAGCGCTGTCATCAGGCCGGAACGAAGCCTGATAGCGGATCGTGTAGGTATCCGCATGACACAGGTTGCAGGGAACGCTTTGCTGATAGTGCCGTATCGTTTGTGAAGATATGTTCATATGTCAATGAGCGGTTACATTCAGCCACATTAAATCTGTCTTGGATCAATATGGAGGTGAAACCGGTAGTTGAAGATGCATAATAATGCCGCCTTGCCGCAACGCCACTTCTGAAGCGTCACATCGCCGATTCTCGATCTATAGGGAATGTCGACTTCCCGGTGTTTGAACCCGGCAAGATGCGCCTTAATAAGCAGCTCGATAGGAACGGTAAGAAAGTTTTCGAGGGTGATGCCCTTGTTCACTTTTTGCGTCAGACAGAACATGCCGGTGGTCACGTCCTTCACGTTGATTCCGTACAGGGCGCGAACTAAAAAAGCAAAACCCCTGTTGGCAAGTTTATTCGTGGCAGGCATTTCTTTTTTTAAGCTTTTTGTAAGGCGATTGCAAGAGATGATATCGTGCGGGCCGCTGGTTATCATAGCAACCAGTCGCGGTATATATTCCATCGGATAGGTGCAATCACAGTCTGCAGTAATGATAATATCATGTTGCGCAGCGGCCATCCCCGTGCGCAGTGCTTCGCCGTGTCCTTTAGGCTGCCGCGCGATGACCCGGGCTCCCATCGAACGGGCAATAAACGGGGTCTGATCGGTGCTGCTGTCAACTATGATCATTTCGGTTTCATACTCAGTGGTATATTTTTTTACCTCCTCAAGCACTATTCCTATAGCCCCTTCTTCATTGAGGGTGGGCATCACCACGGAGAGCTTTATCTTGTTAGCCATCGGTGCACCTGTTTAATTGCTGCGCTAATGAATAGCTGTGTTCAAATGTGGCATCCATGTTCAGATACTCGAACTCTGCAAACCTGCCGCAACACCGTATGCCGATATCCGATAAATGCTTCAGGACCAGATCAGTGTTTGTTCTGTGCGCCAGGTCATATATTACATAGGCATATTGAAACTGCCGTATGATGCATGTCAGGATATCATTTTTTTTCACCAGATTGAGACGATCTAAATCCTGCAGCACAATACGCCTGATGTCCTCTTCACTAAGATCCCCAACATAGCTGTTGGGTCTGCAGGTAATCTCAACCAGTATCGTAGAAGCGTCATTAGTAAGCCGATAGTTAGTACCCAAAAAATTAATTTTTGAGATGCGATGGAAAATGGTGTTTTGATCCGGAATATACACGCCGAAATTATCGCCGAGATTGTCTTTTTTTGCTTGCAGCACCACGATATAGATGGAATTATATTTCAACGCGGTAAGGGCATGGCCCACGTCCCGGGGCGCTTCAATATATTTAAACAATTCATGCAGCGGCATACAATTAATAAGCGTTTCAGCGGTAAATGAGCCGCGGTCGGTTGTAATAAACCATGATTTATTGTTGCGCGCAATCGCCTGTATCGTGACCGGGTGCACAAGGGTGGCCTTATGCGCAATCCGGTCTGCAAGCGCAGTAATAAGCTTGTGAATGCCGCCCTCCTGAGGGTAGTGGAAATAGAGCTGATGAGTATAGCCCTCTGTTGCAATGCCCTGTGCAGACTTTATTACATCTTCACGGGGAGGTTTTGGGATTCGTTCTACCATCTGGGTGTCCATAAACGCCGGGTCGTACTTCCAGATTTTTTCGTTATACGGCTGTAAATATAATTTTGTTATACCTTCCCCGAACGTTTTGAGAAAAAACTGGAGCATATTTTGTGCTTCATACTTTTCATAGGGATTATCTAAAAATTCTTTAAGGCAATAGTTTCGTTCATGTTCATCAAGGGCAGCAAGGTCATTTTCAAAGGGGTATTTGATAAACCGCGCTTTATGGTAAATTTTGTTAGACCTTCTTAGCGTGTTTGTTTCCGTTAATGCCGTGATCATAGACAGGATAGCGCTATTTTTAGAAAACAGAGCATGCGGGCCAATATCATACATGATGCTATTAAGTTCATAGCTCCTGCACAATCCGCCCAAATGCTCTTCTTTTTCTAAAATCAGACATTTCCGGTTTAAAAGATAAGCAAGCGAAAGCCCCGCAAGGCCCCCGCCTAAAATTATTGTATTCATAGAAAAAACTCTTGTATAATGAAACCTGCTATAAAACCAGATACAACAATGGTGACGAAGCCGTAAAAAAGTCATTTTCCCCTCCCCTGGAGGGAGGGGATTAAGGGGAGGGAGAGCGATAATAGACTGTAAGTACTTGTTTATCACCCTCACCCCAACCCTCTCCCGTCAAGAGAGAGGGAGGTTTTTTTGCTTTTTACCAGTCCATCAATTGTGGCATATAATAAAAGCTCACGCGAGCAGTCTCAAACTGAAAATATGGTTATCCGGTACACGGTAAAACAAATTTTCTGTGACGCGCACTAATTTAGACTAACTCAAGTCAAATGTAATATCAGTCAGGCTCTGGGCACATAGGGAGCTTTTTTAGCGGCTATAATATTACAGAAAAATCAAATAATTATCAATTGCTATTTAACAGTACCTGCGCGACCGGTGATATCTTGCGAAAGGCTTTTGAAGGTAAAAAAGACTATATAAAAAAGCAATTATCAATGTATCGTCATAGAGTTATTTTTATCATAATTATTTTAGCTTTTTCTGCTCCCGTTGTTTTGTTTGATTACGGCCATTTCCCGTTTTCTGACGGCGCAGAACATGGCGCTGCTGTGCGCGCGCTGGGAAAAAACCTCATCCATCCCGGGGACCCCATGCTCAATATAGACAAAACAGGGTCTCCCCGCTATGTCCCCTCTATACTGGTAATGGCCCTCGGAATGAAATTGTTACACCTGAATATTCTCCCCACCCTCAAATTATTTACGATACTATATTTTGTTTTGTTTCTTGTCTCAGCAACCCTCTTTAGCCGGTCATATTTCGCTGACCGGAGAAAGGCGCTGTGGTCTGTTCTGTTTTTGCTTTTCTTTTGGGGCCTCGGCTGGCAGGAAGCTAATGCCTACATGTTTTCTGCACTGCTTGCATCTGCCTACTACCCATCGGTGGTCTCGTTCTCTCTTGCCCTGCTCAGCTTATACTGTCAAATAAGCTACATGCAGCGGCCTGCTGCAACAGGATATCTTATTAGCGCCATAGGATTAGGGGCAATAAGCTTTATTAACCATCCCTTAACAGGTATTTTCTTCTTTGCGGGCTCCGGACTGCTGTATGTGGAAACAACTGGTTTTTGCATGAGGAATCTGCTTTGTTTTTTCAGCACCATAGCGGCTGCGCTCTGCCTCATAGCCCTGTGGCCATACTATGATTTTTATTCGGTTATTTTCAAAATGGCAACCGGAACCATAGGCGAAACTGCTGACTATAAACTCACCCATCAGTATCTGTATTCAAACGTGCTGCTGCGTGCAGGCCCTGCTCTGGCCGGTATTCCCCTGACCGGTATGCTTATCAAGCAGAAACGCCATATGTTCCTGTGGGGAGGTTTTTTCATTTTCAGCCTTTTATACGGGGCAGGTTATTACTGGAACATCAGCCTTGCCGAGCGCACAATATTTTTTGTCATGTTCTGTCTGCAGATGACCGCGGCATGCCTTTGTGTTGAGTGGCTGTTCTCTGCCAAGACGAGCGCGGCACTTGACATCAAAAAAATAATCGCCGGGATGTTCGTCGTCCTGCTGACAGGCGGTGTGCTGCTTCAGTCTTCGCTGGTATTCACGGAATTCATACAGCCATCATTCAGAAGCACCGGAGCTTCAGGATTTCCCCGCCATGTAAACCCAAACGCGCTGCAGAACGGCTTAGGAAAGTATCTGGGGGAAGGTGATGTTGTGCTTTCCGATCCTTTTTCATCCTGGTCAATACCCGTATACACGGGCGCAAAAGTTGTAGCCCTGTTTCATACGACTCCCCACATTACCGACAATGACCAGCGGACGAAAGATGTCGACCAGTTCTATAATTCCCCCGTAACCCCTCAGCAAAGAAAGAACATTCTTGCGCGGTACAGGGTAACCCATATATTTCTGAATTTTGTTATCAACGGTAAACAGCTTGTTCCGATACTAAAAGAGATGGGATATAAACCACTTGTATGCTCAGAGACCTTTTGCATTTTTGCCGCTGGTTAAAATTGCCCGGCGCTTAATTACCTGTTAAAATCAGTAATTGATGTAACAAGCTGTTTTACTGAAATGCGCCAGGAAGGCCACGCAAAGATGCAGAGATAAATCGGCACGGATAATAAACCGTACATCTTAACTACCGGAATGCCCTTTCCCGCTTAGGCGGGCTGCGCGGCGAGCAGCAATATTGTTGAAAGGCATGCCCGAATCGGGCAAGGTAATGGTCAAATTTTCTGTTTATGGATATGAAGCAAATAAATTTTTTTGAATTAAAAAAGAATCTAAAAAAAGATTTTTCTGCCTGCAAGCGGATAGGGCTTGCCCTGCTCGGCGATTCCGCAACCCAGCTTTTGACCCAGGCAATACAGGGGTATGGGTATGATGTTGGCATTAATTTTGACATTTTCGAGGCAGATTATAACCAGATTGAAAGGCAGGTCTTTGACAGCGCATCGGAGCTGTATCAGGGCAAACCTGAATTTGTGATACTGTTTCACGCAATCCAGAAGCTGATTAAACGGTTTTACAAAACAGAGCTTCACGAGCGATCACACTTTGCGGAAGGGCACGTTAAGCAGATTGTGCATATGTATGAGACCATTACTGCACAGCACCCGTGCAAGATTATTTATTTCAACTTTCCCGAAATAAATGACGCCATCTTCGGTAATTATGCAAACAAGGTCGCTATTTCATTCAACTATCAGCTCAGAAAATTAAATTATGAGCTCATGCTGGCTGCGCAGCAGTGCAAGAACCTGTTTATCGCTGATGTCTGTGCCCTGCACCATCACTATGGAGGTTCTGCTGCAATTGACCCCAAGATGTACATCACCGCGGATATGGTTTTCAGCATCGACTTTCTGCCCGCTGTGGCAAAACAAGTTACAGATATAATTCTTGCTGTTTCGGGCAATTTTAAAAAATGCCTGATAATGGATCTGGATAATACGCTTTGGGGAGGAATTATTGGTGATGATGGCATGGAAAATATTCAGATCGGTGATCTCGGCATAGGAAAAGCATTTACCGAACTGCAGCACTGGATAAAGCAACTGAAGCAGCGCGGTATTATTCTGGCTGTGTGCAGTAAGAATGACGAGCGCTTTGCACGGGAGCCGTTTGAGAAGCATCCCGACATGGTGCTACGGCTGGATGACATTGCCCTGTTTGTGGCAAACTGGGATAACAAGGCTGATAATATCAGATACATTCAGTCGGTATTGAATATCGGTTTTGATTCCATGGTGTTTCTTGATGACAACCCTTTTGAGCGGGAAATGGTCCGCACCCACATCCCGGACATCGCGGTCCCTGAGCTGCCCGAGGATCCTGCGGAATACCTCGCCTGTTTACAGTCGCTGAACCTTTTTGAAACAGCATCCTATACTGAAAAAGACGAACAGCGCACCCGGCAGTATCAGGAAGAAGCAAAGAGAGCAGTCGCCCAGAAACGGTTTACGAATGAAGACGAGTTCCTGGCAAGCTTAGCCATGGCAGCAGAGGTCAGGCCCTTTGATGCGTTCACTGCTCCGCGGGTTGCGCAGCTCACGCAGCGCTCCAACCAGTTTAATCTCAGAACCATTCGCTATACAGAAGATGAAATTCAAAAGATTATGTCTTCAGATGACTATTATACCCGCTCTTTTACCCTGCGGGACAAGTTTGGCGATAACGGTCTCATCAGTATGGTTATTCTCAAAAAAAACAACACTGAATTATTTATTGATACCTGGATTATGAGCTGCAGGGTTTTAAAGCGCGGGGTGGAAAACCTGGTACTCAATGAAATTGTTGCGCTTGCAAAACAACACGGTTGTGTCAGGATTGTAGGAGAATATATTCCAACGGCAAAAAACGGGCTGGTCAAAGATCATTATGCTTCACTGGGATTTTGTAACGAACAGGGCTTGTGGGTGCTTGATGCAGAGGACTATAAACAAAAGGCCCATTTTATAAAGACTGTATAGCGCGATGAATGAGTTGCTGCAGGAAATCATCCTGAAAATTGAAAAAATCAACCCAATGCACGGGAAAAAGCTTAAAAAGAACTCCCGGCAGAGCGACCCTGATTACGCTCGAACCGCAGGCGACTTTCTGGATAAATATAACCGCTATCTGAAAAGCATTGGAAAAGATTTTGATTACGCCATTGAATGCTACTTAAAGGTCGTGTCGGATATGGTGTATGAACAGGTGCGGTTTGCTGAAACAGGAGAGTATTCAAACAAATCCTTTACTGATGTGTATCAGCGGGTTTACAGTAACCCGGAAGTGATGTTATATCACATGCACGGGTTATTGCTGTCGCAAATTCTCTGGCAACAGCATTACAGGATGCTTTCTTTTTTTACCGAAAATCTGCCGCAATTTAAAGATACTATAAAAAGCTATCTTGAAATTGGCGGCGGCCATGGGTTATTCGTTTCTGAAGCTTTGCAGATTTTAGATAGCGAGGTGCGTTTTGAATTGATAGATGTCAGCCAGAGTTCACTTGATATGGCAAAAAAGTTTATTGCAAACGGGAAGGTTAATTTTATTCTGCAGGATATTTTTGCATACGAAACCACCCAGCACTATGATTTTATCGCAATGGGAGAGGTATTAGAACATGTCGAGCAGCCCGAGGCCTTGTTACGCAGGGTGAGCAGTTTGCTAACTGATGACGGATGCGTTTTTATAACGGTTCCAGCCAATGCTCCGGCGATAGATCACATTTATTTATTTAAAAATGAACATGAAATAAGAAACCTAGCAGAGGCCGCGGGCTTCAGAATAGCGACTGAAGTAACTGCTTATGCAGAAAAAGTTTCAAGAGAAAAGGCGGAAAAACTGAAAGTGCCATTACTATACGGGGCGTTTTTGAAAAAACATACCAACCATAAAAGCTAAAGATAAAGAAGGCAGCATGGAAACCACCGAAATATTACAAAATGTTAATAAAATATTTATCGAAGTACTGGACAATGACAGTATTTTATTAAAAAGAGAAACTACTGCAGAAGATGTCGAGGAATGGGATTCACTCACGCACATTCAGCTGATCGTTGCCATAGAGAAACATTTTAAAATCAGATTTACATCAGCTGAAATACAAAGCTGGAAAAATGTGGGCGAAATGTGCGACGCGATTCAGGGGAGACTGGAAACTCATGGAAAAGGGTGATACCTTTCATCATCGCTTTGACGTAACAGAAAATGTTTATTGTGGGTTTATTCTGCTGTTTGAAGACAGAAACCCCCTTCATTGTGATGAGTCCTTCGCCATGCAAAAGGGCTTTAAGCATGTTGTCGTACATGGCAATATCTTAAACGGGTTTCTCTCCCATTTTATCGGTGAATGTCTTCCCTTGAAAAACGTAATCATTCATTCTCAGGAAATAAGGTACCACGCCCCGGTTTACCTTAACGAAGTGCTTGACTTCCATGCCGTGGTCAGCAATACCTCTGAATCAGTAAACGCGGTGGAATTTAAATATTATTTTGAAAATCAGGCAAAGGCCAAAGTTGCGCGGGGAAAAATACAAATCGGGATTATATAAACCATGAATGTGTTAATCACCGGCGGAGCATCAGGCCTCGGCGAGGCAATTACTCGGAAGGCAGCGGCACTGAAAACAAACAGGGTCTTCTTCACCTATAACTCGTCACTCTCAAATGCCGGTGCAATTGAGGCTGATTTTTCCAATGCATTCGGCATTAAATGCGATTTTACCCGCCCTGATGAACTTGATAATTTGCTTGCCCGCATGCCTGAGCTTGATTTGGATGTGCTGGTCCATAACGCGATTACCGGCATGAGTAAAAAACATTTTCATAAGATTGAGACCGGTACATTTCTAAAAAGTTTTCAAGACAATATTCTCCCGGTAGTCCGGTTAACGCAGCAGGCGCTTGCACTATTCCGCAAAAAAAAGTCAGGCAAAATTATCACCATTCTTACCTCAGCGCTGATCAGCCGGCCTCCCATAGGCTGGGCAGAATATGTTGCTAATAAGGCATATCTGTTGTCGCTGAGTAAATCATGGGCAGTTGAGAATGCCGGTTTTAATATAACCGCAAACTGCATATCACCGTCATTCATGCAAACAGCTTTTACCGGCGACACGGATGAGAGAATAGTTGAAGAGATGATACACGCGCATCCATTAAAAAGGCTGCTTACCCCGGAAGAAGTAGCAGAAGCCGTTATGTTTTTAATGACGGCGCCACAACACATTAATGGCACCAATCTCATCATAAACGCTGCAACAGATGTCATTTAACTCTCTTCCTTTCGCCCTGTTTTTTATCAGTATTTACCTCCTGTACCTTGTATTGAGCCACAAGTGGCAGAACCGGCTGCTCCTTGCGGCAAGCTATATCTTTTACGCACTGTGGGACGGGAGATTCCTGGCGCTGCTCTTATTTTCGACCGTTGTTGATTATGCCTGCGGCATTAAAATACATGAAGCGCAGGACCAGCGTAGGAAAAAATTATTCCTGTTTTGTAGTCTTTTCTGCAACCTTGGCGTACTGGGGATTTTTAAGTATTTCAACTTTTTTGCCCTCAGTCTACAGGAGTTGCTGAACTCCATCGGCGTGCCGCTCAAGCCCGTAACCCTGCATATTATCCTTCCCGTCGGTATTTCCTTTTACACCTTTAAAACATTAAGTTACACTATTGACATGTACCGCGGGGAGCTGCAGCCGACTAAAAATTTTTTTGACTATGCGCTGTTTGTCTCTTTTTTCCCAAATATTTTAGCCGGCCCGATCGATCGGGCAAAAGATTTCGTACCACAAATTACCTCTCCCCGAAACTTAACTTTAAATAAATTCTATGAGGGCAGCTATCTCATCTTCTGGGGGCTTTTTGAAAAGGTTTTTATTGCCGACAATCTCGCGCGGATAGTTGAAAATGTGTTCAGCAGCACACCGCCGTATAATGGTGTTAATGTCCTGCTGGCAGTGTATGCTCTCGCCGTACAGGTGTTTTGTGATTTTGACGGCTATTCGAACATTGCCCGGGGGATTGGCAAATATATGGGTTTTGAGATCATGGTTAATTTTAACATGCCGTATTTCTCCCCGAACCTTACAGAATTATGGAGAAGATGGCATATCAGCTTGTCGGGCTGGTTCAAGGATTATGTATATACCCCCATCGCCATTAACAGGCGGTACTGGGGAACCTGGGGCACTCTCTATGCCCTCTTTATATGTTTTCTTTTAATAGGTCTTTGGCACGGGCCTGAATGGAAATATATTCTCTTTGGCATATTACAGGGCATAGTCCTGAGCGCAGAGCTGCTTACAAGAAAAATGAGGAAGAGAATCGCACGGCGACTCTCCGCACCTATTGCCGATGTCGCCGGCATCTTGCTAACCTTCAGTTTTTTCAGCCTGTGCTGCGTACTTTTTCAGGCAGCGGATGTATCACAGGCACTCAGAATCTACCATGATTTGATTTTTAATTTTTCCCCTCATGATATCAGTGTCGAATATGCGCGGCAGATTCTTCTTTTTTCACTACCTGCGGTACTGGTGCAGTTTCTGCAGTATAAAAAAAATGATCTGCTCGCCGTCCTGCAACTGCCGGTCTGGTGGCGCGGAAGTCTTTACTTTGCCATGTACTATCTATTAGTTGTGTACGGGGTTGAAGGTGGAAAAGAATTCGTCTATTTTCAATTTTAAAGCTTTACCGACAGGGTTTTTTCTGGCACTGGCCATGGTTCTTGCCTTCGAAGTGCTGGTAGGAGGGATTCCCGAGTATAAGCTGCTGACCCCGCCGTACGAGCAGAACATGCTGGCACTGAAGGGCGAGCTTGTGGACAAACCGAACAGCTTTGACATCATTGTTCTGGGAGATTGTACGGGGTGGGCTGCAATCAAGTCTCTCGAACTGGACCAGCAGCTGCATAAAACAACCTTCAACCTTGCAACAAACAATGCGCAGACCTATTTGGTGAGCTATGTTCTGCTTAAACGATACCTGTCTAACTGTACGCGTAAGCCCGAGCTGGTCATACTACAGCTGTCGGCGAATGCTGTATTTTATATATGGGGAATGAACCCGGATGCGTTGAACTATCACATTCTTCCCTGGCTGAGGATGGACGCCGATTTTATGGATGAGATCACGGTTGCGCAACGGTGGCTATGCTACAAAAACAGACTTCAGCGGATGATCCCATCGCTAAAAAATCAATTTTTTCTGAAAAAAGGGTTCTGGCCCCTGAGAATAAGAAAAGCGAACAAGAATGAATTTGACCGATATCTCAGATATTATCGAGAGCAAAAGGGGTATAATAATAAAGACATTGACCCCACCACCCAGCATATTGAGCATATTGCTGATATTGGGGACCATTTTAAGCAGTTCAGCGTTTCAAAATTCAACATGACCTATATACAGAAAATTCTGGGAACGCTCGCACGCAATAACATAAAGGCAATTGTATGTTTAGCGCCGGTGAGAGATGATGAAATGCGCATCTGGGATCAATATAATCTCAGGCCAAGACTTAACAATAAACTGTGCGAAGTTCTCGGCGCGTATCATAATGTCATTGCGTTTTGGGACATGCAGAGCGTTGCTTCCGATCCTAAATATTTTATTGACTGGTACCACGTGAACAATAGAGGGGCCATAATCTTCACTACTGAACTGTCAAAAAGAATAAAAAACCTTCATAATGATGTTTTGGAGTCGTTTTCAACTCAAAGGCAACCCTTATTGTAGCAACGACATGAGAAGCAACGGTTATTTTTTTGAAGTTTCAGCAATTATACTCGTCATTATCACGCAAGCAGCAGTGATAATCAGCCACAACATTTTTACGGCTCTTTTTCCTGGTATCATTGCGGCTTGTCTGCTATCCGTATCAGCACGCAGTGAACATCACTACATCCGCGGTTACCAGTCCTTTGTTGCGCTTTCCGCTGTTGGCTTACTGGCAAATACAATTGCATTATACGCTATTGTAAGAGGCCTCTGGCAGGGCTGGCCCATCGCAACATGGCTGCTATCGATCATTTGTATTTTTTCATCAACGCTATCATCTGCTGAAAAACCGGCGTCACAACCGGCCGAACTACCTGCCTGGATTTCTCCGGTCACACGATATGCACTTCTTGCTGTTTGCATCGGAACAGCCTTTTTCTTCCGCTCCTGGCAAATTACCAGCATACCTCAAAGCATCTGGTACGACGAACTCATGACCGCCAAGAACGCGATTTTGATCATGGAGCATGAGGGGGTTTCACCCTTTCAGGCTACCCCCCTTGCCCTTGGCGATGTAGTAAGTAACCTGTATCTGTACTATGTCATTCTGATATTCAAGTTGTTCGGGGTTAACTATTTTGCAGTGAAAATGGTTTCGGTTATTCCGGCAGCGGCTATTATTTTGGCCACATACTTTTTAGGCTGTAAATTCATGAGCAAAGAATTTGCAATTATGGCTGCTTTTTTTGTCGCCGTATCACACTGGCACATAAGCATCAGCCGCATAGGTTGGTCAAACGTCATGATGAGCCTGCTGCAAGTCTGCTCGTACAGTTTTTTCTTATATGGGTTGGGAAAAAAAATAAGGGGCTTTGCATTTCTGAGCGGTATACTGATGGGTTTGTGCTGCTATACCTATGCCGCGTCGCGGCTGGCACTTGCTATCCTAATAATTTTCATCATTGTTTTCTATTTTTTCAACAAAGACAATCGCGGGTCAATTATGACGTGCGGCGCTTGGTTCGCCCTAGGCAGCCTCATTATTCTTGCTCCCCTCATAAATTACTATACAAAAAACCCCCACCTTCTAACGCATCGCCTGAATCAGGTCTCAATCATCGATTTCTCAGCCCCGGCGCAGACCCTTATGCTGGTAATGGAAAATGCAAAAAAATATCTGCTCATGTTTCATTTTTCGGGGGAGCAGTGGCGCCGGTTTAACCCGGGAGGCAACCCGATGCTGGACCCGGTTTTTGGCATACTATTTCTTGCCGGAATCCTGTATGTCTGTCTCCGCTGGCGCAAAGCTTATACCTCCCTGCTCCCGCTATGGATCATCGGAGGATTATTAGGGGGAATTTTCTCTCAAAGCGCACCAACCGGCTTTCGGACATTTTTAATCATACCTGCTGTTGCGCTGACAGGGGGCCTCGCTTTCGAGCAACTCTGTATTTTAACCAACAGAGGATTCCCCCATCTTAGCAGAGCAAAAATATTTATTGTGTTGAGCATGCCGATGCTAATATTTATGGCCATATTTAATTACCGAAACTATTTCAACTGTGATGATTTCTGGAAGGTATGGGAACTTAATTACCTTACCGAGCCGACACAAATTGGCCGATATATCCAGAAACTGGCACCAGAAAACCCAGTCTATATATACGATGCTCCATTCTGGCAGTTTGAGCCTGCAGTCGATACGCTTAAAGTCCTCGCCTACCAGCCGTACAACGAACATACGAAGAGGGGGGGCTATAATGACCCGCCTTTTATTCATTTTGATTTACAAATGGGCTCCCCCTGGCGGATACCACCCGCTCAAAAAATATTTTACATAACAATGACGGAACAAAAACATCTCGTCCAGTCCTTATTCTCGGGTGCTGAATGGCAGGAAATAATCAACCCCGCCGGAGAGGTCCTTTTCTGTAGTGCAACAATCCATGCTGTCGACATTGCAAAGGCCGCCAGCGCCAGAGAGATTAAACAACCTGAACAGGGAAAAAACTGACAACTGCTTGCGCTATCGCAAGGGCATTAGAATGCCGGCATAATAGCTATCTGCGAGTATGTTTATACTGAGATGGTGAATATGGAGTAACGCCGCCATGTTTTCTTCGACTAAGAAAAAATTGCTTTTCCCCATAAGCATGTTCTTGATTTTGTACTGCCTTCTTGAGCTTTCTTCTTTTCTCGGTTTGGCAGTGCTTAAAAAGTACCGGCATATTGCATATCAACCCATTTTAACCGCGTCTCTCACCGCTGACCACCAAAAGACTTTAAGGGACCTCATACAGGGTAAAACCACCTATCTCCTCCATAGCGCAGCCCTGGGCTGGACTATAAAGCCGCAGGGGCGCTGGTATGATTTATACCGGGCTAACTCCCAGGGCATCAGGGCTGACAGAGACTACCAGCCCTTCCCGCGCAGCAACGCGGTGAGAATCGCTACCTTCGGCGACTCATTCACCCATGGTGATGAGGTAAAAAATAACGACACCTGGCAGGAGCAGTTAAACCGGCTGGATCATAATCTGGAGGTGATTAATTTTGGCGTCGGCGGTTACGGATTGGATCAGGCATTCCTGCGCTACCAGCAGGAGGGCGTGCCCTATCACCCGCAGATTGTGTTTATCGGGTTTATGGAAGAAAATATTAATCGCCTGGTTAATGTCTTTCGACCGTTTTACGCGCCGGGGATTCCTTTAACAAAGCCCCGCTTCATTATCCAGGGTAAGCAGCTGGTGCAGCTGCCTAACCCCATGGCAGATATGAATGATTGTAAAAAACTGTTGGATGATCCAAAATGGTATTTGTCTGAATTTGGGGCACATGATTTTCACTATACTGCCGGGCTCAAGGACGGCTCCCCGGATTTTTCACCGTCCGTGCGGATGCTTAAATTGCTCTATCATCAAATCGCCAGCCGTTATTCAGAAAAGAATGATCGCAGCATTTATAAAAACGGCAGCTTCAACACCGCCTCAGAGGCGTACAGCATTTGCAGCATGCTGTTTGACGCGTTTTACCGTGACGTGCAGAAGAATAAAGCGCTTCCCATCATAGTAGTATTCCCGAATCGCAGCGATATTGAACGGTACCAGCACGATAAAATAAAAGCATATACCCCTCTGATTACATATATGCGCTCACAGGGGTATCGCTTTATAGATCTCTGCGATGCTTTTGAAAAATATGCAAAATCTTCACCTATAGACGAGCTTTTTATCACCCATCACTATTCGCCAATGGGAAACTCAATCGTGGCACAGTTCCTGTTTGATTACCTGGCAGAAAACCGTTTTACCACGCCAGCAGGTGTCAAGGCAGCTATCGCCAGCAGCAGCGACGAACTACCGCGGGCAGAAGAAAAAAAACCATAATGGCAGCAGGCATAACACTTTTTGCAATCCTCATAATAAGAATTATACCGGTATTTCTTATTGCCCTTTTAAGTGACAGGGGATTTATTGATATCGGCCACGCTGACCCGCTTCTCTATTTAGGGGGTGCACAGGCGATGCTTAAAACCGGAATCAATCCCTTTAACTTTTTTCCCCCGCTCAATTTCCCTTTCATTGCAGCGTTTTTATATTTCGGTACTGGGAATCCGCTGGTGCCGCTTGCCGCTATTGCCCTTACGGGATGGCTCACCGTAGTAGTTATTTACCTTATTACCAAAGAGCTGTTTGGTAGAGAAAAAACAGCGCTCGTTGCGGCTCTTATCAGCGGCCTGTATCCCAATTTTATTTTTTATGGGATCAGTTTTTATTCTGAAACCCTGGCGCTGTTCTGGATTGGGTGCGCGCTTTTACTGCTGGTGAAGTACTTCCGAAGTGCCCGGCTTTATGAGCTTGTTTTGTCTGGAATATTATGGGCGCTGGCTTCGCAAACCAGGGCCGGCCTGCACTATTTTGCTCTGTTTATCGGGGCTGTGATTATGCTGCAGGGATTTAAAAAGACGCGCAGCCTGCAGGTGCTGCCGGCTGCTCTTTTCCTCTGCTCTGCTTTGGCGGTGTTTTTTACTATCGGTATCGCCGTAAAACCAATTCATGGAGACAATGCTTTTAACTCAAAAAATGGTGTGGCGGCAGCGGCTCTTGGGGCAAACCGCATCATGAGCCCCTGTACTGATTACGGACATGTAAAGGGAAATGTTTACTATGATATTGATATGGTAGCCCATGAGCAGTGGCCAGCCGGAAGTCGGGTTGACCCACTGGAAATAATTTCCATGGGAACAATGCCGGCTGCGGAAAAACTTATAACGTTTATTCTGCAGGAACCGGTTACCTATATAGCGAGCTCATTGGGTAAGCTGAGTTGTTTCTGGTCTCCAAACCAGTACATCATACACTTTATTAAAATCGGGCTGCAACAGTATAACGGGCTGATTGTTGACGGCATGTGTCTTGTTCTGGTTCTGCTCTATGCCGGTATCGTGTGCGGCGGAATCTGGGGATTATCCATCAGCAGGGATCCCTTGCGCCCGGTTTTCATTATCTTCATACTCTACTATTGTGTTCTGATTTTTTTCACGGTGGGTAATTCACGTTTGCGCCTGCCGTTAATGCCGCTTTTTATGATTTATTGCGCGTATTTTCTTTCTCATATAAAAAACGGCATGTGGCGAAAGGCAGTATTGCATACAGGGAGTATCATAGTAGGCTTGATTTTTTTATGTAACTGCATCTATAAGTACCCGGAACTGCTCCTCTCCCCGGCAGAAATACAGGTACAGAAGATAGAGCTCTGCAATCAACTGGGATTTCCCAAAACAGCCCTCACGCTTCTGCAGCAGAACAGGTATAGATATACAAAACCGCAACGTGAGCGCTTAAAGCGCGCTGAAGCAGTGGCGCAGCAAAAACCTTCCGAGTCACATGATGCAAAATAGCACTCCTCACACACTGGTCACCACATGAACCTGCGGCGGCCACACTGGTCTTTTCTGGGAAGACTGGCCTTTGCCGGTTTTCTGCTTTTCATGGTTCTGCGCACCATTGATATATCCGCCGTCGCCCACTATTTTAATCTCCGGCTGCTCGGAATTATGGCTGCCGTGCAGCCCCTGGTATTGTTATGTTTGAGCATGTTTACGCTCCGGATGGCAATCCTGGCGAGAACACCGGCTGCTCCATTTATCCCGGTATTTAAGGCGGTTACGCTGGCAATCGGCATGAACGCAGTCCTTCCCGGCCGTATCGCGGAGCTGCTGAAGCCGACGTTTTTAATGAAGCACATCGGTCTTCCCATGAGCGAAGGGCTTGCCGCGGTTTTTTTAGAGCGCATGGCTGATGCTATCGTCATCGGATTGCTGGCACTGGCCAGCGCCAGTGTCGTAATCGGCTATACCGGTTTGAACATCGTTGTTGCACTGATGCTGGTGGTTATTATGGTATTGTTTTTTCTGCCCCAGTTTCAACCAGTGCTGCAGAAGCTCAACGTCCGGTTGCCGTGGCCAGCTTTTCATGCTTTTTTTGAAAACTTTCTCGCGCACGCTTCCATGCGCATAAAGGGGGGCAGCTTTTTAAAAGCCCTGCTGATTACCGCAGCAGCATGGCTCATTGATTGCTTTACCATTGCCCTCTTTTTTAATGCTGCCGGAAGCATTCCGCTCGGACTATACGGAGCCCTGCTGGTATTTGTGGCCACCACCATCGGCGGGGCCATTCCCGCGCTTCCCGGGGGTTTGGGCACCTATGAGGCAGCAGCAGTTTTTTCCTTAAAGAGCCTTGGTTATTCTTTTGAAGAAGCGCTGGCGCTGGGTTTTGCATTGCATGCAACCATGTTTTGTCTTCCGCTCATCGGCTCTTTGGTGATTGTTACGACGGAGAAGATAGGAATTACGACGCTCATCAGAAATATCCGCGGGGCAGCACGGACCTGCAGGGAACCGTAGAGAAAAGCGTTTACTTTCATTTAAAAATATACTAAAAAAGTCTTTCATTTTAAATTATTTTAGAAA
>Ga0172371_10002440_pt1 | contig 29513 bp, 29 predicted proteins | sample Lak12m_FD_114543 | JGI IMG/M metagenome (GOLD analysis project Ga0172371, IMG submission 114543) | Freshwater microbial communities from Kabuno Bay, South-Kivu, Congo - kab_022012_12m | ecosystem: Environmental > Aquatic > Freshwater > Lake | place: Democratic Republic of the Congo: South-Kivu...
ATGCGACCGATCGGTGTAAAATCCGATCAAGGCGCCATTTTTGGGTATCTCGCCCTTTTTGAATCCCATGCACTCAGCCAAACGGTTGAAGTCACCGTTTTTGCCCAAATCTTCGGAAGGCGTGTAGGTTCCTCCTCCGGTATCGGTTTGGGTGTTGCCACCCGTGTCGGTGTTTCCTGGCTGCCCCGTGCCAGTTTGGCCAGTCCCGGTTTGCCCCGTACCGGTGCCCCCGGTATTCCCGGTGCCGCTGCCACCGGTATTTCCACTCGAACTGCCGGAACCCGTGCTTCCTTGATTATTTTTTCCCTGATTCAGCCAGTCTTTCAGCTGATTGTATAAATTGCTGTTTTGCTGGATTTGATTGGTCTTGTCAATGAAATTGGACGTGCTTTGGGTTTGGGCGCAGGTGGCATCATAGGCTGAACTGAGAGAATTACAGCTGTAGACCGTGACTTTTCCACCGGAGCATTTGTCTTTGCCTGATTGGGGATAAGTCACCAGATAAGAACCTTCGCAACGGTTGGAAGGGCAGCTTCGGTCTGAAAGGGTCAGCTGCGAGCAAGAACAACCATAAGAATCGCTGGTGGCGTCTTTGTTGATTGTCTCGCCTTTGGGCGTGCCCAAGCAACGGTCCGATTTATTAGGAACCCCGTCTTTGTCTTCGTCCTCTTCACCTTTGGGCTTAATTCCAGTGGTGGATACTGAATCGCTTTTTTCGCACTTGCCGTTCCTCAAACAGTAACCCGGCCGGCATTGACAATCGGCATAAGGGCTGCTCACGCTGGTGCATTTTAAGTTTTCTTGGCCACAAATTTGTTTTTGCGAGGAACATTTATTCTTAAAATCCACCCAATCTCCTCCTGAGTCGACGCATTTCTCGAGATTATCCAAGCTATTGCCGGATTTCATTACGATGATTTTTTTGGCTCCTTTTTCCTTCATCCGCGATATCAGCTTGTCAAAAGATCCGCTAAAATTCTGCTCGATGGGGTCAGTGGTCAGGTCGGTATATTCTCCCTCTCCGAAAACAGCCGCGCCGCCATCCAGCATATTGAAGCTGGCGGCTTCCTGAAATTTTTTGTCCAGCTGTTTGAACTGCTCGTCGCTTCCTACCGGGTATCCGGCTAATCCATTAACATAACTTTCCAGATCGGTATCTTTCAGATCGGCGCCGGTGGTCAGAAATACCATTTTTTCTCCCGGTTTCAGCAAATTGAGATCCTGTTTCATGTTTTCCACGTCAATCGTGGTGAGATCGATTGCCTCAATCCCCAGGTCTCTCCCCACTAAATCGTTGATGTCGCCGGCCGGCACTATACTGCTCAGGTCAGAATAGGTTTTACTGCCATCAACCCCTTTGCTGAGAGGTTCCGAGCTGACATCGCAATTAATCTGCCACCAATTGCTGTTTTTATAGCCGATCACTTGAAAGAAACTGTGGATGAACACCCAGCCAACAAAAACAATGCAAAAACCGACCACGCTATATCTCAAACCGCTTTTTGCCTGAATAATTCGATACTTATTCCCTCCGGCATAAATTCGCAACATGCCGCTTAAGACCACAAACAGAACGGCAGCCGCGAAAGCCAGCCCCAAAAGCAAATTAAAGACACCGCCCGCCACCCCTAACAAGTCGCAAACGGTGCAAAAAGAGCAGCTTACCAAGCTTTCACCCATTTATTTTTGTATTAAAAATGGAAAAAATCATTATTGTTTGCTATTTTAATATAGAATTAAATTCTTGTCCTCGTAGTTCAACTGGATAGAACACAGGCTTGCGGAGCCTGCGGTTGGAGGTTCGAGCCCTCCCGGGGACACCAATAACCCAAAACCCAATGAATCCCACTCTCAAAAGCTTCCTTAAATTTCTCGGTTTGCTGGTGGTGGTTGCATTTCTGGGCTGGTACATTGGCTTTCTGGCCCAAGTGAGAGACATCCAGCCGCTCAGCAAAACCAGCAACCAGGAGGCCAGCGCCCCCATCCGGAAATTTCCCGAACTGCAGGATCCCAAGCCGGTTGACTTCAAGTGGACCTACCAGCATCGGCCCTATGAGCTCAAAATGACTCTCTATAAATCAGTCTATGATTTCTACCGCTCCAGCCCCAAAGACTACACCTACTACGAAACTTTGCCCCCTAATTGGGAGGAGGATTATTACGGCATGTTTCTGAAAGTAAATCCGGTCGACCAGACCATTCCCGACTTGGCCAATCAACTGAAAAGTTTGGGAGCGCGCAGCGGATTGAACGGCGACAAACTGGTGGAGCTCACGACCGCTTTCGTCCAGGCGATCCCCTATGACAATGAACGGGCCCAAAAGATCGAACGCAATGACCCCAACGAAAAACCCAATTATCCTTACGAACTACTCTACCTTCAATCCGGCGTCTGCTCGGATAAAACTTTCCTGCTGGACGAGCTGTTGCGGGAAATGGGCTATGGAACCGCCCTTTTCGAGTACAAAGCGGAAAAACACATCGCAGTGGGAATAAAATGCCCGACTGAGGACTCGACCTACGATTCCGGCTATTGCTACACCGAAACGACCCAGCCCGGCCACAAAATCGGAGTTATTCCCGACATATCGCCCGACACCAACATCGGTATTGTCAAAAAGCAATTGGGTACCTTCGACTCCGCTCAGCAGCAACAGGAAAACACCCGCAAACTGGGTACCGTGGCCATTTACCAAAAAACCGACGGCACGAGCTACAGCGGCATTGTCCAAACCATCAAAACCCAGACTCAGATTGACTCGCTGGAAAAGGACCTGGCCGCACTCAAACAGGAGCTCACGCCCCAAAAAGATGCTCTGGACAAGGAAAGCAAGGCGATCGACGACATGAAAGCCAAAATGGACGGTCTCAAAAAAAACAAAGACTACACCGGCTATAACAACCTGGTTTCCCAATACAACAGTCAGGTCACTGAGTACAAAAAAGCGGCGGCGGCCTACAACCAAAAAGTGGCCCAGTATAATCAAAAAGTGAACCAATATAACCAGCTGATTAAACAATTCTATGAATAAAATAAAATTGGCGATTTTGATGGGCGGGAGATCGGCCGAACACGAGGTTTCGCTGCGGTCGGCTGCCAGCATCGTAAAAGCGGTAAATAAAGAAAAATATGAGTTGATTTTGATTGGGATTGACAAACAGGGGCGCTGGTTCCTGATCGCTGATCAATCTCCGTTTTTGGGCGAGAAGATTCCCGAATCGATAGCCTACAGTGATCAGGATGCCATCGTTTTTGTTCCGGGCGAAAGGGGTAAAGTCGAAGGCCTCGCCAATAAAAATATTTCTTTCAGGGTGGACGTGGTTTTTCCGGTTCTGCACGGCACTTTTGGCGAAGATGGCACCATCCAGGGACTGCTCAAACTGGCCGACGTGCCCTTTGTGGGGGCTGGCGTGTTGGGCTCAGCCGTGGGGATGGACAAAGACGTGATGAAGCGCCTGTTTCAGCACGCCGGGATCAACACCGCCAAATTCGCGGTGATGGAAAAAACCGTCTCGGAAATGCCCAAATTTGAAGAAGTGAAAAAGGAATTGGGCGATATAGTCTTTGTGAAGCCGGCCAATTTGGGTTCTTCGGTCGGGGTGAGCAAGGTGAGGACCGAAGAAGAGTTCCAGCTGGCGGTGAAAGACGCCTTTCGCTACGACAACAAGGTGCTTCTGGAGGAATGCGTGGCCGGCAAGGAAGTGGAGTGCTCGGTGCTGGGTAATGAGCTGCCTGAGGCCTCCACGGTGGGCGAAGTCATCCCCCAAGAGGACTTCTACTCCTACAACGCCAAATATATCGACGAAAAAGGCGCGGTTCTGAAAGTTCCGGCCGAGCTGGGTCCGGAAGTGGTGAAAGCCGTTCAGGAAGCTGCCATCCGCACCTACAAAGCCCTCTGTTGTGAAGGAATGGGCCGAGTCGACTGTTTTCTGAAAGACAACGGTGACGTGCTGGTTAACGAAATCAACACCATTCCCGGTTTCACTTCCATCAGCATGTATCCCAAACTGTGGGAAGAAGCCGGCTTGAAATATCCCGACTTGATTGACAAACTAATTGAACTGGCCCGCGAAAGGCACGAAAAAGAATCCAGCCTGAAACGAGATTTTAGTTAACCTAACAAAAAGAACCGGGCAATTCCTGCCAGGTTCTCTACCTCCAAAATACTTGATAAAACGCCGTCCGTTAGGAATGGAAAGCCTTTTTAATCAATTCTGAGAACCAGCCCCAGGAATGCCAGGACAGAAAAACAGAAGTGCCGATTATAAATATAATGCCAATGATGATTTCGGTTGTTTTATCTTCCTGGCTTTTATCAGTGGCTGACCCCAGAATGAGAGAGCAATTTTTTTTAATGAAATAAGTTGCCGCTAGTGCCAAAATAATCTCCCAGCTGGCTCTTACTCCACCGTCGACAGCGTCCAGCAAACTGCCAGCAAGAACCACCACCAACGCTGTGCCTACCGCGGCGCCCAGAATAAACAAAAAAGGTTCCCAGTCATAATATTTATCAATGAGCCAGAGTAACATATCTCTTCCTCCTTTTAGATCAAATGTTTCTCCTAACATACCAAAATAAAACAAAAAAGAAAAGCCGTCACACCGAAAAGGGTATGACGGCTGATCGCGGGGGATTTTTAGTTGGCATTTCCACTATCATCCTTGTAGAAAATCACCAGAGTTGCGGGTAAAAAAGTTTTATCGCGGAGAATCGGTGTCCCTTTTTCAGAACGAGTCACTCCGACAATAGAGATTGTATCAACTTCTTTGTCTTTATTCGCCGCCATCCACTTCAATGCCTGCTCGAAAGCCAGCTCCAACTTGAAAAATAAACCTGTTTTTTTGTCTTCTACTTTCTCAGCAGGAAGACGGATTGTTTCTAACTTAAGTTCTTTCTCGAGCAACCTTTGTTGCAAACTGCCTGGCAGAGCATCGAGCACTCTACTGTCCAGTTGATCTCTGTGCCTTAACACTTGTCTCAGGGGATCGCTTTTACTTTCAAAGGCTATTGCGCCCTTGATAGTAAGAGCAATGACAAGGATATTCACAGCCAACTTAAAAAATCTCACTTTGCTTATTGATAATGATCTCATCGGATCCTCCTTTTCGATGTCAGATTTGTTGCTTACAAATTAATTCTAAAAGAAGTTTTCTAAATGTGTCAAAGTTTTCCTAAACTTGCAAGCAAGTTTTCTTAAATTTGCAAGCAAAAAATTGCGATTTTATAAAAAACTCGGTATGTTATATACATTGCTATTGAGAGTTTTTTATGAAACAAAATATTGTTGTCGAACTAAAATCCGAACTCAGCAAAATCTCCTCCGAAGAGCAAAGGAAAGCGCTTTGGCGCCAATATTTGGGCAAAGTTGGAACGATCAAAAAGCTGATGGGCGGCTTGGGCAAATTGCCTCCCGGGAAAAGAAAAACCGAAGCCCTCGCCATTCAGAAAATTCAAAAGGAAGCAATTGAACTGCTAAATAAAAAGGGGGAAGAATTAGTCGGCAGAGGAGCGGCCGATCTCAAAAAAGAAGCCGAGCCTCTTGGCTACAGCCTGCCGAAAGTGGGCCATCTGCACCCGCTGACCCAAACCATCCGCCTCATCAACCAATTCTTCATCGAAATGGGCTATAGCATCATGGAAGGTCCGGAGATTGAAACCGATGAGTATTGCTTCAAGCGATTGAACGTGCCGGAAGACCATCCCGCCCGCGATATGCAGGATACTATTTATATAGACGAGCCCAACTGGTTTTTGCGGACTCAGACTTCTTCGATTGAAGCCAGAATCTTGGCCCAATACAAGCCGCCTTTCAAGGTGGCTTTCCCGGGAAAATCCTACCGGAATGAGAAAGTTAACAAAAGCAACCACTTCTTTTTTCACCAATACCAGGGAGTGGTCGTACTGCCGGAAGTGAGCCTCAAAGATATTTTTGGCACGTTCACCCACCTGTTCCGCCGCTTGTACGGACCGGATGTGGTAATCCGCTATCGAAACAAATATTATCCCGAGGTTGAACCGGGGGCTGGACCGGACATGCAGTGCTTTAACTGCCACGGAAAAGGCTGCACGGTCTGCAAGGGAGTGGGCTGGATTGAAATGGCCGGGTCGGGGATAATCCACCCGAACGTGCTCGAGATGGCCGGAATTGATCCGAAAAAATGGATGGGATTCGCTTTTGGAATGGGGCTCGACCGCTGGACCATGGCCAAATACCACATCACCGACATCCGCACCCTTTCCGGCGGCAATTTAGCTTACAAATATCATCAAAATGAAAATACTTTATAACGATATCAAGGAGTTTTTACCCGGTCTTAAAGCCTCTCCAAAAGAAGTGGGAGAATTTTTGACGTTAGCCGGTTTTATGATGGATGGGTTCGAGAAAGTGAAACATCGCGGCAAAACTGATTATCTTATTAGCCTGGAAGTTCGCCACAACCGCGCGGATTGTCTTTCGGTACTGGGTTTTGTCAATGAGATTGCCGCTAAATGGAACATAAAAGCCAAGAAGCCGCCGATCGCCAAACTGCCCAAGAAGCAAGCTAGCGATAAGATAAAAGTCGCTGACGGCAAGTACGTCCGCCGGGTTTTGGCTTATGAAATTTCCGGACTTAAAAACCGAAAATCTCCCCCGGGATTGGTGGAATGGCTGGGGTTTTACGGCATGAACAGCAAGAACCTGCTGGTCGACATATCAAATTACGTGATGCTCCTTACCGGACATCCCTCCCACCTGCTGGATACCGCGAAAATTAATGGCCAGTTGCGCTGGGATCTGAACAAAGATTTCCAGTCTATCACCACTCTGGACGGAACCCTGGTTCAACTCACCGGAGACCGGGAAATCATTTTGCGGGACGACAAAAATATTTTGGCTTTGGCGGGGATTGTCGGCGGTAAAAAAGCCGAATTAGACATGAACACCGACTCCATTATCGCGGAAATGGCCATTTATGACCCGGGAACGGTCCGTAAAAATTCAGTGGGGACCAAGGTCATCACCGAGGCCAGCACCCGTCTCAGCCGCTGGCTGGACCCCAACGGATTGGATTACGCGATGGACTTGCTGCTCAGCCAGATTATTGGGCATTGCGGTGGTAAAAATACGGCCATAAAGGAATTTAGCTATTATCCGCGAAGGTTTATCCCGCCTAAAATCAAATTTAATCCGGAAAAGCCCGCGTTGTATGCCGGCATTGATATTCCCAAGGACGAATCAATCGAAATTCTCAAAAGATTACGTTTCCGGGTCAAAGGAAGTGGAAAAAATTATGTGGTTGCCCCTCCCACTGATCGAATGGACGTTGCCATTGAGGAGGATTTGATAGAAGAAGTCACCCGCATCTACGGTTTTGACAAAATTCCCTCCGACCAGATTCCCAAATTGGAAGTCACCAAAGACATTACCCCAATGGAAATCAAAGTGGCGGAAAAAATGCGGGATTCATTGTCAACCATGGGTTATGACGAGATCATCTCTTCGCCGCTCACGACCAAAGAGTTGAACCAGCTGACCAATCACGAGGACTGGGCTTTGATTACCACCCAAAATGCGGTAAACGAGGAATTTCCTGACCTGCGGCAGTCAATCGCGACCGGACTGTTGAACCAGCTCGCCGAATATCGCAAAAAAAATCTGGCCTTCATTCAAATCTTTGAAATCGGCAAAGTCTTCGGCCAAGTGGGGAAAAAGTATCTGGAGCACGAATCTCTGGGAATTTTATATAACCATACTGCCAAAGGGCCGGCGCTTGCGTATCTGCGGTATATTAAGGAAATGCCTCTCCGCTATATCGGCCTGGATGAAATCAGTTACCGCGGGAGCCGCAGAATTCCCCAAATTGCCAATCCTTATTGCTGTTTTGACATTTTGGTGAAAGACCAGCCAGTGGGAATAATCTATAAGCTTACTCCCCAAGTCAAAAATGAGAGTGTCTATTTTTCTGAAGTAAACTTATCCGCTGTTTCCAAGCTGGCCAGCGCGTTGAAAGAAAAACCCTCGGTAGAGCTCACTAAGAAGCTGATCACTTTGGATGCCAACCTTGAGCTGGATAAAAAAGAATCAATTTATGCCGCATTGGAAAAATTCAAGCAAAAGATTGGCAAAAAACATCTTTGGAGTATTGCAGTTTCAGACGCTTTTCCGGTAGGCAACAAGGTTAAATACACCATTCGGGTGTCCTATCAAGAGCTGAGCGACCCCGAAGCCAAGAAATTACACTTAAAAACATTCAGACTAAAATGAAAATCACCGTCACCTGGGGAACCGGCACCGGATCCACCAAATTAAGCGCGTTTGACCGGGCTTTGTGGGACGCGGGAATCGCCAATTTGAACCTGATACCGCTAAGTTCGGTTATTCCGCCCGACTCGGAGATACAAATCAAAAAATTACGGAGCTCAAATGCGGAAACTAACTTTGGTAAGCGGGTTTATGTGGTGCTGAGTTGCCTCAACACCAGTAAAGTGGGCCGATCGGCCTACGCCGGGGTGGGCTGGACAATGGTTAAGAAGTCTCATAAAGGCCTGTTTGTCGAGCACCACGGCCGATCGGAAAAGGAAGTCCGCACAAAAATAATCAATTCACTCAAGGACATGGTAAAATACCGCAAGGAAAAATATGGTAAAATCGAATACAAAATTTATGGGATAGAGTGCAAAGACAAGCCGGTTGCGGCCTTGGTCTGCGCAGTCTATCAAATTGAGCCTTGGTAAATTTTATTTATGCCGGAACTGCCCGAAGTTGAAACCACCGTTAACTATCTGCGCCCAAAAATTGTGGGCCGCACCGTGAAAGGAATCTGGACCGATTGGCCGAAAGCCATCGGGAATATTTCTTTTGAGGAGCTCGAGAAAAAAATAGCAGGCAAAAAGTTTACGGCTATTACGCGCCGCGGAAAAAATATTTTATTGGAAATTGACAAAAAGTTCACCCTTTGGATCCACCTCAAGATGACCGGCCATTTGTTGATCAGACCATCAAATATTCCCCAAGACAGCCCTTTGCTGGAAAGAGTGAACCAATATATCCATTTCAAATTTTTATTGGACAAAAACGAGGAGCTGGCGTTCTCCGACCTGCGCAAATTCGGCCGGGTGCGCCATCTGGCGGAACCCCTGACAGACAACCTGGTCGCTGAAAACTTCAAAGATTTGGGAGTGGAGCCCTTCAGCAAGGAGTTCACGGAAAACTATCTGGGCAAATTAATAGCGGATAAAAAAAATCAGAACAAGCCGCTTAAGCAATTTTTGATGGACCAGAGTATCATTGCCGGAATCGGCAACATCTATGCCAGCGAAATCCCTTTCGTAGCCAAATTAAGCCCAAAAAGGAAAATGAACACGCTGAACAAAAAAGAAGCCGCCGTTTTATATGGGGCCATCAAATCGGTACTCAAAAAAGCGGTGGACACCCGCGGCACCAGCGTCAGCGACTTCCGCGACCCGGATGGCAAGCCGGGCGGCTACGGCAACATCCGCAAAGTCTACCAGCGTAAGGGCCAGCCGTGCCCCGACCAGTGCGGCAGCGCGGTAGAATCCTTCAAACAAGGCCAGCGGACCACTTTTTGGTGTCCTAAATGTCAAAAATAACTATGAAGAAAATTCTCACCCAATATTATATCGAAATCTTCCTGGTGTTTATTACGGTGTTCGGCGTCTTTTTTGCGCTCGAGTTCAATGTCAACAACCCCTATTTCTCAGGCTATGACAGTTTTTATCACGTCGGCATGGCCGAATATATTATGAAAGACGGCCTCCCGCATCAGTTTCCTTACCTCCAATTCACCACCCTCAACCAAAATTTCACCGACAACCACCTGCTCTTTCATTTACTGCTGATTCCTTTCATTAAAATATTCGGTTCGGTCGTCGGCCCCAAGATATTCATCGTCCTATGTTTTGCCCTGATATTCGTTGCTCTGTATATCCTGCTGCGAAAATTTAAGCTCGCCTGGGCCCTGCCTTTCACGGCCGCCGCCTTCCTGCTGGAACCCTCTGATTTCTACTTTCGCCAGGCGTTTGTCCGCGACCCCACCCCATCTTTGCTTTTCCTGATGTTGGCATTATGGTTACTTATTGAAAAACGTTGGCTAGCGCTAACAATTTTAGGTTTTCTCTACGGCTGGCTCTACACGGGCGGCGGGTTTTTGTTTTTGATCGTCCTGCTGGTAATCTATGGCGCCGTGACTTTGGCGTTGAAGAAGAGATTCAATTACCGGCTGATAATTTTCCCGATTGCCGCCACTGTCCTTTCGCTGATAATCAACCCCTATTTCCCCGCCAACATAAAGTCAATATTTTTGCAGGTCTGGCAGACGGGAATCGGGGCCAAAAACTATGTCGGCGGCGAATGGGCCCCCTACGAGACCTGGTTTTGGTTTACGATTTCCTACGTGCCAATAATTATTTGGCTGGGAGCAATAATCCTCGCCTTGTATAAGAAAGCCAGAATTTCCCGCCTCGGCTGGACGGTGTTTCTCTTCAGTATTTTTCTTTTGTTCCTGGAATGGAAATCCAAACGTTTTGTGGAATATTGGCCTTTCTTTGCGATCCTTTCGGGAATAATGCTGGCGGGAAAAGAAATTGAAGTTTGGGGCAAGAACGCATTTTCCTCCAAAAGACAACCAAATTTGTATTTTGCTTCCGGGGCGCTGGTTGTTTGCATCATTGTCGGCTATGTTTATGCTTCTTCCGAATGGTCCCGGGCTTGGCATGACACCGCTTCTAATTTGGATTTTAACGTGCCGGCCGCTCAGGAAGCCCACAATTTTTTGATCAGTAACAGCAATGCCGGCGACATCGTCTTCACCGACGACTGGGACGTCTTCCCGCTTTATTTTTTCCTCAACCAAAAGGATTATTACATTGTTGGCCTCGACCCGGAGTTTATGAACCAATACAACCCCAATCTTTACCGCGAATTCGCCGCAATTTCTTCGGGAATGGACACAGAGAATCTCGCCAGGATCAAAACGGATTTCCGGGCTAAATGGGTGATTGTCGCCTCCGATCACCCCGAATTCCAGCAAAACCTCGAATCCCAACCTGACCTCTTCACCCCGGTTTTCCAAAACCAGGAATATACAGTTTTCCAAGTAAAATAAATAGAGCCCCAACCAATAAGATTGGGGCCCTAGATCGACTTCTCGACTACTGACCATTTAATATCTGAATCTCCTGATAGAGAATCGGCCAGTCATCAGCTCTTTTTGCGATAGACCCAACGTCGTCATTGCGGTTATGGGCCTGGGTGAACAAATAAAGATACCTCACCACTCCCTGCAAAGGGACTAGTTTGTGAAAATCATCATCCGCGTAGAGCTCAGCCTTAAGCCTCGCTAAGGCTTCGGCCTTTTTGACTTTGTAGCCCACTCCGATAAACTCAAGCGCGAGGCCCCACTCTGAGGACAATTCTTCGGCCACTTCCAGCTGAGCCGCATTGCGAGAACTTACCACGGTGATTTCGTGTCCTTCGGCACAAAGCATGGGAATGTAGATGAGAGCTCCCTCGACTGGCTTTAGCAGATGAGCGTACTCCCTTCCATATAAAGTTCCACCGAATCTAAGGTACTCTTCATCGGAATGAAAGTAGTTTTCAACCAAGTTTTTCCCTCTGATTGCTTCCGGAGGAACGTCCCAGCCATAGAACTCTTTTAGGAGTCTGATCTTCAGCTCAATTGAGTTTGAGATGACTCCATCGAAATCCAGACCGATTCTCACCTGCTGTCACCTCCTTAATACACTTAGCACTTCGCTTCTCATTGCTCCCGCGATAAAACTGTTTTCCCAAGCGCGGACATTATGGTCATAAGGGACAACAATATCATCGGTTTTTCTTTGAAATCTTCGTTGACACATTTGGTTGTCCCAGAGCAAATAACCCTTTTGGTCATTAGATCGGATAGAAACGTTTCGTTTTCCCAGTACACTCCCTTATGATTCATGGTGGTTTTCCGAATGCATGCTTCAATGTCTGCTAGGGCTTCTTTGAGAACCTCCTAGTTAGGGGTTATCCCTCTGTTGAGCCTGGTTATCAGGCCCAGTACATCCATAAGGGTAACATCTGAGGGAATACAGGGGATTAACTCTGGCTTCGTCCCACAGGATTGCAGAAACCTGATACATTGCTCAATATTCCCCAAGCTCAACACAACATGGTTCGTGTACTCCATGACATCCTCCCATCTTGATTATTAAAGATGCTCCTCCATTCAAGCTAAAATCCCATAAATTATCGTGATAGTCAAAAAATTCGCTTGCTTAAACATATTAAATAGAGTAGAAATTTAATTATGGAGAGGTGACAGAGTGGTCGAATGTGACAGTCTTGAAAACTGTTGTCGTCGAAAGGCGACCGTGGGTTCGAATCCCACCCTCTCCGCAAAATTTTTCATATGAATAATTTAATTGAAAAAATTAAGAAAGAGCTATCCGAGAATGCTGATGAGAAAATTCGCGATGGTGCGAAACGTTATTTCAAGGAGCCTATTAAGGTTTACGGGATGAAAAACGCGGTGGCGGAAGGAATCGCGAAAAAATATTGGCCGGAAGTCAAGGGTTTATCCAAACAAGAAGTGTTTGCTCTTAGTGAGGAATTATTTTCCTCGGGCTATATGGAAGAAGCTTTTGTGTCCTGCGTTTGGCTGCCGAAAATGGCTAAACAGTTTGAACCGGAAGATTTAAAGGTTTTCGAGAAATGGATTGATAAATACATTGATAATTGGGCTAAATGCGATACTTTCTGCAATCACACGGTAGGTGATTTTATAATGAAATTTCCGAAAAAAGTTGGGGTGCTAAAAAAATGGGCAAAATCGAAAAATCGCTGGATGAAGCGGGCGGCGGCGGTGACCCTGATCGTTCCGGCTCGGAAAGGCTTATTTTTGGACGACATTTTTGAAATTGCCGATACCTTGCTGCTTGATTCGGACGATCTGGTGCAAAAAGGCTACGGCTGGATGCTCAAAGCCGCGTCGCAAGCTCATCAGGAAGAGATTTTACAGTTCGTCATTGAGCGTAAAGACCGAATGCCCCGCACCGCCCTGCGCTACGCAATTGAAAAAATGTCCCCAGCTTTGCGCAAAAAAGCTATGGGCAAATAATCATTTAATAAATAAAAATGGACAAAACCACTATTAAGCCAACTGGGTGTTGCGAGCCGTTTGATCCGGCGCCATGGGAGGATAAAGAAATAACCTGGAAAGACGAGATCTTTCTGAAAGATCATGTGACCTGCTTTTTGCACATCCCGCTGAACATGGGCAGCAAAGTGGTTAAAAACATGAATCTGATCGAACTGGCTTCCGCCAAAGAGTCACACCAACTGATGCTCTGCGATGAAAACTCGCTTTGGGGATGTGATATTTATATTGATGTAGCCAAAGAAGTCCCGGGAGCCAGGATGGCCAAACTTTCCGGCACATTTCTCACTAAAGTTTTCGAAGGCCCCTATAAGAACGCCGGCAAATGGGCCGAAGAAATGAAAAAATATGTCGCGGGAAAAGGCAAGAAACTGAAGAAATTATATTTTTCCTACACCACCTGCCCTAAATGCGCCAAAGCCTACGGCAAAAACTACGTCATCCTCTTCGCCCGGATTGATTAATGCAAAAATTTGAGGCAGATTTAAGGTAAGCTTTAATCCAAAAAATGAAAATTAATCAAAAACTGATTCCGCCTTTGGAAGCGGCCGGGCTCGCTGGTTACGTAACGTTGGTGGTCACCCTTATGGGAAGCATGGAAAAATGGACTCACTCTTCAGACGGGGGCGGGATGATGACCGGCATCATCGTGCTGCTCTTATTCGTCACTTCGGCTTTAATTTCCGCCTCGATAATGCTGGGCTATCCAGTGTTTTTGTTTATCAAGGGAGAAGGCAAGGCAGCCCTGAGAATTGTCCTGCAAAGCATCGGCTGGCTGATTTTGTTTTTCGTAATAATATTAATTTCTGTTTTTAAGTAATATGGAAAGAGGTCCAAAAGAGCCGACGGATATCAATGAATACCGAACCACAAAAGAGGGGAAAACTTTACGCGATAAAGCAAGAAAGATATTGGGTTCAATTGATTTTGAAATTCCCGAAGAGAGGAGAGAAGCTTACGAGCATTATTTGACCCAATTTCTCCTAAGGAGGGCGCAAAATAATGTAAAGGCTGAGCCGAGTAATACTCAGATAGTAAATTTTCTTAAATCTCTCGATTATACTTTCGTAAGCTCGAATTCTGAAAGATATGATCGAAAAACTAAATTTGAACACGCTGTTCGGGATATCGAGCGATTGACTGGGATAAACAAATTGCGTGAATTAGGGAAATTCGTGCAAACAAAAACTTTGAACAGCCTTGAAGACGATAAGGGTCTATTCGAGGCTAATGGTCTAAGTGATGATGAGTTAATCAATGAGCTTAGAAAAACCAACCAAAACGACTGGGAGCTGAGACCGAGATATTACAAAATTGTTTTTCGGAGAATAAGAGAAGCGATGGGAAAAAAAGAATAATAAACTGATATGCCAAAAAAGATTAATCGGCCTTCGTGGGATGCTTATTTTATGGCTTTGGCGAAGCTGGCGGCTTCGCGTTCGACTTGTTTGTCGCGGCCGGCGGGCGCGGTAATCGTGCTGGACAAGCAGGTGATTTCCAGCGGCTATAACGGCTCGATGCCGGGAGTGGCCCACTGCAGCGATGAAGGCCGGTGTTACCGTCGCAGCATCGGAGCGGCGGACGCGGGTAAATACGATTTCTGCCGCAGCATTCACGCGGAAGCCAACGCGATTGCCCTGGCCGCCAAAAAAGGCATGAGCGTTAATGGAGGAATCATTTATATGACTATGTTTCCCTGCTATATATGCACTAAATTACTGGTGAGAGCCGGCATTCAGGAGATAGTCTATGAGTTTGGCTATGAATCAAAAAATGCTGAACGTGACCGGCATTGGAAAGAGGCACTGGGAGACGCCAAAATGAAAGTGCGGCAGGTCACCTTGAATGACGAAGAGAAAAAAATTTTTAGTAACTTTATAAACAAAACCACTTCCGAGAGAAGACTGGAAAGCGTTTGAACGCATTTGAAGCTTCAGAAAAGTTAAGATAGAGTGTTTCTATGATCCTCACTAGCGCGGAAATCCGCCAAAAATTTCTGGAATTTTTCAAACGCCGGGGGCATGCCATTTTGCCTTCGGCTTCTGTTGTGCCGGAAAACGACCCCAGCGTGCTTTTCACCACCGCCGGCATGCAGCCGCTGGTGCCATATTTGCTGGGAGAGAAACACCCCGAAGGCAACCGCCTGGCCAGCGTGCAGAAATGCGTGCGCCTTACCGACATTGAAGAAGTGGGTGATCCCAATCACGACACTTTCTTTGAAATGCTGGGTAATTGGTCGCTGGGCGATTATTTCAAAAAGGAATCAATCGCATGGAGTATGGAGTTTCTGACGTCGGGGGAGTACGGCCTGGGTATTGATCCGGCGAAAATTTTTGTGAGCGTATTTTCCGGGGACAACGATTCTTCACGCGATGAAGATTCAATTGGCATTTGGAAAGAATCTTTTGCCAAACACGGCATTGACGCCCGCATCTACGGTGAAGAAAACTTGGATCCCCAAACCAATGGCCTCCGGCCGGCATTCAAGATATTCCTGCTGGGCAAAGAAGATAATTGGTGGCCAACCGGCGGGAAGCATCCCGGACCGCAAGGCCCCGATACGGAAATTTTCTATTATTGGGGCAAGTCAGCGCCAAATCTGAGCAAAGAAAGGCCGGGATTCAATGATGATAATTTCTGGGAAATCTGGAACAATGTTTTCATGGAATTCCAGCGCGTTGAGGGAAAATACGAAAATTTGACGCAAAAAAACGTCGACACCGGGATGGGCTTGGAAAGAGTCTGCGCAGTTATGGAAGACCACGCGGATATATATTTGACTGACCTTTTTAAGCCGCTGATCAAAATATTGGAGCAGGCCAGCGATGTTGATTACGACTGCGACCCCAAAACCACGCGGGCTATGCGGATCATCGCCGACCATGTCCGCACCTCGGTTTTTATTTTAGGCGACAACGCTCAGGTCACTCCTTCCAATGAGGGCAAAGGCTATGTTCTGCGCCGCCTGATCCGCCGGGCATTGCGCTACAAAAAATTATTGGGCATCGATCCGAAAAACAATAATGTTTTGGAGCAGCTGGCCCGAACCGTGGTGGAAAACTACAGCCAAACCTATCCTGAACTCGGCTTGAATTTCAACCATATTCTGGAGGAGCTGAAAAAAGAGGTGGAAAGATTTCATGAGACTCTGGAAAAAGGTCTGCGGGAGTGGGATAAAATCACCGACAAAGAAGTCAGCGGCGAAGATGCTTTCCGCCTTTTTTCGACTTATGGTTTTCCGTTAGAGCTTACCGAAGAGTTGGCCAAAGAGCGGGGACTCTCGGTTGATGTGAAGGGATTTGAAAAAGCGTTCCGAAAGCACCAGCAAATTTCCCGCGATGGGGCGGAAAAGCGATTCAAGGGTGGGCTGGTGGACACCAGCTATGAAACCACCAAACTGCACACCGCCACTCACTTGCTGCAAGCGGCTTTGCGGGCGGTTTTGGGTGACCACGTGCTGCAAAAAGGCAGTAATATCACCCCCGAACGATTACGCTTTGACTTTTCTCACAGCGACAAAATGACCGACCAGGAAAAAGAGGAAGTGGAGAATATGGTTAATGACGCGATAAAAAGCCGGCTGCCAGTCGAATTCGAAGAAATGACCTATGAGAAGGCCATCCAGGGCGGCGCACTGGGAGTTTTTGAAAACCGCTACGGCGAGAAAGTCAAAATCTATACCGTTGGCAATCCGGCCCAACCTTTCAGCAAGGAAATCTGCGGCGGTCCGCACGTGAAAAACACGGAGGAATTGGGACATTTTAAGATTCAAAAGGAAGAGGCCGCCAGCGCCGGAGTGCGCCGGATCAAGGCTACCCTTGAATAAAACTATGCTGCCAAAACAACATCGTCTTGCCCGCTCTGACTACGATCTGGTATTTAAGAAAGGCCGCCGCCAGCGCGGGAAAAATTTTGGTTTGATAGTTCTACCCGCTGACAAAGATGAATCCTGTAAAATCGGCATTGTGGTCACCAAAAAAGTCCACAAAAAAGCAGTTGACCGCAACAAACTGAAGCGCCAAATCCGCAACACAATTAATTCACTGCCTTTGCCATCCGGAAAAAAAATAATAATTTCAGCCTTTCCGACGGCTGCTAATGTGAAATATGAAAACATAAAGGAGGAGATTGGCTCTTTGCTCAAAGTTATCGCTTGACGACCCCAAAAAGCAAAGCTATTTTCACTTGAATGTTCTTTAATCGAAGTCAGTATCTTCAGGGAGGTGCAAGTTGAGCCCAGAAAAATACCGAGGACAAAATTTTCGGCGGTATCGACGACGCTTAACCAACTGGCTTATTATCCGAGGCTACACCGATGGGCATCTGGGAAACAAGTTCAACCGCCGTTGGGGAATTGGTTCTCTATATGGAAAATTCTTCAGGGTCGGCCGGTCAGAACTTAGGAGAGAGGAAAGGATTGAGCTGGAAAATTCAATCCGGCTGGAGAAAATGAAAATCAAATTGGAGAAATTAAGACAGAATTGCATCAAAAGCCGCAAGGTAATCTTGCTGGCAGCAGAAAGAGAGAAACGACGCAAAGCCGCTTAGCAGATCGTTAGACAATAAACAGGGCAAAGCCCGAAGGAGGTTCTCATGGAGCTTGGAGTGATGAGTTATTTTTCTCTAGCAGTCTGGGCAGTCGTATGTATAATTTTACTCCGACTACAGAAAGCTTTGTCGTATGAAGGCATTGGGATGAGGATAACGTTGATTATCGTGGCCATTTACTGCCTATTTGGGTTCTACAGCGAGTTAATCAAAATCCCTCCTGGCATTGCTAGCAGCTTGGCCAGTGAGATCAACATCAGCGAAATGGTTCCGTCACAACTCCAAAAGAGCCTCTACGCCGAGGCAAAGATAAGGATCGTATTGGATGAGGAGGGAGAAGTAAAAAGCATCGCTCTGGTTAGAGGCTCAACCACCAAGCCAACCCCAATCAAGGAAGACCCAGCACAAAAGTAGACTGGCTAGAGCTAAAGTAGTTAAAGCTATCGGAGGATGGGGAGGACCACAAGATGCTCAATAAGCCTGTACGGGGCGGCACCTGGAAAGACATCGCAAGAGCTCTTACGGGAAAAATGAATGATAAAGCGAGGAAAGTCGAATCTGTGGGGGCATTTCTGTCTCAGATTACCCAAGGTAGAAGATCGGTGCCCGCAACGTGGGAAGCTCATATACTTTCGGCCATGGGATATGCTTCCCGAGATGAAATCAGAAAGGACTACCCTCGCATTCATTTCCACAACGAGAGCTGGGACCCGAGTGACCTTGTCTATGGATTCGAGCTGAAAATCAAGAAGGTCGATGGGGAAATAGAACATGGAAACTTGGCCGAATTGGCAAGATTGCTCAAAGCTCTAAAAAAGTTCGGCATTGTTATAGCTTTCGAGTTGCATATCAAGTAGCAATTTGACTGACATTCGAAGAACAATCTAAATCTGGGTCCGTAAGGATCCAGTTTTTATTTGGAGAAAGTTAGTTTTAGACTAGAAATGTTTTTTGATTTCCAGCTAATTTTTTCGATTTTGCCAATATTTTTGAGGTCTCCTTCAAATTTCTTGAGTCCTGCTACTGTTTTTTTGTTCGCGGAAATATCTATAGTTGGTATCGGATCAACTAATTTCAGGCCTTTTTCGGCTTTGTGGCGACGGATGGCTTCGATTATCTGAATTATCTGCTCGCCGGTTTTGAGCAGGGGTTTTTTGTCGAATTTTTTATCAACTTTAGGCCATTGACTGAGATGTATTGAAGCGTCATTACTGTATTTTCCTTTGAAAAATTTCTGGTAAATTTCTTCGGTAATAAACGGGAGATAAGGCGCGAACAAATGGTTCAACCGGTCCAGCAAATACACCGCCGTGAACTGGGCGGATTGCTTTTCCCAACCATCTTCCCCGTAAAGCCGCCCTTTGATCAATTCGATGTAATTATCGGTAAGTTTAGTCCAGAAGAATTTCTCAATGGCGATTTTCGCCAGCCCGAACTCATATTTTTCCAAATTCTTATTTATCTCAGAGATCAAAGCCTGGGCTTCGGCCAGCATCCATTGGTCGGAAGCATAGAGTTTTTTCGGCGGTTTTACCTTCTTGAGGCAATTCAAACATACGAAACGGTTAACGTTCCAGAGTTTGGTAAGCAATTTGTTACCGGCGCGGATATCTTCTTCGGAGTAGCGGACATTCATTCCGAGAGTGGTTCCGCAGGCCCACCAGCGCAAAGCATCGGCCCCATAGCGGGAAATCACTTCTTCGGCTTTGACAAAATTGCCCATTGATTTGCTCATCTTCTCGCCTTTTTGATCAGTTCCCAGGCCGGAAATCATTACATCTTTCCAGGGGAGCGACTGGGTATGCAAGTGGGATTTTACCATGGTATAGAAAAGCCAGGTACGGATGATTTCCATGCCCTGGACCCGCAAGGACATCGGGTAGATCTGCTTCATCAGGTTATTTTTTTCTCCCCAGCGGGCATTGATGAGCGGAGTGGTCGAAGAAATCATCCAAGTGTCCATCACTTGCATTTCTCCGGTAATTTTCTTACTTTTGCACTTTGGGCATGCCGCAACGGGCGGTTTTTGCTCGCGGGAATCAACAGGAAGTTTTTTGGGGTCCGGCAAGATTATTTCAGCGCAATCTTCGCAGCGCCAGACCGGAAAGGGCACACCGTAAAACCGATCGCGCGAGATACACCAATCCCATTTTAGCCCCTCGACCCAGTTGTCATAATGGACTTTCATGGAGCGGGGGTGCCACTCAAGTTCCTCGCCTCTCTTTGCCAAGGCTTTTTTGAGGTCTAGCACTTTAATAAACCACTGGTTCGAGGCGTAAAATTCAATCGGATTTTTGCACCGTTCGTGAATATTGAGCGTATGGGTTATTTTCTTTTCCCCACGGACCAAGCCCGATTTTTTCAGGCCTTCAATTATTGGTTTTCGGGCCTCGCGCACTCTGATTCCCTGGTATTTACCGGCTAATTCATTCAAATACCCCCTTTTATCGAAGATGATGAAAGTTTCCAGCTTGTCCTCACGCCATTTTTCCACGTCCTCGTTGTCGCCCCAGGTGCAAACCATCATCAATCCGGTTCCTTTGTCTTTTTCCACTGTTTTGTGGGCACGAATCTTGACTTTCCGCTTGACTAAAGGTACGATCGCGTTTTTTCCGATCAGTTTTTTATACCGCTTATCCGTTGGGTTGACATAAACCGCGGCGCAGGCAAAAATCAACTCCGGGCGGGTGGTTGAGATGGTGAGCGGTTTTCCCTGCTCGTCTTTGAAATCGATGTCATACATTACCGTTTGTTCTTCCCGGTCTTCCAAATCGGCTTGAGCCAGAGCCGTCTGGCAATATGGGCACCAGAATATCGGGCCGTAATCCTGATAAATCCGGCCTTTTTTGTATAAATCAATGAATGAAAGCTGGCCCACCTTTTGCGCGTTGGGAGCAATTGTGGAATAAAGCAGCGACCAGTCAACGCTTAAGCCAAGCGACTTCCAGAGATCAGTGTAGGCCTTCGAGCCTACTTTGGTTTCACTGAGACAAAGATCCACAAATTCTTGGCGGGTGATTTTGGATTTATCAATTTTGAATTTTTTCTCACAATGGCGCTCGGTAGGAAGACCATTATCGTCAAACCCCATGGGATAGAATATGTTTTTGCCCAGCATCCGGTGATAACGGACCATTACTTCCGCCTGAGTATAGCTCATCGCGTGCCCCACGTGGAGGTGGTCCGAACTGATATAGGGAGGAGGAGTATCGATGGAGTAGACTTTGCCGCGCTTTTTGGGATTGAACTTGAAAATTTTCTTTTGTTCCCAAAATTTTCCCCATTTGGCTTCGGTTTCTTTGGGATTGTAGTGCTTAGAAATGGGCATTTATTGACATTTAGGAAAGAAATGCTAAACTGGGATACAGCTTAATAATTAGAATTTAAGCTGTTTTTTCGGGAAACTCAAGTTTCAAGAATGGAAAAAGAGATCGTAAAGTTTGAGGGCGAAGTTATAGAGGCGCTTCCCAACGCCACTTTTCAGGTTAAACTGGAAAACGGCCACGAGATTTTGGCCCACATTTCCGGCCGGATGCGGGTGCATTATATTAAACTGCTGCCCGGCGATAAAGTGATGGTTGAGATGAGCCCTTACGACTTGACAAAAGGTAGAATTGTGCGAAGACTATAAGTAAGTGCCAATCGTAAATCGTAATTCGTAACTAGCAACTAGCAATAGTTGGTTAGTTTTTTGTTGTTTATGAAAGTCAAAGCTTCCGTAAAACCCATTTGCCGCGACTGCAAAGTAGTCCGCCGCAAGAAAAAAGTCTACATCGTTTGCAAGAAGAATCCCCGCCACAAACAGCGGCAGGGCTAATTTATCATTTATTAGCGAATATGCCTCGAATCGTTGGAGTAAACATTCCGGACAACAAACGCGTTGAAATTGCCCTCACCTATATTTTTGGCATTGGCAGAACTACCAGTAACAAGATTTTGAACACAATCGGAATTGATAAGAATACCCGCGCCAAGAATTTGGGCCCGGACGAAATCAATAAGATAAAAGTCGAGATTGAAAAGTATAAGACCGAGGGGGAGTTACGCCATGAAGTTACCTCGAACATTAAACGTTTGAAGGAAATCGGCAGCTACCGCGGAGCGCGACATTCCAAGCACTTGCCGGTGAGGGGCCAGCAAACCAAGACCAATTCCCGCACCGTACGCGGTAATGTTCGCCGCACCATGGGCAGCGGCAAGCGCAAGGTTGAGAAGAAATAATTTAGTAATTAGTAACAATAGAGGATGGCAGAGAAAGTCAAAGAGGAGAAAAAAATTGAGGAGGGCGTGAAAGAACCGGCAGAAAAAGCGGATTTGACTGCAAAGGCCAAGAAAAAAAGCTTTAAGCGGCGCCACGTGGCCAAAGCCCGGGCGTATATTTTGTGCTCCTATAATAACACTTCCATCACCGTGACCGACACCACCGGCAATGTGCTGGGCTGGTCCACTTCCGGTTCCTTGGGATTCAAGGGCCCGAAGAAAGCCACTCCTTTTGCTGCCACTTTGGTGGCCCAGAAAGCGGTGGAAAAAACCGCCCGTTACGGCATCAAGGAAATTGAGATTTTCATCAGGGGAGTCGGCGGTGGACGCGAAGCCTCCGTTCGCGCTTTGGGCAACGCGGGACTGGTTATCAATTCAATCAAAGATATCACTCCGGTTCCGCACAACGGCTGCCGGCCGAAGAAGCCCCGACGCGTCTAATTTTTTCTATTAAAAAATAAATAAGTGAAATCTATGTCCGAGAATGAAGTAAAATTTGGCGAAGTTACTCAAGTTATCGGTCCGGTGGTGGATGTAAAATTCAATGAAAAGGGTAAACTGCCTTCAATTTATAACGCTTTGGAAGTGAGCAACCAAGGCGAAAAGCTGGTTTTGGAAGTCAACCAGCACTTGGGCGCCGGGCGGGTAAGAACCGTCGCCATGGGCCCCACCGACGGTCTGCAAAGAGGATTAAAAGCCAAAAACACCGGCCAACCCATTTCGGTCCCGGTCGGGAAAAAAACTTTAGGTCGGATGTTCGACATTCTCGGCCAGCCGCTTGATGGAAAGGAAGCGCTTACCGACACCAAAATTATGCCGATTCACCGCGAAGCGCCTAAATTTACTGACCAATCCACCCAAACCGAAATTTTTGAAACCGGAATCAAAGTTATCGACTTGATCTGCCCTTTCGTGAAAGGCGGTAAAGTGGGGCTGTTCGGCGGCGCCGGCGTGGGCAAAACCGTTATTATTCAAGAGCTGATCCACAATATCGCTTCCGAACACGGCGGTTTTTCAGTTTTCGCCGGAGTGGGAGAGCGCACCCGGGAAGGCAACGACCTCTATGGTGAGATGAGAGACTCGGGTGTGCTGAAACAGACCACGCTGGTGTTCGGCCAGATGAATGAGCCGCCTGGATCACGCCAAAGAGTGGGCCTCACCGGCCTTACTATGGCCGAATACTTCCGTGATGAGGAGGGAAAAGACGTACTGTTGTTTATTGACAATATTTTCCGTTTCACCCAAGCGGGCTCTGAAGTTTCCGCTTTGCTGGGCCGCATTCCTTCCGCCGTAGGCTATCAGCCGACTTTAGCCGAAGAAATGGGCGCTTTGCAGGAAAGAATCACTTCCACCAAAAAAGGTTCAATTACTTCCATCCAAGCGGTGTACGTGCCGGCGGACGACATGACCGACCCGGCGCCCGCCACCACTTTCGGCCACTTGGATTCTACTGTGGCCCTCTCCCGCTCGCTCACCGAGCTGGGAATTTACCCGGCGGTGGACCCGTTGGATTCATCTTCCACCATTTTGGATCCGCTGGTGGTGGGTGAGGAGCACTACCAAACGGCCCGCGAAGTACAAAGGATTCTTCAGCGTTATAAAGATTTGCAGGATATCATCGCGATTTTGGGAATGGATGAGCTTTCCGAAGAAGACAAGCAGCTGGTGGCCCGCGCCCGCAAGATCCAAAAATTCTTGTCGCAACCGTTCTCAGTGGCCGAACAATTCACCGGCCGACCGGGCAAATACGTGAAGCTGGAAGACACCATCAAAGGCTTCAAGGAAATCATCGAAGGCAAGCATGACAGCAAAAACGAACAGGATTTCTATATGAAAGGCACCATCGACGAAGTGGGCAAATAATATTTTTCCGATGAATAACGTTTCTGAAAATAATAATTGGGATGAGCTGGTCCGGCTTTGGGACCAATTGTCCCACCATCTTTGATCTGGGGAAATTAAAGGCGGAAGTGGCGCAGTTAAAAGAAAAATCCGGCAAAGAAGACATTTGGCAGAATCCCGAAGAGGCCAAAAGGCTTCTATCACAGACCAAAAACAAAGAAGATGAGCTGGGTTTTTGGGAAAAAATTCAAAGTAGCATTGACAATTTGAAGGAGGAAAGGGAACTGATTGCCTCAATTGGCGAGAAAGATAAAGATTATAAAAATAATTTAGATCAGTGGGAAAATACTGTAAAAGATACTTTACAGCGACTGAAAGAGAAGGAAGTTTTACTGACTTTTTCCGGCGAACATGACCGCAGCGACGCAGTTTTGAGTATCCGCTCCGGGGCGGGCGGCACGGACGCCCAAGACTGGGCAGGGATGCTGCTGCGAATGTATTTGAAATATTTTGAGAATAAGGGTTTTGAAGCAAATATCACCGATAAATCGCCCGGCAAAGAAGCCGGCCTCAAGAGCGTTGAACTGCAAGTCAAAGGTAACTTCGCTTACGGATACTTGAAAGGTGAGCACGGCGTTCACCGCTTAGTAAGACTCTCCCCTTTTAACGTGGCCAAAACCCGGGAGACTTCTTTTGCTTCGGTGGAAGTGATTCCGCTGATTCCCGAAAACAAGCTGGAAATTGACGAAAAAGACCTCAAAATAGACACTTTCCGGGCCGGCGGACCGGGCGGCCAAAACGTGAACACCACCTCATCGGCGGTGCGTATCACTCACTTGCCCACAAATATTACCGTCGTATGCCAGAATGAACGTTCGCAAATGCAAAACAAGCAAGTGGCCCTCCAAATTCTCAAATCCAAAGTTTGGAAGCGGCAAGAGGAAGAACGCCAAAAAAACCTGAGCGACCTGCGCGGCGAACGCAAAGACGCCGCTTTCGGCCATCAAATCCGCTCTTATGTCCTTCATCCCTACACTATGGTCAAAGACCACCGCACCAATTTTTCGGTAAACGACGTAAATAAGGTGCTTGAAGGGGGCTTAGACGATTTCATCAAAAATTTTTTAGAATGGAAAATAAGCCGTGAATCATAACTTTGTATAATGCAATATCTTTATTCAAAAATTCTAAACCAATCCCTTGCTGTCGATGAGGAGCTCAAGAATATTACGGAAAGCAAGCTCAATAAATATCGTCTTGTTTTTGATGTTCCCTCTTTTCACCCTCGAAATAATGACATCAGAAAATACTCTCTCTCAGTATCAACCCTGGCAAAGAATATTTTTAACGATTCCCAGCTAATCTTTGTTGACGAAGGGCTCTCCAAAACTTTCATAAAAACTTTGCTGCCAGAAAAAAACGTTTTCTTTGAAGAAGCTAGGGAAAATACGTTTAAGGAGTGGAGTTGGTTAAACAAATATATCGAGAGAAACAAAATTCGGGATCGCGAGAAGAGAGAAATAATCGGGATTGGTGGTGGGCTCACCCTTAATGTCGCAATGGGCATATATCGAGAGATGGAGCTTTCAAAACACGACTTTTTGTCTCTATTTGTTAAATTCTGCGACAAATTCAAAATTCCTAAAACGGTAAAAGAATTTTTTGCTCAAAAGAAAAAACGGTAAGATAAGGAGATATGAAGAAAAATTACGCTTTTATTGACAGTCAGAACTTAAACCTGGCAATCAAAGATCAGGGATGGACGCTTGATTTTAAGCGATTCAGAGTGTATTTAGAAGATAAATACAAAATCAATAAAGCTTTTTTATTTATTGGTTATCTGCCCGAGAATCAACAGTTGTACAAGTATCTGCAAGATTCAGAGTATATAATTGTGTTCAAGCCAGCCCTGATAAGAAAGGATGGGTGTATAAAAGGCAATGTTGACGCAGAATTAGTGCTACGCGCAATGATCGAGTATAATAATTATGCTAAAGCTCTCATAATTACCGGCGATGGAGATTTTTACTGTTTGGTCGATTACCTGAATAAAAAAGATAAATTACTGAAATTGTTTGTTCCAAATGTAAAAAAATACTCAAAGTTACTAAAACCGTTTGCCCCGAATAAGCTAGATTTTATGAATAACTTGAGAAAGAAACTTGAATTTAAAAAACGCCCTCGTCGGAAGGCGCTTTTTAAAGGGAAGTAATTATACGAGGACCAACCCTCGCAAACCCCTTCCCATCGTGATTATTAATATTATTGCAGAAATATCTAATTTGTCAACAATTTTTATGACGATTCAGGAAATCTTTGATCTGGCGATCAAGTTGGGGCGCGAGGCTGATCCCCGCCCGCAAGAGGAAATCGATAAGCAGCTGGCCCGCATTAAACGCGCGCACGAAGCGATGCCAGCCAAACAGCGGGAGTTTTTCCCCAAAGAAAAACTGACCAATCCTTATCTTGACTCCGCCATTCATTTCGCCGGCGATCCCCAAAAAGAAATCAAAAAAATCATGGTGACGATGGATCCCGATGAAAGCGAGGTTCTACTGGGTAAAGAGTTAGGAGTGGATTTAGTGATGGGCCATCATCCCATTGGCCAAAGTCTGGCCCTGCTGGACGACAGCATGGAGATGCAGCTGCTGGTATACCAAAAATATGGGGTGCCAATCAATATAATCCAGGGGTTGATGAAAAAGCGCATTGCCCAAGTGGAGCGATCAGTGCACGTGGCCAATCATTTTATCCAGCCGGATAGCGCCCGTCTGCTCAAGGTGAATTTGATGAACATCCATTCACCGGCTGACAACCTGCTGGACCAATTTCTTTTCAATTTGGCGGAAGGCGCCAAGCCGGAGTTTGTGGAAGATTTAGTGGACACACTGTTTGACATTACCGAATACCAGGAAAGCGCCCGCCGAGGAGCGCCGGTGAAAGTTTTTACCGGCAATCCCAAAAATTATTGCGGTAAAATTATGATCGATATGACCGGGGGAACCAACGGATCGGAGAATGTCTATTCGCACCTGGCCACAGCGGGAATCGGCACCATTCTCACTATGCACCGGCCGGAGAACCATTATGAGATTGCGGAAAAATCATTTATAAACTTAATTGTGGCGCCTCATATCGCGTCGGATTCGCTGGGAATGAATCTTTTCGTAGATGAGCTCGAGAAAAAGGGGATTGAGATTTTGCCGGCGGGTGGGTTCATCCGGGTGAGTCGGGTTAAAGATAAAAAAGGCCAGATTGTTAATCCAATCCAATAGTGAAAAAAGAACTTAAATCAATTATCGTCACCGCGACCTGGAATAAGCTAGAATTACTCAAGCCGTTCCTGGGCGCTTTGCTCCAGCAAAAAGACCGGGATTTTGGAGTGATAATCGTGGATAATGGCTCGGACGACGGCACCCGGGATTTTTTGGTGGAATTCGCCAACAAAAATACCAAATTTCCGGTTTGGGCCTTGCTGCTCAAAGAAAATGCCGGTTTTGCCTTGCCCAATAACTTGGGAATCTCCTTTGCCACTGAATTTTTGGAGTCCCAGTATGTCATCCTGCTTAACAATGATACCCTGCCGTCTCCGGACTTCACGGAAATCCTGCATAAAAAAGCCGATTCCTATTTGAATGGTTCCGATAAAAAGAATTTGGATATCGATAAGAAACTCTTTCCTTTTTTGTCGCGCCAGGGGCAATGGCGGATTGGCAGTTTCACTCCGCTGGTGGAGAATTTCTTCGCTCGGGGCCGGGTAGATGCGGCCGGAATCAAAATCTCCCCTGACGGCAACGCCATCAATCGGGGAGTGGGCGAAAAAATTTTCCAGTACAAAAGGGAAAAAGAGGTTTTCGGGCCCTCGGGATCAGCCGCTTTACACTTGAAGAAAGCCCTGCTGGATGTGGCTCTGATGCCGCAAAAAATTGCCACTCTCAAGAGCTGGCAGCGAGTTGGTTTTGATGAGGAAAAAATCTGGTCGGTGAGCTTGAGAAGCGCAAAGAAACTCCAAACCAAATCCGACTCCAACTATCAATATTTACCGGTAAAAGAATTTTTCCCTTCCCGCTATTTTGCCTTTTTTGAAGACGTGGATCTGGCCTGGCGTCTGCGGCTGAAGCACTGGGGCAGCGTCTATATCCCCCAAGCCAGAGTGCTTCACTACCATTCGGCCACGGCCAAGTCCTATTCCCCTTTCAAGTCTTACCATGCCCACCGCAATCAATATTTTAATATCATTCGCGATTTCCCCGGCCGATACTTATATATCGGGCTGTGGAACGCATTTAAGCGCTACTTTCTCCTGCTCAAAAGCCTGAAATATCACCGGGGTCCCGCCGCCCAGGTAGCCAAAAACAGCGGTCCGGCCAAGGTATTTTATATTACCCTCAAAGGTTGGGGGAGCGTTTTGGCAAATATAATCGGCCTGCTGAAAGAAAGGTCGGAGATTCAATCCTGCCGGTTCATCGAAACCGAAGAATTTGGAGAGCTTATCGGCTGCGCCCGTTTCCGCGCTTCAATGGCGAAAATGATTTTCGAGACCCATGATTTTTTACAGGGGCATAAGAGAAGCGATGCAAAAAGCAAGGCCCGTGTTCGCCGAGTAGTTTGAGGTGCTGAGGGGTGCCGTAGCCTTTGTGACGCTGAAACTTGTATTTGGGGAAGCGCTTGGCGGCCTTGGTCATATATTCGTCCCGGGTGACCTTGGCCGCAATTGAGGCGCAGGCAATCCCCCAAATCCGGCCATCCCCCCGCACGACTGCCCTCTCTGAGCAGTTTTTTAAGTTGACAAATTTGCGGTTCCCGTCGACCAAGATCACTTGCGGACCAACGCCAATCTGTTTGAGAGCTCGCTGGGCGGCTTTCCTGGTGGCCTTAATTATACCGTAATTATCGATAAATTTGGCCGAAGCCATCCCCACCCCAAAAATCAAATTTCGCTTAATCGCGCAAAACATTTTTTGCCGGCTCCGGGGGGAAAGCTTCTTGGAATCATCAATGGTGCGCCACCACTTATCCTTTTTTCGGATGCGGCGGTAGAAAGTTTCGTTAAGCAACACCGCCCCCACCGCAATTGGTCCGGCAATCGGTCCCCGGCCCGCTTCGTCCATGGCAATGATCACTTTACCGGTACGTTTTTGCAATCTTTTTTCGAAACGGAAATTCAACATCTCGTTAAAAAAATTATAATTCCTCCGGATCGGGGTCGACTCGCAAGTTCCCAAACCGGTGGAACAAATTATTTATCGTCGGGTAAATATCGGCTCCGCGCGGGTATTTGACCACTACGGCCGCCGCATACTTATTCTTCCGGGTGGCGCCGCTTACCGGAACGCTTAATGTTTCCAGAATTTCTTTCTTTCCCCGTAACTGACTGACGATTCTCTCCGCCAGCTCGGCTCGGGGAAGATCAATGCGCATTATATTCACCAACGGTGGAAAAGAATAGTCTCTTCTTTCTCTAAGCCAGCTGGAGAATAGGGCGGAATAAGGATGATTGATAATTTTCCTTAAAAACGGTTGTTTGGGATCGGCGGTTTGAATATAAATTTTGGGAGCCACTGCCAACAAGTTATAAAATCGGGAGGCAGTCCTCTCTTCGGAACGAAAATCAGGATAAAACAATGTCTCGTCAAAATCCAAAGCGGCCGCCAAGCCAAGTTCTGATCTGATCGCCCTACCTATGGAAACAATTCCGTTAAAACCCAACAAAGCCAGC
>Ga0172371_10002442_pt1 | contig 29493 bp, 35 predicted proteins | sample Lak12m_FD_114543 | JGI IMG/M metagenome (GOLD analysis project Ga0172371, IMG submission 114543) | Freshwater microbial communities from Kabuno Bay, South-Kivu, Congo - kab_022012_12m | ecosystem: Environmental > Aquatic > Freshwater > Lake | place: Democratic Republic of the Congo: South-Kivu...
AAACCCTATCTTCGCGTTTCTGTATTCGGATAATTTATCGTCATCAAGCGAACAAATATCTGATCCCTCATACAGAATCCTGCCCGAGGTGGGCCTGATTATGCCGCCGATTAAAGAAAGAAAGGTTGTCTTGCCCGAACCCGAATGTCCGACTACTGACAAAAATTCTCCCCTTCCTATATTAAGGGAAATATTGTCGGCGGCTGTTATCGCCATTCTGTCAACTGAATAAATTTTGGTAAGTTCTTTAATCTCTATCTGCGGCATACTATCCCTCTTTTATTGCCAACAAGGGCTCTAATTTTTTTATACGGTTAATCGGCATTAAAGCTCCTGCAATACAAATTATTGTTCCGATAACAAGCCCTGCGGCAGCTATCTCGACCTGCTGCATTAATGTCAGGCTGGCGGATATGCTCTTTAAAAGCTTAAACCCCTTTGCAAGCGAAAGAGAAAGCGATGTCCCTACAATAAGCCCTATAACGCTGCCGGCAAACCCTATAAAAAAGACTTCAAGCATAAAAAGCCTTACAATGTGGAATTCCTTTGCACCGACGGCCCTCATTATACCGACCTCCCTTGAGCGCTCATTTGCTATTGCGGAAAATATCGCCCATACAAGGAATACCGCGAGAATTGAAGCCATGATGATTGATATCAAAAATATTTTATTGATATCTTTCAGTGTGCCTAATATCTCCTTTCCCATGTCGCTTCGCGCCACGACATCCACCTCTATGATATTACCCTCAACATTTCTTCCCACTTCGTATGGATCAAAGCCTTTTTTAACCTTTGTGAATATGAGAGATATCTGCCCCTCGGTCAATGGCGATTTGCCGCTCCCTATAATGTCCTTGATGTTTTCCTCTGACATTACAAGGGCGTTATCAAGCTGCGTCCCTGTTTTTTCAAGCACACCCACAACCTTAAATTTATTGTTAAAAATAGTTGTTTCGACATCGAGAAGTTCCACGCCGAGATTGAAATTTGTCTCGACTCCCGCAATTGCCTCTCCTTTTTTGAGGCCGCGGCCTAAGGATTTTTTAAGCCACGGCTTCACAATGAAATCCGAATCCTGATCAAACGCCACAATTCGCGTTGCCTCTACATCGCAGCAAATTCCTCCGATTGTCGAAAGATATGTCTGGTATGTAACCGATTCTATACCCTCTATTTGTTTTACTTTTTCAATAATGCTTTTATCCATGTAAAATTCGGGCTTTTTTGATTCCAGAAGAAACGCCTCTGCATAACCTCGGGCCCCTACGGGGACTACGATTAAATCAGCCCCAAGCCTGTCAGAGGCCTTTTTGAGGCTTGAGCTTACACTGACAATAAATGAGAGGGCAAAAATAAGGAGGGAAACAAGAAGCGCGATAGAGAAAATCAGCACCCCTGTCCTGAAGGGTTTCCTTTTAAGATTTTTTAAGGCTACGGTTGTAAAGTTAAAATTATTCATTAATTCAGAACCAAAAATAGAGCGGGCATCTTTCAATGCCCGCTCTATACTAACATTTTTAAACTTGTAATTTAAAGTCTGTGCTTATTGCTTATTTCCAGTTAGCATCAAGGCCGCAGAGAACTGCGCTGCCTTTTAAGCCCATCTTATCGTGACATGCTAAACAGGTCGAAGCTGACTTTCCGACAATCTTCTTTGCCGTAACGTCATAGAGAAGAACCGTTCCGTCTGTAATGCCGGGGCCCTCTGCCTTATCGGCAAAAGTTTCTCTAAGTGTAAGAACTGCATATTTGCCGTCAGGAGTCGGGATTACATCATGGTTTTCAACTGCGCCTTTCATCATCTCTTCATCAAGAAGCTCCAGCGTCTTTGCATTAAGAAGATACATTCTGTCCCTGCCTGACTGAAGGATGTATTTGCCGTCAGCGGTGAATGACGGCCTGAAAGTAATGGTCTTGCCGGGCTCGCCTGTGAGCGTCTTGCCCGCGATCATTTTTACCTTGCCCTTTTCAAGCTCTGCAAGGTCCAGAAGCACAAGCTCTACCTGTCCTGATGGTTTTCCGTTCGCGCCAAGCATGTTAACAGCAATAAGCATCTGCTTCATGTCAGGGCTGTTAATTCCATGGAAGAACTGATATGTGCCTTTTTTGTATCCAATGCTGTCAAGGAATACACGGTGTTTATGCTTCATAGTTGCCTTGTCAAATACGTCAATATATGCCTCTCCGGCCATTGTCATAGGCATATAGGCTGTTTTTGACTGGCCTGAAGCGCAATACATAGGAGCCGGGCCCTTTGCCCTTGGATCAATACCAATTGTTACATCGGTAATTTTGTCTCCTGTCTTCAGGTCAGACTTGCCGACATGAAGTTTTCCGTCTTTGTCAGCCTTGAATGTGGACCACATGAGAACATTTTTGTCATTAGAATCTATTCTTGCGTCATGTGTGGGATGGGTGGCTTTATCGCCGATAACAACCCTGTCAAGGTTTGTAATCTTTATCGGGTTATTAGCGTCATTAGGGTCAATGGTTACATCTGCCTTTGCAAAGTGTCCGCCCATACCTGCTACATAGAGGGTGCCTGAATATGTTTTTGAAGCTGCGACAAGTGAGGGTGTCTTGGAATCAACGGTGGTAAAAGCAAGATAGCCGGCAAATACAACGGCTACTGCAACTGCCAAAATTAAAACTCTTTTCATTTACTTCCTCCCCTTTTTTTATTTGTTCGCGATTAATATACCAGACAAGCAAAACTGAAGCGAATCTTTACCTCTTGATCTATCACCTCCTCGATGGATATGATGGAAACCCATAGGAATTCTTCTGGACATAGTATTTACTTTATGATGCCGTTTTGTCAATGTCAAATTTAAACTTTAGGCTTGTAAATTTTCTTCGTTTTCTTCCAAGAGCTGAGCTATATATTTCAGCGCTTCATGGGCTGCTTCGCCGTCCACTTTTTGTATGGCAAATCCCGCGTGCACGATAACGTAATCTCCTATCTGCGCCTCCTCAGGAAGAAGCATAAGGCTTACTTCTCTCCTTGCGCCATAGGCGTCAACCGTAGCAAGAAGATTATCTATGCTGACAATCTTTGATGGGACTGCAAGGCACATTCTATCTTCCACTCCTTCAGTTTATTAATTGATAACGTTATTAGTTCTTCCATTTTATTTCCTATCAGTTCTGTCATCTCAAGCCCTGTATTAAGAGACTGCGGTTGTATGCCTATGAGGCATATTCCTGACGGCTCGATGCCAAGAAGCTTTGCGGCAAAAAGCACATCTGTAAGCCCGATGTGGTGCACTGAAAGTTTTGCGCTTAGAACAGCAGGTATGTCCTCATCTTCAATAATGCCTATATAACCCGGTTCTTTTCTAAAATTTACGGCGTCTAAGATAAGAATCTTATCCCTATCCTCAAAAAAAGGAAGGAGATCAAGGCCCAGCGTCCCGCCATCAATGACATCCACCCCTGGACAGAAGGTGTATCTATCTTTGATGGCTCTAACCGCGTGAACCCCGATCCCCTCATCCCTTAAAAGTATATTCCCTAAACCTATCAGAGCTGTCGTCAAAACCCTATGTTTTCATCCCTTCTGAGTCTTGTACCCGCTCAACATCGAGCCGATAAGACCGTTTCTCTCAAGCAAATCGCCCATAACGCTCAGATACACATGCACTATCGTAAACGGCACTATTATCCACATCAGCAAGTGATGTACGAGCCGGACGGTTCCCGTAGAGAATATAGAGAAAAGCCAGCCGCCCGCAAGAGTCCAGAATGCTCCCACATGGCTCTCCGAGTAGAGCGCAAAGCCCGTAAGAATCTCCACGATGAACACTATGAAGAGGAGAAAATAGGCGAGCCCTGCAAGCGCGTTATGTCCTGTTGCATGCGTGCTGTCTTTTTTCAAAAAAACATAGAACAGCAGGGTATCAATAAGGTCCTTCCGCCTCTCACTGCTCGTGGGTATGAACTGTTCCAGTCGAGCGTATTTGTTACCCGCAAACCACCAGTATAACCTCACAAGCACACACGCCATAAAGACATAGGCTGCCACAAAGTGCAAAAACCTCATGGTAGCCATTATGAACTGGTTCTCTCTGGCTGCGTGGATAAAGGGAGCGCCGATATAAAAACCTGTAAACAACAGGGTCAGTATGCTGATGACATTCAGCCAGTGAGTCAGCCTCACGGGAAATTCCCAGACATATATCCTTGTTGACATATCAGCCTCCTATTTCGCTTTAACCTTTATCAACTGGTTGCCCTTAGGATCAAGAACATGAATGGCACATGCCATGCAAGGATCAAATGAGTGAACGGTCCTGAGTATTTCCAGCGGCCTGTTCGGATCCTTCACCGGAGTGCCGACCAATGCCTCTTCGAAAGGACCTCTCTGGCCCTTGGCATCCCTCGGAGACGAATTCCATCCGCCGGGAACCACAAGCTGGTAATTGGCGACCTTGCCATTCTTGATTGTTACCCAGTGGCCCAGCGCACCGCGAGGGGCTTCGTGGTAACCATATCCCTTTGCCTCTTTAGGCCATGATGACGGATCCCACTTCGTATTGTCATGTATCTTGATGTCACCGCCTTTAATCTTTGCCGCAAGATCGTCAATCCATACCGGCAGCATTTCAGCAGTCACAAGAGTTTCAATGCCTCTGGCTGCCGTGCGCCCGAGAGTGGAAAACAATGCTTCAGGCCCAACGCCTAATTTCTTAAGCACCATGCCAACTACTTCCTTTATGCGCTTGTGGCCAGATCCGTAAGCCACGAGCATCCTTGACAGCGGGCCTACTTCGGTTGAAAGGCCGTCGTATCTTATGCCTTTAACCCAGCTGTATTTCTTGTTTGTCTCAAGAAACTCATACGGAGGCTTTGGCCCTGTATAATTGGGCACGGTTTCTCCGTCCCACGGGTGTTTGGCCTTCTCATCACCGTCGCTGTACTTATACCACGCATGGGCGGCGTCTTCAGTAATTTTCTTGTGGTCAACCAGCTCCACCTTGCCGAGATTTTTCTTCCTGATGAATCCCTGAGGCAGCCAGCAATTTGCGGTGTTGCTTATATTGTCATTCTGGAATTCACCGTAAGAAAGATAATTCCCCACACCTCCGCCGATAGCTGCCCATTCCTTGTAGAATGAGGCCACGGCCAGAAGGTCAGGAATATAGACCTTTTCAACAAAGGCATGTGCCTTCTTTGCCATGTCTTTCATGAAGGCGATACTGCCCGCATTGAGCGCGTTTTGGCTGTCGGGATCAATAGGAATTGCCATACCGCCGACAAGATATGTTTGCGGATGTGGATTTTTTGCGCCAAGCAATGCCTGCATCCTTATGACATCTTTCTGCCAGTCAAGGGCCTCAAGATAATGGGCCACAGCCATAAGGTTTGCCTCAGGAGGAAGTTTGTATTCAGGATGCCCCCAATAGCCGCTTGCGAAAATACCAAGCTGTCCGCTCTCCACAAGTGTCTTAACTTTCATTTGAACGGCCTTAAAATGCGTTGCTGATGAGTTTGGCCAATCAGATATGCTCTGAGCAAGCGAGGCCGTCTTTGCGGGGTCTGCCTTCAGGGCGCTTACAACATCCACCCAGTCTAACGCATGAAGGTGATAGAAATGTATCACATGGTCCTGAACGTATTGAATGCCTGTAATGAGATTTCTTATTATCCTCGCATTATCAGGTATTACTATTCCTACTGCATTTTCTACAGCTCTCACGGAGCTGGTGGAGTGAACCGTTGTTCAAACCCCTCAGACACGGGACAGTAAAGCCCAGACCTCCCGCGGATCCCTGTTCTTCATCATTATCTCAATGCCTCTCCACATCGTGCCTGAAGACCATGCATCCGTAACCTTGCCTCCATTCACTTCAGCCTCTATTCTCAGATGGCCTTCAATCCTCGTTATGGGGTCTATCGCTATCTTTGCCATTCTTTACCCTCCTTCTTTTAAAGTGTCAAAGATTCATAGTGTCAGAGCAACAGATTTTTTTGAACTTTGATACTTTGACCCTTTGACTCTTTGACGCTATTATTTAGTTTCTCCTTCCGGTTTTCCCTTCATTGCCCTTCCTATGGCATGGGCGGCAACACCTGCTGCGGCGGCTGCCGTAACTGCCACGCCAATCTTATCAGCGGTTGCCTGATAACCCGCGCCGGGAACATTCTGGAGCCTGCTGTATATAGGGCCGAATTTATCCCAGTTATCTGTGCTCGCGCACGCGATGCATGGGTGACCTGCCTGAACCGGCCAGCTTGTCGCGCCATTCCATCTGATTGAGGGGCAATTAAAGAATGCCTCAGGGCCTTTGCAACCCATTTCATATAAACACCATCCGCGCCTATGGCCTTCGTCTCCCCATTTCCTGACAAACTGTCCCGCATCAAAATGAGGCCGCCTTTCACAGTTGTCATGAATTCTCTTTCCGTGCGCGAATAAGGGGCGATGCTCGCTATCAAGCGCAGGTAATTTTCCGAATGTCAGATAATGGACAATGGTTGCCGTTACATTTTCAACATTCATGGGGCAGCCGGGGAGATTCACATAGGTAATTCCCGGAACAGCCTTGCCTACGCCGACAGCTCCGGTAGGATTTGGATTTGCGCTGGCAATACCGCCCCAGCTTGAACAGGAACCCACCGCAAGGGTCATCGCGGCATTACCACAGACTTCCTTTGCTATCTCTATGGCAGTCCTGCCGCCGATGGTGCAATAAACGCCTCCGTCCTTCATCGGGATTGCTCCTTCAACAATGGCAATATATTTTCCCTTCTGGTTTTTTACTACATCGTTGAGGGCTTTTTCAGCCTGCTTTCCCGAGCCTGCCATTATAGTCTCATGATATTCAAGCGAAATGACGTCAAGCACGATCTCGGCAATGGTAGGTTTTGTAGCGCGCAGCATCGATTCCGAATCCCCTGCGCAATCCTGAAATTCAAGCCAAACAACATAGGGTTTAAGTTTCTTTTCAAGGGCTTCAGCTATCTGAGGGATAAAACTTGAGGGCAAGGACAAAGTTGCTGCCATCATCGTGCAGAACTTAATAAAATCTCTTCTTGATACTCCCTGTTTTCTAAGAGCATCAGCAATGCTTGTACTATCTTTAATATTACTCACCAGATTCACCTCCTGTGTTAAATTGTTATAGGAACCTAACACATAACTGCGGAATCCTGACTTGATTCACCTCCTGCTAATAAAATATTTTAAAAGAGAATATCAAAAAAATTATTCTTCATAAAGAAGTGCCGGGTATGAGCTGAGACAAGAACATAATCCATAGAAAAATCTTATTGGACTATAAGATTTTTGTCAAGACATTTTTTTGAAATCTAAAACCGTGATTTAAGGATGCATGCATATGCAATCCCTCTATTCTTGCTTCCCCTCAACCCTGATGTAGAGAGTCTTGCCGGCAACAACAGGGAGCCTGTCTATATCCCTTACCGCATTCATAACATCTTTTTCTTTTGCAGTATGTGTAAGTACAATCAATGGAACGGCGCCGCCTGCTCTTCTTCCCTGCTGAATGACAGAAACAATGCTGATATTATATTTGCCGAGGATTCCGGAAATCTTAGAGAGAACGCCTGGCTTATCATAGGCAGAGAACCTGAAGTAATACATATTCTCGATATCTTCCATTCTCTTTATCTTGAGCGGTTTGGATTTTTTTATCGGAACGCTGACAGCTAACCGCTGGCCGCTTATTATTTTCTTCCCTATGTCAACGATATCGCTTACAACCGCGCTTCCCGTGGGCATATCGCCGGCGCCTCTTCCGTAATAAAGCGTATCGCCCACTGCATCGCCCTGAACATAAATCGCGTTAAATACACCGTCAACCTTTGATATGAGATAATCTTTTGGAATCATCGTGGGGTGGACCCTGAGTTCAACCTTGCCGTCAGAAACCTTCGCAATTGCAAGAAGTTTTATCTTGTAGCCTAGCTCTCCCGCAAAAACTATATCACGCGAGGTTATCCGCGTTATGCCTTCCTTGTAGACATCATTGTATGAAAGCGGTATGCCGTATGCCAGTGATGCGAGAATGGCAAGTTTATGCGCGGAATCAATCCCCTCAATGTCAAATGTGGGATCAGCCTCGGCATACCCAAGCCTCTGTGCCTCTTTAAGAGCATCGGAAAACTCAATGCCTTCGTCTGTCATTTTCGTGAGAATATAATTTGAAGTGCCGTTTATTATCCCGTAGGCAGCCAGTATCCTGTTTGCAATGAGCCCCTCTTTTATGACCTTTATAATCGGGATGCCTCCTGCCACAGATGCCTCAAAGCCTACACTAACTCCGTGCTTTTCAGCCTCGGCTAATATCTCATTTCCCTCTGTGGCGATAAGCGCCTTATTTGCGGTTACAACGTGTTTTTTATTGCGAATAGCCTTAAGAATAAAATCTTTTGCAGGCCTTATTCCGCCAATCAGCTCAACAACAATATCAATCTTGGGGTCATTCAATATTTCATTTGCGTCTTTTGTCAGAATGCCTTTCGGAAGTTTTATCCCTCTGTCTTTCCTTATATTAAGGTCTGATATTTTTTTAAGATTAATTCTAAAGCCGGCTTTCTGCTCAAGGACATTTTTATTTTTAAGCAGTATCTTTGCCGTTCCCGTCCCTACAGTTCCGAAGCCTATGATGCCTACATTAATAGTTCTATTCATCTTCCAAGCACCTTCTTTATTCCTTTTGTTGCCTGTCTTATCCTGTGCTCATTTTCAACGAGCGCGAATCTCACATAATTATCTCCGCCCTCACCGAAGCCTATGCCCGGTGATACCGCAACTCCGGCTTCCTTTATAAGAAGTTTTGCGAATTCGAGAGAACCCATCTTCTTGAACTGCTCAGGAATTTCCGCCCATACAAACATGGTGGCCTTTGGAGAAGGTACATTCCAACCCGCCTTATGAAGCCCCTTAATCAACTCATTGCGCCTTGATTCGTATATCATCCTGAATTCCCCCACGCATTCCTGCGGCCCCCTCAGTGCAACGATACTCGCAATCTGTATCGGCTGGAACATCCCGTAGTCAAGATAGCTTTTTATCTTTATCAGCGCGCCGACAACATCTTTGTTGCCCACGCAGAAACCGACCCTCCATCCGGCCATGGAATAACTTTTCGTAAGCGAAAAAAATTCAACTCCGACATCCTTTGCCCCCGGAACCTGTAAAAAGCTCGGCGCCTTATAATTATCAAACACAAGGTCCGCATAAGCAAAATCATGTATTACGATAATATTATTCTCTTTAGCAAAATCCACAATCTTTTTGAAAAAATCAAGGCCCTCAACAATCTGCGTCGTCGGATTGTGAGGGAAATTAATGATAAGCATCTTAGGCCTCGGCCATGTCTTCTTGAATGTCCTTTCCATCTCTTCAAAAAAATCTATTCCCGGACCTATCGGGATGCTCGAAACTTCTCCTCCCGCTATTATCACACTGTATGGATGTATGGGATACGCAGGCGTGGGCGTCATTACAACATCGCCCGGCTGAATAGTCGCAAGGGCAAGGTGCGAAAGACCTTCCTTCGAGCCGATGGTTACGACCGCCTCGCTCTCGGGGTCTAAGTCAACATCAAACCTCCTTTTGTACCATTCGCATATGGCCATCCTCAGCTGCGTGATTCCCTTTGAGGCGGAATACCTGTGGTTCTTCGGGTTATTGGCGGCCTCGCAGAGTTTGTCTATAACATGTTTCGGGGCAGGCATGTCAGGGTTGCCCATGCCAAGGTCAATAATATCCTCGCCTTTTTTTCGCGCCTCCATCTTAAGAGAGTTGACTATCGCAAAAACATAAGGCGGAAGCCTCTTTATCCTGTTAAATTCAAACATTTATTCCTCCGGTGTATCGCTAAATCGGTGAATTGGTGAATCGGAAATTCATTTTAGCCCATTCACCTATTAACCTATTCACCCATTGACCAAGTTATTATACATCTCTTCGGCGTTCATTGAGCTCCTTACGAGAGGCGCCGAAGCCGCATATCTAAAACCCATCTTGAGAGCTATTTCTTTATATTCGTTAAAAATCTCAGGCATTATATATTCGCTGACAGGCAGATTTTTTTTTGACGGCCTCAGGTATTGCCCGATCGTCACTGTTTCACAGCCCGCATCCTTCATGTCTTTCAATACGCTTACGATCTCATCAAAAGTTTCGCCAAGCCCTACCATCAGCCCTGATTTAACGGTAATATCAGGAGCAATCTTTTTTGCGTTTCGCAAAACGTTTAAAGACCTTTCATAATTTGCCTGCGGCCTTACATGCTGATAAAGCCTCGGCACGGTTTCTATATTGTGATTATAGACATCCGGCAAAGAATCCAGAACCGTCTTCAGCGCGCTGCAATCTCCTTTGAAATCAGGAGTGAGCACCTCCACCCTTGCCTGAGGAAGATGCCCTCTTACAGCCCTGACCGTTTCCGCAAAATGTCCCGCGCCGCCGTCAGGCAGGTCATCCCTTGTAACAGAAGTTACGACAACATATTTCAATCCCATTTCCTTAGCAGTAAGAGCAACTTTTTCCGGCTCGCCCGCATCGAGAGGCTCCGGCATCGAAGTCTTTACAGAGCAGAAGGCGCAGTTCCTCGTACAAGCAGAACCGAGTATCATAAATGTCGCGGTAGGCTTTGAAAAACATTCGCCCTGATTCGGACAGCGGGCCTCCTCGCAGACGGTTGAAAGGCCGCGGCTTCTCAATATCTGCTTTGTGCCGTGAAGCCCTGCGGGATTCTTTACTTTTATCCATTCCGGCAATCTCATGGTTATTAACTATAAAAGAAATACCAACACTTTTTCAATTATAAATAGCGCGTAAAAGAATTTATAACAGTGACGGCGAAACATAAGTTCTCTTAATTATTGCCCGCATAAATGGAAAGTGATAATATAGGCATGTGATATTAACGGGTTTAGACAGGATTGCCTTAAAAATGCTTATAGGCGATCGGAGTAAATATATTGCCGTTGTAGCAGGCATTACCTTCTCTGTTTTTCTTATTGTTCAGATGGTTTCCGTATTTATCGGGATACTTAAAAGAACGACCGCGGATATTCAAAATATCGGCGCTCCTGTCTGGGTCACGGACCCGTCTATAAAATACATTGATGACCTACAGCCCCTTTCCAGCACGGCTCTAAACAGCGTGCGAAGCATACAAGGCGTTGAGTGGGCCGTGCCGCTATTTATCAGCAACTTTCGCGCGCGGCTTCCGAACGGAACATTTCAGTCCATCCGCCTCATTGGAATTGACAGCGCCTCTCTTGTGGGACGGCCTGCCCGTATCATCTCAGGCAGGCTTGAAGATATTTATCAGTCTAATGCTATTCTTCTGAATAAGCGCGGGTTGAAAAAACTCGGCTTTCCGAAACTTGGAGATACATTTGAGATAAATGACCGTCAGGCTCGTATCGCGGGAATCGTAGATGTAGAAACAAGCCTCTTTGACCTGCCCATTATATTCACCACATTTGAAAGAGCGCTTGAATTCACTCCGCCCGAGAGAAAACAGCTTACCTTTGTGCTCGTAAAACCGAGAGCAGACGCTTCCATGACAAAGTTAAAGGAGGATGTGCGGCAGCGGACAGGGCTGCTCGCCTTGACCAAAGAGGAATTGCAGACGATGACGATAAAGTACTACCTGACTCAGACGGGAATAGGAATGAATTTCACTATTATTACGTTGCTTGGTTTTATAGTCGGCGCCGCAATAACCGGTCAGACATTTCATACTTTCGGAATTGAAAATCTCAAACAGTTCGCGGCGCTAAAAGCAATGGGTGTTGGAAAATGGACGCTCGTCCGCATGGTCATTCTTCAAAGCGCTATCGTGGGCATTATGGGATACGGCCTCGGCGTTGGCGCGGCAAGCCTCCTTCTCAATATCCTGCTTGAAAAACTTCCCAATTATACCGCCTTTACGCCTCCGCATCTGCTTATCGGCACATTGGTCATGACTATCATGATATGCGCTATTGCGGCGCTTCTTGTTCTCGGCCGTATTTTGCGGGTAGAACCGGCAGAGGTATTCAGGGGATAAATATGACAGAGATAGCGGTGGCGCTCAAAGATGTTACGAGGACATTCGGCTCAGGAGGCGCGGCAGTTCACGCGCTAAGAGGCATCAGCCTTGATATTTACTTCGGCGAACTTTTTTTAATTATGGGGCCCTCCGGAAGCGGAAAGACAACCTTGCTCAGCATCATAGGAGGCGTTCTCTCGCCTACAACCGGCAGCGTTAACATAATGGGCACTGAGATTACAAAGCTCTCTGCATCGGAGAAGACCGGTTTGCGCGGAAAAAAAATCGGATTTATGTTTCAGGAATATCATCTTCTGCCTCATATGTCTGCCGCCGAAAACGCAGCTATACCGCTGCTCGTGAACAAAAAACCATGGAATAGCGCGATAAAACAGGCCGGAGAATATCTTGCTGACGTCGGGATGGGCGCGCGCTCATCAAATCCCGTCGAACAGCTTTCAACGGGAGAAAAACAGCGCGTTGCCTTTGCCCGTGCCATTGTTCATGAACCGCAGCTTCTTATATGCGACGAGCCTACTGCTGCGCTTGATTCAGAGACAGGCGGCCACGTAATGGATCTCCTGCGAAAGCGGGCGCTTTCTCCTGACCGCTGCCTTATAGTAGTAACTCATGATGACCGGATTGTTCCTTACGCAGACAGGATTGCTTATATCGTTGATGGAAAGGTAACTAAGGTGATTTCAGGACAAAGAAAAGGAGCTATTTAATGAAAAAGCAGAAGATTCTCTTGACTCTCGCACTATTAGGAATACTTTTTGGAATTTACCGTGTGGCAATCATGTCTAAGACTGCGCCTGTGCCACAACCGCTTCATTCTCCGGCAATAAGCCCTTTTCCGGTATCAGTAGCAGCCTCAGGCATTATTGAGGCCGCCGAAGAAAATATTCAGGTGCAGCCGCAAGTGGCAGGGCTCGTAAAAAATATTACCGTTCAATGGGGGAAAAAAGTTAAGGCTGGCGACCCGTTGCTTTTTCTTGATGACAGCGCCCAGAAGGCAATTGTTGACCGCCTGAATTCAGAGGTCGCTGCGTCCACAGCTGCACTTAAACAGGCAGAGGCCTCATTAGCAAATACAAAATCGGAATTTCAAAGGAAAGAAGCGCTCTTTAAGGAACAACTCGTCACAAAACAGCAATATGACGACATTGTTGCAAGGGTTTCCATCGCTGAAGCAGAGATAGGAAAAGTGAAGGCTGTCCTCAATGCAAATAAGGCAACCCTGACAGAGGCAGTCCAGCGCCTTTCGTGGCATGTTATCCGTGCGCCTAAACAAGGCGCTATTCTTCAGATAAATGTTCGCGCGGGAGAATGGGTTACGCCGGGGCAAGCCTCAGCCCCTATTCTTATGGGACGAACCGACCGCCTCCAGATAAGGGCTGACATTGACGAGGTAAACGCGGTTGAAGTTCAATCAGGAGCTAAGGCGATAGCGTATCTGCGGGGCTACACGGAAAGATACCTGTCTCTTGAGTTTGTTCGAATTGACCCGTACATTATTCCCAAACGACAGCTTACCGGAAGCAACACCGAACGTGTAGATGTGCGCGTTTTGCAGGTTATTTACAGTTTTAAGATTCCAGATTTTCCCGTTTACCCCGGCCAGCAGGTAGATGTTTTCATAGAATCAAACTCACGGCTGAAAGAAAATAAAACACCAACAAAATAACAACAACACCCAAAAGAGGCAGAATTATTTTCTGCTTGAAATATTCCGTCGCTCTGCTATCCTTTTCTTAAAAGATTCAGATAAGGAGGTTTTTATGGGAAAGGTGAGAGCTGTTTTAATCGTATTGGGAGTTATTTTTTTGCTGCCTTCAATAACTCCTGAAAAGGCCCATTCGGAGGTGGATGTTCATATCGGCATCGGGTTACCCGCGCTGGTCATAAGCTCTCCTCCGGTAATGGTTGTAATTCCCGGAACATATGTTTATTATTCCCCTGATATCTCGGCCGAGATTTTCTTCTATCACGGCTATTGGTACAGGCCTTACGGCGGGATATGGTACAGGGCAACTATCTATAACGGCCCGTGGGCGCGTATAGGCGCTCCGCCTGCCGTGGTAGTTAATGTGCCGAAAAATTACAGGAGCATTCCTCCTGGACATCAGGGCGTACCGTGGGGTCAGGTAAAACAGAACTGGAGAACGTGGGAAAAGGAAAAGCACTGGGATAAACCGGGGCCAAAAGGAGGCGGAGGCCCTGAAATGAAAGGTTCGAAAATGAAAGGCGGCGGCGGTCCGGAAATGAAAGAGCCAAAAGGCGGGCCTGAAATGAAAGAGATGAAAGGTGGAAAAGGCCCTGGCAAGGGCGGCAAAGGTAAAGGTAAGGAAGACTAACATATTGTCAATTAGAATAGGGCAGTTCTGAGGAACCGCCCTATTCTTTTCGGGTACTGAAATGCTTTTATGGTAAAATGTTCCTTTTTAGGAGGAGCATTAATGCATTCCCTTTATATCTTGGCTGCAATTTTTTTATGGAGTTCACTCGGCATTGTTGTTCGGCTTTCCGGAGTTGAAACCCATACCCTTATTTTTTATTCAGTTATCGTTTCTGTAATTGCTCAGACAATAATAATCTCGATAAAGGGATACTGGGCAGAATTTCCTGATATAAAAATGCTTAGATTCCCCTTGATGCTGGGAATTGCTTCCTTAATGAATACATTTACCTATTACTACGCCTTCAACCATACCACAATAGCAAATGCGGTTCTTACACATTATATTGCTCCAGTCATTGTTGCCTTCCTCGCGCATTTTTTCTTAAAAGAACAACTGACGATAAATATTTTCTTGGCGCTTGTGATTGCTTCCATCGGCCTATGGGCTATGTTTGAGGGACTCTCATTTCAAGGAAATCACGCTACAGGCATACTGGCCGGAACCTTTTCCGGGCTCGCCTATGCCGTAATTGTTGTAATGCTGAGGCTTCACTCAGCGAAATTCAATCCCTTTATCCTGAGTTTTCTATCCGGCTTAGTTATCTTAATCATACTCGCGCCCTTTATCAGGGAATTCCCGGTTAAGGCTATTTGGAGTTTTATCTTTATGGGAATAGTGCATTCTACGATTGCGCCTGTTTTATATTTTAAAGGCCTAAGGGTTGTTACAGCAAACAGGACTGCTATCCTTGGTTATCTTGAGCCTGTGGGCGCCATATTTTTGAGCGTGATAATTTTCAATGAGTTGCCCGGAAAAGGCTCAATCATGGGCGGGCTGCTGATACTTACGTCAGGCTATCTCGCATTAAGGGGAGAAAAAAAGTAAATTCTTTAAAAACTTTAAACTTTTACTTGAGGCTTTAGGTTGTAACTATCTATTTTAAAGTCACTTTTCTGGTGGAGGCGGCGGGAATTGAACCCGCGTCCGAAAGCGCTACTCCCAGGTTTCTACATGCTTATTTTGCCAACTTAATCTCGAATAATGAACCGCCGGCAAACGGGCTGAAGCATTATCCCATCTCCCTTTATCTTATCCCGCGTTCAGGAGAAAGACGCGTGACCAGCCTGCTTCCTTCGCTGCATCCAAAACACAGGCAATCTCGGTGCAGCGTGCCGCTTTAATTAAGCAGCAAGTGCCAGTTCGTTGTTGGCTTTTGTGTTTTTCTCCATCTTTTAACGTGGTGATGGAGCCACGACATGCCGCCTAAGCCTCGCAACCCCCGTCGAGCCCTTTCGCCCCCGGAGATTAGTTTGTAGCTCATGGTTCTTGGTTGATAGCCTTAAACCAAGAAGGCTATAAACTAACATCTATATTTTAACATATTTACCTACTTCTCATCGCCCTTTCTATCTCTCTGTCAGCTTCTCTTTTCTTAATGGATTCTCTTTTCTCGTACTGCTTCTTGCCCTTTGCAAGGCCTATCTCAACCTTCGCGTAAGAACCTTTGAAATATATTTTTAACGGGATCAGGGAATAGCCCTTTTGGGCGACATGGCCTCTTAATCGCTCTATCTCTTTTTTATGAAGCAGAAGCTTCCTTGTCCTTAGCGGTTCGTGATTTGTAATGTTGCCGTGGCTGTAGGGGCTTATGTGGCAATTAACGAGCAATGCCTCGCTATCCTTAATAAGAACATAGCTGTCCTTAAGATTGCCTTTTCCTTCTCTTAATGACTTTACCTCTGTACCCAAGAGGACAATACCGGCCTCAACCTTTTCTTCAATATGATAATCGTGAAATGCCTTTCTATTCTGGCAGACTATATTCATCGGCTATGATAACATGCTGAATCAGGGAAGTTCTATCTGCCTGTTTCGTTGCTGTTTAAATCTATACAACGCCTCCTTCACCGTGCAGATAGCCGATAACCTGTTCATTCGGTTTTGGCAGCCCGGCGATCTTCCATGCCTTAAGAGGGTCTATAAACTGAACATTAACACAATCCTTCGGCTGGTGGACATTTTTACATATCCCGTTAAGGATGGGGAAAAAGTTATATTTTTTGTAGTATTCCCTCATGAATTTTATTATCTCCATCCTGTCTTTTGTGAGCTCTTCCACGTCTTCTTTTTCAGCCAGCGCGCAAGCAACATCTTCGTTCCAGTCATTAAAATTTAAGAGATATCCTTCATCATCAAGCGATATTTTTTCCCCCTTACAATCAATCGTCTGCATAGCTCACCTTCCTTTTTAAATTTAATCATTTTTATATGCTGTTTGGCCTCTAAAGCCCGGGCGCACGTAAACAAGATTTATACTCTTTTTGTTTCTTAATTCTCCCGAAGGAAGTTTCAAGCTGCCCAATGGAATCTGCGAGATAAATTTAGGTTTGAACGGGTTGGACACATCAAAGGCTGAAGCTACTGTCTGGCCTCCGCTTGGTGTGCCAGGAAGTTCATCCTGCTCGTGCGAAACGTAGAGCAGTTTATTTTCCGGATCTGTCCATAAACCGTGCGCCTCTCTGCCTTGCGAGAAGAAATTTCCGACAATGCTTCTTTGCCCTCCGGGCATACTCCTGTCTACAATGTATATTTTGCTTGATGCAGCGCCGTAGCGCCCGCCCTCATCCACACGCGCAAGGGTTATGTAGACAACTTTTCCGTTTTTATTTTCCACAAATTCAAGGTGGTTAGGCCTTGCAAGGTTTCCAAATGGAATATTATCCAATAATTCAAACGGCTCTTCTGTAGAGCGTGAGGAAACAGCGTCCGCAAGCTTATGAGAGAGCCATATCTCTTTCCCGTCAGGCGAGGTCTTTAGGAAAGGCGTAAAACCCGCCTTGTCCTGTTTGCTGATGTCCAAAGTGACAAGGCGTTTAGGATTGGAATATCCTGATTTATTCTGATTAACCTTAAAAATATCAAGCCTGGACGTTTTCTGGCTTGCCACAAATGCCAGCGTGCCGTTTGAATTAAACCAAATCCGAGCAGGGCCGTTTATAGTATCGATATATCCCCTAATTGCCTTAACCGCATGACCGGCGGCCTGTCTTACGGCAAGCGCGACATCGAGTATCGCTATCCTGTCTTCTCCGCGTATTGCAACCCACAGCTCTTTTCCGTTTCTTGTGAATGTCGGCTCATGGGGCTCTCTGCCCACAAGGACTCCATTTGATATTCTTTCAGTATTTGTCGTGGGAGACGCGAATGGATTCGGGACATTGCCTACAACCTTTTTTCTCATCGTATCAATCAAATAGATATTGCTTGAACCGCGTCCGCTTACGGCAAGCAATAATCCGTCCGGCGAAGGAACGAGTCCATGCGCGTCAATGCATCCGTGATACAGGGGTTTATGTATCATTGACGCGTGCGTGGGCGTCACGTCTCCGGTAACAAATCTAAATGGTGGCCTCGAATCCTCGTCAAAGCTTGTCAGATTAATCGTGGTTTCAACGGTATTGCTCTTAGGGTCTATAACGCTAATGGTATTGGAGTCTTCGTTTGTGATAAATACACGGTCTTCCGAATTCATATCCGCTGCGCGCGCATCTCCCATTGACAACCAGCCTGGAAATTGCGCCGCAGCCGCCGTCGCGGCCATGAGCTTCAGAAAATCTCTTCGCGACTTTTCGGGTTCGTGCATACTAATCCTCTATGCGTTTTGTATATGTTTGCGCCAGCTCTTTAGATAATCTTCGGTAACTTTCTTGATGCCATGTTCTTTTTTAGCGTGCTCGGCAGCCTTCTTTAAAACCTCGTCTGCTGTCATGCCTTTTGCAATAAAGTCGCAATCAACGCCTATGTCCTTGCAGCTAAGTGCTTTCATCCCTTTCACCTCCTTTGCATAAATAATCCTTACTTCTTCACTGCCCCCGTGAATATATAATCATTGTCTTTTTTCTTTGAATGGCAATCAATGCATTTTTGAACCTTCCCCGAAACAAGAGCCTTTCCGTCCGGAGCGTATTGGGCCCAGAACCAGTCGCCGGCAGACGGGTTATACCCTTTTATCTTGTACATAACGCTCAGGGCAACAAATTTTTTATCCGCGGTATAATTTTCCTTCGCAATTATCGAGCCGGTGGACATTCCTTTTTTACTTTTGATTGAAAAACGCGCGGTGCTGTTTATAAAAGTCGTAAGCAACGCGCCATGAGGCTCTGTGCCTTTGTACAACCTTCCTTTTCCCGGCCATAATTCCCATCTCTGATAAGGGTTATACTTCACTATATATTCATTGAGTTTTTCAGCATCAGCCCCGGGCATGACAACCTGAGTCTCGGACGGAACGATCTCATGGATTGCGTACGCAGCAACCGCAAGGGAGAAAATAATAGCAGGCGCTGCAAGCAAAAGATAAATCTTTTTCATTTTACCCTCCCGCTTTTTTATTTTTTAAAATAACCGAGCCTCTCCATCTCTGTGAATGCCCAGTCATCCGCAAGAAGCTCATCGTCTCTCACATCAGGAAGGCTTGAGGCGTATTCGCTCAAAAAGAGATACGCTAATTTTCTCTGCTCTGAATTGAGCGTGTCAGCCCTGTCAAACGCCACATTCTTGATCTGGCTTCTTATCCTGAGCGCATTCATCCTCTCATCTAAAACTTTATCAGGAATCTTTTCCCTAACAAGCATCTTACAGCCGGAGGGTGTCTTCAAAACGAGCTTCAGCGGCCTGTTGTGATCCGTCTCCGGGACGCCGTTTTTTTTGCACCAGTCAGATATATCTTCAACAAATACGATATCTTCCTGATACAGGCAATACTGCTCCATCAAATACCTGAAAAGCTCAAAATAATCTTTCGTATTCATTCGTAAAATCCTTTCCGCAGATTCATAATAGATAACTTAACTAAATCATAGCAGCCATATTTTCGCCCTGCAACATCAAAAAAGAAAAAATTTTATGTCCTCAAAAGAAAGGCGTGTGAAGATAATCCCGCGCCGAATGCCGCCATCACGCACCACTCATCCGGCTTAATATTTGTTTCTAAGAGCCTATTGAGCACAAACCATACGGTTGGTGAGGACATGTTCCCGTACTCAGCCAATACATGCCTTGCTGCCAAAACCTGTTTTTCAGAAAGATTCAAATCATCCCTAACAGCATCTATGACCTTTTCCCCTCCTGTGTGAAGCGCCCAATGATTTATATCATCAATTCTTAATCCGAGGGGGGGTAATATGTTCGTGACTACCTCACTTACGGCTTTGCCTACCAGTCCGGGAAGTGAAAGCGACAGCTGGTTATGAAGCTGTCCGTTCTTGTAAATATAGCGGATGGCGTCTCGATGTTCAGGCGCATAATAGCTTCCCGAAGAAACAAGGGAAAGTCCCCTCGGCCTGTCCCATATAACGGCTGCCGCTGCGCCATCGGCAAACAATGCATTTGAAAGCAGCAGGCTCAGGTCATCGGATACCTGAAACGTGGAACTGCAGATTTCCAACGCTACACTTAAAACTATGCTCCCGCTTTCTTTCCTGACCATACTTTCGCATATCTGAAGATTCGGTATTGCCCCGCCGCAGCCGCTGCCGACAAGGTCGTAAGATTTGATGCTGCGTGAAAGCCCCAGTTTCTCTATAAGATATGTCGATATTCCCGGACATATGTAACCCGTGCAGGTATTTACAACAAGGCCGGACACATCATTAATCGTTAATCCGGCCTTGGCCAGCGCGTCCAAAACCGCCTTGGCACACAGCTCTATTCCCCTGTGCGTGAAGCGCTCAATACGCCTCTCCTGAGTTTCATCGACGATATATTCGGGGTTTTCAAAAGCGAAATGTCTTTGCAAAACACCGGGATTGCTAAAAATGGCATGCAGTTGCTTAAGGCTTCTCCTGCTCAGTTTATGCGAGTAATTTTTTTTAAGAAATGCCTCGGCCTCTTTCTGGCTAATCACAAAAGGCGGAGAGGCTGTGGCGACTGATGCGATGCGAACATTATCCATCTCAGGCATGGACCCCCATAAACCGCAATCCTCTACGGATAAACGAGGTATGCCTCCACAATGGCGGCTTTACGCCGAATTTACGGCTCAACTTATATATGGCAGAGAGAAAGGGCAAGGAAATCGAACCGGAATTTATAAAATTGAAATTCTGGGCCATGGCTGCATTCAGCTTATTTGTCAGCCATTCGATATTCACATCAGGAGAAAGGTAAAAAACAGGCTCAAACATCTCGTGAGAAGGAAGTGTAAGCACTCCCTGTCTCCGGGCAATATGTTCAAGTTCGGTGCCGGGATATATGCGTATGCCTATATTGAAAAATGCTACGTCTATCGGCCTAATATATTCTTCCGCGAATTTTAATGTCTCCATTACTGTATCTTGCGTTTCTCCGGGGCCTCCGAGCATAAACATCCAAACGCAGGGCAGCCCGTGTCTCTTTACGCATTGCGCCGCGTTATAAACATGCTCTGATGTAAAGCCTTTCTTCAGGCTGTTCAACACCCTGTTTGACGCGCTCTCAGCCGTAATTCCTATGCCGGTAAATCCGGCGCGTTCCATTGCCGTCAGCAGGGTGTCGTCAATAAAAAGCGGATTTAACTCAAGGGTTTGAAATCTTGCATTTAACCGTGAATTGATTAATGCTTCGCATACGGATATGGCATGGTCGTAGGGAGAATTAAATACATTATCAACAAACTCAATATCCCGAATTCCCTCTATCACCAATCGCTCGATCCGCCCTACAACCTCATCAGGGTCATAGAGATGATAGTTATGTCCTTCGGCAATGGCATAAGTGCAGTAAACGCATTTGTGCGGGCATCCGCGCTTGGATTGAACGGGGACGGTTGCCTGCAATGAATAGTACGAATCTACATCAATCCATTTCTTAAAATCAGGAGACGAATATTCATGCGGCGATGACTTCACGGGGTTTCTTCTGAATGCCCTGTTATCAAGCCATGCTATTCCCTGAACCTGATATGGGTTTTCATTTCTGGAACTCGCATCTAACAGGCGGGGAAAGGCTATCTCGCCCCTTTCTGCCACGGCAAAGGACGCGCCTGTAAAACGAAGAATGTCTTCAGGCATCACACCCACTGCAGCTCCGCCTATAACAACCGGTGCATGCGTATTTCCGCGGATTACATCCATTATCGGCGGCAATTCCCTAAAGAATGCCACGGGATTTTGCATGTTATTGTTATCGATATTTCTTATGGAAAGGCCTACAATATCGGGCTTTGTTTTTTTTATCTCGGATTTAACTGCGGACAATGGGTCTTTGCTGAACATCAAATCAAGAAAACTGACAGCGTTTCCGACTCTCTCGGCAGATTCCGCCGCAATGCAGGCGCCAACCGGCATTACAGGGAAAGGCTGCCTGCAGCGGTTGGCGCTGATAATTAGCGTATTCATACGCTCTAAGCTCTCGGATGCCTATGCAATGCCTCTTTTTCGTCTCCCCCAAATTGATGAACCTGCCGCATCCTTAACGCCAATTCTCTCAAGGCATCGGCAAGGCTCATGCCCTTTTTCACCAACCTTTTCACATATTCCGCCTTCGACAGTTCGCTTATAATTTGTTCCGTAGAACTGTCATGAAGGCACACATTTTCCCCTGTCTTAATCTGCTGGGTAATGCAGCCTTCTATTTGTTCAGGCGTAAATTTGTTTGCTAACTCCTTTATTTCTTTTACTGACCCGTCCATAACCAAGCTTCAGAAAGGAAGTTTCTACTTCCCTATTTCCGTTTCATTCATTTAGTCTTCGGCGCATCTGCCGGGTTTAAATAACTAATCCCCCATGGCCCCGTTCCGTGAAGCTGGATAATAGTCTCTTTTTTTGTGAAAGCAAACATCTTCATCCCGACGGGCATTATGGCCACACTGCCCACACCAAGGGCTTTTGCATTTTTTGGCTCGAACTTTTCTCCCGCTCCAAGAAATAGAGCGCCGGAGATAACAGTAACCCGTTCAACAGCAGGATGAGTATGGAGCGGAAGTTTTGTGCCTGCTGCCAGTTTAAGCCGGATAGTGAAAGGCGCTGCCTCTTTCAGGTTGCCTTCGATAACCGCAATCTTCGCGCCCGGCGCAACAGTAGGCGCATCCGCCCATTTGATATCAAAGGGCGTAAGCATAATGTGTTTCTCCTCTCCTGCAAGAGCAAAAGAAACAAAACACAGGGAAACCGCAAAACACACCGCTAACCATTTTGTAACTTTGGTTTTCATTTTGACTCCTTATTTTTTAAAGGCTGCTCAGACCCTTTTTTTGAATTCATGCTCTTTCCAGAAACCCCTCTCCGCAAGAGCGTTGATTATATTTTTCCGGCTGATTATTCCCACGAGTTTTTTCTTCTCAACAACAGGGAGCACCGAAAGGCTCGTCGAATTGCCGTAAAAGAGATCCACTATCTCATCTATGGTGGCATCCCTTTGTACTGTGATCGGCTTTTTGCAGACGCCTTCGTGTTCCGCGTGGCCGCAGCTCATAACGCTTTCGGCGCTGAATTCATGGGTAGTCCTCCCCTCCCTGACGGCGCTAAGCACATCATACTCAGACACTATTCCCATGACCTCAAGCCTGTCGTTTACAACAGGCAGCGCGGGATAACCGCACATAAGTTTTTCGACAACCTCTTCACCTTTCATTTTTGATGGTAAGCTTACCCTCGGATGCATAATATCCTTTGCCCTTAAGCAAGTCATGTTAACCTCCTTTTTACGTTACGAATACGGTTGCCCTCTTAAGCTCATTGAGATTAGAGAGCAGCTTGTGATGTTTTTGTTCGTCAGCGAGCAGATATGAAAGTATATATCTCGTTACAAAAAGCTCGCTGTTCTTGAGCGCCTCGTCAGCAAGCTCAAGCGATTTTGCCTCCGCTGCAAGATGCTGGTTTAACCCCTTTGAAAGCGATGCCAGGTCATCCGGGCTTAATATAAAAGGTTCCTTTGTTAGGCTGTCAATAAGCATCTGCTGCATGGCCTTATGTTTTTGAGAATCGTGTTTAATCATCTCCATCGTCATCCTGATTAACTTGTTGTCCGTCTTTTTCATCATATCCTCAGAGAACTTTATCGTGGCATCTTCCAGCTTCTGCCATTCCCTGATTGTGTCCAAAAAAGGCTTTGCCCCCTCAATGGGCCCTTTAACATTTCCTCTTCTTGGTGTCCTTTTCGGCATAAATGCCTCCTTCTTTCTTAAAATTTATTTTAATCTTACCTCTGCAGCCTTCCAGTCAATGTTCTTGAAAAACGCCTCTATGTAGTCTGCCCTCTTCAACCCGTAGTCGAGCATGAACGCGTGTTCGAAAACATCCATGATAAGGATAAGGTTTTCTCCCGCAGGATGAGAAACATCATGCTCGTTTATCCAGAAATTAATCATTCTTCCGCTCTGTGTGTCCTGATAGAGGGCAACCCAGCCAATGCCTCTCATCGTCCCGGCTGCTTTGAAATCTTTTTCCCACGCCTCATAACTGCCGAAACTTTCACCCAACTTCTTCGCGAGCTTTCCGCCTTTGTCAATCCCGCCTTTTCCGCCGAGATTTTCAAAGTAATATTCATGAAGCCTCATGCCGTTAAACTCCCATCCGAGCCTTCTCTTTAGTTCTGCGAATTCCGGAGTTGCGGTCTTCCCGTCCTTCAACATCTGGTCCAGGGCGTCAAGAACTTTATTCGTGTTCGTGACATAACCCTGATACAGGGTGAAATGATTCTTCAGAAGCGTCTCGCTGAACCCCACCATCCCTATAAGTTTTGCGTAATCCTTTGCTGCATACGGCATAATTTTAACCTCCTTTTTCATATGAGCTGAAGCAACACTCGTAAAACCGGACAAGTATGTTGCAGCGCCGAAAAATAAAATTTTTAAAAAATCTCTTCGTCCGACAAACATCTTTAAACAAATGCTATCAAAACCTGAATTAAAGTCAAGGATTATTTATGGCAGGTTGTTTGAGACAGGTTCAATCTATAGACTATTCTTCCGCGGTGAATATTTCTACTCTATTTCGCCCGTTTTTCTTTGCAAGGTAAAGGGCAGTGTCAGCATCCTTTATGAGGGAAATTGCATCTTTTTTTCCCTCTTCACTCATCGCTACGCCGAGGCTGATGGTAACGCCTGACTCCGATTCCACTGTGGTTCTAAGCCTCTCCGCAGCCTCGCGAGCCTTTGTTAAATCAGTTTCAGGCAGAATGATAAGGAACTCTTCTCCGCCGTATCTGAAAACGTAATCAGGCCTTCTCACTTCACCTAAAATTATATCCGCAATTTTTACCAGCAGACTGTCCCCTTCGATATGTCCATGCGTATCGTTATACAGCTTAAAATGGTCGATGTCTGCCATTATGACTGAAACATTCTCCTCATATCTCTTTGCTGATTCGAGGCTCTTATCGAGCTGTATTTGCATGAAGCGCCTGTTCGCGAGCCCCGTAAGCGCATCATGGAGAGAAAAGCTTTTTGTTTCCTCATAGAGCCTTGCATTGTTGACGGCGATGCCTATCTGGCTGCCTATTGTTGAAAGGAGCTTTTTCTGGCCTTCCGTTACCTTCGCGCCAACCGGCGTATAAAAAGAAATCAAACCAAGGACTTTATCCGCAGTTTTGATAGGGACAACAATACGCCCGTGAGGAGTTATACTGGGATGACACACGGCGTGCCACCCGTCTTTTGTTGAATCCCTTGCGATAAGAACCTCCCCTGTCGCAAGCGCAGTGCCGCATATGCACTCGCCCTCTTCTATCTCAGCGCACGGCTCAATTGTCGTATCCGGAAGGCCGGCCAGCGCTGCAAGACGCATCCTTTCCCCCTCTGAAAGAAACAGGGCAACTTTCACTTCAAAATCAAATATCTCTTTCTTGACCAGAGTGTTCAGTACATCGGGAAGAAACTTATTCATGTCGAGTGTCTGGCTTATGGACCAGGAAACGTCATAGAGTGCTTTTAACTCTGAGCTGAGCCTTTTTAATTCTGCCTCTGCCTCGGAAAGTATGATGTTTCTTAACTCAAGTTTACGTGCCTGCTCTATCGTGCTTTGCTCGAGCACGCTTAACAATTCTTCAGTATTCAGAATGTCAGATTTAAGGATTCTTATCTCGCGTTCAGGCCTTTCATCCGGCATTGTCTTATACCCCTGTTTCTCTGCGTACTCTTGCAAAGATGCTGCCCTCTGTGAAGGGCAGCACAGCCTTTTTTGCGCTCAATGAAAGCGTCCTGAATAGCTCGGCTTTATCCCTGCTAATATGAATTTTTGAGAACATAATTACAGCAAATAAGTTCCCGTCAGGCAGCATGCCGCCGAACCCTATAACAGAATGAATTCCAAACGGGATAACGAAATTCTCCTGAGCAGGCACATAAGGGCTGCCGGCTGCTTCTTCCACATAAAAAACGTTAAATGATTTCTGCCATGGTTCCAAAATAAGATGTGGTTTCGGATGCACGACACTGCTGATGTCAAGCCCAAACTGGATTATAAGCTGAGCTATCATCGGGATCTGCTCAACTACCTGAGGGCTCGGAAGCGGGATGGCCTTATGGCCTGCGGAATTCTTTCTTGAATTCCACAATAGATTATCGCCTTTTGTCGCAAGCAGGGTCAGGCACTTTATTTCAGGAGATTCCGGGATATCGCCCATCAGGCCGTGGGCAAATTCTTTAAGCTCATCATCAAGCCCTGCGTATGGATGAGTTTTGTAAAACCTGACAAGGGCTAAGGTCCCCTTCCCAGTTTGCTTATCCGTAAAATTAGCATAAAGGTAACGAACGATCCGGTTCGCGGCCTCCTCCATGCTGCACGAACCCTTGCTAAATTTCCGGATAGCCGAGCCGCACTCTATCATCTCGCTCATCTTGAATTCAGCCAAATCGTACATTTCTCCCTCCACTTAAAAATTTACTATCTAACGTAAAGAATATCAAGGATTAAGTTATCTTTTTGAGCGGTAACTGTGGAGGTTGGAAGGGGCTTTGAGCAAGCCCCGAAATGTTTCAACTTTTTTTGCCGTATTTGTGAACCGCTTCAACCATTACGATGGCGTTTTCAACAGGCGTTTCAGGCAGTATGCCGTGGCCGAGGTTGAAGATATGCCCCTTCGCGGGTTCTGCCTTTTTCAGTATCTCCTGAACCTTTTCTTCTATCTTTTCCTTTGGAAGAAAAAGCGCGCACGGGTCGAGGTTACCCTGAACAACAACTTTTTTGCCAAGCTTTTTTGCCGCGTCTTTCATATCAATCCGCCAGTCAATGCCGATGACATCGGCCCCTGATTTCTTGGCGTCTTTGAGGACGCCCGCGCAGTCATTCACAAAATATATGACAGGTGTGTCCGGATGAAGCTTCTTAAGGCTGCTCACAATCTTTTTTACATATGGAAGTTCGAACGCTTTGTAATCATCAGGAGCAAGTATCCCTGCCCACGAATCGAATATCTGCACGACCTGCGCGCCCGCGATTATCTGGCCCGATAGGTATGCGATAACGGTCTTTGTCAGTTTTTTCATAAGGTAATTAAAAAGGCCGCTGTTTTGAAACATCATCTTCTTTGTGTTAAGGAAATTCTTGGAGCTTCCGCCTTCAATCATATAGGTTGCAAGCGTAAACGGCGCGCCTGAAAAACCGATAAGAGGGACTTTTTTCTCAAGCTCTTTTCTTAATATTTTTATTGTCTCAAGGACAAAAGGCATAGAATCCTCAACATCAGGGACTATGAGCTTTTCAACGGCAGATTTTGTTCTCACAGGCTCGCCGAGGATTGGCCCCTTCTTCTCCGAAAATTCCAGGTGCACGCCCATCGCCTCAACGGGGATAAGGATATCAGAAAAAAGTATTGCCGCATCAACGCCGAGGATATCAACCGGCTGGAGCGTTACCTTTGCCGCAAGTTCCGGCGTCTTGCAGAGCGTAAGAAAATCCACCTGCCCGCGGACAGCCTGATATTCGGGAAGGTATCTCCCTGCCTGCCGCATAAGCCATACCGGAATATAGTCAACATCTTCACCTCTGCACGCCTTCAAAAAAGTATCGTTCATTTTGCCATCCTCTTTTTCATTTTTATTGGGGTGTAGCCGCAAAACGGTTCTTCTTCAAGATAATCGCCGTGAATGGAATATGCCCTCGCCCTGCAACCTCCGCAGACTGTTATATATTCGCAGGAACCGCACCTGCCCTTATAGCTCTTAAAATCCCGCAGCTCTTTGAAAAGCTCCGAGTTCTCCCATATATCCTTAAAAGACTGTTGCATGACGTTTCCCGCAGGCTTTGGGAAATAACTGCATGGAAGCACATTGCCGTCAACATCAATCAGGCATATAAGCTGTCCCGCAATGCAGCCCTTAGCCCCGCCGGTTGAAAATTTCAGCGTCCTTTTTTCAAACTTAGAGCCCTCTTCCTTTGATTTCTGCAGAACCACTCTGTAATAATGCGGAGCGCACGTCGGCCTTACAAGCATATTCTTTTCGTCTTTTTCCATCTGATAATGCCAGTCGAGAATCTCTTCGTAATCTTCCTTTGAGATTAGCTCGTCCATTATCTCTTCGCCCCTTCCCGTTGGCACTATCATGAACATGTACCATGCGGTCGCGCCGAGTTCTTTCGCGAGTTTATATACCTTCGGAATGTCTTCCTGATTTCTCTTTGTGAATGAAGAGTTGATTATAAATTCTATGCCGTGCTGCTCGAAAAGCCTCGCCGCATTTATAGTTCCGGAAAAAGCGCCCTTCTGGCTTCTGAAATCGTCATGCACCGTTTCAGTAGAACCGTCAAGGCTGAGAGAGACAATCCTGATGCCGGAATTCTTAATCTTTCCGCAAATCTCTTCATTAACCAGAGTGCCGTTTGTGGCAAGGCACATCCTGAGCCCTTTATCGGTTCCGTGTCTTGCAATTTCAAAAACATCCTGCCTTACCAAGGGCTCGCCGCCTGAAAGCACGACAACAGGCTTTGCATAGCTTACGATATCATCAATTATCCTGAAAGCCTCTGATGTAGAAAAATCAGGATGGCCCTTTATCTCCATTTCGGATAACGAGCGGCAATGCACGCAGCGCAGGTTGCATCTCCGCGTTATTTCCCAGGCTATCCACTTAGGCGCAAATTCCATAGATGAGTATTATAGCTTAAATATTGTAATAGCGGCAAAGAAGGGATGAATCTATCATCGGCCTTGCATAATGCTTATTCTTCTGCCGATTTCAAAATATCAGCAACTATATCTTCTGCAACTCTAAATTTCTTTTCCTTCAATTCAGCAATTAAAGGCTTAATGCTTTTTAAAAAACCCTGACGTTTAGATAGGAGGAGGACACCCATTAAGCCCATAACTTCAAAGCCAGCAAGAACAGCCGCCTTACGCGCCTTTTCTTCATCAATAAGCACCAAGTCAGCATTGAGCTCTTTTGAAAGAGCGAGAACCTCTGCTTCGCCTCTATCAAGATTCCCAAGCAAAAGCGCTACTTCTTTGACATCATTGGGAGCTTTCCGTTCAAGATAGGATGCCCTTTTAATATCAGATGCGCCAACCTTTTGTGTCTGCGTAAGTTCGTTAAAAACAGCCTCCGGAATATAAACTTTTGAGAAGAGTTTTTTGAGCAGGTCAAGTCTGTCAATTTTTGCAAGGCCAATAAGAATAGTTGAGTTACTTACGACGATCAACTCCTTGGCCTCTTGGAAAGCCTCTCGGCAGTTTTAATTTCTCTCTTTAATTCATCCTTATCGTAAGAGATTACAGGAACACCGTTTTCCCCAAGCAGACCAACAAACTCCCATTTGTTTAGACCGGACAGAGCAGCGGCTTTGCCAAAAGAAAGGAGTTTTTCCTTGAAGAGCTTTACTGCAAGCAGTTTTCTTGATTCAGATGCTATCTTTTCTTTTGTGAGACCAAAGGCAGACAGCGATAGATAAAGATCATCTGGCAAATCTATGGTTGCATGAACTTTCATGCTTAAATTTAACATAGCTGCAAATTGTTTGCAATATTTCAGCCTCTGCCGGTAGTGTCAATCATTTTGTGTAAATTCCTTCAAGGGCTTCTTTCCCCATTGTTCATTTAAATGATTCAGCACTGCATAAACAATCCTTTCAATGCTCTGGACATTGTTAAAGCAACTCATT
>Ga0172371_10002445_pt1 | contig 29481 bp, 19 predicted proteins | sample Lak12m_FD_114543 | JGI IMG/M metagenome (GOLD analysis project Ga0172371, IMG submission 114543) | Freshwater microbial communities from Kabuno Bay, South-Kivu, Congo - kab_022012_12m | ecosystem: Environmental > Aquatic > Freshwater > Lake | place: Democratic Republic of the Congo: South-Kivu...
AGGAACTACCTGCCCTTTCTCAAGGCCAGCTACCTGGAGTACCAGCGCCTGCGCTGGGTCCTGGGGAGGCGCTTTGCCGGCAAGGCCAAGGTCGTCTACGAGTTCGAGACCTTCTACAACCAGACCACGTACCTGTACCCGGCCATGGCGGCGCTCTTCCGTGCTCTCGGGGTCCAGATCGCCCCCATGTGGCTCTACGGGCTCACGCCGGCGGCGGAGTACCTCGGCGGCTCGCACTATCTGAACCTCTACTGCACGCCACGCAAGGCGGTCAGCTTCCGCATCGCCGCCGAGGTCTTTCGCTCGACCCCCCGCTACGCGCCCTACCCGGAGGCCTCCACGGAGGAGATCGTGACCCCTGCCTGGGCGGTCTCGTTTCCACGCGACTTGAGCCTCTGGTCTGGCGAGGGCACGGTCATGCACAGCGGCCCCCTGGACTGGACGCCCCTCCGGCTCGAGGAGCGGCCGCAGCACCTCGTCGGCTACGGCAGTTCGCCCTGGGTGACGTACGCCGGCACCGGGGTCTACTTCGCGGACCTCGCCCCGGACCGCCTCGACCTCACCCTCCTGCCGGACGCCAGCTTCGTGCGACCACCCTGGCAGAAGCAGACCAGGAAGCCCTGGGAGCGGACCTGTGCCCTGGACCGGGCTGCGGTACACCCGCTGACGCTGCGCCTCCCGGACTGGCCCGACGGTACGGCCACGGTGCGCCGCTTGGACGGGCCTGGCGCCGGGGAGGTCCCCGTGACCCGTCCGGGCATCCGCTTCAGCGCCTCCCCTGGCACGTACCGCGTCGAGCGGCGCTGAGCCTCTCGGTACAGGCGGGCCTCGTCGTGTCCACGGGCCGGGCCCGGGTGCGAATGGTCGCTCGTACCACGCGCAAGCCAAGCGTGGAACCAAGCGGGAGCGGCCGCGGCCCCAGGGGCGAACGCCCCCGCGGCCAGTGCTCCCGCGACTGCGGGACCGTGGGCGCTCCGGTGGGGCACGCGGAGACTGCCCGACCGGGGACTAGGACCTGACCATGGCCCTGCGGGAGACGTGAGGTCGCTGTCAGAGTGTCAGACGGCTGTAGAGCGTGGGCAGGGCCCGCGCGAGCTGGCCGATGTCGGGCAGGATGACGAAGCGCCGACCAGGGAACATCAGGCCCATATCGGGGCCCCGGCGCGGGTCGGTACACACTCCGAAGGTGCGGACCCCGCGGGCGGCGTTCTCCTCGCAGGCCTTGCGGACATCGCTGTGGGCGTAGTGTGTGGCGGGGTCGTAGTCGCTGTCCAGAGGGCGACCGTCGGTGACGAGGAGGATGAGCCGCTGCCGGCACGGCACCTGGGCCAGACGCCACCCGGCATGGCGCAGAGCCGGGCCGATGCGGGTATTGCGGGCGGGCACTGCGCCTGCCAGCCGGGCCATGGCAGCCTGCTCCCACCGCTCGCCGAAGTCCTTGAACACAAGGAACGTGCAATCCCGTGGCCCGGCCGAATGGAAACCGCAGACGGCGAACGGATCGCCGAGGGCGTCGAGCCCCTGCCCCAGCACCAGCGCGGCGTGTCGCTCCAGGTCGAGGATGCAGGGACCATCAGGGGTCGGTTCCGCGGCCGAACCACTGACGTCGAGCAGGATCAGCACCGCCAGGTCGCGGCGGGCGATGCGGGGCTTCTCGTAGAAGTCGACGCGGGGGGAGGGATCCGCGCCGCGCTCCATGAGGAAATGCACCAGGCGGTCGGCGTTGATCTCATCCCCGTCGCGCAGGTACCGCTCTCGGCGGACCGTGTCCGGCTTGGCGCGCTCGAAGGCGCGGCGGATGCGGCCGCTCTCGGCGGCGAGCTCCGGAGGCAGACTGGAGCTACCCCTAGCCTCGGGGATGACCTCGTGGACGTGACAGTAGTCGCGCCGGTAGTCGTGCTCATCGCGGCTCCACTCGTCGTAGAGGAAGGCCGCCTCGGGGGCTTGGTCTTCCGCCTCGGGGGCACCCGGAGGCGCGGTCCGGGTGGCCGCGCGCGCCAGCCGGACCTGTGCCGCGTCCTGGGACGAACCGGGACCGGCGGCGGCACGCAGCAGGTCGACGACCACAGAGTCTTCAGGAGGCGTCGCGGGCCGCGCCGGGAACAGGGCGTCGGGCATGAAACTCAGCGGCGGCAGCAGCCCTTGGCCCAGTTCCGGGCACTGCGCCTGGAGGTCTGCCAGAAGGCTGGCGTCCAGGGCGGCAGCGAGCTGGACGACGTTGCCGGGGCCTTCCGCCAGCGACGCCAGCCGGGCCAGAGCCGACGGCAGGTCACCGCCGAGGAGCAGGCGCCGGAGAGCGTCCGGCAACCGCGGCATCGAGGCGGCGAGGTCCTGCTCCAGCCAGAAGCGCTGCAGGCGGCCGAGGCCAGGCCAGGCACGCGCAGAACAGGCCAGCACGCGCCGCCATTCGGCCAGCATCAACGCATTCAGGGACAATGGCTTGTCATCCGCCGCGAGGACGGCCAGACTGGGATAGCCACGGTGCCCGTGCACGTGGCTGAAGCCACCGAAGCGCAGAGACCCGGCGGCCGTGGCCGCCGCGAGGGTATACCAGGAACGGCTGCCGTCACGATGGTTGCAGCGCCTGAGGCGGGCGGGCAGGTAGAGGGTGTCAGCAAAGCAAAGGCAGGATGGGCTGCGGGCAGCCAGGGCCGCCGCCGGCAGAGCCGCGAGCTCCGCCAGCGCCACAGGCCGGCCAGCCAGGGCCGCGAGGACGCCGCGGAGCGAGACCCGAATGTCCTCCAGACAGCATTCCTGGGCCAGATCCCGCACCAGCGCGTCCGCGCTCTCGCTGGCGCCCTCCATGAAGGCCAGGCCGGCGCGTGGCTGGCAGCCGAAGGCCGCGCTGCCAGCCGCCACGAAGCGTTCGACGTCATGGGGTTGCAGGCGTGCGACGAGACGGCCATAGCCACGCAGGAGGGCCACGGCCAGGTCGGGGTCACGGTGACACAGGCGACGCGCCAGGACCACGGCCTGGGTCACCGCGGCGGGAGTCTGACCCAGCCCCCCGGCGGCCAGCGTCTCGAAATAGACCACGCCGCGGTGCGGCTGCGTGGCCGCCAGGTCGCGACCGAGTTCCACCACCTCGGCAAAAAGGTCAGGGAGGTCCAGCAGCCACTCGGTGCGTGGGTTGATGGCCCCCAGGAAGCGTCGCAGGACATGGTCGTAACAGCCCTGGTCAGCCTGGCGCAGCAGGCGAAAGAAGGTCGCCGTCACCTGGCGCCGGGATGGACCGATCAGCCCGCGCTCGAGGAACCCCTCGATGACCTGCTCGAAGAGGGCCCGGTGGCCCCAGCCAACGCTGGCCAGGGAGAACCCGTGGTAGCGGTCCTCGGGGTCAGCGGTCGGGGTTGGCGGGTGGCTGGGCATGGGCGCTGTCGTCCAGCAGGTCGCCGAAGTGGAGCCGCGCGATGTCGTCGATGGCGCGTGCCAGGTCGGGTTCATCGGTCAGGGTCCGTGCCAGGGTCGCCCGGCAGGCCTCCAGCGGGGCCAGGCCGGACTGCATGAGACGCCCGGCGTAGACCAGCAGGCGGGTGCTGACGCCGGCGTCGAGGCCGAAGCCTTGCAGGCCGCGGATGCGGGCGCCCATCTCCGCGAGCTGGCGGGAGGTGTCCTCGGGCAAGCGCGTCTCGGAGGCGATGATGCGGGCCTCGGTGTCCACCGGCGGCGGGCCGAGATCGATGCTCACAAAGCGCTGGCGTGTCGAGTGTTTGAGGTCCTTGACGACGCTCTGGTAGCCGGGGTTGTAGCTCAGCACCACGGTGAAGTCGGGGTGGGCCCGTACGACCTCGCCGGTCTTGTCGAGGAAGAGCATGCGGCGGTCGTCGGTCAGCGAATGGATGACCACGGTGGTATCCTTGCGCGCCTCGACGATCTCATCCAGGTAGCAGATGGCCCCGTGGCGCACGGCCAGGGTCAGGGGCCCATCCTGCCAGACCGTCTGGTCATCGCGGAACAGGAAGCGCCCGACGAGATCCGCCGCGGTGAGGTCCTCGTGGCAGGATACGGTGATCAGCGGCATGCCAAGGCTGAAAGCCATGGACTCGACAAAACGCGTTTTGCCGCAGCCCGTGGGCCCTTTGAGCAGGAGCGGCAGTTGCGCCTTCACGGCAGCGCGGAACACGGTCTCCTCGTCGCCCTGGCGGATGTAGTTGGGGGCGACCGGGATGCGGAACTGGTCGATGACCGACGGGATGTCCATGCGCTGACCTTGCTCGCGGCGGCGGGGAGAGCCGCCCCGGGCAAGGCCCAATCTCGCGCGCGGCGGAGCGGCTGTCAACCCATGGCGAGGCGCGGGCGGGGCCCCAAGAGACCGTCGCCAGCCTCGGGACGGGGCCCCGGTAGGTCACGGCTGCCACCCGCCCGTGTGCGGGCGAGGCGTGACCCCAAAGAGCGGCATCAGGGCTGCTGTCGCCCACGGGGCCGACCCGCCGGGAGCGCGGCACGCCGACCTGCGGGCCGCGGTCTCGGAAGCCCTGAAGGGCGGGCGGCCCTTCGACCCAGCTCACAGCCTTGAGCAAGGTCAGCGGGGCGGGCTGAACTCGACCATGGCACGGTCCCGCAATGCGGGCATGACCACGGCGTCGCCTGACGGGGAGGCGAGGGCGCGGGCACTCTGGGGTTCGAGGTCAAGGCGGACCGTAGCCGGGGCGGGCCCCGCAGCGGGAGCCCGCCCCTGTCTGTTCAGGACTGCCCGCCGGGGTCACACCGCGACTTCGGCGTTGACCTCGCTGGACTTGTAGATGGCGTCGATGAGGCGCATGGCGATGACGCCCTGTTCGCCGGTGGCCGGGGGCGGGGCTTCGCCCTTGACCGCCGCGATGAACTTGGCCATTTCCTGCGGGAAACCGCCGCCGTCCTTGTTGAAGCTCAGCTTGATGTCGGCCATCATGCCGTCGACCTCGGTGAGGAGGACCGTATCGCCGCCGACGGTGATGCCGCCCTTGGTGCCGAGGATTTCGAGCAGTTGCTCATCCTTGGCGTTGGCCGCCCAGGCGACCTCGAAGCTCAGGGTGGCCTTGTCGCCGAAGCGGACGAGGCCAGAGGCATAGTCATCGACGTCGAACTTGCCGTCGAACTTGGGCGGGCCGGCCCACATGCTGATGTAGTGGTAGTCCTTCATGGGCGCGCCGAACTTCGAGTAGACCTTGGCGCTGACGCGGCTGGGGTTCCAGAGGCTGGTGGTCCACATGGCCAGGTCGAAGAAGTGCACGCCGATGTCGATCAGGCCGCCGCCGCCGGACTCGGACTTGGTGGTGAACCACCCGCCGAGGCCGGGGATGCCGCGCCGCCGGATCAGGCGGATGCGGATCTGGTAGATGTCGCCGAGCTTGCCGGAGTCGATGGCCTGCTTGACGATCTCGGAGTCCGGGGCCTGGCGCCGGACCATACCCATGGTCAGCACCTTCTTGGCCGCGTCACGGGCCTGAACGATCGCCTTGCCCTCGTGCTGGCTCATGGCCATGGGCTTCTCGAGCAACACGTGCTTGCCGGCCTTGAACGCGTCGATGGCGATGGGGGCGTGCATGCGGTTCGGAACGCAGACGCTGACCGCCTCGATCTCGGGGTCCGCCAGCAGGTCCGGATACTTCCCATAGAGCCGGGTCACGCCATGGCGCTTGCCCTTCTCCTGGAGCCGGTCGGGAAGAATGTCGCAGAGGGCGACCACCTGCGACTCGGGGACCTTGGCATAGGCCTCGGCATGGACGGAACCGATGGTTCCCACGCCGATGATGCCGACCTTCACTCTCTTACTCATGCTGGACTCCCTGTTTCCATGCTGGCGCTGCCGTGCGCGCGACTGCGGCTCGTCGCCAGTGGCCGAGCCGAGGCGCATACCGGGCGATAGTCTAGTGCCGGCCGGCGGGAGTGACCACCCGGGGAACGGGTATGACGCCATGCCTCAGTGGAGTTCGTCCCTGGTGGTTGCTGGCCCTGCAGAGGACGAGGCCACGGCGACGGGCTTAGGTTGGGAAGAGCTGATCGAAGCGGCACCTGGGAGGCTATGCCGAGGCGTCCAGAAGTGTGTCGGTGACATCGGTGCCGTTCCCACAGACGCGATTGCGTATCAGCGAAATGGGGTCGATCTCTGGACCCGTTCTGTGGTCTGACACTCTCCCTCTTCCCGGCACGACACACCGGCCAAGCATCGGACGGATTGCGGCGCCTGCGGACCCCGCAACGGCTGCGCGCCGGGCCGGCGGAGCCGACCCTCTGCTTGCCCTCCACGCCCCCGGGGTGGTCAAACCGGTTTGGAGGGCAAAGGCAGGTTCTGCTGACCAGCAGGACCGGCCTGCAGGCGTCTGCCGGCCCTGCCGGCTGAAGGTTGGCCCCGCGTGACCGGAGCCCCCGCGCCCTGCCTGCAGCGCCAGATGAGCGAGAGCCGGCACGTGATCTGGGAGGCGCGGGCGCGGTACCGGCGCCTGGCGCGCAACGAGGCGGAGCTGGACGTGTGGGAGGCGGCGCGGGCCGAGGCGGTGCCCGCCTGCACCTCCGCCAGGGGGCCGGATACGCCGGCGGTCTTCCCCCTACTCCCAGACCACGGTGCTGGCGGGGAAGACGGGGCCGGACTTGCAGGTGCGCACGTACTCCCAGCCGTCGGGGTTATCGGCCTTGAGCTTCACCACGCAGGCAAAGCAGGCGCCGACGCCGCAGCACATGACCTGGTCCAGGCTGACCTGGGCGTCCAGGCCGCGCGCGGCCACGATGCGGCAGACCGCCCTGAGCATGGGGTTCGGGCCGCAGGCGACGATGGCAGGGCTGCGGGCCGTCGCGAGGGCCGTCTCAAGCAGGTCAGTGACCACGCCCCGGTGGCCCCGGCTGCCGTCGTCCGTGGCCAGGCGGACCTCCCAGCCCAGGGCCCCGAACTCGGCCACCAGCAGGAGGTCATCCTGCGTACGCCCGCCCAGGCAGGCAATGCCAGGCTCAGGACTGCGCCGGGCAAACAGGTAGGTCGCCGCACACCCGTAGCCGCCGGCCACGATCAGGGGGGCAGAATCGGGCGGGGCTGGCGTGTAGCCGTTGCCCAGGGGCCCCATCAGGTCGAGGAGGGTCCCGGCCTGCAGCCGAGCCAGGTGAGCGGTGCCCTCGCCGACGGTCTTGTAGATAAGGCTCAGGGCGCCGGTGGCCTCGTCGACGTCGAAGATGCTGAACGGCCGCCGCAGAAGGCGGTGCTGGAGGCTGGGGAGTTGGAGGTGGACGAACTGGCCGGGGCGCACCAACGGCACGACACCCGGGGCCTGCAGGTCCAGGCGGTAGTAGTTGCCCTGCAGACAGGCATTCCGCAGGATGGGTGCCTTCTCCTGGCGACGCTCCATGGGACCTCCGAAGGGTTGCAGCCGGGCCGCCTGGGCCGCGGCCGCGAGGCCATCGGCGCGTACCATAGAGCCCGGCACGCCGGGCCGCAATGGGGGCCACGCTGGCAACCTGGCTTCCGCGGCGGCTACGGCATGTGTGGTAAGGTATAGGGAGCGGCTGGGCCCACGGTGGGCTGACGCAGAGGGAGGTCACGATGGCGACAGCAACTCACCCGAACGGCCGGGGGCGGCGCCTTGGGGGACTATCCCTGGGCTGCATGGCCGCAGGCCTGGCGGCGACCCGGGGCCTGGGGTACGCCGGAGTCGCCGCCGGCCCGGTCATCGACCTGGTCCGGGCGGGGTTCGAGGCCGGCACGGTGGGTGGCCTGGCGGACTGGTATGCGGTGACGGTCCTCTTCCATCGCGCGCCGTTGCCGCTGCGCCTCTTCCCGCTCTTCGACCGGCACTCGGCCCTGCTGGCCAGGAACCGCCAGCGCATCACCGACCACCTGGTGGACCTGGTGCAGAACCAGTGGCTGACACCGGAGGCGATCCGGGGGCAGCTCGAAGGCACGTCGTTGGCCATGGCTCTCTGCTCTCGGCTCGAGGACCCGGCCAGCCAGCGCGGCCTGGTCGAGCAGCTTGCGAAGGCCCTGGCGCAGCACTGTGACCGACTCGGCTCGCCGGAGGCGGAGGCCTTTCTGGAGAAGGCCCTGCGCGACCTGGTGGCCGAGGCTGGCATCGCGGCGGCCATTGGCCAGTGGCTGGAGCGGGCCATCGGCGCCCGTGAGCACGACATCCTATCGGGGTCCCTGGTCACCATCCTGGAGCGCGCCTTGGATGGCGAGGCCGTGAGCCAGTACCTCGTCGAGATCATCTCCGGGGTCCTGGGCGAGTATGCTGGCGAGAGCGTGCTGAAACGTCTCTCGGTGTGGCTGGGCCAGAGCACTGGGGTGCTCGACGTCGACCGGTTTGTGAGCAAGGTGCTCCTCCAGGCCCGTGAACGGGTCGCCCAGGCCAGGACCGACCCGGGCCATCCCATCCGGGTGCAGGTGGACGCCTGCCTCCTGAGCTTCGCCCGCGATCTGCAGGACCCCGAATCGCCGACCGCCAAGCAGCTTGGCGAACTGCGCCGCCGGCTTGCCGCCAACGCGGATCTCGCGCCCGTGGTCCGCAGTATCACCGCCCGCCTCAAAGAGACCCTGCGCGCCGGGCTGGCCACGCCGGACAGCGACCTGCGCCAGGTCCTGGCCGAGGGCCTGGCCCGCGCCATCGCCGAGGTGCGCCAGGCCCCGGAACGTTGTGCCGCGCTGGACGCGGTCCTGCGCGAGGCGGTGGTCGGATTCGTGAGCGAAAACCGGCCGGTGATCGGGGAAGCGGTTCGTGTGAGCCTCTCCCCGGAGAGGCTGTCGGATGAACAACTGGTGGCCCAGATCGAGCCGCGCCTGGCCGATGACCTGCAGTTCGTGCGCTGCAATGGTGCCGTAGTGGGTTTCGTGGCCGGCGTGGCGCTGGCGGGAGCGCACCGACTGATCTCGCACTGGGCGGGGTGACGGCTGGCCGGCCCGGCAATGGGTCACGTCCATACGGGACGTCCCCGAGCCACTCCGGAGACCACGATGGCGACAGCCTTGGAGCCGAGGTGCGCCTCGGGTGGCAAGCAGCGGCGACGGCAGTACCGTAGAGCACCGACCGCGGAGCGTGCGTGTTCGGCGGTCGAGGCAAGGGGGTTTCCATCGTCTCCAGAACATGCGCAGCAAGGGAGTGATCGTCGCATGAGGACACTGAACCTGGGCATCATCGGCCAGGGACGCAGCGGCCGCAACATCCATGCGGAATACCTCAAGAACGTGCCGCAGAAGTTCCGCATCGCGTGCGTGGTGGACGCTCTCCCCGAGCGGGCCGAGCGGGCGCGGACCGAGTACGGCTGCGAGGTCTTCACAGACTACCGTGAACTCCTGGGCCGCAAGGATTTGGACCTGGTCGTCAACGCCTCTTTCAGCCACTTCCACGCCCCCCTCACCAAGGAGTTTCTCCAGGCGGGCTTCAACGTGCTTTGCGAGAAGCCGCTGGCACGTCGGGCGGCCGAGGTGGACGACCTCATCAGCACGGCGCAGAAGGCCGGCAAGCTCCTGGCCATCTATCAGCAGAGCCGCTTCGCGCCCTACTACCGGCAAGTCTGCGAGGTCATCCGCAGCGGCGTCCTGGGCCGCATCGTCCTGGTCAAGGTGGCCTTCAACGGCTTCGGGCGTCGCTACGACTGGCAGACCCTGCAGGGATACGGTGGCGGCAACCTGCTGAACACCGGGCCCCACCCCATGGACCAGGTCCTGGGCCTGATCGGCCGCGACATCATGCCACAGGTCTGGTGCCAGATGGACCGCCTGAATACCTCCGGCGACGCCGAGGATTACTGCAAGATCCTGCTCTCCTACCCGGGTCGGCCCACCATCGACCTGGAGATCTGCTCGAACACGCCCTATCCGGCTCACATCTACGACATCTATGGCCAGTACGGCGGCCTGCGCGGCGACATGGGTCATCTCACCTGGAAGTACTATGTGCCGTCGGAGGTCCCCGCCCTGAAGCTCCAGCGGGAACCGCTGCCAGGGCCCTCCTACTGCAGCGATCCCGGCCTGACCTGGCATGAGGAGGAGTGGACCGTGCCGGCAGCGGAGACGGACCTGTTCGGCAGCATGGCCGCCAGGTTCTACGACAACCTCTACGAGGCCCTGGTGAGTGGCGCCCCGCTGGCCGTGCCCCCGGAGCATGTGCGCCAGCAGGTCGCCGTCATCGAGGAGTGCCACCGGCAGAATCCCCTCTCCCGCCTGCCCGGCTGAGCCGGGAACCGACAGCGCTCCCACGGTGGCACAGCCCTCCCGGCGGTGGTAGAGTAGTCGCTTCGGGTTGCGCCGGACGGACCGGGGCTGCCCTGAATGGGGACACGGCACGATGGGCATGACGATCACCGAGAAGATCCTGGCGCGGGCCGCAGGGCGGCCGTCCGTGCGGGCGGGCGACAACGTCTGGGTGCAGGCAGACCTCCTGATGACCCATGATGTGTGCGGCCCGGGCACCATCGGCATCTTCCAGCAGGAGTTCGGCGCCAAGGCCCGCGTGTGGGACCGCGAGAAGGTGGTGCTGACCCCGGACCACTACATCTTCACGGCCGACGCCAAGTGCCATCGCAACGTGGACCTCTGCCGGCAGTTTGCCGCCGAGCAGGGGCTGCCGTACTTCTACGATCCGGGGACCCCGAGCTACTCGGGCGTCTGCCACGTCACCCTGCCGCAGAAAGGGCACTGCCGTCCCGGCGAGGTCGTCTTCGGCACCGACTCGCACACCTGCACCTACGGCGCCTTCGGGGCCTTCTCGACGGGCATCGGCAACACGGATGCGGCCTTTGTGATGGGCACGGGCAAGCTGTTGCTGAAGGTCCCGGCCAGCATGCGGTTCCGGGTTGATGGCGAGATGCCGCGGGGGGTCATGGGCAAGGATGTCATCCTGCGCCTCATCGGTGAGATCGGCTTCGATGGCGCCACCTACCGGGCCATGGAGTTCGTCGGCGCGGCCATCCGGGCCCTGCCGATGAGCGAGCGCATGACCCTCTGCAACATGGCCATTGAGGCCGGCGCCAAGAATGGCATCATCGCCGCCGATGAGACGACCTTCGCTTACGTGCGGGCGCGGTCGGCGAAGCCCTACCGCTGTTTCGGGAGTGATGCCGACGCGGAGTACTGTGCCGACTACCGCTTTGACGCCTCGGAGTTCGTGCCCTACGTAGCCCTGCCGCACGCGCCCGACAACCTGGCGGCGGCCAGTGCCTGCGGCCATCTTCGCATCGACCGGGCCTACATCGGCAGTTGCACGGGCGGCAAGACCGAGGACTTCGTGGCCGCCGCGACCCTCCTCAACGGCCGCCGTGTGCAGGTGGAGACGTTCCTGGTGCCGGCGACCACCGAGGTGGCGGCAGACCTGGAGCGGGTCCACGTGGCCGGCAAGTCGCTGAAACGCATTTTCCATGAGGCCGGTTGCCTGGAGCCTGCCCCGCCCTCCTGTGCGGCGTGCCTGGGTGGGCCCATGGACACCTTCGGCCGTACCCATGCGTCCGAGACGGTGATCAGCACCACCAACCGGAACTTCCCCGGTCGGATGGGGAGCAAGTCTTCGTCGGTGATCCTGGCCTCGCCGCTGACGACGGCGGCGTCCGCCGTGACCGGCCGGGTGACGGACCCGCGCGAGTTCCTATGAACAGGAGGCAGGTCACCATGGCAGCTCCCGTGCGTGGCAAGGTCTTCGTGGTCGGTGACAACATCGACACGGACCAGATCATCCCAGCCCAGTACCTGACCCTGGTACCGACGATCCCGGAGGAGTACGCCAAGCTGGGGACATACGCTCTATCCGGGCTGCCGGACTCGTATCCGCGCCTGGTTCCCGAGGACGGCGGGCAGTCGCCCTACGTGCTGGTGGTTGCGGGCCGCAACTTCGGCTGCGGTTCCAGTCGCGAGCACGCGCCCATCAGCCTGGGGGCCGCCGGCATCGCGGCGGTGGTGGCGGAGTCCTATGCCCGGATCTTCTTCCGCAACTGCATCGCCACGGGCGAGCTCTACCCGGTCGAGTGCGAGGAGCGGCTGTGCGAGGTGCTGAAGACCGGCGAGACGGTGGAACTGGACTTGGATGCGGGGCTGCTCAAAGGGCCCGCCGGCAAGACCTACAGGCTGCGGCCACTGGGGGACGCGCGGGCAGTCATCGACAAGGGTGGCCTGTTCGACTACGCCCGCAGCACCGGCATGATCCGCTAACCTGGCTGGTTCACCGGCGCTGCGCCTCGATGGGGCTTGCCCCCGTCGGGCGAAGATCGGTTGGGGGGGATGGCTCCCGGCCCCTAACCAGTCTCCGCCCGACCGCCACAGGGACGGTCGCGGCGGGAGTTGGGCACGTCGTGAGGAGCCCTTGCCGCGGTGTCGCGCCACAAGCCCGATGGACAGCCCCCAGGCGGCGCGCTTGATTTTCGGTCGCGCGCGCACTACATCTAGAGGGGCGGGCGCACGCAGGGCCCCACGCTGCTGGGCGCGGGGTGCCGGGAGACGGTCGTGCCGCCCGCTTGAGGGGTGCTTGCTGGAACGACACGGAGGTCCACGGTGCACGACCGACTCATTCCCCGTCTGGTGGGCGCGATCAGCGCCATGGCGCTGATCGCCATGACTGGTGTCGTGGCCTGGGCCCAGGACGAAGAGGAACTGCCGGCCTCCAAGCGCGCCGCGAAGGCGACCGAGACGGCCAAGCCGGCGGCCCCGGCCAAGGCGGAGCCGGCAGACCCCGCGACCGAGAAGGCGGCGGCCAAGGCCGAGCCGCCAGAAGCAGCAACGGAGAAGACCCCGGCGGCGGCGGCCCCGGCCAGGGTCGAGCCGCCGGCACCGGTCCGCACCCAGGTGGGGACCTACACGGTCGAAAGCAGTGGCCCCTGGACGACGGCGGAACGCCTGAGACCCCGCCCCCCGGAGCTCTGGCAGGTCTTCATGCACGGGGTCATCGATCACTTTGCCAAGCCGGCGGCGTGGGACGATCTGTTGTCGAAAGAGCAGCCTGCGGAGACGTGGCTGGACAAGGACTGGCTCCTGCAAGGCAATCCCTTCCGCTCCAGCACCGTACCTTCCCTGAAGCTGGGTCCTGGTCAGGTCCTGGTGACGGGTAAGCCCCTGGTGCCGGCGGAACGGCTCAGAGACCTTCCCGGCAAGACGGTCCGCGTGTTCGTCTGGATGTCCGGCAAGGATACCGGACAAGGCCGCTACCTGTGGGACGCAGTGCCGCGGGCGGACGTGCTGCTGACCGATGGCACCGGCAAGGTCGTCTCGAGTTGGCAGGGGCTCATGGCCACGCGCGGGACCTTCCCCTGGCGCTGCTACTACCGGGACATCACGCTTCCCGATCCGGCTCGTCCGGTGGCCGAGCTGGTGACGACCGACGTCGGGGATGGGCTGGCGCGCACCCGGGGCGTCTACCTGCGGCTGACCAACCCCGCCAGCGGCACCGCCTGGTTTTCGACGCCCTCCTGGGAGGTCGTGGGGCTGGCGAACACCTATGCGCCAGGGGACCTGCAGGATCCGTTCACCGGGAGCATGGCTCCCAACCCCTGGTATGACGAGCTGCCGGTACACCTCGCCAGTCCCTCTGTGCGCTACCGCGGCACGGATCCGGCCTACGCCTGGGCCTTCCTCGGCGGGCGTGCGCGGGGCGCGGCCAATGTCGCGGACGTCACGACCAAGGCTGGGCTGGAGGCCTACCTGAAGATGGTCGCGGCGAATGACCCCCACCACCTCGTCCACGGCATGGCCCGCCTGCCGGAGTGGCTGCATGCGGGCCTGGTCTTCAAGTGCCTGCCGCCCACGGAGCCGGACCTGCTGGCGTTCCTGGGCGAACGGGTCCGGGCCGGCCAGGATGCGCAGACCGGCTTCTGGGGCTACGCCCAGGCGCCGCAGAGCATGGCGGCGACGGCAGCGATCGTGGAGCGCGCCTTCGGCGGCTCTGCCTTCAAGCGCGCAGACAAGACGGCAACGGTCCAGGCCTGGCTCACCTGCGGCGAGGCGCCTCTGGCCAACACAGAGGCCATCGCCAAGACCGTCCTGGGCCTCCAGGCGACGGCCGACGAGGCCAAGCGGACCAAGGGAGGCTGGACAGGCACGGCCATGACCTCCGCGGACACCGCGCTGGTGGCCATGGACAGGAACTGCTCTCTGGCGGCTACCGCGGACGCCGTCTTCCTCCTGCGCCGCTGTGCCGAGGGTCAGAGTCCTGCCCTGCAGACGCGCTGTGAGCGGGCGGTCCGCGAGGCGGTCGAGCACGTGTGGGCCACCTGCCTGCAGCCTTCGGGGCTGTGGAAGCAGTCAGAGGGCGACCTGGCCCCCACCATGGGCGGGGTGATGGCGCGCCTGATCGAGGCCTCACCCCTGCTGGAGTTCCGCGTCAGCCCGCAGATCCGCGCGCCGCAGGTGCCCGAGGCCGTGACTCCCGCCGATGGCGTGGTGCGCATCGCCTGGACGGCACCCGGCGAGGAGGCCGTCTCGTTGCGCCTCTATGTGGCCCCCGAGGGGGTGACTGCGGACAAGCTGGGAGACCAGTACCTGGCCGGGGTCCTGTGCAAGGCTGACGGCGAGGATGTCCGTGTCCTTGACCCGATGGTGACGGTGCTTGCCATGCGGCGGCAGGGCCGCTTGCAGTGGGGTCCTGCCGGCTTCGATGAGGGCGGCTATACGGCGGCCAAGCTGAAGGGGCTGCCGGACCCGTTGCCGACCACCATGAAGGGCGAACCCCTGGCCGTGGCGCTGCCTCGGGACAAGGCCGTGGCACTGTACGCCTGCGCCGCCAACGCCTACGGTGAGGTATCCCGGCCCGTCGTGATCGCCATCAAGAGCGCGGGGAAGGCCCCGGAGGCAACGGCCCCCGCGGCCACCCCAGGCGAGGTGGCGCCGAAGCCGGAGACCACCCCGGCGGTCCCCCCGGCCGAGGCGACGAAGCCGGCGGAAGGGGATGGCACCGCCCCGGCGGCAGCCCCCGCCGAGAAGGCTGGGGAGGAGCCGGGCGGCGCCCGGTAGCCCGGCTACGACAGCTCTACCGCCTCGCCGGATGACAGGTTCCCCGCTCTCTTGACACGAGTCCCGCGGGGCCAGCCGGCTCCGTCGTCGGCACAGCCCTACAGGTCAACCCAATGGCCTATACATCCCAGGTCCTGCGGCAGCGTTACGCCGAGCTGGAGCAGGGTATGCGCATACCCGGCTCCGTGCTGTTTTCGCAGGGACGTTACGAGATCGTGCGCCATCTCGGCGAAGGCGGCATGGGCGTCACCGTGCTGGCCGATGAACTGAGCGCTGCGGACCTCAAACACCCCGTCGTTCTGAAGTTCGTCAAGGACAGCCTGGACCCACACCACCTTGCCCAGTTCCTCAAGGAGGTCCAGCTCAGCATCCTGTTCAACCACCCCAACCTGATCTCGGTGTACCGGCTGGAGTCGGAGGTCATCCAGATCGATGCCGGACAGGGCCTGCTGCGGCAGGGACGCAAGGCCCGCGGGCACACGGTCTACTACTCCGTCATGCAGTATATCGACGGCTGGAACCTGCGCCAGATCGTCGACCGCCTGCGCCAGGTCGCGATCCTGCTGAACGAGGGGATCTCCATGTACAGCCTGGCGCGGGTGGCCCGGGGCCTGCACTACGTCCACGAGTACCGGGATGGGAGCGGCGAACACCTGGGACTGGTGCACCGGGACGTGTCACCGGAGAACATCCTGGTGGACCGTTTCGGCCGCATCAAGGTCACCGACTTCGGCATCGCCATGGCGGCCAAGCGCAGTCGCGGCAGCGACCTGGTGCATGCCGGGAACCTGCGCTACTGCGCCCCCGAGCAGCTCAGCGGTGCGGCGTTGGACCGACGCTGCGACATCTACAACATCGGCCTGCTGATGTACCTGCTGTTCACCAACACGGACCGGTTCGGCCCCGAAGTGCGCGAGCGGGACGCCCGCGATCGCATTCGGCGCAAGATGGCCCGTTCGGTGCTGCCGGACCTGACCCTGGCGCATCCGCGCTGCGCGGCCATCTGCGCCCGCTGCATGGCAGAGGACCCCGCCGAGCGCTACCAGACCTGCGAGGACCTGGCGAACGACGTCGACCTATTCCTCCAGGAGACCCAGCGGGTCGTGACCAACGACCAGATCGAGGAGATGCTCAGCGAGCTGTTCAGCCCGAATCCGCAGTTCGTCTCACCGCGGTTCGTGACGCTGACCGGTTCGGACGCGCTGGGACCGCGGGACTTCGATCCCAGCCGAGTGCCGGGGACGCCGGAGCCGCCGGGGCCGGTGTCGACCACCGTCCTGCCGTCTGGCGGGACCTCCGACGGCAAGACGCCCTGAGTCACAGGTCCGGTGCGCCGCGGCGGAAGAGCAACCAGAGGAAGAAGGGGCCTCCCAGCAGCGCGGTGATGACCCCCACGGGCATCTCCGCGGGCGCGACGAGGGTCCGGGCGCCCGTGTCGCAGAGCAGGAGGAAGGAGCCCCCGAGCAGGAAGGTCGCCGGGGCCAGAGCTCGATGCGTTCCCCCCATCAACAGGCGGCACAGGTGGGGACAGACCATACCCACGAAGCCGATGGGGCCGCAGACGGCCACGACACCTCCCACCATCAGCGATACCGCCAGGAAGATCACCAGCTTGGCCCGGTTGACGGCGACGCCCCGGCTGGCGGCGAACTCCTCACCCACGGTGAGCAGGTCCAGCTCCCGCAGGCTGGCCATGATCACGGCTCCCCCGGCCACGGTCAGCCCGGCGACGGGGATGACCGACTGGTAGCCGGTGGTCGAGACGCCCCCCATGAGCCAGCGCACGATGCGGAAGGAGTTGGCGAAGTCGCTCACGTACTGCAGGAACAGAATCAGGCTGGAGAAGGTCATGCTGACGGCCACGCCGGCCAACAGCATGGTGGCCGTGGAACAGCCTCCCCGCAACCGCGTCAGGCCGTAGACCAGGCTGATGGCGGCCACCGCCCCGGCTAGGGCGGCCAGGCTCTGCACAGAAGCCCCGGCCAGGCCGGTGCCGATGCCCAGGCGAACACAAAGCGCCACGCCCAGGGAGGCGCCGCTGGCTACCCCCAGGGTATAGGGTGTCGCCAGGGCGTTTCGGAACAGGGCCTGGAAGCTCATGCCGCTGAGCCCCAGAGCCCCCCCTGCCAGGAAGGCCGTGAGCACGCGCGGTACCCGCAGCAGCCAGAAGAGCCGATGCTCCGTCGGGAAGGCCGCCTCGTCCCAGAGCGCCGCCCAGGGCACGTGGCTCATGCCGACGAATGGGGTCAGCAGCAGGGCCACGAGGCTGCTCAGGCCCAACACCGCCTGCATGACCCCCGGGCGGACACGTGCCTTCATGGCTCTCTGGGCTCCCGTCTACAACCGCGTTCAGTGCCGCGGGACCACCAGCGCCTGACCGGAGTCGGGATGGCTGACGAAGAGGAACTCGGTATCGAAGATCGCCGCCAGTTGCGCGGGCTGCATCAGGACCTCGGTACGGTCCAGGAAGACGACCCGGCCAGCCTTCAGCCCCAGCACCCGGTGCGAGCTGAGCACGGCGCTGTTGATATCGTGGGAGATACTGACCACCGTGAGGGCCTCCTCGCGGTTCAGGCGCTTCAGCAACCGGTTGACCTCGTGCTGGTAGCGGGGGTCGAGGAAGGTGACCGGCTCGTCCAGCAGGAGGATGGGACTCTCCTGGGCCAGGGCCGCCGCGATGTAGACCTTCTGGCTCTCGCCCCCGCTGAGGGTCTCGAGCGAGCGGTCGCGCAGAAGGGTGGTGTCGGTCAGCGCCAGGGCCCGGTCCACGGCGGTGAGGTCGGCCTGTCCGGGAGCTGAGAAAGGCCCTTGCCGGGCATACCGGCTGAGCATCAGGAACTCGCCCACCCGGAAGCTGGCCGGGCCGCTGCGGAATTGGGGTACATAGGCCGCTCGGCGGGCGATCTGGCGCGGCGTCGCCAAACGGACGTCGAGGCCGCCCAGCTCGACGTGGCCATGCCAGTCGCGCAACACGCCGTTGAGGCACTTGATGAGGGTGCTCTTGCCGGCGCCGTTGGGGCCAATGATGGAGACAAACTCCCCGACCGCCACCTCGAACGAGACGTCCTCCAGCACGGTCCGGTCGCCGAGGCGACAGGAGAGGGACTGGACGCGGATGGCGGTCTCAGCGGTCACGGAGAGCGCTCCCCTGCCTTGGCCGGCGGGTTGGTCCGGGCCGTCGCGATCACCTCGGCCATGTGCTCCAGCAACAGCACGAAACGCGGCCCGGGTACGGTCACGTAGTCCTCCGTGAATACCTGCACCTGCCCGAGGCGGACCGCGGGTACCTCGCGCACCACGTCCCACTCGCGCACCACGTCCTCGGCGGTCACGGGGAGCCGGTCTAGGTCGGCGGCCAACTCGATGACGACGTCAGGCTGCATCTCGATGAGCCCCTCGGGCGCGACCATGGGGAAGCGGATCGTCTTTTCCGGGCAGGCATTCCGTCCTCCTGCCAACCGGATCAGCTCGCTGAAGAAACCGTCCTCACCGGCCACGTACACGTCCTGGAGGTGGCCGCCGCCCAGGGTCCGGCCGACCGACACCAGGACCCGGGGGGCGGGCTGTGGCCGCGGGCGCTGGGCGACGGCCCGGACCCGGGCCCGCAGGCTCGCGCTCAGAGCCGCCCCGCGCTCGGGGATGCCGCAACGGGTCGCGATGACCTCGATGCTCTCGAGGACCTGGTCCATGGTGTCTCCCTGTACCGTTGCACACGGGACGCCAAGGGCCTGCAGCGCGGTCAGGGCGGCACTGTGGTGGTCGAAGAGCAGGACAAGGTCCGGCCGGGTGGTGACAATGGCCTCGATATTGGGGTCCAGAAGGCCGCCGACCTTGGCGATGGCAGTGGCCTCCGGAGGATAGTCGCAGAAGGTTGTGACCCCGACCACCCGGGGGCCGAGGCCGAGCTCGAAGAGCACCTCGGTGATGGATGGAGCCAGGGAGACGATGCGGGCCACAGGCGGAGCCGCCACGGCGCCTGAGACCGGCTCCGGGGGCGCGGCGTCGGGGCGCCCGCAGCCCTGGACCCAGAGCAGGACGGCCATGGCCACCAGGCTGGCCGCCGGCTGCAGACGGTGGCGCCAGGCCCGCGGTGACACCACACGGTGACGCCCGGTTCCCTGGCTCACCACTGGAGGCACCGGGCAGAGGCCGGCAGAAACCGGGCCCTCAGCGGCCCCGCGAGCGTGGGAGAGGCACTCCGTGCCGCGACCAGGGGGCCAAGCGCCCTCTGGGAGGTCGCCGCGACGGAGCGCGCCGCCCACATTGCCGGCCGGGCCTCCCGGCCGGGCCGCCTCAGTCCTCGATGCCTGGTCGCGCGGGAATGCCATCGCGGTAGTAATGCTTCACCTCGACCATGTCGGTGACCAGATCGGCGTACTCGATCAACTTTGGGTGAGCTCGTCGCCCGGTCACCACCACCTCGACGTGGGGACCCCTGCCCGCCACGGCATCGAGAAGCTCGTTGGCGGAGTAGAGCCCGTAGTGCACGGCGATGCAGGCCTCGTCCAGGACCACCAGGTCGTAGGCGCCGCCGGCCAGGATGGCCCGCGCCTCCTGCAGGCCGGCCTGGGCCGCGGCGATGTCGGCCGGCTCGGGCAACCCCCGGATGAAACGCGGTTGGCCGAACTGGCGCACCACGACACCCAACCGTTCCAGGGCCGCCAGCTCACTGCACTGGCGGCCCTTGGCGAACTGCAGCACGCAGACGCGCAGGCCGGCCCCTACGGCCCGGAGGGCAAGGCCAAGAGCGGCCGTGGTCTTGCCCTTGCCGTCACCCGTGTAGACGTGGAGTCTGCCGGGGGTCTGCATGGTGCCGCGACTGCCCTCCACCGGTACCGGACTACCTGCCATCAGAACGTGACACTCATCCCGACGTAATAGACGCGGCCGTACTCGTTGTAGCGGGGCGCGATCTCGTAATTCTCATTGAGCAGGTTCTGCGCCCGGGCATAGACCTCGATGGCGTCGGTGACGCGGTAGGTCAGGGCGGCATTCGCCAGCGTGTAGGCGTCAAGATGGTCGCCGCCACCGGCCTGCGTCGTCACGTGGCCAACCTGGGTCCCGTTGAGGTTCAGCGTCCAGCGCCCACCACACGGACGCCAGGTGATATCCGCACTGCCCTTGTGGCGCGGCGCGAAGGCCAGGGGCGAGGCCTCCTTCTCCATGTCGTTGGTGTGCTGGTAGGTGTGGGTGAACTGCAGGGTCAGGTCGGTCACGGGCCGGTAGCGCACGAAGCTCTCCAGACCGTTCGTCTTCACACCGCTGACCTGATCATAGGTCCAGCTCACCATGTCAAAGCCGATGTAGTCCGAGACGCGGTTGCGGAAGTAGGTGGACCCGAAGGTGCTGCGGTCTCCACAGAGGTCCTGCTCGAAGCCGGCGTCCCAAGACTTGCCCACTTCGGGGCCAAGGTTGGGGTTGCCGTACTGCGGCTCATAGAGCTCGTAGAGACTGGGGGCGCGGTAGGCCTTGCCGGCGGAGGTCTTGAGGCGGGTGCCGGTGTCGACGATGTGGTAGGCGGCGGCGGCCGTCCAGGTCCACTCGTAGCCGAAGATGCTGTGGTTGTTCCAGCGGCTGCCGGCATTGAGGAAGAGGTTGTCCACGGGTTCGGCTTTGGCTTCGGCGAAGAGGGCCGTGGTGCGGTGCCGGTCATCCACGGGAGTGCTCGGGGGGACGCCCCACGCCGGGCTGCCGCCGTCGTCCACCGTAGCGGATTCCTGGAGCTGCTCGACCCCGGCGGTGAGGTCCACGCGCTCATGCAGGTGCAGAGTGTTCTCCCAGCGGTAGTCCACGGTGCGGCCGGAGAAGTCGTCGTTGAGGCTCCAGCCATCGTCATCGAGATAGCCGCGCCGCAGGTCCGAGATAGAGGCCGCCAGGGAGGTGTCCAGCAGGCCGTCCAGCAGGTCCGTCGCGGCCAGGCGCAGGCCGCTGGTCCAGCGTTGACTGGTGGTCTCGCCCGTGTCCTTGAAGGGCCCCCAGGTGGCGTCGGCCATGTCGTACTCCTCGTCCAGGCTGCTGTAGCGGCCGAAGTACTCGAGCCGGACGTTCTCGGCCAGGCGCAGGCCCAGGTTGGTCTGGACCTGCTGGTTGCGCCAGGCATCGTTATCGCGGTTCAGGGGCGTGTCCTGGGCCGAGATGCCGTCCTCGCTCTCGCGCAGGAGGCTGACCGAGTAGTCCAGGATGCCCTCCTGGCCGCGCGCGGATCCGGTGGTCCGGAAGCGGCCATGGCTACCGGCTTCGGCCCCCAGGGTCACCCGGGGCTTCTCCTGTCCCAGGCCCGTGCGGGTGATGATGTTGACCACGCCGCCCAGGGCGTTGGAGCCGTAGACGCTGCTGCCTGGGCCACGCACGATCTCGACCCGCTCGACGTCCTCGAGATTGATGTCGTTGAGCATCGGCATCGGCTGCACCAGGGACGGATCCTGGACCGGGACCCCGTTGACCAGCACCTTGGTGTGGTAGCCGGTCAGGCCGCGCATCCCGAGGGTGGTGGAACTGGAGTGCGGACCGTTGCTGCGGAAGTCGATGCCTGCGACCTGGCGAAGCAGGTCCGTGATGCTCGACGACTGCGTGTCCTTGATCTGCTCCCGGGTGATGACGGTCACGGACTGGCCCAACTGGCTGACCGGGGTCTCCGTATGGGTGGCGGAGACGACCATGGTCTCCATCTGCTGCGCGTCCTCGGTTGCCGCCGGGGGAGTGGTCACCTCGGCTCCATACGCACAGGCAACCGTGGCAGCGGTGCTGAGGACGGTTCTGAGGGGCCTTGCCATACGCATCACGGTCGACTCCTTCTTGATCCGATGTCCATGCGAGTCCCGGCGTGGCAAAGCTCCCATCCGTGATCGGCCCTCGGCCCCTGCCGGCAAACAAATGCCGGCCGGCGTTCCGCGCGGGATCGCCGGCCGGCAAGAGCTACCGACAGGTCCGACCGTCCCATGGCGCGAGGACGTCCGATAGACAGGGTATCCTGACTCGCGGGCCCGTTGCCTGAGCAACCCTACACCCCGGCCTTCCCATCCCGCATTACGCGGGACAGTGGCTGTCTCGGGGTTCGTTCCCGCTCACAGTGGCGCGACCGTTCCGGTTTTACACCGGATTCCCCTGCGCTTCACGTGAAGCGTTCTGCCACCATCAAGGTGCGACGCATAACCTGTCGTGCCCGGTCGCGATGTCAAGCGGGGCTGCAGCCCCGGGCACCGCGGACCGGCGCCGCCTCGCGGCCCTCACTTCAGGTTGCGGATGCGGACATCGATGCCGCTGCCTTTGAGGAGATCCTGGAGTCGCGTTGTCTTGGTATCGCCGAAATGATACGGGTAGAGGATCTTCGGTGCCATGGACCGGGCGGCATCGGCGACCATCTCAGGGGTCATCGTGTAGGGCAGGTTCATGGGCAGGAAGGCACAGGTGATGTCGCGCAAGGCCTTCATCTCGGGGGTGTTCTCGGTATCCCCGGCGACATAGACGCGGGTGTCGCCGAAGGTCAGCACATAGCCATTGCCCACGCCCTTGGGGTGGTACGGCTGTCCGCCGTCGCGTTTCTGCACGACGTTGTACGCCGGCACCGCCTCCACACGGACGCCGCCGACCGTGGTCGCGTCGCCGCTCTTCATGGCAGTGCTTCCGGGCAGTGTGGCCGCTGCGGCAGCGTTCGCCAACACCTTGGTGCCGTCCTTGCGGAGGGTCCTGATGGCAACCGGGTCGAGGTGGTCGCCGTGCTCGTGGGTGACGAGGATGAGGTCCGCCTTGGGCAAGGCCCCGTAGTCTGTCAGCTTGCTCCAGGGGTCGACATGGACAACCTTCCCAGACCAGGCGAACATCAGCGTGCCGTGACCGATGAAGGTGATCTGGAGGTCTCCGGCAGAGGTCTTGATGGTGTCCATAGCCAGGTCCTCCCCCGCACCGGCGCTCCAGGCCAAAGCCGTCAGAACGAAACCCGCACCCAGCACTCTGCACAGCATGGCACACCTCCTGGCCGGCATGGATACGGCCGGCCGTTGACTCCGGTTCAGGCGAGGTACGCGGCCAGCAACCGCACGCAGTTCTCCATGGCTCCGAGGTGCCCGATCTCGAACCCGTGCGTGTTCTGGGTCGGGAAGGCGACGCAGGCCGCCCGGGCCACCATGCCGCTCTTCTTGGCGACAGCGGCGTCACTGCCGAAGCTGCGCACGCATTGCGACTGCACGGCGATCCCCCGCGATTCGGCCGCCCTCACCAGCGCTCGAGTCAGGCCCAGGTCATAGTGGTAGAGCGCATCCTTATACATCATGACCGGCTGGGCGTCGAACACCGTCGAGTACTCCTCGGCGATGGGCGCCACCTCGATCGCGATCAGATCATCGATCGTGCGCGAGTGGCCAAGGAAGAGCCCGCCGGAGCAACCGGATTCCTCGCAGGCGGTGAAGGCAGCCAGCAGATCGCGGCGCGGGGGGTGTTCCCGAAGGTGCAGGAGGAGGAGCAGCAGGATGGCCACGCCGGCCTTGTCGTCGAGGGCGTAGCCACAGAGGGCATCGGGGCCCAGGGGCATGGGCGTCTTGCGCCGGCGCCCGGGCAGGGCCCGGTCGCCGACGTGCACGCCGGCCGCGGCCAGGTCGGCCCCGCTCAGGCCACACTCGATATAGACAACATCCCACTCCGGCATGCGGCGCGTGGCGGCGTCGGTCCGTGGGCTCAGCGCCGACGAGTGGGTCGAGCCCATGCAGAGCACGCCCTCCACCACGCCGTGCTCGGAGACGATGTCGAAGGGGCCCTCGCCGTACTTCTGGGGCCGGCAACCCCCGATGGGCTCGACCCAGACCTTGCCATCGGCATCCAGGCGCCGGACGACGAGCCCCAGTTCGTCCTTGTGGGCGGCAATGGCGGTGACCGGACCGGCCTCGCGGCCGGGCACGGTGACGACCAGGTTGCCATGGCCATCCTGTTCCGGTACCAGCCCGGCAGCCCGGAGTCTGGCCAGAAGCAGGTTGTCGATCTCCTGCTCGGCCCCGGTGGGGGAATGCGTCAGCAGCAGCTCCCCCAGGAGTTCCTGAAGCTCCTCACGCATGGCCAGATGCACCCTCCATAGGTCGATGCGGGCAGCGCCCCGCCCGGCAATGCCGCAGCCTGGGGCCGGGGCGCTTCATGCCCGCGTGGCGGGTGACGCCGAACCCGGCAGCCAGGCGCTCGCGGCCTGAGCCGGCAACCTGATGCCCGCGTGCGCCAACCGTGTCCATAGAGCCTGACTCGTCAGGGGGCCGGCTCAGCCATCCAGGCCGCCGCCGGCATGAGCCGTACCTGCGCGCAGGGCACGGCCGGGTAGTCACGCACGGTGATCCGATGGCCGGCCACGGCCTCCGTCTCGTAGCCCGTGTCGCCGGCCAGAATGTGGCCTACGGGCCCCCATGAGGAGGGGACCTCCTGCGCCACGGTGAAGGTCCTGCCCTCGACAGAAGCCACATCCAAGGTCACGGGCTCGGCCTCCACCCGCAGGCGCTGACCCCCTGCCGACACCTCGCTGCCGTCGATGAGCGCCATGGCCACGGGCTGTCCATCACGATAGCGCACCAAACCGAGCCGCGCCCGGGTAGTGACCTCGCCTGCATGGCACAACTCGGTCCCCGGGCTCAGCACCACGACGTCCCGACCGAGATCGTGCTCGACCTCCACGGCCAGGGCGCCAGCCTCGCTGACGGGCAAACGCCGTGCCGTGCGCACGGACGACACGGACCGGTACGGCGCCAGGAGGCAAACGAACAGGCTCTCCAGGGCCCCCTCCCCGTCCGCCTCGCGTTCGAGGAAGAACTGCTGGATCGGCGACGCATCCAGGTCGGCGCCCTTGCTACTCCGCCAGCCGGGAGCATCGGCCACCACCGCGACGCCGGCGTCGCCGAGGACCCTGGCGCAGGTGAGGACCTCGCCATCCTGCCAGGTGACCTTCAGATCGGCAGGGGCCGGCGCACTGCGATAGTTGCGCAGCCAGGGGTGACGTCGCTCCTGCGGGGCCAGGCTGACCCCCTCCACCCCGGCCAGGGCGCCGTTACACTGAAGCCCGTAGGCATGCCGCCGGCCACCACGGACCCTGAACACGTCCAGGACGTAGCACGTGTCATCGCCCAACGGCACCAGCACGCAGGTACGGCGGTAGATGTCACACTGGGCGTAGGCGTTGGCCTCTGCCTCGATCGCCTGTACGAGGGGCGTGCTGCCAAACAGGCGCAGGGCCGACCGGCGCTCCTGGCGTGCCTGGTTCCGGTCGTCGACCGTGACCAGGTTGTGTGCCAGGCTGGAGGACGTCCAGGCGTTCCGGGGATCGTCCCAGATGTAGCCACGGTCTGAGACCCGTTCGCGGCCGTAGGCATATAGCGCGATGCCCAGGGTGTCGTCGTGCCGGTGGCCATGATACTCGTAGCCGTTGAGGTAGAGGGCCGTGGGCCCGAGCGGATCGCGGCCGCGCAGCACTCCCACGTGCCAGCCGGGGAACCACTCGCTGTGCAGCGGCAGCGGCGCCTCGCCCGACGCTTCCAGGTCGGCGGGCCGGTACCACAGAGCGTACTCGCCGCCCTTCTCGGCGAGCGGGGCCCCGAGGACGGTCTGCAGCAGAGGCGCGTAGCGCCGGTCGTACCAGTATGCCAGCACCTCGGCATGCTCGGCAGAGAGCCCGGCCGTATGGTGGGTGTCTCCCAGCACCGGCGGCCGCCGGTCGGGGGCCGTCATCCGCACCATGCTCTCGAGCGCCAGCCCGTAGCGAGGCAGATGGCGGAAGGGATCGAATGCCCCCAGCCGCCGGCCACCGGCCGGCGGGTAACCGGGGGGATCCGTGTAGCCCCGCAGCACCAGGGGAATATCGGCCATCAGGCTCAGGTGCATGCCCGAGTAACTGGGGGACTCCCGGCAGAATCCGTCCGTATGGAAACACTCGTCCAACAGGCGTTCGAGGCCTTCCAGACCGCGGTGGACGCTGGCGGGCCTCGCAAACAGGACCCCCACGGCCACGCTCAGGGCCCGATTGGGGCCGGCCTTGTTGTTGATCTCGGCCCAGTTCTCGCGGTCGGCGCAGCCCGCCAGGATCAGGTCGTTGAGGATGCGACCCTCGCGAGTCCCATCGAGAAGGCGCGTGCCCTCCTCGCCCGGCGCGTCGCGCAGCAGGTCGTAGGCCACGGCCATGTCCAGGAGCATGCTGCACTCCTCGGTGCCGGTGCCGTAGCGCCCAGCTCCCCAGAAACCGGCGTTGAGGTAAGCGTAGTCCTTCTCCTGGTGCAGGCCGCAGGGGTTGATGATCACCTCCTTGGCGAAGTGCCCGGCGCGAGGGTGCAGCCCCATCTCCCGGGCCGCCTCCCCCGGTGGGCAGTCGGCGAAGGTGCCGTTATAGGAGTGGTAGAGCCAGTTCGGGTAGCAGCGCGCCACCCGGTCCATAATCCAGAGGCAGCGTTCGGCATAGACCGGCTTTCCGGTCAGCGCATAGAGGCGCGCCAGGGCGGGGACCTGCACGATGCACCAGTGGGCCTTATGATAGCGGACCAGGCCGCTCCAGCTCGTGTGGACCGGCCAACTCGCCCAACGGTAGGCATGGGCGCCCGAACGCTCCTGCGGGTGGGCCCGCTCCGCCTCGTTCTCATAGTAGGTGAAGGTCTGCCCCATGCGGGGGCACTCGAGCCGGCCCGTCTCCGGGTACTGGGCATTGGGGTAGACGGTGCCGCAGTACTTGCAGACCAGCTCGTCCGGACGGTCCACGGACCAGCGGTAGAGCCCCACTTCGCCCATGCTGGACTGCTTGCCGACGCAGACCGGACAGTTGTTGCCATAGGTCGTCCACGGCGTCAGGTCAGGGATCATGGCGTCGATAAAGGCGCGGTCCCGCGCGAGGATGGGTCCGGCCTGCCGCTCCCAGGTGGCCAGGAGCTCCCGCGCCCAGGCGTGCCGGCGGAGGTTCTCGCGGGCGTTGGCCACGTCACTCGCTTTGTACAGCGTGCACGGGGCCGCACCCATTCCCAGCGTCGCCGCGATGACGGACATGAAGAGAGTCCTCACGGTCACACCCCCAACCCCCAACCCGGCCGAGCCGGAACCAAGACGGCATGCCGGAGTGGCTGTGGTCGGCCGGATTGCCAACGTGATGTCTCCATAGGCACTCCGCGATCACTTCTGACAGGACGCTAGAGCCTGACATCGAACTCGGCAAAGGTAACGCCAAAACGGCCGTCGACATGCGGCGTAAAGGCACCCACGGCGGGCTTCTCGGGCAACGGCGGCAGGACGGTGCGGATAGCGTCTCGGGTGCTGCGGTATTCGTGCACCATGAACCAGTCACAGCCGCCCGGCAGAGGCCGGACCGTCAGAGAGAGGGGTTCGCCGGGGACCACCCTCGAGGCCGGCAGCACCAGGGCGTAGACGCCACTGATGCCATAGGGAATGGTCGGGCTGCGGGTGTCGCCGCCAAAGAGGAACCGCAGTTCGGCGCCGTTCCCGCGCCAGGTGGCATCGGCGGTCCTGGCCGTATCGAACGTGAGCAACCGCTCGCCGTTGCACCAGAGCTCCGCCGTGCCGACCCCGTAGCCGGTGCCACCGATGAAGGCCACGGCCGTGGCCCTGGCCTCAGGCACGATGGCCGTGCGCCAGGTGAGCTCGCCCTGCTCGTGGCTGTAAGCCCACCCCGAGACGGTGCTGCCGAGGTAGTGCCGATACTCGCCCCGATGCGGCGGCTCTGCGGCCCAGGCGGCGAAGCCGTCGAGGGTCTGGGTCTCGGCAACCTCGGCTGCCGTCAGCCACGGAGTGCCCTCCGGCGGAGCCAGGGCAAAGGTGGCGCCGGTGGAGTCCTGGCCCGGACCATCGAAGGCGCGCTCGACGCCATCGGCATCGAGCCGCACCTGGGCCCTGGCCTGGTCGATCTGCCCGATCAGGTCGTGGCGCACCTGCCGGGCGCCGTCACGGCCCACCGCGACGACCTGCGGCTGCCCCCAGACCGCCCACCGCCAGCGTGGGGCGCTGCGGTCCTGGGCCCGGGAGTAGGAGTCGGTGGTCAGGCGCAGGGTCACGGGGCCGCGGAGGCCCTTCAGGGGGATATCCCAGTGCTCCCATCCCGCCGTCCGCCGCAGCACCGCTCGCCGGAAGAGCGTCTGCCAGGCCCCGTCGCCCTGCCGCGCCTCGACGGAGAACACGACCCCCAGCCGGAAAAGGTCCGGCCGGCGGTCGAGCCCGATGTCGGTACTCAGGTAGAGCCCGGGACGGCTGGCAAGCGCCTCTTCCGGGACCACGTCCGACAGGGTCTCCCAGGCGATGAACAGCGCCCGCTCGGCCGCCCGCCGGACCGAGTCAGGGACCGGGCAGTGCAGTTCCGGCGCCGTAGGGGTGGCGGACTCTGGGATCTCCACCACGCGCAAGGAGCGCAGCCGGACCGTGGCCCCCTGAGGAATGTCGAAACGCAGCCGGGCAAGCGCCCCGTTCCAGGCCGGTGAGAGTCGGTAGATATGGAACTCGCCGTCGCCGCGCAACTCGGTACTCCGCACCCGGCCCTCGCTGAACGGGTAGGCGCCCGCCGGGAGTGCGGCCAGGTCCGCAGCGGTCGCCCAGAAGAGACGGGCCCTGCCACTGCGGTCCGAAGCGACATCGGCCTCGACGACACAGCGCTCGTTGACCTCGGCCGCGAGGGCCTCCGTCTGGACCACGAAGGGATCCGGTCCGGCAGCCCGGAGCAGGAGCCCGCCATCCTGTGGCACCGACGCCCCGAGATCGTGGCCCGCCGTCCAGCCGTGGGGCTCGCCGGACTGCTCGAAGGTCCACTTCTGGAGCACGTTCTGGGCCGTCCCGATGGCGCCAATGAACTGGGCCCGGAGGGAAGCGAGCTCGTCCACGACCCGCGAGCAGAGGCCGTCGGTCCAGTCGTAGTCATCGTCGTAGTTCAGGCAGTACAGGCGCTGGTTCGCTCGGGCTGACTCCAGGGCCGCGTCGAGGAGGCCGAGGACCTCGCCGGCGGGGGCCCCTTCCGCGCTCCGCCGCTGGGCCAGCCGGTGGGCCAGGACCGCCTTGCACATGGCCTGCGAGCGCAGCGCCGAGACGTAGAGCCAGCGCAACCGTTCGCTCTTGAAGCGCCGGTCTGCCCGCGGGTCGAAACCGTTCCAGCGGAAGCGCTCCTGGCGGTAGGCTGGGGTGACCGGATCGGGATCCCGGCCCGTGTAGGCCCGGTAGGCGTCGCGGGCCATCTCCACGGACCGGTCTGCCAGGGCCGCCAGGAGCTGGTAGTCACGGTGCAGCGGCGCGCCGGTGGTCGGGTACTGGCTACCGTAGACGCCTTCGAGCATCATGGCGTCGTTCACGCAGGAGCCCTCGTCCATGATGCGGGCGACCCTCTCGCCGACCGGGTCACCGTAGTAGGACCGGTAGGCGCGGTAGAGGAAATCCGTCTGGTTGTCGTTGTCGATGCCAGGGATGCCGGCGTTCCGCCACAGGTACTGCGCGCCGAGGTAGCCGAAAACTTCCGTACTGGTCCACTCGAAAGTGAAGCTCCCCGCCCACAGGGCGGGGCTTCGCTGAGTCCCCCATAGGGGGATTGCGCTTGCCCTACGGGCAGCGGCAGAGTCGTCCCGCGAGCTGTGCGCCTACTGTAGCCCGAGTCCCGG
>Ga0172371_10002446_pt1 | contig 29481 bp, 18 predicted proteins | sample Lak12m_FD_114543 | JGI IMG/M metagenome (GOLD analysis project Ga0172371, IMG submission 114543) | Freshwater microbial communities from Kabuno Bay, South-Kivu, Congo - kab_022012_12m | ecosystem: Environmental > Aquatic > Freshwater > Lake | place: Democratic Republic of the Congo: South-Kivu...
GCACCTCCAAATCATACTTCGTGTGCGCTCCTATCCGGTACTTTTTCACGCGACCACATTACACCAAACTTCTCTTCGCCTCAAGGCGAGGGGTTTCCACCATCCCCGTGATGAAACACTAACGCCGCCGGCGCCGATTGGTCCGAAACAACTGAGATCGTCATGACCGCCAACGTCGCTGTATCTGCGCCGGACGGTGCGGCCAACGAGGTCGGGCCTGACACGGGGACATTCACCCTGACCCGCTCCAATACCGCACGCGGTGTTCGCGTGCGCTACATCTGGGCAGGTACGGCACAGTACGGGTCGGACTACACGGTTAATCCGCCCGGAACATCCGTATGGCTGCCGCCCGGAGTTGCCAGCACCAACCTGATTGTAACGCCACAGTGGGATGGTTACGGCGAGGGCAGCGAGAGCGTGGTCCTGCGACTGCAGGATGCGGACGTCATTCTCGGAACTCCTTCCAGCAACACGATCACAGTTACCGATGCAGGCCTGACGCCGGGGGTGAACGACACAACGAGTCCCGGCGAATGGACCAACGGCGCGTGCTGGACCCAGGGCCGTATGCCGATTGCGGGCGACACGGTTACAGTAAAACACGCTCTGACAATACGGACAAACACCTTCCCGATGGCATCATGCACCATCACGAACACAACCTTGACGTTGCGCAACTGGGACACCGCGCTCCAGGCAACCACAATCCGCGTTGCAAACAACGGCATCGTGACATGCTTCGGGCCGTTCACGCAGGCGGACATATCCAACCGCGTGTACGTGGTGTGCAGCAATCTCACAGTCGATGCAAATGGATCCATCGACGTGTCCAAGAAAGGCTACGCGAACGCCAGCGGGCCCGGCAAGGGACATGGCGGCTGCTATGGCACGCAGAAGAAAGGGTACAACTTCGGTGTGGCCTACGGCAGCATGACCGCGCCGGAAGCACCCGGCAGTGGCGGGCTCGATTACTACAGCACGCTGGGAGGACACGCGGGTGGCGCCGTGCGCGTTGTGGCTACAGGTACTGTGACAGTCAACGGGTCCGTTCTCGCCAGAGGACAGGACGGTTGGGAACGAGGCCAGATTCACGCCAGCGCCGGATCTGGCGGAGGCATTTACATCACCTGCAGGCGGCTTGAAGGTGCTTCAACGGGACTGATACAGGTCAACGGCGGCAATGCGGGTTGGGCAGGCTGGGCCGGCGGCGGCGGACGTATTGCCGTGATCTACAACGTGACCGCGCAGGCAGGCTATTGTCCCGGAGTGCGTTTCCAGTCGTCGGGCGGCACGCATAGCCCACGGCGAATGTTCGGTCCGGACGGAACGATCTACTTCCCGGACAGGAGTTTCGTGACGGAGACGATGAACGCCGCCCGATTCGGGGGCGGGCGTGTGTTCGCTGCCAATTTTACGAACTGGGCCGTCGGCAGCCTCGTCGTCAGCAACTGCGATTTTACATTCGGGCAGGAATCGTTCGGGCTTACGGTCACCAACAATATCGTTGTCAGCACAAGTGGGGAACTCACTTTCTCGGCGAAGGCACAGATTGCGTGCAAGAACCTGATATTGACCAACGGCGGGGACATGCTTGTCTATAGCGGACCGACAAATGCCAGTGGCCCCAACTACGGTGCCTCTGTTACCGCTTCGGGTTATGCATGGATCGGGCCTGGATCGTGGGTCTATCCCATTTCAGACATCACGAACGGCGGTTCGCCTCTGTTTACCCTCGGCCAATTGACCGTGAAGAGCACGGGTGGTTTCGATGCGGACGGCTATGGTTACGGCCAGAAGAAGGGTCCCGGGGCAGGCAACGGCGCAGGCCATGGCGGCATTGGCGGGAGCGGTACGGGTGGCACAACCTACGACACAACCAACATGCCTGTTCGCCCTGGCAGTGGCGCCTATAACTATACAGTAAGCGCCCAGGGCGGCGGAGAAGGTGGTGGCGCCATACGGATTCGTTCGACCGGCGCCGTCGTGGTTGACGGTTCACTCCTCGCCAATGGCTCCGACGGGTGGGATGTCCACGGCGGTGGTGGCGCCGGCGGCACGGTGTTCGTCGATGCCTTCCAGTTCTCCGGCGCAGGTACAGGCGCCATCCAGGTGAAAGGTGGAGCCGGCAACAACGCATGGGGCGCCGGCGCCGGCGGCGGACGCGTTGCCATCTGGGTCGGCAACCCGCCTGAAAACCTGTGGCCAATAATACGTGCAGGTACACCTATCGGCGCCTTGGTATACAGCACTTCGTGGGCAGACTACCTGGGTACGATCAACGTCACGAACGGTGTAGGTTCCCCGGGTAACGGAACTACCGGGACCCGCAAATTTGTCTACTACCTGCCGCCGAAGGGCACGATCTTCCAGTTCAGGTAGTTATCAGTCTGCCTGGTTCGCTCTTACCTGACCTGGAGACAAGTCCCGCTGAAATGCTGATCTTCGTAGCAGCCCATGTCTACAACCCCGTCCTGCTTGCGGGTCTTTCCATCCAGGTCTGCAGCAAGTTTCATCCAGGTTTCGTTAAGGCCGGCATTGACGCAGGGGCTCTTCCGTTGGAGGCGGTAGTTATTCCCGGCAACTGACTTGAACATGGGATTGGCGTTCTTATTACCGGCGCCGGCAACGGCATTCTGTGAATCTGAGTACGTCACGGCCATGTTCGCCCCAAACCCGCCCGCCGTATTGCCCCACGCGATGGAGTTCTTGACCACCACCGTCCCCGCGCTGTTCGTGACCCCCCACCCCGAGTTCACTGCGAACGTGCAACCACCGACACTAACGGTTCCTCCGGTAATACGGACCGCATGGTTCGACTGCCTGTACACTAGGCAATTGGTCATGGTCAAGGTGCCGGCGACACCTTCCTTGGAGATCCCGTAGCCGGCGCCACGGGCTACGATGGTATTCACAAGGCGCGTGTTCCCCGCTCCATCGGAAAATATGCTGTCGCTGAAACCGGATACATAGTTGTTGGAGAGGACGCACCTGTTGATGCAGGCCAACAATCCGGATCCCGCCACATACAACGTACCCCTCCCGCCACCGCCGCAGTTTCCCACAAACACACAGTTCGACACCACCAGCGGAGCTGACCCGGACGCGTAGATCGCCGCGCCCCTGTTTGCCGCAACGGCATTGCTGAACATATTCGTCTCGAACAAGCAGCCTTCCAACCACCCGTCCCCCCCGGCCATGTGCACACCTATGCCGAAGGCTCCATTGTTAGAGGCAAATGCGTTGCGACGGACCCGGGTCCGCACCAGCCTGAGGGATGCGTTCTCCGCGTAGATCCCGACGCCTTTCTTCCCGTACGGCGATTCGCCGGACGCCTTTCCCGCGTTGTCAACATCGCATCCCACGAGCGTCAGGCGCCCGCCGATCACGCAGACCTGTAATCCCGCGTCCGCATTTCCCGGATCCGCGTAGCTCTTGTTGGTGTTCTTAGTGAACCAGACATTTGTTGCCGTCATATCGCTTCCCACGACATACAGCCCGCCCCCCCGCATGTTGTCCGCCAGGCAGTTCGTCACCACCATGTTTTCCAGCCGGAACCGGCCCCGCCCCATAACCTTGACACCACGCTTCGTCGCGCCGCCGTTAACCACCGTGGCCGGCATGTTCGTCCCGCGGACTGTCAGATGGGCATCACGGGGTTCGATTGGCAAAGTCTCACCGTTCGCCGTGTTATAGGTTCCCGTGGCCACATGTATGACGGTACGGTCCAGTGCCCTGGCCAGAGCCGCAGAAATGTGTTTGAGGGCATTGCCCGCACCTGATGCCCAGCCTGTGTTCGCATCACTGCCCTTGACGATGTCCACGTACAGCACGAGGTTAGTCAGGTTCTCGGCGAATGCCCCGATGTAGTGGTACCCGAGATCCACCTGGCTCGCGCCCGAGTCCACGGTCCCGTCCGTAAGCGTTGTTCGGTCCGCCAGCCCGCGTGCCGTCGCCGTCACGGTCCCCGCGTCCCGGCACGGGCTGTCCGCCGTCTGCATCGACAGCCCGTTCTTTGAGAGATACCACCCCCCGATAAACTTCGGATCGCCCGTGAAGTTGCCGGTCCCCGCCCCCGCATGCGCCTCCTGGATGCACGTGTTGGTCATGGCGAGCACCGACGACGTGACCCCGCCCAGCGTGCTCCCCCACACGATCGAATCGATCACCTTCAGCGCACCCGCGGCCTTCCCGCGGTTCGTGATCCCCCAGCCGGCGCAGTCGGCCACCGTGCAGTTCACGAGCGATACCCACCCTGTCGTCGCGCAGATCCCGTGCCGGCCCATCGCTGCCACAAGGCAGTTCGTCATGTTCAGCCGCCCGGCCACGTTCAGGTATATCCCGTCCTTTGCCCCGCTCCGGATCATCGTGTGTACCACATTCACCCGGTTCGTCGTGTTGACGTAGAAGTCCTCAGGGCCCCCAGGCGCGGCGTTGAAGCGCGAATCACAACCCGCAATCGTCGTCGACTGCTTCTGGCCCGTCAGCGTGACCGCCGCCCCGTACCCGTCGGAATACCCGTATTCAAACACGCAGTTCGTCAGCACCAGGTTCGGCGAGTTGTTCGCAAAGAGCGCCGCCCCGTACCCGTTGCCCCCGTATCGCGCCACCTGGTTGGATGTGAAGGCACACCCCTCGATCCATGCGTTGGTACAGGTCAGCAGGTAGACCCCCGCCCCATGGGCCGCGTTGCCTCTCAGCGTCCCACCGACAAAGCGGGTGGCCTTGCTGGTCAGCCCGACCGACACGGCGTACACCGCCCCCCCGTAATGCGCCATCTCATCCTGGTCCTTGTTGTCCAGGAACAGGCAGTTCCGGATCGCCAGGGTGCCACGGTCCGCGTAGATGACGGTGCCGAACTGCCCGGAATCCACAGTCGCGTTCGAGTGATTGTCACGCAGGACGCAGTTCGTGAAGGTCGCCTGGCAGGCCGTCAGCTTGATCGTGAAGCCCCGATTGACCGCGGCTTCCAGCACCGAACCATTGGTAAAGGTCACCATCTTGAAGACCAGCGTCGAGTTCGTCGCAGCCAGCAGGCGGATGTTCCCGCCTGACCGGGTGAGAATCGTGGGCCGGTTCGTCGTGGTAGCCGTGCCGCTTCCGGTGCATCCGCCCTGGACCGTCAGGCCCGCGGCGTTGAGGATCCCCACCTGCGTCGCCACGGCGTAGCGGCCCGTGAGCATGTAGACCGTGCTGGCCGAACCCAGGCAGTCGTTCACCGCGCTCTGCACGTTGCTGTATGCGTTCGCCCAGTCCACACCCGTCTTCGCCCCCGCCCCCTGCGGCGTCACGTAACGGTCGACCGCTGAAACGAATGGCGCCGCCAGGAACAGCGCGAACGCCGAACAGGCGGCCCACGATGGGCGCCTGCGGGATCCCTTCCATCCGCGGCCGGTCCAAGTGCCACCTGACCGGAACGGCTCGGCCCCTCGACGAGGCTCGGGGCAGGCAAGCCTCGCCCTCCAGTGGGTGATTCCATCTGCCTCGCATGAACCGTTCACTGGAGGGCGAACCTTGGTGAGCCGAAATGACGGGGGACGCACGTGGCGGAACCGCGGCCAAGTCGCCCTTGCCCGCGAATGCAGGGCGACGGACAAGCCCTTGCTGCAGGCCGTTCCCGTAGCCCCGTACCTGGATCTTGTGACTTGCATACCCCTCACCCGCACCCTCTCCTCCGGGGGGAGAGGGAATCTCTTTGTCTCCCCCCATCGAAATCGCCATGCCATCGGGGTCTCTATCGGAATCGACTTCGATGGCGATCTTGATCGGAAGATACAACCGGCTACAGGAACATGAACACCGCCCCGCTGCCGGCCCCGAACGGCGACTCGTAGCAGCCCATGTCCACTTTCGAGCCCTTTTTGCGCGGTGTTCCGTCCAAGTCTGCGGTGGTATTCATCCAGTCCTCGTTGTCACCGCTGTTGATGCAGGGGCTTCCGGCATTCAACCGGAAGTTGTTGGCGGCTGCGCCAATGAACAGCGGATCGGCGTTCTTGTTCCCCGTCCCGCCGACGGCGTTCTGGGAGTCGGAATAGGACACGGTCATGTTCACGCCGAACCCGCCGACGCTGTTGCCCCACGCGACCGAGTTCTTCACCGTCACCGTGCCCGCACTGTTCGTCACTCCCCAGCCCGTGTTGTTGGCGAAGGTGCAGTTCCGGATCGTCACCGTGCCCGCCGTGGCGCGGACGGCATGATTCGTCTGCCGGTAGACCAGGCAGTTGGTCAGGCTGAGCGCCCCGGCGCCAGCCTTGCCCACGCCTGCGCCGGGGTTGCGGCCGATGCGGCAGTCCCGGATGCGCACCGTACCGTCATTGACCCAAATCGTATCGCCCGTATAGGCGCTCAGGTTCGACTGGACCGTGCACCTGTTGATCGTGGCCGCCAGCGCCGCCCCGGCGAGATACACGGCGGTTCCACCATACCCGTTGCGGTACTGCGAGTTCCCCGTGAACGTGCAGTTGGTGAGGGTCAGCGGGACCACCGCCGAGGCGTAGAGTCCACCCCCGTTGTCCGTCGTGTTCGAGGAAAACGTGCATCCGTCGATCACCGAGCTTCCACCGGACAGGTAGACACCCGCCCCCCAGGACGGGTTGCTGCTCGTCGTCCGGTTGCGGCGGATCGTGCTTCGCCGCAAGGTTACGGCCGCATTCTGCGCCGCGATGCCGGACCCATAGCCGATATAGGGCGGGCCGTTGGTGTTGTGTTCGACGATACTGTCGGTCAGGAGAAACGTCCCGCCGCTGATGTAGAACCCGACCCCGTACCACCCGGCATCCGTCGAATTCACGAACCGATTGGCCCGGATAACGCAGTTGGTGATTGTGGTCTGGCAGGCGGACAGATAGAGCCCCGCTCCATATTTCTGGTTCGCGGAGCCACCCGTGATTCTCAGGCCCTCGAACCGAACCCGGCCGCGGCTGTTGGCCTCGAACACCCGGTTGGCGTAGCCGCCATGCACGATCGTGGTCGTGGAGTTGGTGCCCTTCAGCGTCAGGTTGTTATCCTGCAAGACCAGCGGGAACACCTCACCGGCCGCCGCGTTGTAGGTGCCGACGGCAATGTTGATTGTACTCCCGTCAATCGCCTTCTCCAGGGATCGCTTGATCGTCTTGAGCGCGTTTCCCGCCCCGGGCGCCCACCCGTTGTTCGCGTCGTTGCCCAGGCCCACATCCACATACAGGACCCGGTTCGAGACCTCGCTGGTCCCGCCCGCGTAGTGATACCCCAGGTCCACCTGACTGGCGCCCGCATCCGCGGTCCCATCCGTCCGAGTGGTCCGGTTCGCCACCTTTGCCGCCGTTGCTGTCCGGCTCCCCGCGTTGATGCACGGGCTGCTCACGGTCTGCAGCGGCAGGCCGTTGACCGACAGATACTGCCCCACCACAAAGGCCGGGTTGGTTACGATGTTGCCCGCACCCGCCAGCGTTTCCTGCGAGTCGCAGTACGTGACCGTCGTTGACCCCACGGGCCGGATACCGGCCACGGTGTTGTCCCAGAAGATGGAATCCAGCGCGGTGACCGTCCCCGCCCGGTTGGTCAGACCTGCGCCCGTGTTGCCGGCCGATGTCACGTTGGCCAGGTTCGCTATACCCTGGTCAACATAGATCCCGGATTTCGGGTGGTAGCAGACCAGGCAGTTGGTCAGGTTGAGCGTGCCGGCGGCCCCTTCCTTGGTGACACCGAATCCGGACCCCGAGCTCACCACGGTATTCACCAGACTGACCTTCCCGGCCCCGTCATCCAGCACATCATCACCCCAGCCGGAATAGGAGTTGTTCTGGATGGTGCAGTCGGTCAGCAGGGCCGACAGCCCGGCTCCCGTGAAGTAGAGCGTGCCGCGACCCGCATACCCGCTGTTGCCGGTAAAAGTGCAGTTTGTGATCACCAGGGGTGCCGTGCCGGTCGCATAGAGCGCGGCGCCGCGGTTCCCGGCAGCCGTGGTGATGAACGTGTTGGTCTGGAACGCGCACTGTTCGATCCAGGCATCGCCCCCCGTCAGGTAGACTCCCCTGCCATAGCATCCACCGGCCGAACCCAGCGAATTGCGCCGAACACTCGTTCGAATCAGGCGGAGGGAGGCGTTTTCCGCGTACAGCCCGCCGCCTTTCTTGTAGTTGGATGCCTCACCCGCGGCTCGATAGGCGGCATCAAGATCACAACCCGCCATCGTCAGCCGCCCGCCGATCACACAGACGTTCAGCCCGGCATCCGCATTCCCCGGATCCGCGTAGCTCTTGGCCGTGTTCTTCGTGAACCACACATTGGTCACTGTGGCATCGCTGCTTACCACGTAGAGTCCGCCGCCCCGCATATTGTCCGCCAGGCAGTTCGTCACCACCATGTTCTCCAAGCGGAACCGCCCGCGCGACATCACCTTCACGCCCCGCTTGGCCGCCGCGCCGTTGATGATCGTGGCCAGCTTGTTCGTGCCGCGGATGGTCACGTGGCTGTCGAACGGTTCGATCGGAAGGGTCTCCCCGTTCGCCGTGCTGTATGTTCCCACCGCCACCTCGATGACCGTCCCGTCGATCGCCTTGGCCAGCGCCGCCGTGATGTGTTTCACTGCGTTGCCCGTACCGGAAGCCCAGCCTGTGTTCCCGTCATTCCCGTTGACCATGTCAACGTACAAGTTGAGATTCGTCAAGTTCTCCACAAACGCCCCCGCGTAGTGATATCCCAGGTCCACCGCGCTCGCCCCCGTGTCCGCCGTTCCGTCCGTCAGCGTGGTCCGGGCCGCCAGCCCCCGCGCCGTCGCCGTCACGCTGCCAGCGTCCCGGCACGGGCTGTCCGCAGTCTGCATCGACAACCCGGTCTTCGACAGGTACCACCCCCCGATGAACTTCGGATCGCTCGTGAAGTTGCCGGTCCCTGCCCCGGCATGCGCTTCCTGGATACACGTGTTGGTCATGGCCAACACCGAAGACGTGATCCCTCCCAGCGTGCACCCCCATGCGATCGAGTCGATCACCTTCAGGGCTCCCGCCGCTTTGCCCCGGTTGGTGATCCCCCAGCCAGCGCAGTCGGCCACCGTGCAGTTCACCAGGGAGACCCAACCCGTCGTCGCCCAGATCCCATGCCGGCCCATCGCCGCCACCAGGCAGTTCGTCAGGTTCAGCCGGCCCGTCGTGTCCAGGTAGATCCCGTCCTTCGCCCCGTTCCCGATGATCGTGTTCACCACGTTCACGCGGTTCGTCGTGTTGACGTACACAGCTTCCGGCCCGCCCGGGTAGGTGTTCTGCCGTATCGCGCAATCCGTTATCGTCGTCCTCTGCTTCACGCCCGTCAGCGTAATGGCCATGCCCCGGAGGTCCGAGATCCCGTACTCGAACACGCAGTTGGTCACCGCCAGGTTCGGCGAATTATTCGCGAAGATCCCTGCCCCCGACCCTTGGGCCCCGTACCGGGTGACCAAGTTGGAGGCAAAGGTGCACCCTTCGATCCATGCGTTCGTGCACGTCATCAGGTAGAAGCCCCCGCCGTGCGCCGAGTTCCCCCGCAGCGTCCCTCCGGCAAAGCGGGTGGCCTTGCTGGTCAGTCCCACGGACACCGCGTACACCGCCCCCCCGTACTGCGCCATTTCCTCCGGGTCCTTGTTGTTCAGGAACAGGCAGTTCCGGAGCGTCAGCGTGCCGCGGTCCGCGTAGATGCCCGTCCCGTACTGACCGGAGTCGGAGGTCGCGTTCGCGTTGTTGTCCCGTATGGCGCAATTCGTGAAGGTTGACTGGCAGGTCGTCAGCTTGATCGTGAACCCGCGGTTGACTGCTCCCTCCCTCAGGAACCCGTTGGTGAAGGTGACCATCGAGAAGGCCAGCGTGCTGTTCGTCGCCGCCAGCAGGCGGATGTTGCCGCCGGACCGGGTGAGGATCGTGGGCCGGTTGGTCGTGGTCGTCGTACCGCTGCCGGTGCATCCGCCCTGGAACGTCAGCCCCGCGGCGTTGAGGATCCCCACCTGCGTCGCCACCGCGTATCGCCCGGTGAGCATGTATATCGTGCTGGCCGAACCCAGGCAGTCGTTCACCGCGCTCTGCACGTTGCTGTAAGCATTGGCCCAGTCCACCCCGGTCTTGGATCCCGCTCCCTGGGGCGTCACGTAGCGGTCAACGGCGAGGATGGGCACCGACTGCAATAGTATCGCTAGTAGCACACGTGCCATGGCGTGGCCGGCGCCGGGAATACAGCCCCGGCCTGCAGGCCTGGAACCACCTGTTGCTCGCATGCGCAAGATCTCTCGCCCGAACCCTTTGACTGACATACCCCACCCCCGCGCCACCGGTCACCCTGCCGCCCTCCCGGACAGTCCTCACGGGCACAATTCACCCACCCTTATAGTATACCATCAGGGGATTTATCCCGCCTTGACAATCTGGTCAGTGAATAGCACAATAGGGTCAGAAACGACAGACAGGCATTGACCGTCCATGCAGCTGTACACGAGGAAAAGATCGTTCCTTATGAAGGACTTCGGCATCAACGTGATGCCGAACGTCACCCATACGCCCGGGGTGGGACATTCGTACCTGCACAAACACACTTTCCACGAGCTGGTCCTCATCACCTGCGGCAACGGGATCCATGTGACCGGCCGCGAGAGGGCACCGCTGGCGACCGGCGATGTGCTCGTGATTCATCCCGGGCGTTCGCACCGCTACGTGCCCCTTCGCGACTTTGAGCTTACAAACATCCTTTCCGAGCCCGATGAACTGGCTCGCCTGCCACACGATATCCGCGCCCTGCCCGGATTCAGGCGCCTGTTTGAGCCGGAGCTTGACGGAAATCGCCTGCCCGTGTTCCGGAATCTCGCCCGGCTCGAAGACCAGGACTTCCGGAAAGCCAAGACCCTGGCGTACCGGCTGAACGCCACGATCCTCGGGCGCCTGGTAGACTGGAAGAACCTTGCCCGCCGGCAATTCGCCTGTCTTGTACGCCACGTCTCGGCGATATGCAGGCCCCGGCCAACCCCGGGCGCCGCCCCCGAGCCGCGCTTTTCCGCTGTCATGGCCTTCCTGGAATCAAACCCCACTCGCAAGGTCACCCTGGACGAACTGGCCGCCATGGCCCAGATGTCCAGGAGTACTTTCCAGCGGGCTTTCCGTGCCGCCTGCGGAGGGTCTCCCATACGCTACCTGATACGGTCGAAGATCAGCCGTGCGGAACACCTGCTTCGTACCACGCGGCTCAGCGTTACCGAGATAGCTTTCCGAACCGGCTTCGAAGACAGCAACTACTTCATCCGCGCGTTCAGGAAAGTGAACGACATGACACCGCTCCAGTACCGCCGGACCTGAAAAAACCGTGCGCCGGGAACATGTCTTTGGTACCGTTCGGCCCATGACCCGGTTCCTGAGCGGCGCTTTGTTCATCGCTATCGCGGCCCTGCCCTACCTGGGCATGCTCTGGTCCGGGCGCCCCGCGGAACCCGTTGCCGGGGCCGGCGCCGAGATTCTGACCATCATGTCCCCGCACCGCCGCGAAGTCCGCCTTGAATACAGTCGGGGATTCGGGGGATGGATGCGCGCCAAACACGGCCGGAACGTCGAAATCCAGTGGCTGGACGCAGGCGGCACTGCAAAGATGCTGAAGGATCTCGAATCCCGCTACACGACGTCGCCGGACAAGCCGGGAGTTGACCTGTTGTTCGGCGGCGGCATATCACCATATCTCACCGCCACCAAACAGGGCTGGCTCGAAAAAGTTGATGTCCCGACCGAACTGCTTGATGCGATTCCACCATCGGTCGCGGGGGCACCGGTCTACGACCGGGACCGTCGCTGGTTTGGAGTCGCCCTCAGCAGTTTCGGCATACTGTATAACCGCCTGCTGGTGGAACGCATGGGCCTGCCGGTCCCGGAGAGCTGGGAAGACCTGGGGCGACCTGAGTTCTTCACCTGGATCGCATCCGGTGACCCGCGCTCCAGCGGATCCGTCCACATGTGCTACGAGATCATCCTGCAGGTCTACGGGTTCGAACGCGGATGGGATCTCCTCACAAGAATCAGCGCGAATGTCCGCAATTTCGCCGAAAGCGGCGGGTCGACACCACGTGAAGTTGCAGCGGGCGAAGTGGCTGCCGGTATGGTCATAGACCAGTATGCCCAGACAGTCATCGATGCAGTCGGCGGCGGCGCCCTCGTTTTCGTCCTCCCGCAGCATGCCACGGTGATCGGGGCTGACGCCATTGCTGCCCTCAGGGGTACGGCCGTTCCCGACCTGTCCAGCCTGTTCATCGAATACTCGCTGTCCGAATCCGGCCAGCGCCTCCTGTTCCAGACAGCAGGCACCGCCGGCCAGAAATATTCCCTCTTCCGCATGCCTGTCCGTCGCGACCTCTACATGGATCCACAGGCTCCAAAGGCCTGCCCGTACGACATGGAAGCCGGCTTCGTTTACAACGATCCGAAGGGCAGCCGGCGCTGGAAGATAATCAACGACCTGATCGGCGTGTGGTTGATCGATTCACACAACGACCTCGTGGAGGCCTGGCGTGCCATCCTGGCGGCGGGCAAGCCGCAGGATCTTGTCGCCGCCATGTGCGATGTGCCCGTGACAGAAGCCGAACTCAATGCGCTGATCGAACAGTGGGACGACTCCCGCAAACGCCTCGACGTAATGAACACCTGGGCCGAAGCGGCAAGACAACGGTACAGCGGAATAGCCAACACGAAAGTGTCACTGCCATGAACACAAACACGTCCTCCACCATCGAAGTCCGGAACCTGGTCAAACGTTTCGGAACGGTTACTGCGCTCGATCATGTAAGCTTCGCCACAAAACCGGGCGAGCTCTTCTTCCTGCTCGGTCCCTCAGGTTGCGGCAAGACAACCCTGCTGCGCATCCTGGCGGGACTCGAGAAAGAGGACGAGGGCCAGGTCTTCCTGCGCGGCAAGGATGTTTCACAACTCGCCCCCTACCAGAGGGGCGCGCCCATGGTGTTCCAGAACTATGCACTCTGGCCGCACCTGAGCGTTAAGGACAACATCGCGTTCGGCCTGGTCGAACAGCGCGTGCCCCGGCGCGACATAGCCGCACGGGTAACACAGGTGCTGAACCGTGTCGGCCTGAAAGGGCTCGGGGACCGGAATCCCGGCCAGCTCTCCGGCGGCCAGCAGCAGCGCGTGGTGCTCGCCAGGGCACTCGTCATGAACCCCGACGTGATCCTCCTCGATGAACCCCTGTCAAACCTTGACGCCAAATTGCGGCACGAGATGCGCGAGGAGATCGGCAAGTTGCACCGCGAGACGGACATCACCTTCGTGTATGTCACCCATGACCAGGCCGAGGCGTTGTCTCTTGCCGACCGCATGGTGGTCATGCGCAGCGGCCATCTCTGCGCCCTCGGCAGGCCGTTCGACCTGTACCATCGCCCGCCAAACCTGTTCTGCGCCGACTTCCTGGGGGAATCCAACCTCATCAAGGCAACCGTGACACGTTCATCCGGTGGACAGCTGACTTTGCAGACACCGTTCGGAATATGGCAGGCCGTCTACACGTACAGCACTCCTCCTGCCGAAGGCACGACCGTCACATGCCTGATACGGCCGGAGAGCATCAAGCTGGGAGCGTCCGGGGCCGGTGCGAACAAGTTCAAGGCGGGTGTCCAGCAGCACCACATGAACGGGGCCACGGTAACTGTTCAGTTGCAGGCAGCCGGCCAGGCACTCAAGGCAGCGCTGGCAAACGATTACCGCCTCGGCCTGAACCGCAGCGAGACTGCCGACTGGTCGGTCGAGGTGGAAAACACGGTGGTCATCCCGGAGACCTGACATCGTGAAACGCAAACCACAAACAGCTGCCATACACTATCGACACCGTCGAACAACGACCTTCGTGCGTGAATCTGTCTTGCCTTCCCGGTCACCGGAGAAGGAACCGCAGATGGACGCAGAGACACGCAGGCAAGAACTGAACGGAATCACCGAGAGAGTAATTGGCAGCGCCTTCAAGGTGGGGAGTACTCTCGGTTGCGGTTTCCTGGAGAAGGTATACGAGAACTCGCTTGCGCACGAAATGAGGCGACAGGGCCTGGAGTTCATACAGCAGGCTCCGATCACAGTTCATTACGACGATGCCGTTGTCGGGGAGTATGTGGCGGATTTCGTGGTAGAGGGTTGTGTCCTGGTGGAATTGAAAGCGGTACAGACAATGGATGACATCTGTAAGGCCCAGTGTCTTAACTACCTGAACGCAACGGGATACCACATCTGCCTGCTCATCAACTTTGGCAAGACAAGAGTGGAAGTCAAACGCATCGTGAAGAACTTCTGACACACCATGATAACTGCCGGACATTCTTGTTTCCTCCCGGATCAGCGTACCCCTGCGTCCATCTGCGGTTACATTTCCGATATCTTACACCCGATCCGTATTCCGTTTGATGTTGTGACGGGTGTCTCGGGCAAGACCTCTCTGGAAGGACCATGAAAGCGCGGACGATTGCACAGTTGAGGTACTGGAGCCTGGTTACGGTCATCGTGGCCGTACTGGGTATGTTCCTGCTGTGGCCGATCGCCCATGCATTCAAGAGATCGGTGACCGATGAACACGGTTTCACGTTGATGTACCTCCGGTCCCTGTTCAGCGAGCCACGCCAGGTGGAAGCCATCCTGCTCGGACTCATGATCGCGGCCATGGTCACGCTCTGTTCGTTCCTGGTATCGCTGCCGCTGGCGTCGGTCGTGGCAAGGCGCAGTTTCCCGGGGAAGAACCTCTTGTCGGGCCTGGTGCTGATTCCGCTCATTCTCCCGCCGTTCGTAGGCGCCGTGGGCATGAAACTCGTGCTAGCCCGTTGCGGGGCGCTCAGCACATTGCTGATGAAACTCGGCTGGGTGGATGGTCCCGTTGACTGGCTCGGAACGTTTCCACTTCTTGGTGTTGTTCTCCTGGAAACGCTTCACCTCTTCCCCGTGCTGTATCTAAACCTCGTGGCTGCCCTTGCCAACATTGATCCTTCCCTCGAGGAAGCCGCGGCGAACCTCGGCGCCTCTCCATCCCGGGTGTTCCGCAGGGTGACTCTCCCCCTTGCAGGCCCGGGGTTGTTCGCGGGGCTGGTACTTGTCTTCATCTGGTCGTTCACGGAACTCGGTACTCCGCTTGTGTTCGGTGTGCGCGGTGTGCTGCCGGTATTGATCTATGACAATGTGAGCGAAGTTGGCAGGAACCCGATGGGATACGCGCAGGTCGTGCTCATTCTCGTGGTGTCTGCACTGGGTTTCTGGATCAGCAAGACACTGACGCAGCGGCATAACCAGGTGGCCACGCTCGGCAGGCTCAGCATCAGCCGGCCGGAGAAGCCAATGGGGATTCCCGCCACGATCCTGTTCCACCTGGCGTTCGGATTGGTCCTCCTCGTGGCAGCTCTCCCGCATCTCAGCGTGATACTGCTTGCCATCGGCCGGCGCTGGTTCCTGACAGTGCTGCCGGACGGCTACACGCTGGAGTTCTTCACGCGGGCAATATCGTCCGATCTGACACGGACTGCCCTTGTGAACAGCCTGATGCTTGCTGCAGGGGCAACAGTGCTGGACGCGATCTTCGGCTTCGCAGTTGCCTGGCTCTGCGTGCGCGGCAAGGCCCGCGGGACTGATCTGCTCGACGCCGTGGCCATGATCCCGCTTGCCGTGCCGGGACTGGTGATAGCATTCGGATACATGGGCTGTTTCTCAGGCGGTAGATTCGGGGGGACATGGCTGGACCCACGCACCAATCCCATGTACCTGCTTGCGATAAGCTATGGCATCCGGCGCCTGCCCTACATGCTGCGCGCAGCTCACGCCGGCCTCGAACAGACCTCAAAGGTCTACGAGGAGGCCGCCGCAAACCTCGGTGCCTCACCGTGGCGGGTGCTGAAACGGGTGACATTCCCGCTGGTGGCCGCCAATCTCATGGCCGGTGGAATTCTCTGCTTTGCATTTTCCATGCTTGAGGTATCGGACAGCCTGATACTCGCCCAGTCAGAACCGTTCTACCCGATAACAAAGGCCATCTACACGCTGATGGAAGGCCTTGAGAACGGCGTGAACGTTGCCGCCGCGCTCGGCGTGTGGGCCATGGCGCTTCTTGCTGCCGCCATGCTCTGGGCGTCCTGCCTGCTCGGCAAGAAGATGGGCCAGATGTTCAGGGCCGGATAGGCAGTGACCATAAGCAGAGGTTCTGGTTATCAAGCCGACTTGTCATTCCATACACATACCCGGATGTGTGACCGAAAGAAGGGCCAAAATCACTTGATCTCCGGCACCGTGGTCCCTAGTGTAGCCTTTCTGTTCAGCAGGAAAGAATCTCTTCAGGACTACGGGCAGACCCGTTGACCTGTTTATGAAACTATTTCACAGGGGGTTCAGCCCCAGCAGCTTCGTGCTGCATGATATTCCTCCGGCATTGGCCGAGAAGCTGCAGTATCTCGGAATTGTTCGATCCGATTACCTTTTCGCCGTTCCAAGCGATCTCGCACCTGACGGTTCCATGCAGGAAGTCTGGCTCGTGGTCACCCGGCGTCAGGTCGTCACCTTCTCCGCCGATCCGACCATCACCAAACCTCTCACAGGCCCGTTTGATATTGCAGCGGCAAGCAAAGTCCGTTGTTTTCAGACAGTCGGCAGCGCATTCCTGCAGCTGCTCATCGACGGCATGTACGTGGACGTCATCCGGTACAGCAACGCGCGCCGGGAGACATTTGGCCGGGCAAACGCGCAGATCGAGCGCCTGATCAGCAAGCAGGGTATTCAGGAAGACGCCCTGACACGCAGGAGCGACCGCATCTGCGACCAGTGCGGACTTCCTCTCAGCGGTAAGGGCTCGCCATGCTCCAGGTGCAGCGGCAAGCGCGGTGTCTTCATGCGGTCTCTTGCCCTGATGAAGCCCTACGGAGGCGCAATCCTTCTCCTGCTTCTCACCATGTTCGCCGGGGTCGCCCTCGACCTTGTTCCCCCGCAGCTGACCCGCATCCTGGTCGACAAGGTAATCACGCCCAAGGAGAACCTGGACTGGCTCCCCTGGATTCTCATCGGCCTCGTCGCCACCTCCAGCATGCGGTGCCTGCTCCACATAGTAATAGGACGCACAACCACAGCCGTCGGAACCCGCATAACACGCGAACTTCGCGAGAGGTTGCAGCGGAAGTTGATGGCCCTGAGCATAGAGTACTACAATCGTCACTCGGTCGGATCCCTGATGAGTCGCGTCCTGTATGACGTGGACTATTTCCAGGGGTTCGTTTCGCAGGTGGCACAGGGATTCCTGCTTAACCTTATGCTTGTACTCGGCATCGGGACAGTTCTTTTCATGATGAACTGGGTGTTGGCGCTTTTTGTTCTCCTGCCGATCCCGTTTGTCGTTATCGGCACGATTTTCTTCTGGAAGCATATCTATCCGCGCTACTACATGTTCTGGGAGAGCCAGTCAAAGATGGCCCAACTGCTTTCCGGCCTGCTGTCCGGCATCCGTCTCGTGAAGTCGTTCGGCCAGGAAGCGCGGGAGGAAGAGCGCTTCAGCGGGTGCGCCGAGTATAGCCGCAACGCACGCCGGAAAGTTGAGTCGGGTCTCGCCACCTTCAACCCCATCATGGGATTTGTCTTCGGGCTGGGTGGACTGATCGTCTGGTACATAGGCGGACGCGAAGTGGTACATGGCCCCATGAGCCTTGGCACACTGATGGCTTTCTTCGGTTATCTGGGGATGTTCTATGCGCCGATCTCCTCGCTGAGCATGTTCTCCAACTGGGTCTCCGGGTTCCTCTCTTCCGCCCAGCGCGTTTTCGACATCCTCGACTCTGCGTCCTCCCTGCCCCAGCCCAAATCACCAGTGGCATTGCCGCAGATGCAGGGATGCATCGAGTTCAAGAACGTTGTCTTCGGGTACGACCAGTATACGCCGATCCTCAAGAGCGTCAGTTTCCGCATCGAGCCAGGCCAGTTCATCGGCATAGTGGGCAAGAGCGGATCCGGCAAAACTACGCTGGTCAACCTCCTGTGCAGGTTCTACGACGTCCAGCAGGGACAGGTACTCGTCGACGGCGTGGATGTGCGGGACATCAAGCCGGAGGACCTGTACCGCCAGATCGGCCTTGTGCTGCAGGACCCGTTCCTGTTCCGCGGCTCCATCGCGGAAAACATTGCCTACGGCCGACCCGACTCACATCCCCTGACGATCATTGACGCAGCCCGGGCCGCCAACGCGCACGAGTTCATCTGCCGCCGCGCCGGCGGCTACGACGCGAAGCTCGGCGAGCATGGCGCGGGCCTGTCCGGAGGCGAACGCCAGCGTGTGAGCATTGCGCGTGCCCTGCTCTGCGAGCCTCGCGTCCTCATCCTCGACGAGGCAACAAGCTCCGTAGATACAGAGTCCGAGCAGGAAATCCAGAAGGCCCTTGTGAGACTCTGCAAGGGGCGTACCACCCTCGCCATCGCACACCGTCTCTCAACCCTCAAGAATGCCGACCGCATCTTCGTGATCGACGAGGGGCGCATCATCGAGCAGGGCACTCATGAGGAATTGATGGCCATCGAGCAGGGTATCTATCACAAACTGGTCAGGATCCAGACAGAGCTGACGAGGCTGGAAGTATAGCCATGGCAACCGACACAAGGACCGACGGGACACTGCGTATCTACGCGGAGGGCATCCGCCTCCTGACACCGGAAAACTGCCGTATCTTCGAGGGGACTTTCTCCCTGCTCCACTGCATGGTAAAGGGCGATACCCTGTACCGCGCCGTCTTTGCGGGACGGCTGTTCCCGATAAGGCACCCCAGCAAATACATTTCACTGCACTACACAGACACCGATGACAAGGACAAGGAAATCGGGGTTATTGAGGATCTGACCACTTTCCCCGCGGACCAGCAGGCACTGGTGCTGAAGAGCCTGGATGCGCACTACTACGAACAGGTGGTCCAGCGCGTGCACGAGATCAGGAACGAGTATGGATTGCTGTTCCTGGACGTTGGAACCCAGCGGGGTCGCGAAGAATTCGTGATGCAGTGGCGGTATGACCGGGCCGAGGACTACGGAGAAAAGGGCAAAGTGCTGCTGGATGCCTTTGATAACAGGTACATCATCCGCGACGTCTCCGCCCTCCCGGCCAAGGATCGGTCCCGCTTCCTGAAGTACATCTACTGGTGAACCCTTGCAGCCACCTCGTCATCGAGCATGCGTTGGATAAGGACGCTGTTCAGCCCGCTGATCGGAGCCATCCGGCCCGGCGGGGCTGGTATCGGCACTTCCGCATCGCCTATCGCCCATGACTGGTCGATGTGCGCCACCGGCACAAGGCCGTCGTTGTCCACAGGACCACGCGGATCAGGCGTGAAACAGGTGATCACGTCGACACCTGCATCGCGAATCGCCTTTGCGAAGTTGAAGTACTTCGAATTCAGGCCGCCCGAGTATGCTATCCACACCAGCAAATCGCCTTCCTTGAGATAGGACTTGATCGACCCGCCCTGGACCTGCATCCCCGAGAAGCCTTTCCATGGTGCCTTGTGGTCGAGACTCACCTCGAACAGGATCAGGTGCCCCACCCCGGAAAGGCCTACTGTCTTCCCCTCGCCCATCCGTTTGGCGACAATGTCTGCGGCCTTGCGCACCTGCTCCTGGCGCGGCTCACTCTTGAGATCCGTCACAAGCTCCGTCACCCGGTCGAGATACTTCCCTGCCAGTTCGCCGGCCGGGACCGCGTTGCTGCAGGGGCCAATCCAGTGACGGCCTTCCCTCGACTGGAGAGGCCTGTCAAATGCCTCACCCTCCGGAAGCCCGATGCTCATCAGCACTGCCGGTATCCTCCCCTTCCGTGTCATGGCGGACACGTATTCACAACACCACATCCACGCCAGCGTGGTATTGGCCAGCACGTTGATGCGTCCAGGCTCCCTGCCCGGCGCCTGTGCCCCGTTGTCCACAAAGCTGTCGTACACCGCATTGGTCGGACAACCGGCACGGGAGGCGATGAGCGTCACATACCAGCCCTTCCCGCGATATTCCCGCAGTGATTTCACCGCCTTGTCGCCATCCTCTTCCCATGTGCGTACCGAGAAGAGTACGACGTCTCGATCGGTCGCGTCCTTGCTCCGTTCGCCGGTCGGGAACACATGCGCCAGGCCACCCGACCGGTTCACAAGCTCTTCTCCGACACTCGGCTGTTCCCAGTAAGGGACATTGAGCAGCGCTTCGGGCTTCTCCATCACGCGCTCAGCAGACGCCTGCGCCCCGGCCACGACGTTGGATACCTGGCCTCGCATGACTGGCATTCGCGCCTCGAAATCCAGCAACGAAGGCTGGATCGCGTTGCCGTGAGTCACCTCCGGCTCGGCAAAGACACAATGGACCGCCAGGGAGACTACGGCCGTGATGCCGATAGATAGCGTGCGCCGCTGTTCGTTCGTCATCATTAATGACCTTCGGAAAGGAACCGCATCATCGTTCAAGCGTCAGCAGTTCATACCTGACCCCGCCCTCTTCAACCTTTTCCCGGCTCAACACCCGGGCAAAAGCAGAATAGTCGGGAAAGAACACATCCGCATCGGCCGGGACATCATCCACAACGGTGAGGTATAGCCGGCCAACTTTCGCCAACGACTGCTCATAGATCTGACCGCCACCGACCACGAACATCTCGCCCGTGCGGTTGTTCGCGGCATCCAGCTTTCCGGCAAGTTCCAGCGCTTCGTCAACCGAAGCACAGACGTGCGTACCTTCCGGGTGGAAGTCGGGATTACGTGATACGATCACGTGTATCCGGCCTGGAAGTACCCGCCCGATTGAGTCGAACGTCTTCCTGCCCATCACGATGACATGCCCCATGGTCAGCTTCTTGAATCGTTTCAAGTCACCCGGGATATACCACGGCAGTCCGCCGCGACGGCCGATCGCCCGATTCCGACCCAACGCACAGATGATTGAGATCCTCATTCGCACCTCGGTCATTGCATCAGCACGCAAGCATGTAGCCGCCTCGCTCTGTCGAGGCGTTCAATTGGCACGGCGACGGAGCGCCGTGGCTACAACATGGAGGCAGGCACGCACACCTAAAACCCCCCCACATTCACGATCTCAGCCTTGATCGCCGGGTGCGGATCGTATCCCTCAAGCGTGAAATCCTCAGGCTTGAACCCGTTGATGTCCTTCACCGCCGGATTGATCTTCATTACAGGGAACGGTTTTGGCTGCCGTGCGAGCTGCTCACGGATCTGCGTCACGTGATTCGAATATGCATGCACATCCCCGAACGTATGGACAAACTCGCCCGGCTGCAGACCCGTCACCTGGGCCGCCATCAGGAGCAGCAGCGCGTAACTGGTAATATTGAACGGCACGCCGAGAAACACGTCCGCGCTGCGCTGGTAGAGGCCGAGATTCAGCCTGTTCGTCCCCGTCACGGAAAACTGGTACATGGTGTGGCAGAACGGCGGCACTTCGTTTGCATTCCCGGCCGACGCCATCGAGTAGATAAAGTCGGGGTTCCAGGCGGACACGACGTATGACTTCCTGAACGGCTTGTCCTTCAACCCCTGTATGCACCACGCGAGCTGATCGATCTCCCGCCCATCGCTTGCCGGCCAGCGGCGCCACATCCGGCCGTAAATGGTGATCAGGTCGCCCCACGTCTTCACAAATTCGCTGTCAGCCGGTTCCGCCTTCAACTTCGCGACAAACTCGTCTTGTTTCATTGCCGGCTGGTTCTGTTTCTTGCAGTGCTTGAAATACCTCTTATGAGCCCACTCGTCCCAGATGTGGACATTATTGTCCACAAGGTACTTGATGTTGGAACTGCCGCTCAGGAACCACAGGAGTTCTATGATGATACCTCGCACGAACATCTTTTTCGTCGTCAGGAGCGGAAAGCCTTTCAGCAGGTCAAAACGGATCTGCCGGCCGAAGACCGAGGTTATGTAGGGCAGCGGTTCCCTCCTGTCGGCATACTGCTGTTTCACCTCCGGTGTCAGGAAGAGCTCCTTTTTCGACCCATTGGTGAGGATGTCGCTCAGCAGGTCAAGATACTGGTACTCCGGATGTCTTTGTTGTTCAGCCATGGGACTCACCTCGCCTGTTTTTGCTGCTGCGCCTGTGCACCTGAATACTCGATTCCCCCGGATGGCAAAACAAGCAAAATGAGGGCAGAAAAAAGCATTGAATTTCACGATCAAACAGGTATACGGTCTCTGCCAGTTGGGGGGTGTCTCATCCTATGGCTATCACTATCAAGAAGGGTTCGCTAACAGTCAAGAAGCCTACGGTTGACCCCACCGCCTCCGAGGCTCCGACCATCGCTGCGCCACAGCCAGCCCCCGAGGATGCTTCGCAGGATGCCGCCCCCATCGACGCCGCAGCACCGGGTCAGCAGGCATTAGCAGCCCCTGAACCTGCAGGGTCGCCTCACCTCATTGGCGTTATTTGCGGGACGCTGGCACTCTGCCTGGTCGTGGCGCTGGTAGTAGTCCAGTTGATTGAACAGAGCAGTTACCGCGGCGCCTTCCCGCTGGCCCTGCAGGCCATACCGACCATGGCCCCTCCTGCCACACCTCTGCCTGACTCAACCGCCACTCCGGACACCGAACCGTCCGGGGACGGTGCTGCCGCCGGTACCAACGCAACAGCTGACACCGCAGCAGCCCCTGCATCAAGCAATGCCGCCCCTGCAGATGCCGCGGCACCCGCAGCAGATGCTGCAGCACCTCCGGCAGCCGATGCCGCAGCGCCGGCCGATGGCGCGGCAGCAGTTACCGAGCCCGAGGACAAGTAGGCGCCGCCGTGGCAGCATCCAATGCTCGCGCGTCAGACCCCGAACAACTGGGCAATCCTCTCCTCCACAGCCTGTCGCATGCCGAACTGGATGCCATGATGGCCGGACTGGGCGAGCCGACGTACCGGGCCGGCCAGTTGTGGCGATGGTTGTACATCCAGAAAGCCGCCGACTGGTCGGAAATGCTGAACCTGCCTCGTACACTTCGCGAGACACTCGCGGCCAGATTCACGCTCCTGTCGGCCGAGGCTGCAGAAACACAGGGCCCTCCAGACGATACGCGCAAGATACTGGTCGATCTTCCCGACAGGGAACAGGTCGAATGCGTACTTATCCCGGCGCGACATGGTCGCACAGTGTGCCTGTCGTCGCAGGCAGGTTGCCGGTTCCATTGCGCGTTCTGTGCCAGCGGCCAGGCCGGTTTCCGCCGCAACCTCGAAACAGGTGAAATGATCGGCCAGTTCCTGCTTGCCGCACGGGAGTGGGGACAGGCGCCGACCCACGTTGTATTCATGGGCATCGGTGAGCCAATGGACAACTATGACAATGTCCTCAAGGCTGTACGCATCCTGAATGATCCCGACGGCCTGAACATCGGCGCACGTCGCATCACGATCAGCACCTGCGGAGTGGTGCCCGGCATCGAACGACTGTCGGGTGAAGGACTCCAGGTTGAGTTATCGGTCTCGTTGCATGCAGCGGACAATTCCCTGCGCGACAGGCTGATGCCGGTAAACAAGAGGTATCCCGTCGAACAGCTCATGGCGGCATGCGCCGCATACTCGGAGAAGACAGGACGTATCGTGACGTTCGAATACACGCTGATACATGGCATTAACGATACTCCCGATGATGCAAAGGCACTGGCAAACCTGCTGCGTTCGCGCATGGCCCGCGTCAATCTCATCCCTCTCAGCCCTGTTGAGGAGTTCCCCCACCAGCCACCAGTCCCGGAAGCAGCGGAACGGTTTGCAGCCGTGTTGGAGAGAACCGGCATCAACGTCACATTGCGGCAGTCACGTGGCTGTTCGCTCCAGGCCGGGTGCGGACAACTCCGTTACCGGAAGGGACCGGCATCGTGAGACGTTCTTCAGACCAACCCGTTCCCAGCCCGGCCGGTAACACTCGGGCTGCGGCAGCACATATTGTGAACCGTTGGCTCACGACGGGGGAATTCCCGGACCGGCTTGTCCCCGCAGGTGCGCCCAACCGCGCATTCCTGGTTGAAATGGTCTACGGCGTTGTCCGATGGAAGCGTCTGCTCGACTGGTTCATACGCCAGCTGGCGCACGGCAAACCCGACGAGAAGATTGTCCCATTCCTCTGGGTCGGCCTCTACCAGCTCTTCCTCATGAAGAACGTGGCCGAGCACGCAGCCGTCAACGAAACGGTGGAGGCGGTGAAGCAGGAAGCCGGGCGCGGCGCCGCCGGCTTCGCCAACGGCATATTCCGCGGGGCGTTGCGACGCCGGGAGGAGTTGCAGCAGAGCCTGTCACGGCAGACGCTCGGTGTGAGGGAGTCCCACCCTGACATCCTGCTGGACCGCTGGACCGCGGCGCGTGGTGTCGAAACAGCTGAGGCACTATGCAAATGGGACAACCAGCCCGCGCCGATAGTCATCCATCCCGATACGGCCAAGGTGACCCTGGCGGGCTTCATCAAGCTGCTTGCAGAAGCCGGGATCGACGGCAAACCGCATCCTGCCGATCCGGCACGTTGCATCGAGATTCCTCACGGCGTGTCGCTGCAGGCACTTCCCGGCTATGCCGACGGGTTGTTTTCCGTGCACGACCCTTCCACGTTTGCCGCCGTCGACCTGCTTGCACCGGCGCCGGGGCAGGTTGTACTCGATGCCTGCGCCGCGCCCGGCGGAAAAACCATACTGATCGCCGAACTCATGAAAGCACAGGGCACACTGGTGGCTATGGATACCCACGAGGACAGGCTTGCCACCGTGCAGGCCAATATAGCACGCATGAAGCTGCCATGGGTGCGCCCCGTGCAGGGTGATGCCACGCAACCGGGAACACCGGCCGGCATCGGAAGGTTTGACAGGATCCTTGCTGATGTGCCGTGCACGAACACCGGTGTCCTGCGCAGGCGACCGGATGCGCGGTGGCGGTTTTCCCTCGCCCGCATGCAGGGCATGGCAAAGACACAGCATGCCATTCTTGACGGCCTGGCTCCGCTCCTCGCGCCCGGCGGCCGCCTGGTGTACAGCACATGCAGCCTCGAGCCCGAGGAGGGTGAGCAGCTCATCGCGGGCTGGCTTGAGAAGAACACATCGTTCCACCTTGCGGAACACAAACGCCTCATCCCGCCGGCGTGCATGACAGACGGCATCTATGCCGCGGCGCTTCAGCGGGCAACATAGAACCGCAGAATATCGAACAAGGAATTCCGAATCCTGAAGTACATCGCACAAACATGAGGTCTCGGCGCTTGGCGCCGTCACATTAACCATCCGGTCAGTGTCCTTCTTCCATCCTGCTATCCTGTCCAATCTTCCTCTTCCTTCCTTTTTCCTTGTGCATCGGGACACCGCTGGCATGATGCGATGAACTGCCATGGATGAGGGTGGAAAGTCCGGCCAACGCCGAACACGGCGACGCAAAAGACAAACCGTACGCGGGTTGTGGCGATTCCTTCGCCCGTTCCGGTGGCAGATCGCCTGGCTCTCGGCGCTGACCGCCGGTCTCTCTGTCCTGGCGATGTTGCCCCCGCTCTTCACCCGTGCCATAATCGACCGCGTAATCACGCGCGGCGAGCATCACGTCCTCTTCGGCATCGGCGTGATGATGATGGCTGTCCCCGTCCTGCATGCGTTCAGCGCTTTCATCCAGGTACAGGGCCTCGCCGTCGTCGGTCAGCGGCTGATCCTGAACATCCGTTCGGGCCTGTATGCCCATCTTCTCTCGCTGTCCATGCGCTTCTTCGGACGGAACAGCGTCGGAAAGCTTATCAACCGTATCATGGGGGACAGCACTACCGTACAGCAGGTGGCAACCGCGCAGGCCGTGCAGGTGCTGTCCGACCTTGTCTGTGCAACATTTGCCATAACAGCCACACTTGCGATCAACCCGGAACTTGCAGGGCTGCTCGTGCTGGTGGTTGCCTCTTTCGTGGTGAACTACCGCCTCAACAGCAGGGTCATGCGCGTCACCACGCGGAAGACGAGGCGCGCCGAAGACCGCCTTGCCGGCGCCCTGCAGAACCAGCTTGCGGCCAATCTCACGGTAAAGACGTACGGGACCGAGGAACGGGAACACATCGCCTTCCGCCAGTTGTCCGATACCAACCTTAACCTTGAACGCGACACCCAGTTTGCCGCGATAGGGTTCAACATGAACACGGTGCTCATCCGGGATATCGGCCGTGCAATTATCTATTTCTCCGGATGCGCACTGGTGTTGTTCAGCCGGGCATCCTATGGCGATGTGATCGCGTTCACATCGTACGCGATGCAGCTGCTGGAGCCGGCTGTGCGTTTCTCAACCCTTGCCCAGCAGCTCCAGGAGGCCGGCATTTCGATGGACCGGATCCTTGAGCTCTTCAATGAACGGCCGGAGATACCACGCAGGCCGGACGCGATCCCCGTGCCACGGTTGCGGGGGGATGTCAGGTTTGACCACGTCTCCTTCGGCTACCTTCCCGGGAGGCCGGTGCTGAAGGACTTCACCCTCGACGTACACGCCGGCCAGACCATCGCACTTGTCGGCCCGACCGGCTGCGGCAAGACAACAATTGTCTCATTGCTGCTCAGGTTCTACGACGTCCTCGGCGGGTCTGTCAGCCTCGACGGCACAGATATCCGGGAATTCGACCCGAGGGATCTGCGCCGGCAGTTCGGGCTTGTCCTGCAGGAACCGCTGCTCTTCGACATCAGTATCGCCGACAACATACGCTACAGCCGTCTTTCAGCCACACGTTCCGAGATCGAGGAGGCGGCGCATATCGCCGAAATACATGACGAGATTGCAGCCCTGCCGAGAGGCTACGATACACCGTGCGGAGGAAGACACGGCATTCACCTGTCCGTCGGACAGAAGCAGCGGGTAAGCATCGCCAGGGCGGTGCTGGCCAATCCGGCGCTGCTGATCATGGATGAGGCCACCAGCTCGCTGGACAGCGAGTCCGAGTGGGCAATCCAGCTCGCCATGGGACGTTTCCTGAAGAACCGCACGTCCTTCGTCGTCGCGCACCGCCTCAGCACCATAAGGAATTCGAACCTCATCGTGCTGCTCCGCGGCGGAAGCATAGTAGAGAGCGGCAGCCACGATGAACTGATGTCGATGCATGACGGTCAATACCGCGGCCTCTACCTCAAGCATATGGGCAAAGAAGTCATGGAGGTGGACTGACATGCGCCGCGTCCCCAGGAACGAATTCAGGCGCATGGCCTACAGGCCTCCCCTCGAGCGACCCCCGGCGGAGGGCGACTGGAAGCTGTACCGTCGTTTCTTTGACCGTTATGTGAAGCCGCACAGGTGGCAGCTCCTGCTTTGCCTGTTGCTGGTGAGCTTGAATGCCTGCTCGTGGTATATCATGGCGTTCTACATGCGATATGTCGTCGACAGGGTACTGGTGGTCACGCCTGCCGCAATCCCGACCGATGCGTCTGCTGCTGTTGCCGCGGGCCCATCACCCACCCGTCCCACCCATGCCGGCATGCGGCTCGCCGGCTTGTTCGTTCTCTATACGGGAACGATTCTTCTGCTGAACTACTCTGCACGGCTGTCGCAGCGCAGCCGCATCCGGATCGGCCAGGCCATGGTTGCGATGCTTCGTGCCGACCTGCACCGCAAGGTGCTCCAGCTTTCGCGCGCGTACCACGAGGCACACAAGCCCGGCCAGATCATGTCACGCATCCTGGCCGACGTTACCGCTGTCCAGCGGCACATGCTCGTGACACTGCTCGACGCAGGCACGCAGGTTGTGACTTTTGCCATAGGCATGGGCATTCTCATATCGGCAGACTGGCGCGCGGCCGCGCTTGTGGCAATCGTGGTGCCGCCCTACGTAATGCTCTACCGCCGCAACCTCAAGCGCCTGAAGCGGACAAACCAGGAACTGCGTCACACCAACGCCTTCCTGTGGGGATTGGTGAGCCAGAAACTCGACGCTGTTCGCGCCATCTTCGGCTATGCCCGGGAAAGACATGAACTCTTGAACTTCCACCGCCTCTGTGCGTGCTTCACGCGCGATGCCGTGACGCAGCAGCGCCTGAATTCCACAATGAACCGCACCTCCCACGTCATGATAAGCATCACGGCCATCACGATCTTCCTGTTCGGCACGAAACTTGTCCTCGTGGGTAAGATGACACTCGGGCAACTGCTGTACGTCTACGGCACAACTCATTACGTATTCGGACCGGTACAGGCCATCGCCCACCTTTCAGTAACGATCACCAACCTGATGGTCGCGCTCCAGAGGATCAGCCAGGTGCTGGACGAACGCGTAGAAGTGGCCGAACGCCCTCAGCCCGTCCCGTTCCCCGCCCGCCTGAAGAACGGGATACGCATACAGAACGTCCACTTTGCCTACCGGCCCGACCTCCCGCCCGTATTCCGCGGCCTGTCACTGGCGGTGCCGACGGGCAAATGGGTGTGTATCATGGGGTCGAGCGGTTGCGGCAAAACCACCCTGCTCCACCTGCTTGCACGCCTGTACGATCCGACATCAGGTTCCATACTTTTCGACGATGTGCCGCTGCAGGACATTTCCTTTGCCACGCTGCGCAACAGGCTCGCACTGGTCCCACAGGAACCGCAGATCCTCGGGGCATCGATCATGGAGAACATCGCTTATGGCCGGCCGGACTCCGACATGCACCGCATCTCGGCAGCGGCGGCCGCCGCGGAGATCGACGATGCCATAGACGAAATGCCCCTGCAGTACGAGACAGTCGTGGGCGAAAAGGGCCTTACTCTTTCGGGCGGGCAACGCCAGCGCATCTCCCTCGCGCGAGCATTGCTCACCGAGCCGGATGTCATACTGCTCGACGACACGACCTCCGCTCTCGACGCCGAAACTGAGCAGCGCGTGCAGGACACCCTCGCCCGCCTGCTCGTCGGGCGAACGGCCGTCATAGTATCGCAGCGCGTTTCCATGGCCATGCGGTGCCACAAGATCTGCGTTATCGACAAGGGCGCCGTCACGGAGTCCGGTACGCACGCAGAGCTGTTGACCCATGGTGGCTTCTATGCCACCCTTTTCAGGCAACAGACGGAGTAGTGTTCAGGGCGTAAGGACGAATGGTGCCAAGATAACGTGGCGGCTAGGCGAGACGCCTCGCCCTACCTTCAGGGCGTTGGCCTCTGACGGGTAGGGCGAACCGTCCCGGTGAGCCGTCCGTAGAAGCTCTCGTCGCCAACGCTACTTGCATGACTGGAAAGAGACATACCCCGGGAGACAAACAATGAAGATATACATCTGCACCGACATGGAAGGATGCGCCGGGATCCTGAACCACGACGACTGGGTGACCCCGACGGGCCGGTGGTACAATACCGGGCTGCAGATCCTCACCGAGGAGACAAACGCGGCAATTGAAGGATTCTTTGATGCAGGCGTTGACGAGATCGTGGTGCTCGACGGCCACGGGTTCGGCGGCATCCACCCACTCCTGCTCGACCCGCGGGCAAAGCTGCTGAGGGGACCCATGACCCCCGGCACCTATTTCAACCTTGACCGTAGTTACGACGGGTTGGCGTTCGTCGGCCAGCATGCCAAATCGGGCACACCGTA
>Ga0172371_10002448_pt1 | contig 29464 bp, 30 predicted proteins | sample Lak12m_FD_114543 | JGI IMG/M metagenome (GOLD analysis project Ga0172371, IMG submission 114543) | Freshwater microbial communities from Kabuno Bay, South-Kivu, Congo - kab_022012_12m | ecosystem: Environmental > Aquatic > Freshwater > Lake | place: Democratic Republic of the Congo: South-Kivu...
ATTTGTAATCAGCAGGTCGCGGGTTCGAGTCCCATAGCCAGCTCTTGAAACCTCGAAAATGAAAGATTTTCGGGGTTTTTTTATTTCTGAGAAAATTGAATTTCGGTAGTATTTACTGAAATTGGCTGGAGTTGACCCCAATTTTAGTGAGTTACTACTTCAAAAACTACTTCACTTATCACTTCACACTTTAATAATCTTGCATCAACATTAGGTTCAAAGACTTCCCTTTTAATCAATCTTTTTGAATCTTTGTACAACACAGCGGATATTATTGTGCAGATTTTAGAATTAGAACAAAAATATTCTGAGCTCAAATCTGATCTTGGTGGGCAACAATCAAAACGTACTAAGTTGTTAAAGATTTCTGAGTACTTTGGTTTTGCTTTATCTGTCCCTCTAACTAACGCTAATTTAATTGAACCTTTCATCATTGATCTAATCCCTGATTTTATTAAATACTCCAGTGACCTTGAGATAAGAGGATTAAATCCTCAAAAAATTGAGTTGTTAAAAGATCAATTAATCCAACTTAAGAATCTTAATTTAAATGGAATTGAATCTTTAGAGTGTGATAGGGTGATTCAGTCACTTGAGAATAAAATTCAGGTAATGAATAATTGGTTGATATCAGTTAAAGCCTTAGAACATAAACCAAAAATTTATTTTCCTTTGCTTGAAAAATATGGTGATGATTTAGGATCAGGATATTTAGAAACGGTAAATGTTGTTATAGAGAGGGGAGAGCAAAAATTTAATATTTCTCCTTCTGGTTTGGAAAATGATGAACAACTTGAAAAACAAATACAACTTTGTTTTGAAAAGGCTCTGGAATACTGTTCACGGTATATAAGAAAGATTAAAAAAACACATACAGTTTATATTCATTTCGAAAATCGGTTGGGAATACTAACAGGCAATTCTCTTGGTGCCGCGTTAGCATTATTTTTTATTGAAGCATTACTAAAGCATTATAACTCCCAAACCATTCTAAATGTTAACAAAACAATTGCTATTACAGGCGGGATAGATCACGATTCAAGAATTATAGCAACCAGTAAAACAATTATCGGGGCAAAAATTGAAACGGTTTTTTACTCTGATGTTGAAATTATGTGTGTCCCAAAGATTGATGAGATGTGGGCTGAGGAAAAACTAAAAGAATTGCAAATTGAATATCCCAAAAGGAATTTAAAGATAATTGGATTAACTGATCTTAATGATTTACTTGATAGGAGACAGATAGTTGATATTAGAAAACAAAAATTAATTATTAGAGGTGGTAAGTTTGTAAGGAAAAATTGGATTAGCGCAGTTGCAACTATTCTACTTGCACTATTTTTTGCTTACTTGTTTGTTATAGACTTTGATAATAACCCTGCAATTCTCACAACCGATGGAACAACATTATTTGTTAAAAATAGAAATGGTAAAATCTTGTGGACAAAATTCGTAGATATAGTGAAGTCAGATATAAATTCAGAAAATCCTTATTCGCGGGATGCTAGAATAATTGATATAAATGGTGATGGAAAGAATGAAGTTCTTTTAACAAGAGAAATTGATAAAAAGATTAATGGTGTTAAGGATTATTCGCTCTTATCTTGTTATGATAAAAATGGAGAAGTAATCTGGAAATATTCTTTCAGAGATAATGTTGAATCAAAGAGGGAAATTCTTAATAATGATTATTCTATTTACATAATTGATACTCTTAGTATTGACGGCATTACAAATCTGTTCTTAAGATCTTCTAATATAAATTCTTTCGCCTCAGCTATTTTTAAAATTGATCTACACACTAGCAAACGGTTACCAGGAACATTTTGGTGTTCGGGACACATTGCAGATGTCATTCTTAAAGATATAGATAGCGATGGGAAAGCAGAGGTACTCGGTATGGGATATGACAACGGATATGAAGACGCAGTATTTTTTGTCTTTGAGATTGATACTTTGACATTAGCCAGACCAACTACAAATGAGTATTTGTTAGATAATTTTTTGTCATCTGAAATGAAAACTTATATCAGACTTCCCAAGACAGATTATGAAAAATTTGCAAAAGTAAGAACACCCACTCTAACTTCCGGCACTCTTCGCGACGATATTAAAAATAAGAAATACAAATTTGCTATTTTTAACCCTTTTAATAGACAAAATGAACTGTTTGGATACGAAATAGATCACAATCTTAATGATATTGATATCACTATCACCAGTGGATTTCGCGTTGCCAGGGATTCTCTCGTTGCTCACGAAATATTAAATCCACCTTATACTGATACTGATGCCTATAAAAATATTATTATAAGTAATATTCAATATTGGAAGGATGGTAAGTGGATAAATCGCAAAGAGCTTATAAAAAATGAGTGAGGGAAATAACAAACAATATATTCTAACCGCCGTTGATAGTGAACATGGTATTATAAAAGATTTTCTTGAAGAATCATTTTCAAATCGAGAAAAACTTATAAACCTTTCTAACTATTTTGATTTAATCTTTTCTTCAGATAATGAAAATATTATAAATGCTTTTTTACCAGAATTCATAGAGAACTACACGAGGCTTCTTAATCAATATGAACCATATTATATAAATCCTGCTGTCACAAACAAAATTCTAGAAGTTGCTACTAAAATTATTTCATTAAATACTGAATACATAAACTTAACTATAATATCAAATCATATAATTAGAATTGAAGAGCAGCTTAAATATTTAACAAATATTTTGAATGGAACTAGTGGGGCCAAACAAGATGGAATGACATTCCCTGTTCTCGAAAGTGATAATCAATTAAACAATCAATACTCATATGGAATTCTTGAAAGTATTTCTGTTCAGATTAGGAAAAATAAAAGCGGGATCAAGTTCTTAATTATACCAAGTGAAAGCCAATTAGAAGAAAAAATTGCGAAGCAGATTAATGATGCCTGGGAAAATGCACTCAACTACCTGAAAAATAATAAAGTAATAACACTGAACACAAATTATGAAGTCCTTATAGCATTTGATAGGAAAGCAGGAATTTTAGTAGGTAATTCACTTGGTGTTGTACTTACAATTGCATTTATTGAAGAATTATTAAGATACCATAATTCAAAAATGATAGTTGACGCGAAAGAAAACATCGCAATGACTGGCGGCATAGATGAGAGTGGCAAAATAATAAGTACAAGTAAAGAAATAATTCGAGTAAAAACTGAAGTTGTTTTTTATTCATTGACAAGATTATTCTGTGTTCCAAAAGCCAATGAGCTGGCTGCTGAAGAAAAATTAAAAGAATTAAAGAAAGACTATCCAAACCGAAATTTAGAAATTGTTGGATTGGTAAGTATAGATGATTTATTAAACAGAAGAAACATTGTTGAAATTAGAAAAATAAAATTAGCAGTAAGGACTGGAAAGTTTATTAGGAAGAATTGGATTAGTGCTGTTGCTACAGTTTTATTGGCAATTATCTTTGCTTATATGTATGTTATTGATTTTGATGTAAATCCTTCATTTATATCTGCACGAGGAGAAAACCTCTTAATAAAAAATAAAAATGGTAAAGTACTCTGGACCAAAAATGTTAAATATGCAGTTATAGCAGAAAATAATTCAAATTATTTGAATTCATATTGTCGTATCTATGATATTAACAAAGATGGTGTTAATGAAGTTCTTATTGCAGGAGAAATCATTGAATCGGTTAATAAAATAATTGACAACACTTTTATTAGTTGTTTTGATCATAAAGGTATACTGATCTGGCAATATAAATTTGAAGACGAAGTTCTTTCCAAACGAGAAAATCTTGGAAATTTTTACAGTTTTACTATAATTGATACTATAACGATGAATAATAAGTCCTTGCTTTATTTAATTGCTTCAAATCAATCTACATTCAGCTCAGCAATTTTTCCTATAGACATTTCGAAAGGCGAAAAATGCGCCGGCATCTTTTGGTGCTCGGGACATACGAATGCTGCAGTAATAAAAGATTATAACAGTAATGGAAAACCTGATATTATTGCTGCAGGTGTTGATAACGGATATGAACAACAAGTTTTATTTGCTTTTGAAATTGATACTCTTAATGTTTCAAGAAAAAGTATTGATGATTATTTTATATTCAATTATCCTGAGGCAAAAACATTAGCCTATGTACGATTTCCTAAAACAGATGTTGATATTTATTTTGAAACAAGAATTCCAGGGGTATCTCAAGGTAGTTTTTATTATGACTATGTTAAACAAGCATTTAGGTTTTCTACCTATAATGATGATATTGGTGAGAATGCACATCTTTGGATTGAGGTCGATAAGAGTTTAATTGATGTTAATGTAATAGTTGATAATCAATATAGGGTTTTACGTGATACTTTAGTTGCTAAAGGAAAATTAAATTCACCACTAACAGATACTAAAGAATACAAACAAATTTATAAGGATAATATTCTATATTTGCAACATGGAAAGTGGGCAAAACGAGACGAACTGAAATGATTAATAAAAAGCTGCCGCAGTTAAAACTACGACAGCCTCTTTAATTAAAATTAGAAAATCATTTTTTAATTGATGGATTAAATTCACTTGCCCCTGTTGGTGGAGTGGATTGTACAATGTTTTTGGTTACGATTGAACCTGAAGTAGTTATGTCAAACACATACCAATAAGTTCCTGTGCCACTTGAAGGAACACTATAAGTACCCAATAATGTGGTGCCAGAATAAACTTTTACTATTGCACTAGATAGTTTAATATCTGATTCGCCCGAGAAATTATGTATAAAATACTTACAGTAATCACTATTTTGATTATAGATAGTAATGGTTTCAGGACCATAAGAAGACCTATCATCAACATCTAGAACTGTATATGGTGGACTATTCTGGGCACCCATTGATTGAAAATAAATATGATATGAGCCTTTTATAAGGTGTGCATCCAAATCTACTGGTGCAATCCCCCATGTAAGTACTACTCTATAATCAATATTTTGAGAATTTGGAGAAAGTGAGAAGTTAATGTTATAATTTTGATTGCCAGAAGTAACAACTGGTTTTGAATCTGTCACATAACCGGTTTTAGAAGCTTCAACAGAATATGTGCCATTAACGACGCTGGTAAAAGAATAACTACCAGTGCTACTTGTTGTTTTAGTGCTAATTGTGGAACCATTTTTTATTAGTTTAACTGTTGCTGATGCAATTGGGTTACCAGAAGTTGCATCTGATACGACACCATCTATTGTTGATGATCCACCGGTTGAACTAACCGTGAAGTAATCGGAATAATCATATTTAGCAGTATTGGTGGTTGAAGTAACCTTTACTCTATAACTTGTTCCAGTTGCTTGAGTGGAAAGCACATCATATAAATTATAACTTCCATCATTCGCGGTTGATGAAGAAATAGTTTGACTAAGTGATGTTCCATTGTAAAGTTCAATTTTAACATTACCACCAAGATTACCTGTGTCCCAAGAAATTGTAACATCCTGTTGGCCTTGTGTCCAGGTAGTTGAAGATGTTGGTTGAGTGACATTGATATTACCAAGATTGCTCACTATTAATTGCAGACTAATTTCATCAATTAATCCACCAGTATCCTTAACTTGTAATTTTGGGTTGAAAGTACCAGGATAATTATAAATATGTGTTGACATTTTTGAATTAGAATACTGTGTATCCCAAATCCCATCACCTTCCCAATCCCAGCGAACCATGAGAGAAGTAGTTGGATCTTCTTGGTCATTGCAATGAGACGCATCAAACGAAAAATTGGTACTCGTATTTCCGGTTGAAGGAGCTATAGAAAATGAAGCATTTGGGGCACTATTATTAATGTATACTTTTTCTAATTCGTTTTCAAAATTAAATAAAACTCCAGAGTAGGATAAAGACCAAGATAATATTTTTGCCTCGACACCAGCTGTACTTTTTATCCCAGCATATCGCCCATAATATGGGGTTCCATTTTCTAGTCCTTGTCTAAATTTTCCATAAAATTGTAGATCAACAAATGGTCCAACCGCGCCTGCTATATATAAACCGAACCTTGGGGCAATCAAATAACCTGTTAATTCTCCACTTGACCTAGTTAACTGTCCACTATTAAATGAATTGGTAATTGATTTTATTAGACTCCAATTTCCATTTTCATATTTGATACCACCAGTTAATTCTATTGTCCCATTAATTTCATTTGTCATTGATTCTTCAACAGCGGCATTACATCCAAGGCCAAATTTAATTTTGGGTAAAATTCTAATTAAAGGGATTCCAGGGATGGGAATCCCGGGTTGAAATGTTATTGTGGCCCAGTCCGGAGTTACTTGTCCCTGAATAAAAGCACGACGAACAGCTGTTGTAGTGATATTAGTATGGTTAGTAATTTTTATTGAAGCTTCAATGTATTTGACTCCGTTATCAATCAAAATTATACATTTTACGATAGGCGGCTCAAAAGAGGTAGTCACATCCATATTAACATCCCTTCCCGCTCCAATACCTATACCCAAGAAACTAACTGAAATATTTTCCTGAGTTTTGTTGACTTTTGTATTTTCATCTGAAAATGAAAACTCAACATTCTCAAGATTCACTTCACTATCCCATTCAATTTTACCTTTTATGACAACCTCATCAAGTGCTGCTTGGCGAGTTGTAAAAATGATTTGATTGTTAAGGATTTGCTTCGACAGTATCTTTCTAAAAATACCTTCTCCATAATCACTTACCAAATATTCTCCAACATCTAAACTTTGTGATAGACTGTTCGAACCGCTGAATATTACTTGGTTACTGTCTAAAGTAATTAACGCGGATTTGAAATTATTACTATCTGCCTGAACGGTATTTTCTGCTAAAATAAAATCGCTATTTGGTAATGGTTCTATAGGGTTATCATCCTTTTTACATCCTAACAGTAAAAGGACAATCATACTGATTCTGATTAGATAAAATAATTTGAATAACATAAAGTCCTCAATTCTATTTAAAGAGCATGAAGTAACGATAGAAGTAGAAATTAATTGAAATCACCTAATAATTGTTGAAGATTCAAATTTGTCTCATAAGAATAATTCATTTCATACTTTCCAAGAATACCCTCGCAACTAGTTCTTCACCTACACTAAAATTTTCGCTAAAAATTATTCGCTTCCAAACCCAATAGAGAAACCCAAAATATCAAGTTTTCAAGATTATAATTCACTTCTTCAGCAAGAGGGAAACAAGATTGAAAAAAATTTTATAGCCTTGATGTTCATAAAAAATATGTTGGCACTAAAAGAAATATTATTACAATGGCTCTATATTTTCTACACGAATCTCTTACAAACTTTAATTTTTGAGTGATTTATTAAAAACTCATTTCTAAACTATTCTATAGTTTGAAAATTTCTTTGCTCGGAAAATCAAACACTCATTTAAAAAATTTTGTACATTCATTGAAAATAGATGTATAATAAATAGTTCTTTTGCGTAAATATGAATTATATTTAAAATTATAAACAATAAGAAGGGAAATCATATTAATAAAAAATTTAGAAAATATCGGATCAACATTGTTACAAAGACAACCACGAAGAAACTTTGATAAAGATTTCAATGTCACAGCAGTTTAGATGAAAGATAATTACAAATTATATTTAGATAAGGTTACCACAACTTATTTATTATAACGTCAACAAAAAGTATGCAGTATAGATTTGCTCTAATAAGTTATTTATTTCATTTCAATCGATTTATCATTATAGTCTATGACTAAGGTTGATTCCGCATAATTTGCATCGTCTTTATTTATTGTATTTTTTGTTCCACTCACTTCAGGAAGATCTTGTACATTATTTCCATAGAAACTACCATCAGAGTTCCAACCCCAAAGATTGAAAGAATTTTCTCTATATGTAGTTCCATCTGGTTTAGTTACACGAATAAACATAATTGTATATGCAGACTTACGAACTTCATATCCTAAGTTAACCGCAACTTGTTGAACGTCATTTGAATTCCACATTGTCCAATTTGACTTCGTAGTTGATGCTACATAATTTTTGTGTATCCGAATGGTATGTCTATCACCGTTAGATGTACCATCATAAATATATTCTCCAGGATAATTACTCTTACTATAAGAATAATATATTTTATTGTCTCGTGGAGAAAAAATATTTACATTGCGAGTACATTCATAGTTAACAACCATTGATCGTTCAGGATAAATGGTTCTCGAAACGACACCACAACCTGAAATAATAAATAATGTTAAAACAGCTGAAATAAAAAACAATAGATTTTTCATTATTTAATTCCTTTCAGAATTTATTGTAAATACCACTATGTTCATCAATATTTTTTATTAATTCCTAATCTTCTAAAAATATAAAATCTATCTTTCCCACATCTATGAAATCTTCGAGATTATCACGATCTTTTGATTCTCCATCGGTTAGAGGGAAATGATCCCAAGATTTAGCTAAATATTTACCAATCAATTTATTTGAATTATTTGCTATTTCGACAATAAAAGTTCTGGCAACAAAACTATCATCACCAAATAACCCACCGCCAATCATTTTATTCGCATCAATTCTAATTTTTTTCTTTCCATCTTCATTGATAAACTCATAGCTCCCAGAATATTTTTCTCCACTCAAATTTTTTAATCCTTCCTCGGTCATTGCCAGATATATCACACGTTCTATCTCATCATCTGAAGGTATTGCCAGATGATACCATATTATTTTATTTTCACCATTGTTATCTTTTACAAAGTATATGCTGGCGTACCAATTATACCTATCATTACTTTCTGTTAATGCATAATAAAGTCCATCACCAGAATACTTTATTTTAGGTGCATCGCTTTGCGAATAGTTAGCCTTACTTAGTAAAAACAATAATAAAAAAACTATTACCCACATTGAATTGTTAATTGATTTCATAATCATTACATCTTTCTTAATTATTTAAATTACTATTTTTACCTTTTTAATAAATAATAAACAGTTGAATCTTTTGCAGAAATAATCAATGTTTCGTATTCAAGACTTTTAAAAGCATTTGCAAACAGCTGAGAAACAGGGAAATTTAGAGAGTATGCGGTAACATAGTTTCTCAGAAAGTCTACCTGTAAAAAATTGAACATATATAATACAGGGGCCCCATTTCTATTTTTGTAGGGATAAAACATTAAACCAATATTATTTTCTGATCCAACTTTCAATTTCATTGTTAGATAGGGCAGGTTTTGTTCAATTTTTAATGAACTTGAATATAAATCATCGCTCAAAGAATTGATAATCCTAGAAGAAACATTAAATGTATCATGATCAGTGAAATAGGTATTGAGCAATATTTTATAATGATTTATATTAAAATCTTTATAACAGTTGATGCAAATATCTGGTGCGAGATCAATACCTTTTTCGCGTCTTCCTTTTTCAGCAAGGTAGTCATACGGAAATCCACTGTCATTCAATCCAATCGTGTAATCATTCCTTTCATAAAGAACTGATTGGAAAATTGAAGTTGAGCAACTAAAACTAAAAAAGGATAAAATAAATAGTAAAGATTTATACATTATTTTTTTTATAAAATTGCCTATATTTTTATAATAATTATTAAATGTAGAAATATTTTGTTATTACTAAAAGATTGAGACAAATCAAACCCTAAAGACATAATAGAATGTAATCTACTAATATTTTAATTTTAAATAGCCTTTCCACCGCATACTAATAATAAGTTAATATATATTGATTTTTAATCAGTATTTTTTTATAAATCTAAAATTTTCCTGCTATTATGTTTTATATGTACAATTGATAAAGAATGGAATTTTTGTTAAAACCTGTACCCTAGTGCTGCATCAATTGTATATGTACTCAAGTTATACTCAGAACTATGGTCTGTACCTTCAAAAAACACTGCCTTGCCACCGAATGAATAGCCTACTCCTGTCTCTAGAAAGAAATTCGGTCCAAGACGAACCAAATACCCACCTAAAATTGTAAAACCATTAATAGGTTTTTTCTCTGTGTAAGGTTCATCCTGGTAAATAACTGAGTATGTTTCTGTCTGTACACCCGCCCCACCGTATGAAATTGCCATATAGGGGGAACTGACTATTTCCTTTTTAGCCATCGCATCATTGCCAATAAATCTATATTGGAAACCCATTTGAACTAATGGTTCTGATTCAAGTACACCTATTCCAATTAAAAATATATTATCGACAGTTAGTTTTCCCCCAAAACCGCCGTGATGCGCACCATATCCAATTGAAAGATCATATGAAAATCCTTGAGAATATGATTTTGTGTAAAAAAATAAATTTAAAATAAATAATAATAATAGTAGTTGATTATTTTTCATATTATTCTCCAATTCATTTAGAAAAGTATTGCTATTATTTTATAATTTTTTGACCTCGGTCCTGGAATTACTTCATATGTTTGATCACGCGTATATTTATTTGAAAGGATTTATCATATTTTTTGTAAAAATACTATATAAAAAAATTTTACGTTTCACAAAAAAAGATCCAATTATTAAACAAGTATCAAAAAAGAAAAAATTATGGGCAATAACTAATAACTTCTTCTTTCTTTTGAAAGGCCGAGTTAATTAACAACAAAGACTTTCAACAAACATTAACATAAAGTCATAAAATGAACTATATTAAATCCAAATGTAGTGTTTTGAACTTATGATTACTTCCCATCTAACCTTTTATTAATCTTAATTTTTCTATTTGGAATAAATATTTCCATTTTACTTTTCTCCTTTAAATGTTTTGAATTTTCCATACTTTGATTTTTAGTAGCACCTTTATCTGAATTCTCATCCGCACTCTTTCCATTATTCTTCAAAGTATCTTGTGTCTGAGACAATAATGGTATAGTTTCAAATGGAACAAGGATTAAGGCTAAAAGACTTATCCCTTTTTTGAAAAAACTTCCTCTTGTCATAAAATTCTCCTATTTATTTAATGTACCAGAAATATTTCGCAAGTTTCAAATTCGATTTCCCAATGTCCTTCGGGATGACTCTCCCATGAATATTTATGCCCCTTATCGTCCCACCACCCCTGAAATGATCTAGTTGTTCTTCCAAGATCGGTGACTAATTTTTCGTAAATAGAATCGTAGGATTCTTTATTAATATCTGGAAGAGACTTAAATAATTCAGTGATAGCACTCTTCCGTTCAAAAAGATTCTGAATCTCATCTCTTTCTTCAGGAGTCACACTTCCAACCGCTTTTTTTGTTTTCATAGAATTTCGTCCAATTATATAAAAATTCATATTAATGTTGACTGTTTTTTAAAAAATTTAAAATATTTTTATTCTGTTCGTAAACTTTTATTAAAATTTCTCTATCAGTAAGCAATGCTAGATCAATAAGTTCCTGTGTTATATCGTTAGATATATTCGAATTCCTGATTAAATCATGTTTCTTATGCTTTAGTAATTCAAATGGATCCAGATAATCAATTTCAGGTATGACAGGTAATTCGGTTTGATTTTTTAAAGTACTTACAATATCAGCACGCAATTCCTTAGTTTGATTTCTCTCCTCATGTGATATGATACATTGCTCTTGGGATGGGATATTAATCTCTTCCGTTATCTTTTTATTTAAATAAACACATCTTTTACAATGGTAAGCATCACAAATAGAGCAAACTGGTGAAGAATCAATTTTTAGCAACCTCAAATTAGTATTTTCTGAATTTATTAAACCAAACGACGATAGATTTTTATCGAAGTAAAAGGCAGGGCACACATAATTATTCCCATCTGGGGCCAATGTAAAATGACGAATACCCGCATCACAATTATTCATATGCCGCAACAACAATCTATCAGTAAGAATACTGATTTCAGCGGTTTTATTCTCACTCAACCACTTAACTATTTTCTTTCTGATTTTTACTAATTGTTCTTTGTAACTACAAATTTCTTCCTGGGAAAATTTATCTATTTCTAACAAGATTAATGTTAATTTGGAAAAGGTACCTTCTAAGGAACAAATAATTTCAAATAAGTTATCAATTTTCTTTTGTGATAAGCGAAGAATGATATTTCTAGACGAATCTCTTTGGAGAACAGAAACTTGGCTTAAGTTTTCCTCATTTAAAATAAGAATTCCACTTTTAAATTGATCAATTAATTTAAATGGATATATTTTTTCATGATTGACTCTATCCAATAAAGTATGATACTCTGTTGGTAAATCTTTATTACTATAGATAACAATAATACTTTTGTTAATTTGTTCTGCTTCAGAAAGTACTTCGTGTAATTGATGATATTTAATTAGCTCATAATTACTTTCATCAAAGTTATTATTTTGATAGTAACAAAATGAAGGTGCAAACGAATCAAGTTGAATAAATTGGTGCGTGTATTTCATTTGATTTCCTTTGTTCTCTGATTATTCTATCATATTTATTCCAGAAATAATTATTTGCTTTCACTCGTGCTTTATGTAATTTACAAATACTAGTAGCTCGATAAAATACTGAATCATTTGTTGATAAATCATAATTTGCTCCTTGACACCATGAGCAGCCGGTCGCTACTTCACACTCAATGCATTCTTGCTCACTCTGAAATGGCAGATCCAACGATAAAAAAGGACGCAATTTATTTTTATCTATTCCGGTTTTGATATTTCCTACACATCTAGCCGACTTATTTGTTAATGAATATGGGGCAAATCGAACACAGGGGAAAAAATTACCATTTGGATCTATGGCTAACATTCTACCCACACCACACCAATTCTGAGTTGATTGTATAGGTTTACCTATAGTTCGAGAAAAGAATGAGCAAAAATGATTCTGATATAATTTATTAGTTATAAATGAATCTGCTAGTTTTATTAATTCCTCTTCGAATATTTTCTCATCATTTTCTTTCCAGACAGGTTCAAAAACACAGTTAATATTAATATTTTTTATTCCAAGTTCACAAAGATGCAAAACACTTTCAGAAACGAAAGGTAAATCTTCATGAGAAATTGTGACTTTTGTAGAAGCATTTGGAAATTGTTGTAACCATAAAGGAATTTTTTTTACTACTATGTCATATGAACCAGTACCATTCGGATAGATTCTTTGGTTATCATGTTTTTGTTTCGTTCCATCGATAGAAATTCCTAATGAAACATGATTTCTATTTTTAGCAATAAATTTTTGTACCCTTGTATTATCGTATAATAAACCATTACTTGATAGGCTTATTCGATATCGATCGAACCAAGGATGATCTAATTCAAAAGACCTGAATTTAAAATAATTGCAAATTTTTTCAATTGTTTCAATTTCCAGTAGAGGCTCACCGCCTATAAAATCTAATATTACTGAGTCTTCTGAAAAAATATCTCTTCTGGTCAATAAATATTCAAGAGATTCTTTTGCAATATCAAAAGACATAACGTTTTTTGTATTCTTACCAATTATATAGCAATATCGACAGCGCAGTTGACAGTCCTCGGTGACGATAAAGGTGACATTTTTTGTGTTCCCATTTTGCCAATCACCATTTGGATATTCTATTTTATTTCTAATTTCCATAATTTCAATTAAGATGATGTACCGGTGCATGAATTCGCACAAACACCACAAGAACAATTAATGGCGGTGCTTCCACACCCACCAGAACAATACCCAGCACAAGAACCAGTACAAGCACCACACGTACCAGCACAATTTGCACCACAAGTATTCGTGCACCAACCGCATCCACCGGATGAAGTACCAGAACAATTACCACCACATGATGAGGAGCAACCTCCATAGCAACTTCCTGTGCAAGTTGAATCACAAGACCCTGAGCAGCTTCCTTGACAACTTCCTTCACATGATCCACTGCAAGTGTTATCACAAAGCCCATCACAACTGCCAGTACATCCTGAAATACAATCACATGCTGCCTGACTTAATGCCAACCCCATAACCATAAGAGAAGGTATCAGACCGTTGACATTTGTATCTTTTTCTAGATTGAATAACGGATTCTCTTTTGGAATGACTGTTTTATATTTTGTATTTAGATCAGCTAATTCTTGATCATTTCCTATTTGTTTGTTCATTTCTACTCCATATTAATTAACTTAAATAAATTGGAAATTTTTGTAATGTGAAAAGCACTTTTAATAAAAATTAGAAATAGTGTGTTATTAATTATTATTTATAGTTACTATAGTCTGAAAATTTTATAATTCGGAAAATCCTGCTTAAATTTCTATAAATTTATTATTTTACTATATGGAAAAAAAAGAAATATTATCTTTTTTCACTTCTTCTGATTACGAGATTACTCGGTCATTATTAAATAATGTGATTGACAAATCATTCCAGATAGCAATTAAATACCTACATTATAATCAGGCGAGAATTTCAAAACTCTTATCTAAAGAGAAGCTAACTCTTAAGGATGTAGCAATTGATTGTATTGCAGGTCTGTTTGTTAAAGAAAATAACAGCGAAGTGATTTCGATTCAGCAGACATTTAATAATTGGAAGCCGGAAATAACAACTGAAGATGATTGTATTTATTTTCTGAATAAGGTTGTTGCAAATAGAGTAGAGCAGCATATTTTTAAATTATATAAGGAAGAAGATCCTTTTTTTTCAAAACTATTAGATTCTGTTAATTATCTTGTTCGGACAAATGGCCTTTATAAAATCCATTTTCTTGGCAAGACTTTTATAACAGAAACTGATTTAGAAATTTTTGAAAAAAGTTTTATTTCAACGGATGAATTTGAAAAAATACCATCTATATTATTTCAGAATAAGAAATCACTGTTAGAGGATTTATTTAGTTATTTAAAAAATGAAACTGTCTTTAATACGGCAATACCGCTAAATGAACTTATAAACAGATTAAAACATATCAATTTTTCTGACTTCTTAGTAAATGAATTTGTTAGCAATGAGTATAAGAAGATTGAAGTAAATGAGATGATTGATGAGGGATTAAGGACTGCGATTGAAAAACTTTTTAGCAGCTATGTTGAAAAGGGTAAGCTAGATAGAGAGGAAGGCAAAGCATTTGAATCAGCATTACGAGAAATGGCCAATGATTTAAGTGATGGCGGAATAAATCCGGGTTTGGACAAGTATTTATCTCCCTATATATTTGAACTGATAGAGGAGGATTATCAAGCTAAGTATCATAATATTCTTGAATACTTATTAAAAGTGATGAAGAACAACATTGCACTAAAGCTGACTAATAATGAATAAAGCATTTTCCGAATTAGAGATTTTTTATTTTATATTACATTTGAATTGAAGAGAGAAAGAATTGAAAGTAACAGAACGCGACATATTTAATTTTGTGTTTTATACAGATTTGGTAAGGGAGGAGATAAAAATGTTTTTACATTCAATAGAAGATTCTACCGATGGAATAATATTTTACAAGGAACTGAAGGATTCATTATCACAAGATTTATCGCTTTCAATAAAACAAAAACTTGCAAAGAAAATAAAGGTGTATAAATCCAATAATGTTATACAATTATATCCTGTTCAAGAGATTATTAAGAAAAGAAATGGTACTGTATTAGCTGCTGCCTCCGCAGAAGAAAAGCCTAAGATTATTACAAAAACTTTTTATGATGCAGACAAGACTTATATCATAAAGATTATTAACTACACAGAAAATGCCAGGATATTTGTTTTTTCGACTCAGCAAGAGGTGATTAAGGATTTTGAAATAATAATTCTACCAGAGAATAAGAAATATCATTGCAATGATAATTCTTTACCGCTTGAGCTTAGCGCACCTGTTGAAGCTGAGTCAATTCAGATTGAATTTAATTTGAAATTAGCTTGAGATTAAATTCCGTTAACGGTTTAGTTGATAACTGTTAATGGATATTTAACTTAAATTGTTTTAAGTTGCAGATGCACATATGTACATACCCTCCAACTAAACCTACATTAGCCGGAGGTGGGACCTTGTAAGGAAAAGTTAGAACGTTATAAATAAAATAAAATACTTAAATAGCATTTAGATGGTAAGCCACCAAACCAGTATTAGTAATAATTAGCTGCCAAGAGAAATTATGAAAGGTAAAATCTTATTTACACGAGGCGAAACAGAAAAAATCAGATTATTGATAAACCGAAAGAGCAAGGCTTCTAAATACGATCAGAAAAGAATTAGAGATGAGATAAGATCGATTGGATTTTATTTTTCCGATTTTTCTAGTAAAAAAGGTTATACAGTTACTGATTTTGAAAATTTAATACATTCTGGACAAATCCAATTAATCGATTCTGACAATAGTAACGAAGGCGCTACTAAAAATAGTGAGTTAGAATCCAAGAGTTTACCCGTGTCTAATACTAAAATTGAAGACAAGAAATCAGAATTAGCTGAATCGGTTAAAATCTCTACAGTAGAGCTCGAATTGATTAGAGAAGGTCATTATCATATCGCAGAAAATATTGATGCGGAACTTCCACATGATAAAACCGGATTGTATTCAATTCGTTTAGCATCAAATTCTATACTTCCGGAGAAATATCAGAAGATTCTAGACAAACGTGAACATAAAATAATCTACATTGGCAAAGCACAAGGTCAATCACTATTTAACCGATTACAACAAGAATTAAGAGCAACTGGTCCTGGAACATTTTTCAGAAGTATAGGAGCAGTTTTAGGTTTCCTTCCATCACTCGGTTCGTTAAAAGGTAAAAAGAATCAGAATAATTATAAATTTTCAAACGATGATAAAAAGAAAATAATTGATTGGATAAATGAGAACTTGGAAATCAGTTGGATAAAATACGACGGTGATTTTTCTATTGAACAGCGATTAATACAAAAATATTATCCTCTGTTAAATGATTCTCACAATCCACTGGTTTTAAGTGAATTACGAGAAGACAAAGACAAATGTAGAAAGATTGCAAGAGGCAACTAACTGCTCTAATAAGTACAAAGCAAAGAGGATATAGAAATATTGTAAAATCTGTGCTTAATAATTGAAAATAAATATTATAAATACTTAGATGATACGAATAAAGAATTTATACAGTAAATACCCTGAAAAACGTTTTAATGCATCTATAAAGTTTTCAAAAGCGTACCCACTAATAAAAGAATTGTGGCCACGCGGTTGTGGTGGTGCGCCAAATGGTTGGTTGATGTTAGTCGGACCAAGTCCGGGTAAAGCTGATTCAGTAAATAAAATTAGTAAAGGCGGCTTGAAAAGACCCTGCGATAAAGTTGTTAATATAGGTTATGAAGTTGGAGAATTTTCATTTAAAACTGGTAAGCAAAGAAATAATAGGTGGAATAAACTTACTCAGTCAGTTTTTAACAATAATGATTATGCAGTAACATTGACAAGTCGCACAAATTTGGATTGGGGAAATTATCCGAACAGTAGAGACATACCAGAGAAAAACCTCGAAGATGGTTGTGCAGTAGTCTATGGTCTTATGAAAAATAGCCAGCCACGCGTGATAATAGTATTAGCAAAACTAGCTTGGAAGCATTTAACAAAATATTTAGAATTTTGTATCGCTGAACATAAAGTTGATAAATCCTTGGATGCATTTATTATACAAATCCCGAATTGCAATTTTAAAACACTACTATTAAAATCCCCACAACATCCATCTCAACCTTTTTTTAATGATGTGCATTGTAAAAAAATAGGAATAGCTGTAAAAAGATTTTTAAAAAACACTAAATAGAAAACGCTTGACTTATCAATCAACGGGGATTATTTCATAAAGTGATCACCCCCTATAAATCTTTTGAAAATTAAAACCGCTTGCTTGAAGTAGTTGTGATTTAACAGCTGCATCTAATCTATGCCACATCAAACCGATATCAATACATTTATCTAAGGCATCAATCATATCTAAGCCTGTTATTTCCGAATAGACTTCTAATCTTCTTGTGATTCTATCCTGCATACAATCCGGACTAACTGATTTATTATTTACGATGGTAATTATGTGCATTTATTAGGCTCATTAGCTAATGAGGATGGAATATTATTAAAGATTTTATTAAATATTCTTTTCTTAGCATAAGAAAAGAATCAAAAGAAATATGCTCTCCAAAAGAACTGCTAATTTTCTTCGTCGTTTCGCTAAAAGAAATGAACTCGCTCGAAGACTCGCTTAAACAGCATTTCTTTTTTAACGCTCCACTTTGAAGAAATTTTTAACGCATTTCTTTTGATGAGCGAGAGAACAAAAACAGAATTTATTTGATGTCGATATAGATTCCTTTAACGAATTTCTTTTAATGAGCGGAAGACAACTATACTCATTCCAGCCTGACAGTTGGGGTAGCAATTTTAATTGGGGCAAAGCCAGCGGCAATATTTCAGTAACTGAGGCATTCTAAAAGAAACACTTTCATAATAAACCTCTTAAGGATAAAGAATAAATTGAACAGGGTAATACATAGCACCTTCATAGTTGATAGAAGCGCCAAGCCAATCAGAAATATCTGTATAGTCTTGACGTATTGTAATATCATAGGCTGTTACAACATAATTGATTGAATAAAATACAGAATTACCACTATCGTAATTAATACGAGGTGCATTAATAAATAATTTTGTTGAAGTAATCGTAAAATCTAAAAAAGTAGCTGTATATCTGCCGGTACCATCTCTTGTCCAGGTAATACTTCCAAGATTATTTTCTAAAACAATAGCTCCAGGATCGGAGGTAAGTTCTTGAGATAAAAGTGCAGTATAAACTTTAACTCCGTTTAATGTTCCGCCATAAGTAAGATCACCGTTAGCAGTAAGAGAATTATCGACTGTTAAGTTGCCATCGATGTTAGCATTACCTCCGACTGAAAAACTGTCCGAAACAGAAACAGTTCCATAAGGCCACAAAAGATTTCCGCCGCTAACCCACCATTGGGCATTGGCGGTGCCAATTAACAATGTACAATGAACAATTAACAATGAAAGAAAGATTTTGATATTTTTCATTTTGTTACTCTAATTAAATTATTGATAAACTCTGATTTCAACAGCTGTATAATTTAGGATCCCATCTGCATAACCAATATTTGGATTTGTAAAGTCAACCATTGTGGTTGTGACCGAAAGGGTATTAAAGTCCGTATAATAAATATTAAAAAAACACCACTCATCAATTGACATAACACGATTAGGATAGATAAAAGAAATTGTTGATAGTATTGGCGGGAAAAATATTTTTTTATGGACACTTGTTCCTATTCTAATGGTTATGTGTTTTATTGTTGGGATAATACTCTTTGCATTTAGGAGAAAGCCAAGTAATTCAGAATCCGGCAAAATCTCTATCCAGGAAAACCAAGGGTTTCAATTAATTGATTTGTCCAGTGGACAAGTATTTAGTTGTTATAATAATAATTATAAAATTGGTAGGGCGAACTCAAATGATTTAATATTGAATGCAAGGACAATTTCTAAAATTCATGCCGAGATTAACTATAATGAAGATCTCCATCAGTTTTTAATAGAAAATTTTAGTGATATTAATCCTGTTAAAATAAATGGAAAGAATAAGAATAAGACTTTTTTGATTGAAGGGAACGTAATACAAATAGCACAATATAAATTTAAGTTTTTATTAAAATAATTTTTTTATTGTTGTGCTTAGTACTTACATCAAGATTAAATTTTGGATGAAATAAATATGATTCAATCAAAAATTATATAAGTTTATTTATTAAAATGTCATTTCAGTTATGAAATAATTAGATAAATAATTATAGAAATACAGTCCATTACCTGATTATCTTCAAAGCAAAATTATATTTTAAGTTACATACAATTACTACGAAATTATCTTGTTTTAGACTCTTTAAAAAATGAAAAATATATTAATAATTTTTATTTGTTTTTACTTAATTCTTTCAACTTTAGTTTTTCCACAAAGAGAGCTAACTCCCGAACAAATCTTTGAAAAAGTGAACGATTCTGTAGTTTTAATTCTTATTTATGACTCAAGTAATAAATTGATAAGTCAAGGAAGCGGCGTAGTTATTAATAATTCAGGATATGTTCTGACAAATTATCATCTATTATCTGTAAGGAATAAAATAAAGATTAAACATACAAATCAATTGATCAATGACGCTGAGATAGTATCTATAGATATGGGTAAGGATTTGTTAGTGCTTAGAATGTCTTCAACGCGATTATCCGTAATTAAATTTGCAAATTCAAAAGATTTAAAAATTGGTCAAAGGATTTATACTATTGGAAGCCCAATGGGATTTGAAAATACTATTTCCGAAGGAATAATAAGCGGATTCAGAAAATATGGACAGGACATAAATTTAATACAAATATCAGCTAGTATCTCGCCCGGAAGCAGTGGGGGAGCAGTAGTCAATTCAAGAGGCGAATTAATTGGGATTAGTGCTTACATGGTAGATGAAGGACAGAACATAAATTTTGCTATTCCAGTAAATAGCGCTATCGGATTGGAAATCAATTCACTAAGTTCAGATAAAAATCTGGTAGAAAATACAAATTTGAAAGAAAATAATGATTCATTATTAATTACGTTGATAATTAGCTTTATGGTTATAGGTTTGCTTATTGTCGTGACACTATTTTTAATTGTCAGAAAATCAAAATATTTTAAGAGCAATCCATATTTTAATCAAAATCAGATAAAATTTCAATTGATAAATTTAGCTAATGGCAAAGTACTCAATGTTTACGATTACGCTTTTTCAATAGGAAGAAATGTTTCCAATAATTTAGTATTGAACAATAAAACAATATCCAAAACTCATGCTGAAATCTTTTATAGTAATGATAGAAGAAAGTTTTTTATAAAAAACTTAAGTGCTGTAAATCCTGTAAAAGTAAATAATATTATCACCAGTCTATTTGGTTTATCAGATGGAGATATAATACATATTACAAATTATAAGTTCAAATTTAAAAATTTGAATAGACCCGAAAATTAGCATTTATGAGAATTTAATTTTAATTGAAATGAAAATCATTTCTAATCCACGAATTATCTTGACTATTTCTTTTAAAGGAATAACGAAGAAGTATACCTTGAAAAAATTTCCTGTATACATTGGAACCGAGCGAGCTAACGATGTGATTATTTTGCCCGGTTTACAAAGCAGACAAGGTGAAAATATTTTTGAGAATAATAATTTTTATTTCAAAGAAACAATCCAGCAAAGTGAATTCCAAAGTCCCTATGTAAAAAAAATAAAACTAGCACAAGATGATCAAGAAATACATTTGAAAGAGTACAATTTAAAATTCGATATAGCTAAACCTTATGTACATAGTTCAACAAATGATTTCAATAGTGACCCTATTGATCTGAAAGGAATTAATGGTTGGTTAATGTTTGTCGCAATAAATTTAGCTATAATACCAATTATAGAATTCATTAATATTTCGAATCTCATTTCTTTTTTATCCTATTTAAAGGAGTTAAGAGAGTCTTGGACATATTCTATAATTAATAATTCATCATTAGATTCTGTAAGAATCTTTTTAATTATAGAAACCGCTTGTGTAATTCTACTGTTTGTATATTCAATAATATTGAATATATATTTCTACTTTAAAAAAAGGCATTTCCCTTTAATGATGATCATTTTTTTATCTGCATTAATTATTTTAACCATTTTTGATTCTATAAATAGTTATAATATTTACAGAATTTGGGATCAGAATGAACCATATTCAGAGAGCCATTTATTTGTTTCATCTTTTTTTTTACGAATTAGTATTAGGGACTATCAAAGTTATGATTGCTGGTGTAATATGGGTGCCATACTTTTTAGTATCCAAAAGAGTCAAAACAACCTTTGTTGAATAAATACTGAAAAGATATTTTATGTTTTGATAGAAAGTATTTGATTCGGAAATATATTTTTTCTTGGCTTGAGAAGAAAACTAAGAATATTTATTGAAAGGGAAATCAGCGCAACTTGCTTCTTATTATATAAATTTAGATTTCGATGAATAATTGAAAATCTTTGTTCATATTCAATACGGCAAGGGGAGTAGAGTAGCATTGATTATCGGTTATTGTAAAAATCGATAGGGAATTTATATGTAGTAAATCGATAAACATTACTTCTAGATTAAAACTCTATCGGTCACATATTTTTCAATTAATAATAAAAAGGATTTTAAAAATGCGATTAATTCTTTTTCTATCTGTAATTCTAGTTTTGTTTTCCGATCTTCGTTCTCAGCACAAACTCACATCTCTCATGAATTTAGAACCAAATCCGTTCAATTTAGAAAGTAAACCAATCAACATAGCTTTGTTGCCGATTAGTAATAAGGATTCTTTAATCATAGAAAATTTTCATCAGATTCTTCAAAGTCAACCTAACATTTCAAATAATTTCACTTTTTATTCCTACGTCAAACTACTCCAATTAAATAAAATCACAAAGATTAGAAATTTATCAAGCATCGATCCAAATTGTCTGAGTTCCTTAAACGAATTATTGAATATTAAACATGTTATAAGTTTACAAGAATCATCCAAAGGATTAAACTTAACAATGAGAAATACATCTACCTGTGACATTGAATACAGTTATTTATATGTTGATACAGATTCCTCTACAGCGATTAAAGAGATTCTAATGTTATTCTCTGATGGGGTAAGAAGTGTATATTCGGAAAAAGGTAGATTGGAATTGTCCTGTAAACCTAATGACGTTCTTTTTACTATTAATGCTACCGAATTTCAAATACCATTTAATAATACCTTGAATCCTGGTAATTACATAATAGCTATAAAAAAGGAAGGTTTTACTCCGATAAAAGAGTCAATTATAGTGGAAGCTGGCAAAACTGTTTATAAGAATTATAATTTGGTAGAAGCTTTTGGAAAAATTAAAATTAATTTTTCACCTGAAAATGTTGAATATATAATCCGGAAAAAATTAGATTCGTCAATCGTATTAAGTGGGATAGGAAATATTCCATTAACTCAATTCCAAGAAGGTGTTTATCTTTTTGAAATTAAATTATTAGGATTTACTCCTCAAAATAGACTTTTTAGAATTAGGGCAAATGAAACCCTTGAAGAAACAATCCCACTAAATCGTTCATTTTATCCTATCGAAAAAATCACTTCCAATGAGCCCACCGTTGTGTATGGTTTAAAAGTCATTGCAAGCATGTGGGAATATGAAATTCAATATGATTTATCTGGTTCCCCAAGTGAAACATATGATGTAATGTTATATTTAATCTCAAAGGAACAACCAGATAAAAAGTTTATACTCAATGGACTACAGGGTGACATTGGAGAGGATATTAAAGTTGGAAAAGGTAAAAAGATTTTCTGGAATATCCTTAAAAATATGTTCTCCCCAATAAATCCAAAAATCCTTAAGTACAGTTTTTATTTGGAGATCGATTGATTTTTAATGAAGAGAATAAAAAATTATAAATATGGAATTAGTTGTTAAATAATATTAGAAAAATCTTCTCAATTGGGCGGGAGATTATCATAGCCGCCGAGCGATATTCAGTCGGTTCCCAGAAGATGGGGCAGCGAATATACCTTTGACTCGATTACAGGCAGGCCCGTACACTTTGGAAATTTCAGAGATTGGATTTTATACCGAAAAAATAACTAAAATAATTAAAGAGAATGAAACACTTACAGATCAGGTATCATTGAGAAGATCATATTATGTTATTCAAAAAATAATCACGAATGAAAACAAAGTTGCTCAGCAACTAAAAATTGTTCCTGGTGAGTACAATATGAAATCCAATTTAATTTGATCGGAGATCCTGATGATACTTTTGATGTTATGCTATATTTAATTCATAAAGATAGACCTAAAGATATGTTAAATTTGAATAAATTAAAGGGAAATGTCGGCGATAATGTTAATGCTGGATATAATAAAAAAATTGTTTGGAATGTTTTGGATAATCAATTTGACACTCATAATGAAGCAGTGACACAATACTACTTCCTTTTAGAAATTGACTAATATAAATTCAGGTTGATATTAAGCGCTTTTTATTCTTCTAATTTATAGCCCCGAAATATTTTCAGGGCTTTTTTATAATCAGGATTTTACTTCAACAACCGGTCTCTTAAACTTCTCAAGTTCCTCTTTCATCCTATCCATTGTAACCGAGTTATAGTATCTGTCTGTTGTGTTGGTATGCTCGTGACCCACGAGCTCTTTTACAACAGTTGCATCCATATTGTACCTTGTTCTGCACAAAGTGATGAAAGTCTTTCTGAAAGATCTTGCCGTGTAACCTCTTGAATGTAGTTCAAGAATTTTCAAGTATCTTGTAATTGCACGATTAAGGTTTTCCACATTTTTATAATCGAGTAATCTTTTGCCTTTTCGCTTCTTAACCATATCACTAAGAATTACATCAAGATCTTTATGAAACACAACCTCACGAAACTTCTTCCTCTTAGGTGAGTAGTAACTAATTATTCTATTCTTAAGATCAATTTTATCTGCCTCTATTGTTAGAATGTCTGAGGATCTTAATCCTGTATAGAACAGTAAGTGAATGGTAACTTTGAAATTATCATTCTTTTCCGGAAGCCCGTTAAAAATTTGAGTGATGTGTTCATCAGTCATAATGATCTTTTCTTTAAGCTCGGCTCTGATTTTTACATCTCTATTAATCTTAAACATCTGGGTATAGCTGTATTCAAACAGGAAGTTCATAAAATGATTTAACTGTTTATAGTACCCGTGTTTTGTATTCTGACTTAAACTCAAATTCTTTGTTTCATTAATCCAATCTTCAATTCCTAGCTTTGTAATACTTGAACAAGGAGTGTCCTCACTAAATCTTTCTGTAAACTTCTTGTAGAAGCGATCATAATCCTTTATTGTTTTAATATTTTTATGAGCGTTGTTCTTTTTAAAGTGAGTAAATGCTTCTGAGATACTTGCACCTTGAAGTAATCCTGTTGATTGGGCTGTTTCCTTTTTCTTATCTAATTCCTTCTGAAATTTTTTAGCAAATTCATCTGCAGTTTTTCTGTTTTTAACAGTATTGCTCATTTTCAGTGATCTGTTCTTAGTTTTGCTTTGGCTCCAATCCCACCAGGAGATATAGAGCATCCCTTTTTTATTATATATACTCGCCATTATTTTATTTCCTTCATCATCGTATCAAAGACTGATTCTGTGTTTATTTTCTTTTTGCCTATCGAATCGTTCAAAAACGATTTCACATTTATTTCTGTCGTTGGTCCTGTTTCACATTTTGTATTTTCAGTTATAAATCTCTGAAGTTCAGCATCAGCGATTTTATTTTGCTTTAAGATCTTAATTACTCCAATTTTACCCTGTGCGATTAAGCTTTTAAGAGTATCCCGTCCTACACCAAGCATTTTAGCTGCCTGGGATAGGGAGTAAAGCCTGAGATATCTCGAGTTTTGCAAAGAGTTTTGGGTAAGATTAGTTGCGTTCATTATATTTCTTATACCCTTTATTCTATAGTTTAATTGAACGAAGAACACTTTCACTGTGGAAAGTTTTGTTCATAAATGGCAGTCACCTAAATTCAAGTTGAATTTAATACCGAGTTAATTTTAAATGATTTAATTTTTGTGAAGAATATGAAAGAGAAATCAAAATTGACCCACCCGAACCGGGTGTATTAATCTTGAAAGGATATGGTTTAATTCTTTACGGTGATGGTTCTGAGGTTCATATATTGATAACCCAAAAAGTAGTTGGGGAAAAAATTAGATATACCTGGATTCTTATTAATTTAATATGTTAAAATTGTAAATGTATGATATAACAGGCGGCTGATTCACCGCCTGTGTTAATTTATATTTCAAATTATATAATTGGGTATTTTGTCAGGATCAACTGTTATTCTATTGTATCTTCGCCCTTAATTACTATTACTTTTGGTACATCTTCACTCATCTTAACATCAAGTCCGAATTCAACATCAAATTTATGATGACAGAATGCATCGAGGACTTCAAGGTTAATTTTAATTTGATCTTTCCCATCTACTAGTATATTTTCTATAGATATTATTTTAATCAATTCGACCATAGTGACCTCGTATTGATTCCAGTTTGGATAAGAGCAATTGTAAGCAATTGCATATTCCAATTTTGAATTTTCTAATCCATTTTTGATAATGCTATCAATAAGTACATCGTTTGGTACTTTACAGAGTATTTCATCTGTTTCGGAATTTATGTAAGTGTTGAAGATAACTTCAAGTTTCAGATTATTTTTCATTTATACCTCGTATAATTTTATTTATTTTAACTCTTGATAAAGTCTTAATGCATTTACCTTGAGCAGTTTGCCGAGCTGATTGCTTAGCTGCACCAACACGATTCTGTATTCTTACTGAAGTGTGCTGATTAAAAAATTGGCGGCTGTTACGCCGCCGTTATTATTATTTGCTGAATAATTGGTTGGATTCGTACAATTTAATTATTGATTTCATCCTTTGAGTTTCCGAATTTGTTTTTAGAAACTGTAGCTTGAGCAAGTTATTACGCAGTGTATTCTGAGGTAGAATTTTTGAAAGCGTATAAAAAGATAAAGTATGAAAACAATCGATTTGATTCACATCTGAATTGTCACCTAGAATGCTATAGAATTTTTCTAAATCGTTTTTATCGATTTTTTCTACTTTATCATTTTGAATAACGACACTCTTACCATCAGGCATAGACTTGATTTGAACAACATCAATTAAAAGTAATTCTATCTCATCAAGAGTTTTAAATTGCTTAGGATCAATCGTTGCACAATTTAAGTCTGAAACAAGATCAGTCTTATCGTAAATAGGAAAACCTGAATAACCAGAATTATTTAAATCTTTTAGTACTTTGTTAAATTCTGATCGTACTAGGTTAGTATACGAATGTGAATCGTCATAACTACTAATTCTAGCCGTACAACCATATTCAGACAAGCCATCTTCTCCATTGTAGACGAAAATTATTTCGTTATTTTCTTTTATAGCATCAATCAATTTTGATTCTTCTTCTTGATCAATTACTACAGGTACTTTTGAAAACCCGAAGGGAAGTACCACTCCTTTAGTTTTTATGATTACATAACCATTTTTACTTTCCATTTATATTTCCTTTGTTTTATTAATTTTATTTTCTTTTTCGAATTCAGCTGACATTCGTAGTTTCCACCACCGCATTCCAAATTCATCATTTAATCTAGCTGACTCTAATAATAACGCTTCGGATTTATCAGTCTGACCTAATTGATGATAAGCCATCGCTAAAACGTAATATGCGTGACCTAATACTTCTGAATCTTTTATATTTGGTAGTATAGAATTCAACAAATCTTTGGCAGTACTGTAATATCCTTTACGATTCAATATCCTCCCTTTATAAACGAGCATTAACATATCATCAGGATAAATTTTCAAAGATTCATTTAATTCAGCTAATGCAACGTCATAACTACCCAGAGCATAAAGACTCATTACTTTATATTTAAGTGCTTTATTTGCTTCGTCACAGGTACTTTTATTTAGGAGTAATAAAACCTGATCGCAGTATTTAATTGATTCCTCTAATTCAAGAACCAAATAGTGATATTTTGCAAGTTCAAGAACAGCAATTTCATTTGTTGGATTTAGTTCGACTTCTTCCTTTAGTGTAGTAATAGCACCAAAATAATCTCCTCGCATAGACTGTATTAAAGAGCTGTACAGCCTTGTTTTGGAGTTTGCCTGATGTGTTTTTTCATATTCCGCTATTAATTTTTCAGCATTGTCTATTTGATGATTTTTTAATGCTTCGATAATTCTATTAAAGAATTCTTCTGAATCATCTTTCAGATAATTTCCCATTTTATCATTTCCCTTTTTTATTTAATAATTGAAGTAGTTCATTTGCCTCTTTAAAATTCGGATCGATCGATAATACAAGTTCACATAATTTAGTAGAACTCATAATATGATTGCTTAAATATTTTATGTAAGCTTTGCCATAAAGACCGTATTTGTCTTTTGGAAATTCTAGTAAGATCATATCGTAGATTTCAGCAGCTATACCATTTGCCTCTAATTTTGAATAGCAATTTGCTCCACCTATAGCGGCGTGAATTGCGTGATGGTACTCTTTATCACAACTTAGCGCCAATGTGTAATTACCTAAAGCACTGAGCACATAACCATTATCCTCTAGATATTCCGCGTACTGGTCATATACTTTAAAATCATCTGTTCCCATTTTGATCAGTTGCTCTAAAGTTTTGACATACTGTTTTTTATCACCTGTCTCATCATAAAGCCAAGCTTTATATTTAAGTGCCATTTCATCTTCTGGGTCAATGTCTAAAGCTTGTAACACAAAATGAAAAGCCTCTGCATAATTCTTCAAACGATAATGAATTTGAGTTAATGCTTTAAGTAAGACGATATCTTTTTTGTTGAAAGCATAAAGTGCTTCAAGATCTGGTAACACCTCCCTATCTGGTTTTATATCAATAGCGTCTAAACTTTTTCCTTGTGTTTCTAAATAATTTGCGTCTGTTATGAACATAAATTTTCCTTTATTTTATTTTTTAATTAGTAGTAATTTTTTTTTGATGAGATAATTTCTGGCTCGATATTATTAGTGTGGCAGGAACTAATTGTGCCGTCAAAGGATTTCTCCAACATCGAGCCGAAACTAAAAATGGAGGCCAGTGCCGATAGTAAGGAGCTGGAACTATCTGCGCTCCGTCGTGGATTGTTACATCACATCACTGGCCAAATAAAATAGGTTGGTGCCTTGTCCTGGGTCGGAGTCCAAGTGCGACCCGTCTTTACAGTTAAGCTGCACTCCAACCTTAAAAGTGGGGCTCAACATGTGGTATTAGTAATCTAGTGGAGGAACCACATCAGCCCATTTGCCTAGATTACTGTCGTAGAGTTTGCACTCTAATGAGCCCTTTAAATTAAGTAGGTCACTTATGCTTGTATCCTCGCCAGCATACATATGGCGATCCTAGCCTTCGCAACATAAATGACCATAAATGGAGGCCAGTGTTGATTGGTAGGAGCATTGCCAATCTGTACTCCGTTATGGGCTTTTACACCACACCACTGACCAAGAAAGAAAGAAAGAAGGTTGGGGTCCTAGTTACGAGCAATATTCCTAGGTCTACTCGTTCATCATAGCTTTCGCTACACCACCAACCTAAAAAATGGTGGCCAGCGTGTTAGTCTAGGTTAGTACTAACTGTAACCCGTATTAACAACTTTCGTTGCACGCCGACCAAACAAAAAAAATTAAAGGCCCGATGTTAATGTGTGGCAGGAACATTTGTACCGTCATAGGCTTTTTTAGGGCCAACACCGAGCCTGGAATTAAAACTGGCCAGCGTGTTAGTCTAGGTTAGTACTAACTGTAACCCGTATTAACAACTTTCGTTGCACGCCGACCAAACAAAAAAATTAAAGGCCCGATGTTA
>Ga0172371_10002450_pt1 | contig 29455 bp, 17 predicted proteins | sample Lak12m_FD_114543 | JGI IMG/M metagenome (GOLD analysis project Ga0172371, IMG submission 114543) | Freshwater microbial communities from Kabuno Bay, South-Kivu, Congo - kab_022012_12m | ecosystem: Environmental > Aquatic > Freshwater > Lake | place: Democratic Republic of the Congo: South-Kivu...
GCCCGCGTGCGGGCCAGACGCGACTCCAGAGAACGACGCCAAGGCTGCCGCCGCCCACGTGCCCGGCCCGCCAGTCCGCGGGTACGCCGCCCCGCGGACCGCGATCTTGAAACAGCCCTGCGCGAGGCGGCGAACAACGCACGCCTCGAAGCGCAGTCTGCGGTTGCGCCATATGGTAGAATGGCTCTCCAGGAGTGACACGAGATGGACCAGGTTGGCAGCCCCAGTCCCCCCGGCAGTAGCGGCCACCGCCCAGATCCCGCGCTCGAGGCCTTGGCACCGGGAAGTCGCCTGCGTCGGCGCGGCTCCGGGCAGCGGTCAGGCCCCCGCCGGCCAGCCCGTGACCATGGCCCGCTGCGCGTCCGTCTGCGGCGACTCGCCGGACAGGCCCTGGCGCAGATCGCGCAGTCGCTCCAAGACCGCAGGCCCTGCGGCCAGACCATGCCGCGCCAGCCAGCACCCCACGACCGTACCGGTTCGCCCGTACCCGCCCCAGCAGTGCACGTAGACGGCCCGGCCCGCCACCAGGTGGCCGTCGATGGTATCCAGCGTCTGCCGCATCCCGGCTATGGTCGGCACGCTCATGTCGGGGATGGCGTGACGGGCCAGCGTGACGCTCAAGCCGCGGGCCTCCGCCAGGGCCGTGAGGTCCGGCTCATAGGGCGTGACCGGAATGCCGCCCCGCCCGACCTCGCCCGCCTCCGTCAGGGCAACCACACAGCGCACGCCGGCTTCCAGAAGGCCAGCCAGTTTGGCCCTGGCCACAGACTCCTGCCAGTCGCCCGGGTAAGGACCCGCCAGCAGCCGGCCGGGAGCGACCCAGTAACAGCGCTCAAAGGGCTTGGGCATCGGGTCGCTCATCTCGCTCTCCAGATGAACCCGGCGTCCAGGGCCTTGTCGCCACTGAAGAGCTCAGGCGTGACAATGCGCAGGTAGCGATCCACCTCCTCGGCCACGTCCCGGGCTGCCAGCGCCAGCAGCACATCCCGCGCCAGAGACCGGCGGACCGTCTCGGGCGGCATGAACTCGGCGAACTCCGGGGGCAGGACCGCCGCTGCCCGGTCGGGGGTCAGAGCAACCTCTGCCCCCGCCGCCAGCACGGCCTGCAGCAGCGCCTCGACGCGCTCGGGACACTCCCGGGCCAGCCGGGCATTGACCGCCAGGCCGGCAATGGGCATGCGCGCCTGGCCACCGTTCAGCCGGGCATACTCGTCCTCGACCTGCATCACGACCCGCATGCCAGGCACCTTCTCCAGCAACGACGTGACCAGTGGCTCGGGTAGCAACGCGCTCTGCGTCACGCCCCGCATCATCTTCATGGCCAATTGCTTAGGCTCGTTAGGCTCGAAGGTGATGGTGCGGGCGGTGTCCGGCATCACGGCGCGCAGCACATCCACCGACGGACAGCCGAAGGGAGCATATGGCAGCGTCCCGTTGGCGAAGTCGGCAATCCCGTGGAGGGCCGGATCGCTGCTGACCAGGGCGAATTTGCGCCAGCCGGTAACCGCCAGAAGCACCACTGGCGCCCCGCGCTGGCGAGCCCGGGCGAAGCCGTCGAGGTGGCCAATCCAGGCGTCGCCTTCGCCGGCCAGCAGCACTCCCTGCAGGTGGTCCGTGGTCTTCCAAAGCTCAGCCTGGACCGCGAACACCCGCTCCAGGCGGCCCGTGCGCACAGCGGCCCACAGCGGGATCTGCGGGGTGGTCGTGCCTGGGTTGGTGTAGAGGCGAAGAACCGGCACGTCGTCGTGGGGAGTGGCACCAGCCGGCCCGACGGCGGCCACCACCGCACGCCGGGATGCGCGCAGGGACAGCCACCCACCGGCCAGGGCAGCCAGGATCAGGACAGCCAGCGTGACTCGGATGCGGATGCTGCGAGTGTCGCCCATGCGCCTCACCGTTGTGGCCCGGATCGGCCGGGGTGGCGCATACCATAGCGCCGGACGGGCATTGCCGGTACCCGCGCCTGCCCGCGGTCAGGGCGGTTCGGTTCTCCCGACGCCTGTCGGTGCTGGCCACTGTCACTGTGAGAGCGTGAGAGCTTGATCACGTGAGAGTTACGGGTCGTCTGCAGGCCCTCTGCCACGGGTTCACGCATTCACGCTATCACGCCCTCACCCGTAGCGGGACCCGCGATCCTGGAGCCGCCCTGGCTCCCACGGGGTGCCTGGAGAGAGACCCGATGCGGTCGCCGGCGATGGCACCGGCGCATACTGGGGCATTCAGTACGGCCGCGTGCCCTCACGCGGCACCCGCGGCGGGTGGGGGCACCCGGGCTATGGGGCCTCGATGACCTCGACCTGCACGTCGTCCAGGCTCAGGTCAACGGTGATCTCCGGCTCGGGCTCGCCGCGCTCGATGGCGAGGTCGGCGCTGCCGGCGTTGGCGGGGACCTCCCCGACCCCCTGCAGGCGCTGCCAGGTGCCCAGGGCCGTGAGGTCGTAGGACTCGGTGTTGAGGTTGGTGATCCAGTGGTCGTCGGTGCCGTTGACGCCGATCTTCAGGTACGGGCCACGGCGAGTGCCGGCGATGCGGTCGACCCGCATCCACCCAGTGAAGCGCACCCGGCTGCCGGGGGGCAGCCCTGCCGGCAGCCGCAGGGCCGCGTAGTTCCAGGTGCCCTTGGAGGTGCCGGTGACCCGCAGCGCCTTCGCGCCGCCGTGAGCGGGCTCGCCCGCGACGGCCAGAGAAACGCCGCCGACGCCGTGCCAGGCCAGGGGACCGTCGGCCTCGAAACCCTCCTCGACGAGCATGGCCGGGACCACGGCTACGGCCACGCCCGGCAGCGCGCCCAGCGGATACCTGCCGCCGGCGTCGCGACCCGCGATCCCCAGGCGGATGGGATGACCCGTCTCAGGGTCGACCATGGCCACCGCCAGGCGGTACTCCGCGACCGGGGTACCCGCCGGCAGCCGCACACAGACCTCGGCAGTCTGTTCCTCACCGGGCCACCATTGCGTGGTCGGCACGCGCGGGAAGGCCAGCTCGCTCGCGATCGCCCTGCCCGCGGCATCCAGGACGGACCACTCGAGGGCATAGCTGGCATAGCAGGGAGCGACCCCCTCGTTGCGCCACGTGGACCGCAGCAGGACCCGCGTCGGCCGCGCGTCGGACAGGTGGAGTTCCGTGGGGTGCTCCAGGCGGGTGAGCACGAAGCGGTAGCCCAGGCGTCGGCCGGTGGCCGCCAGCATCTGCCGCACCTCCTCGGGGGCCTGCCGGTAACCGCCGCCGCCAAAGAGATTGGTGTTGAGGTAGCTGACCGGCGACGAGGTCGCCTTGTCGAGAGTGGCCGCTACGTCCCAGCCCTTCTGCACCATCTCCGTGTAGCCGCTGTGGAACTCCAGGTTACAGATCACCCCGCGGCGGGCGTACGGCGGATAGAGCCATTCCTCGCAGTGGTAACTCGCGCCATTCGGCGTCAGCCCATCCTGACGGAAGTGCATCCCGCGCAGGGCCGCGTAGTCGTTGATCGTCAGGTTGTCCTGGCCGCCGATATTGAGAAAGACGCGCGTGCGCGGGAAGGCGGCGGCAAAGGCATCGATCACCCGGCGGTAGGCCTGGACGTAGCGGGCCTGGGTGTAGCCTGTGGCCTCAAACTGCTCCGAGGTCCAGCGGGCCAGATGCATCTCGCCCCACTCGCCGATGCTGCCGATGTCGACGAACTCCAGACCCTCCCGGCCATCCAGGTACCTGCCCAGGGCCTCGATGAAGGGCAGGTGCTCGGCCAGATAGCGCTCGTCCCAGAAGACAGGATCGGTCTGCATCTGCCCGCGCAGAGCCCGATGCTGGACCCCCGGAACCCCCCGGTCAAAGACCCACTTGGGGGTCACGTAGTCATTGGCCGAGTGCATGTTCTGACACATGACCCGAAAGGCCACCCGCTTGCCGTGCGCCTTCACCCAGGCGTCGAAGCGCGGGCCGAAATACTCATCGAAGCGGTACACCCCGGGCTCAGGGTTCACCTCGGCCCAGTCCAGGCGGTAGTAGGCAATGTCGCACAGGCCCATGAACCACTCGTCCGCCTTGGCATCGAGCGGTGGGTACTGGAGGTAGAGGCCCATGCCCGTGTTGAACAGCACCTCGTCGGTCGGCGGCGGGACCCACTCGGCCAGGCCGGGGGCCTCGGGACTCGCGACCTGCGCGGTCAGGGAGGCCGCCACCGTCACCAGTGCTGCCAGTGCGCATCTCATGCTCGGCTCCGTCAGGCTAGGACATTGCGCTCCGCGGGAGCAGACCCAGGAACGTAACCGCCACCCACGCGATTCCCAGCGCGCCGAGCCGGGGGGCAGGGCGGTTCCAAGATCGAGCGCCGGCCCCCCCTTCGCTGGAGCGGGAATGCCGAAAACGAAACAGCCCTGGCCGGGGAGTGCGCCGGTTCCCGTACGCCCTGAAGCGCCGACGCGGAGAGAGGAAGGGACTGGGGCCGCGCTCGCCCGTGCTCGTAGTCGAGGCTTCAGCCGGGCGGCCTGGCCCGCAACCGCGGGCCGGTGGTTCCTGAGACAGGCCGCCTGAAGCCTCGACTACGAACGGGTAGCGTCCAGAGCCCTTCAGTCCCCGCCGCGACCGTAGATCGAGGGCTGCGAAGGGCCACTCACTGGTGCGCCGGCGTGAGCGCGACCCGCACGACCTCGTTCACCGAGGTAATCCCGCGGGCTGCCTTGGCCAGCCCGTCCTCCATCAGGGTCCGCATGCCTGCCTTGCGGGCCGCCCCGCGGATGGCCCCCAGATCGCCCTGGACCACCGCGGCACGGACCGCGTCGTCCGGCACCAGAAGCTCGTGGATCCCTTACGACCGCGTAAGCCGGTGCCCCGACAGGCCTCGCAACCAACCGGCTCGTAGAAACTGCCCTGGCCGTCCTTGACCAACGGCGCAGCCTCCGGCGGCAGCATGGACAGGTCCGGAACGGACGGCCGCCGGCAGGCCGTGCAGAGCTTGCGCACCAGCCGCTGGGACAGCACGCCGACGACGGACTGGTTGATGAGGAAGGGCTCCACGCCGATATCGATGAGCCGCCGCAGCGCCCCGGGAGCCGTGGCGGCGTGCAGTTGCGTAAGCACCAGGTGCCCCGTCAGCGCGATCTGCACCGCGACCAGGGCCGTCTCCGTGTCGCGGATTTCGCCGATCATCACGACATCGGGGTCCTGCCGCAGGAGGGCCCGCGCCGCGGTGGCAGAGGTCACGCCGCGGAAGGATGCCCGGGACCTCCGTCTCCCGGACCGCGGCCACCGCGACAGGGCAGGCCCTCACCGCGGGGCGGTGTCCCCCACGAGCCGGCGCCAGGCACGGCGGGATGGCGGGCACACGGACGGTTCCGCCCGCTCGGCGTGGTAGATCGTCGAGAGCTCCCCAAAGTAGGCGTCCAGGCGCTCGCTCATGGCCTTGCCAGACCGCCGCAGTTCGGTCGTGATCGCCGCCCGCAGCCAGAGCAGCCGCCAGCGCCACGAGGCCAGGACCGCCGCGGGCAGGGTCGCTGCCACCCGGTCCAACTCGGCAAGACAGCCCGGGGCCATGTCCAGAGCCCCCGCCTGGAAGGTTGGGCCACCAGGACCGTAGCCCGTGTGCAGCGCCCCGTCCTCCTCGAGCTGCTCCATGACCGTGGCTACAGGCCCCGCGGCGGACGCCCCGAAGTAGCCAGCGGCATACTCCCGCAGGATGTCGGCGGCCGAACGGTCCGGGGCCCACTCGAACTGCAGGATAAGCACCTTGTTCACATCCTCGTAGATGCCCTCGGAGTAAGGGAAGCTCCCCTGCAGAAGGCCACCCACCTGACGCCAGTACTCACCCCAGTGCCGGGGGCGCGGGTTGGCCCCGAAGCCGCCCCAGGGGCCATTGCCCTGCATGCTGATCTCGGGGAAGCCGACCACCGGCAGGCCACCGGGCACGCCCTGCCGCAAGGGGTACTCCGGGAAGCCGCCGAAGTCGTCGATCATGAGGTAGTCGATGCCGGCCATGGGAGCGCTGGCCAGGTGCTGGGTGAGCCCGTCCCACTCACCCTGCACGAAGTGGTCGAAGTACCAAGTCGAGAGGACTGTCTGGGCGTTCGGAAAGTGGGTGGCCAGGAGCGGGATGAGGGCCTCGCAGGTGTAGAGGAAGCCGTTGACCCCCCAGGGCGTGCACGCCGAGCAGGTGCAGCCGCCCTGATCATAGGGCCAGAGCCAGATGAAGCCCAGGTCGATGCCGCGGAATGCCTCCAGGACCTGCCGCCGCGTCTGCAGAACCAGCTCAAGGCCGCCCGGCTTGCGGGGACAGACCTCGCAGTGGTAGTGGCCACCCGGCGCGCGGAAGTAGCCGTCATGGCCGGCCGTCCAGTCGGCCTTCAGCCCCTCGGGAGTCGAAGCAAAACCCTCGTTGGCCAGCGTCGTGAGCCCCGGCCGCATGCCGACGGCCTCTGCCGCCTGCAGGATGGCCCGCAGGCGCGCGACCATGGCCTGCGCCGCTGGATCGTCGATGCCCTGGTAGTGGTGCATGTCGAACCAGACGCTGAGGGCGTTGCAGCCCCACAGCGCCAGATCCTCGACATAGCGGATGACGACCTCCAGCGGGGCATCGTGGTAGACGTTGTGGAAGTGGGAGGCGAAGTACATGCCCCGCACCGGCTTGGCAGGGACGGACTGGCCCGTCCAGCCGGTACCGACGAGCTGGTCGCCGTCGCGGCGAGCATGGCGCAGGAACTTGCCCACGCCGTAGAGCAGGCCGCGGTCGTCACCGCCGGCGATGCGCACACCCCCCTGAACCGCCTCGATGGCAAAGCCCTCGGTCCCGGTGCCGGGCGACAGGGCCAGCGTGATCGCGCAGCCTGGGTTGCCCCGCGCGCCGAACTCCGCCAGGCCGCGTCGCAGCAGGCCGGCCGCCTTGAGGACTCGCGGCGAGGGGCTCCGGGGCAGCGCTACACGCAGGGCAGACATCACTATCCTCCGCTATACACCGGCACGCAGTCCGCAGAGCCCATGTCGTCGGCCACGAACACGACCCCGTTGGGGCGCCGCCCGGCAGCCTCGGGAGCGGCCCAGGCCGCTCCCATCCCCAGCGCCGCGCGCTTGATGAATTCCCGACGCTTCACCGACTGAGCCTACCGATGGTCTCACCGCACCGAACCAGCACCTCCACCCCCGCAGCGCTGCGCTCCACGAGGTCAGGGTCGAAGACGAGCGCACCGGCCTCGAACACCAGCACGATAGTGGATCCACCGAAGCAGAAGTAGCCCTTCTCCTCCATCTTCCCGAAAGGCCCACGGTCATGCGTCTGCACGATCCGCGCGACACCAAAGGCCCCCACTTCGACAAAGGCACAACGGCCGAAACCCTCCAGATCCAGCAGAGACACCTGCCGGCGGTTCTCGGCGAATACGTTCAGCCCCAGCTCCAGCGCCAACGGATTGACCGAGTGGAGAGCCCCCGGCACCGCCCAGTGAACCACCTCGCGCCCAGCCGCTGGGTAGTGAAAGCGATGGTAGTCCGCCGGACACAACCGACACACTGCCAGAGCCCCCCCGTCGAAGTCCGCCGCGTCCACCTCCTGGCCCGGACCCAGCAGGCTGCTGACGCTGAACGGACAGCCCTTCACGGCGATGCAGGTCGAACCGCTCAGGCGCGGAAAGACGAGCAGCCGGCAGTCTGCCGGTGACGCCAGGCATTCCGACGCCGGGTCAAAGGGCCTTGCACCTTCCCGTAAGTGCCTGCAGAAGAACTCGTTAAATGTTCTGTACTGCGCCGCTTTGTCGCGGAACTCCCCCGCGTCCAGCCCAAGCTGGACCATGGTCCCCGCGATGCGGCGGCGCGACCGGGGGCTGTCCGCATACCACCCCAGCAGGCGACTCCACAGGGCCCGCCGGAACAGGACGAGCGTCGAAAGCCGCCGCAGGGGCGCGCTGTAGGCTAGACGCAGCCAGCGATCTCCGAGGACGGCCTCTCGGAAACACTCGCCGCGCCGGCGGTCGAAGACCAGCGGGCCGGAGCCAGCAGGCCGGCTCATGTCGGTCTCGGCCATAGGCACCCTCCTGGGGCGGCGGGTCTCTGCTCAGCGCCCGGCGAGGTCCGCGATGGCCTGCCCCAGCAGGTGTCGGTGGGCCTCCAGCGGCGCCGGATCGCGGGTGAAGTGGGTCAGGTCGACACTCACGCTCTTGGGGACCTTCAGGAGTTCCTCGCAGCGCTGCCGGTCCGCGGCCCCCAAGCCCTGCCCCTTGGCCGCCAGCAGCCGGCGCAGAACGACGAAGTACTCGTAGTCCTCGATGCCATCGCGAAGCATCTCCCAGCGGATGCTGTCTACAGGGCCATCGAGCACCGGGGCCCTGGGCTGGGCGTCGGCAGCGGCCTCCGGCGGGTAGAGGAAGCGACCATCGCCGTTGCCCCAGGCCTGCCGGGTCCCTCGGGGGGTATCGTAGCCGCTGACCCAACCCATCGGATCCAGGTAGGGATTTTGCGGGTGACCCGGCTCCGGGTAGGCACAGGAACTGGTCCAGTAGTTCGTCTGCCAGACCAGGATGCCATCGATGGCGCGCTCCCAGGTCTGCCACAGCCAGACGCGTAACTCGGTGCCCGGATGGTCGATGAACAAGGTGGCATAGGGCGCCTTGGGGCCGGTGCATACGTACCACCAGAACTGCTCCCCTTCGCGGCGCCGCGCCTCGGCCTTCCCGGGATTGAACTCGGGCGTCAACGGACACCACAGGTTCGGCCCCCCAACCAGGGCCTCCTCAACCTGCTCGGTGAGCATGCGGCGCAGGCCCGGAGCCCACTGTCTGAGCTTGCGGAAACCGCCCATGACGAACTCGTAGTCCTTGGGGTCCGGCTCGTCGAACCAGTACACAAAGGCCTCTTCCGTCCAGCCCTTCTCCCGGAGATGGGCATCGATGGCCCCCAGGTAGGCCTTCATGGCGGCCTGGTACTCCGGACTCGCCTCGGGGAACCCCAGCAACTCGGGCTCGCTGCGGGACTGGAAGGTGCCCCCGCCCAATCCCATCACCGGCATGGCAAAGGTGTTGAAGCCGTACTCGCCCAGCGCCCGCGTCATCGCCTCGTCCCACCCCTGCCAGGCGAACTCGGGGACCAGGGAGGCCACGTCCGCGGGCTCGAAGTCGCCACCCTCCACCAGGGCCTCGCCAGTGCCGGCGTCCGTGACGGTCAGAGTGTCGATCCAGACACACCCCGTCGCCTCACCCGCCTCGGACCAGCGCGTGGCCCATAGCGTGAGGCCGACCGTACCCGCCCCGGCCGGGAACGCGGTGACCGTCCGGTCCCACTCCTGCCAGGAGCCGTTTCCCGTCACCACGATGTCGTTGTTGCGGCCACTCATCCACTGCCCGCCGGCGTCGTGGTGGTTGAGCGTCACGAGGAACTCATGACCGGGCGTCTCCGTACGCTGCCGCAGGTGGATCCGCAGGCCTGCCGGAGGAATGGGGATCGGCTTGGCGTAGCGCGCTGAAACCGTCCCCGTGGTGGACGTATCCCGCAGGCACAAGGACGCCTGCCCCACCGCCTTCTCGGCCGTGTCGCGCACACCGCCGTCCCAGTTCCCCAGCTTCGGCCAGGTCACGGAAAACGAGTCCATCGGCACGGGGTTGTAGGGCGCGATGTGGTGATCGCCGAAGGACTGCAGGTAGAGGTCCAGGACCCGGCGCCGCTGCGCCGCATCCGTGACCCCCTGGTACTGCCAGGCGCTCCCGGGGTCGAACCCGAAGGCGCTCTGACAGGTCATGCGCTTCGGCAGGTCGAAGCCATACACCTCGACGGCCAGGGGGACCTCCGCCGTGTAGCCCTCGGCCTTCAGAATCAGGCCCCCGCGGTAGGTGCCCGGAGCCGTGCCCGCGGGGACCTTGACCCGCACCCACAGAGGCTGGTTCATGCCCGCCTCCAGGTCCAGCGGCCGGCGTAACGGCGGCAGCGGGTCCGGCCAGTCGGCAACGACCCCCGTGGCATCCGTCTTCTGGGTCACCGGCACATAGGCGACGCGCAGGACCTCGATGCGGGCGGCGTTCAGCGCGCTCTGGCCCGGGCCGCGCAGGTCCCCCGGCGTCACGGTCAGCCGCCGCAGGGCCGCGCTGGGCCGCAGGACCAGTTGCGCGGCCTCCGCCTCATTGCCCGCCGCCCGGATCCGCAGCGCCTCGCCCGCGGCCGCCGGCGCGGGCCGTGTGCGCGGCACCTTCCAGCCGCTGGAGGCCCACCAGAGAGCCACGGCATCGCTGCTCCCCGGCAGCCGTTCGCCATAGCCTGACTCGTAGAACTCCGGCACGTACAGCTCGGACTTGCCTGACCAGCCCAGGGCCGGCCCCAACTCGACCGCCAACTCCCACGTGCCACTGCCCGGCACCTCATAGGGACACGGAACAAGCGTCTGCCCCGGCGGCAGGGCCACCGTCGGCCCGGCAAAGCGAGAGTCAGCCCGGCCCTCCTGTCGCAGCATGGCCACCGGCGCCGCCTCCGCCGCCTGACCGGTGTCGTTGCTCACCCGCAGGCTGACCCGGTTGTCGCCGCCGGGACGGCCGGCCCCCAGTGAGAGCACATCCACCCGCCAACCCTGGGCCGGACCGGTCGTCTCGGCGTAGAGCGTCGCGCCGCGCGCGGTCGTCGCCGGACCCTCCACGACCGCCTGATACCGATAGCCGTGTACCTGGAACGACCCCGGGTCAGACTCCGCTGCCCCCACCTTCGCCTTGGCCGCCGCCAGGAGGCGGACCTGGACCTCCCGCGCCGGCATCAGCGCCGTCGGCACCGCGACGGCCAGCGTCCCGAGACCCTCCAGCACGCCGCCCGGTTGCCAGTCCCCACCGTCCGCACGGAACTGCGCCTGAAGCTGACCGCCGCTATACCAGCCGACCGTGATCTCGACCCGGGCCGAGGTCTGCCGCCGGTCACCCAGCCGGTGCCCGTAGACGACCTCGCTGTCCGCCCCGAACACCCAGCGGTTGCTGTTGAACCCGCAGCGGGCCACGGCCAACGGCCGGCTGTGGTTCGTCCCGGTCCCCCCCAGCGGCGCGGAGAACTCATAGGCATTCCCCGCGACGCTCTCCCCCTCGCCCAGGACCAGGTCCCCCGCCGTGGCGTGGACCGCCTGCACCGCCTGCAGCGCGACCGCGTCAAAGGCCAGCGTCCCGTTCACGTGCCACTGGCCGAAGCGCAGCCAGGACGACTCCGCCGCAGGGCCTTCCGGACAGGTGAAGACCGTGGCGTAGGCCGTCCACTCCGGCGGCGGACAGCCCAGGTCGCGGTTGCAGAACACGGGCCCCGTCACCGCCGTCCCCCCGGACGCGGAAAGGGACCGGGCCTTGAAGGACACACGGTACAGCCGCCCGGCCACCAGCGGCAGCCCCGCAGAGCGCCAGTAGGTGTTGTCGTCCCCGTTACCGGTCACCGTCACAAAGCGTTCGCCGTCAGCAGCCTGACCCTTTTCCCAACCCATGGCCCCCCCGGCCATGGTCCACCCCGCCGGCGCGGCATCGCCCTGCTCGAAAGAGGCGTTCGGGATGGGGACCGGATCCGCGTGGAGCCCGAAGGCCATGCCCAGGACGAGACCGGCAGCGCTGTGTCGAGTCATGTCAGACCCCTCCGCTGGGGGCAGACGGCGGACGGTGTGGCCGTTGCCCGCTTGCGTCGAGCACGCAGCTACCATACCGCGCATTTGCGCAACCACGACCTCGGGCCTACACTGAGCCCCGAGCAGGGACCTGGCACGCGGCCGCGCGGCGAACGACCGCACACCCCGGGCCCGGGCTGCTGGGGTTGGGCCCCAGAGGCATACTCCGATGGCGCTTCGGCTTGACGACACGGTGGTCCGCGGCGAGATCGACAATACCGTCCGAGGCCGCGGCAGGGGACGTCTGTGGCTGTTGGGCCGGGACGAGCCCATCACGCTGGACCTGACGGGAGACTGCTGACGGGACCTGGCTGGGCGCCGCATCTCCTTCGCGAACCCCGCTCCTCGCCCGGCGCCCCGGCAGACCCTCTCGGCCTCGCAGTCTGGCCAGGTTGGCGATATCACCGCTTCCCGCAAGGTCCGCGTGCCCGCTCTCCCCCTGGGCGAGTGGCTGAACCGGCGCCGCCTGGGCCTCCGTGCCCCGGAGTACCTCGGCAATGCCCTCTCTATAGAATGGTACAGCGACCACGACGGCCGAGTCGTCATCGAGAGCGCTTCCTTCGCCCTGGAGGTCTCCCTGCCCGAGTGGGAAATGACCGCCGAGGAGGAGACGGAACAACGCCAGCGCAACACCCTCGCACTCACCCAGTTCCTGGACCGCCTCGAGGCCCGCCGGTAGTGCGCCTGTCGGTGCGCTGGCTGCAGTCTGCCGGCCATGGTGGCGCCCCTGGCGCTGCCATGGCCATTGCCAACGGGCCCGCCGGGTGGCCATGGGCGGCTCGGTGGCGTCAGGGAATCGTTGTCTCTGGGGTACGGGTAGCGGCGTGCGCCCGTTGGCACTAGACTACTGCCACGGGGCCTGCGCCGGGGGGACCGGCAGGCCGCGCGATTCGGGAAGGTGGCGCCGAATGACTGCCTGGCGGGATACGCTTCACGAGCTCATTGTCCGTACCTCCACGGACCTGCCCGACGACGTGGAGGCAGCCGTGCACCACGCCCGGGACATCGAGACGGACGCCAACGCCAGAACGACCATCGACACCATGCTCCGCAATGCGGAACTGGCCCGACAGCGCCGGTTGCCCATCTGCCAGGACACGGGCACCATCCTGTTCTGGGTGCGGGTGCCGCCCGGCGCCCTCTCGCAGTCCGAGTTCACCGCCGCCGCCGAGATGGCGGTGCTGGCCGCCACCTCCGCCGGCGTGCTCCGGCAGAACTGCGTCGAGCCCCTCACCGGCCGCAACACGGGCACCAACCTGGGCTACGGCAGCCCGGTCATCCATTGGCACGAAGAGCCGCGCGCAGACGTGGCCATCTCGCTGGTCCTCAAGGGCGGCGGCTGCGAGAACGTCGGGGCCCAGTACTCGCTCCCGGACGCAACCCTCGGCGCCGACCGCAACCTCGACGGCATCCGGCGCTGCGCCCTGGACGCGGTCGTGCGCGCCCAGGGCCAGGGCTGCGCCCCCGGCGTGCTGGGCGTCTGCATCGGCGGCGACCGCGCCACAGGGTATGCAGAGAGCAAGGAGTTGCTCCTGCGGCGCCTGGGGGAACGCAGCCCGGTTCCCGAACTGGCAGAGCTTGAGGAGCGCGTCCTCCGCGAGGCCAACCAGCTCGAGATCGGCCCCATGGGATTCGGCGGCAGGACAACCCTCCTGGATGTCTTCATGGGCGCCCGGTGCCGGGTCCCGGCAAGCTACTTCGTCAGTGTCTCGTACATGTGCTGGGCCTACCGCCGCCGCACCGTGCGGGCCAGCGCCGCCGGCGAGGCGCTGCGCTGGGGGTAACAGCCCCCGGGGACCGCGACTCAGGCTGGCGAGGCCCCGCCCCAAACCGCTGAGGGCTCCCAGCGGCCTGGAGGCGCGGTCCGTCCGCTGTCGCCCCGCGGGCTATGGCGGGACAGGCCGTAACCGCGCGGCGGCTTGCGGAGAAGCCGCCCTCCAGGCGTGCCCGGTGTGGCTGGGAACCTGGGGCTCAGGGGTGCAGGTGGCGTGCCATCAGGCGCCGCCAAGGGCAGGACACGCCGGCACACCGGCGCTGAAGGCAGGATGTGAGCAGCGACCTCTTCCATCGCGACAGCGCGCCGCCAGCGACCTCCGGCAGCCCGGACGCGGCGGCCATGACCGACTGCACCCTGCGGGGGGAGGTCCTCCGGATCGTCTACGCCAGCCCCGATGGCCAACACGTCGTGCTGCGAATGCTGGACGAGCACCACCGGGAAGTCACCCTGGTCGGCCCGCTGGCCAACGTCATGGAGGGCCAGGAGATCGAGGCCGTGGGCCGCTGGGAGACCCACAAAGACCATGGCCGGCAGCTCCGCGTCCAGACGTTCCGCGCCGTCCTGCCCAGTTCCGAAGAAGGCATCCGGCGCTACCTCGCGTCCGGGCTCATCCCCGGCATCGGGCCGACCTACGCTGCCCGCATCGTCGAACGCTTCGGCGCTGAGACCCTGGCCGTGCTCGACCGCTACTCCGAGCGTCTGCTCGAGGTGCCCGGCATCGGCCGCAAGCGCATCGCCGAGATCCGCAAGGCTTGGCAGGAGCACGCCCAGCAGCGAGAGGTGGCCATCTTCCTGCAGAGCCTGGGCATCGGCCCGGCCTACTGCGCCCGTATCGTGAGCCGCTATGGCGTGGCCGCTGCCGAGGTCGTCCGGCGGAACCCGTACCAGCTCGCCGCCGAGATCCATGGCATCGGCTTCCTCTCGGCAGACCGCATCGCCAACCGTCTGGGCGTGGAAAAGGAGCACCCCCTGCGCCTGGCCGCCGGCGTCGAGTATGTGCTCGAGCAACTCGCCCTGAGCGGCCACGTCTGTTACCCCACGGCGACCCTCTGTACCGAGGCCGCAAGGGTCCTCGAGGTCGACGAACAGAAGGCGGCTGCCGGTCTTGCCGGAGCGGTCCAGGGCGGCCGTGTCGTCCACGAGCAGGCCACCCCGGCTGACAGCGAACCGCGGGTCTACCTCCGGCGGCTCTACCAGGCGGAGACCGACCTCGCAGAAGCCCTGCGCCTCCTGATCACCTTCCCCGCGGCGGCGCCGTCCCGGCTCGACTCGGGCCGGCTGGGGGATGGCTTCCGACGCCTCAACCCCGAACAGCAGGAGGCTGTGCTGCAGGCCTTCCGCAGCCCGGTGAGCATCGTCACCGGTGGGCCAGGGGTCGGCAAGACCACCGTCATCGGCCAGATCGTCGCCCTCGCCGCCGGACTGCGCCGGCGCACGCTCCTGGCCGCACCCACCGGACGCGCCGCCAAACGCATGAGCGAGGCGACGTCCATGGACGCCATGACCATCCACCGGCTCCTGCAGTGGGACGCCGCTGAGGGTGTCTTCGTCCATGGCCCGGACAACCCCCTGCGCTGCGAACTGCTGGTGGTGGACGAGGTCTCCATGCTGGACGTGCCCCTGGCAGCCCACCTGTTCCGCGCGGTCCAAGCCGGCACGCGGCTGGTCCTGGTCGGCGACAAGGACCAACTCCCCAGCGTCGGTCCCGGGTGCGTGCTGCACGACCTCATCGCTTCGGGCCGCATCCCCGTCACCCACCTCACCCGCATCTACCGCCAGGACCCCCATAGCCGAATCGTCAGCAATGCCCACGCCGTCAACCGGGGCCAGATGCCTGACCTTCGCCCCGTCCCGGCCGAGGTCACCGCCGACTTCTACTGGATCGAGCAGGACGACCCCGACCGCGCGGCCGAGACCATCGCCCGCATGGTCACCGAACGCATCCCCCAGCGCTTCCGCCTCGACCCCCTCGCCGATGTGCAGATCCTCGCCCCCATGCACCGCGGCAGTTGCGGCACCGGGGCCCTCAACGAACGGTTGCAGGAGGCCCTGAACCCCGCGGGCCGACGCCCGGAGTTCGCCTTCGGCGAGCGCCGTTTCCGGGTCGGGGACCGTGTCATGCAGACGGTCAACAACTACGACAAGGGGGTCTTCAACGGCGAACTCGGCCAGGTGGTCGGCGTGGACCACCATGCCAAGACCTTCACCCTGGCCTTCGACATCGGGGCCGTAACCTACGAGTGGGCCGAGGCCGACCAGGTCGTCCACGCCTACGCCGTCACCGTCCACAAGAGCCAGGGCAGCGAGTTCCCGGCGGTCATCATGCCCATCCTTACCCAGCACTACGTCATGCTGCAGCGTAACCTGGTCTACACCGCCATGACCCGTGCCAAGCGCCTGCTGGTGATGATCGGGACCCGGCGCGCTCTGGCCATCGCCCTGGCCAACAACACGCCCATGCTACGGCACTCGCGGCTGGTGCCCCGCCTGCAGGCCGAGCCCTCCGCCACACCGCCCGCGGACGAGCCGTACTAGCCCCGACGGACGCGCCCAGCCGGGCCGATGGGGCTAGCGAAGCTCCGCCCCAAATCGCCGAGAGCTCCCACTGGTCTGGAGGCCGGGATCTCCGCATCCCGGCGGCGGGTTACGGCGAACCCGCCCTCCAGGCGCTCCCGGATTGGCCGGGAGCTTGCCTCGAGCGTGCTGGGGTTGCGTCAGCAAGCGCAACCAGGTCGGGGGTCGGCAGGCGGTGGCCGGCATTGGACAACGTCTTGCGGCAACGCGCAGTCCCAGCGGTCGCATCCGTCTCACCGCTCGCATCAGTCCCATCCTCCGGCGGCGCGCCGGCGGCCGGGTCGACGCAATGGGCGGCGTGGGACACATGGGAGCGATGGGACGCACGGGGCAGGCGGCCCGGACGCCGGACAGCGCCCCCCGGTACGGCCGCCGAACGCCAGGCAGGTGGCGTCAACGCGTCAGGACGAGGTCGCCGGCGCCCTCGACCTCATAGAATGCGCCGCCGGTGGCCTGCCAGGCGGCCCAGACATCCCCTGCCGCCCGGTGAACGCCCAGGTTGAAGCGGAAGCGGTTCACCTGGCTGGGGTCCACCTGAAGCGCGGCAAAGGGGACACGCCACTCGCAGGTCCACTCCTCGGGGGCCAAGCGGGCAGCCAGGGTCACGGCCCGCTGGAGGGTTGCACATGCCTCAGGCGAGGCCCCACCTGCCGGCAGGGCTGTGCACGTGGCGTCCGCGGAGCCCCAGAGCACGGCGGTGGGCCGGGCGGGGCCTGGGGCGCAGGGCTGGAGAGAGACCTCGACGCCGTCACAGGTGGCGGGGTCCGCACCGGCCCGCGGAACGCCGCCCGCGGGCACCTGGACGCGGACGGCGAGGTAGAGATACAGGTCATCCCAGGCAGCGCAGGCGCGGGCTGCCGGGGGCTCGACGGGCGAGCCGCCCGGCGCCTGGGCGACCCGTGCCACACGGCCGGGGGTCTGCCAGGGCCACTCCTCCACAGCCCCGTCTACTGCTACGGGACCCGGGGCACGACCGGCGACGAAGACGGGCCGGAGCGCGGCAGGACCCTGGGCGGCGGGAGCCGCGGGCTCTGCCGCCGCCTGGCGGGGGAGCGCCGGGAGCGGCGGGGCGGGGGCCCCGCAGTCGCTGAGCACGTTGTCCGATCCCATCACCGCCTCGGCAAGGCCGGTCGGAGCCCCAGCCACGACCTGAGCACAACGCACGAAGACATTGCCGCGCACCAGACTGCGGGCAGTCTGGCGGAACGGGTCAGCATGGAGGCCCACGGCCACGGTGCCGGCTTCATCAAACCCCGAGAACTGGTTGGCGAGGATCTGGAACCGGCCCCGGAGCTGGAGGGCCTCCCTGACCCCCGGCGTCGCGCCCCGGGTCAGGAGGTTGCCCCGGAACGCCGAGGACTCGCCGCCGTGGGAGTCGAGCACCACTGGCTGGAGGCAGCCGGCGAGGGTGTTGTCGTGGAAGAGCCAGTTGGCCGCAGGTGGGACCAGCTCGAAGCTGTCGCCGGGGCGGAGTTCGGGCCGGGGTGCCGTGAGGGTGATCCTGACGGCACCGGGGGTTGCGGCGCCCGAGACGGCCTCGACCGCGGCGAGGCCGGCGGTCCTGTTCCCCGCCAGCCAGGCCAGGGTCCAGCCTTCGCACTGACGGGCGAGCCGATGGTCCAAGGGAAGCGTGCGCGAGGCCGGGGCGAAGGTCCGCGGATCGAGGACCTCACCCACGCGCGACGGGGCCCGTCCCGTGACCAGCCCGGCCCCGCAGAGGCGGAGTTGGTTGCCGTGGACGGTGACGTCCATGGCCGGTTCCAGGACCCGGATGGCTGTGACGTTGGGGTCGCAGGGCCCCCGGACATAGACCTGGTTATCGGCGACGACGACGCCTGAGGCGCTGACCTCAATGGCGGTACGCGGGCTCGATGGCGCGTCGACGGCGGTCATGTCGAACAGGTTGCCGGAGACCGTGGCAGAGGCCGCAGGGTAGTGGGTGGCATCGGAGTTGCCGGCGATGTGTACCGCCGAGGAGCCGAAGTTCACGAAGGTATTGTGGGTGACCAGCACCTGGGTGGCCCCCACGGCCGCCCGGACCGCCGCGCCGCCGTAGGGGACCACGCTCTCGAACACGTTGTTGGCGACCAGGTGTTGTCCAGCGCCCAGGTCGGGGAAGGTGGCGTCGTGGTTCGCCGGGCCGAGGTTGCCCATGGCCACCGTGCCGGCATTGCGGACGTAGTTGCCGACGAACTTCACGAAGCGGGATGCCCCTTCCCAGGCGCAACCGCCGACGCCGACGATGCGGCACTCCTGCACGGTGGTGTTCTCTGACCCGCACAGGACATCGTTGAAGGCGTTACGGCCGCAGTCGATGGCCGAGCAGCGCAGGTAGACGGTGGACTGGGTGTGGGTCTCGTTCGGTTGGTCGGGCGTGCCCCGGCTCCGGCTGCCGGACACGAAGCACTCCGTCGCCATGCGGCGGCCGTGGCAGTTCTCGACCAGGACGCGCTGCGTGCTGTTGATGGTGACCGCGTTACAGCCCTTGGCGCCGAAGCCCCAGAAGTAGCTCGAGCCGAGGGTCCGCAGCAGGCCGCACTGGTCTCGCTCTGCGAAGCCGGAGTGGCCGACCAGGGTCAGGTTGCGGACGGTCGCCTCCGTGCCTTGCGCCAGCGTGATGCAGGCCCCCTCGCCCTCGCTGATGTCGAGCACGGTGTCGACCGCGTTGGCCCCCTCGATGGTGAACGAGGATGGGTTGCGCACGGTCAGCCCGCGTGACAGGCGGTAGCGGCCGACGGGGATGTGGAGGTGTCTCTTCTCTTTGAGAGCCTGGTCGATGGCCGCCTGGAGTGCCGCGTCGTCACAATGCCGCAGAGCGGCCGCGGCGACGGTCCGGGTGGGGGCATCCCGCAGAGCGATGACCTGGCCCTCGATCTTCTCGATGGCCGACACCAACTGGCCCCGGCAGGAGAGGGCGACCGTGTAGCCCTTTTCCCACTCAAAGGGGTTGAGGCGTACCTCGAGGCCGTCTCGGAGCGGCTGCCAGTCGCCGTTGATCGGCACCGCGTCGTGCCAGGTCCGGGCCAGGTCCTCGGACCAGCGGAAGGTGGTGGTGCCTTCCGGGACGTCGAGCAGCAGGATCAGCCAGTCGCCCTGGGTGCCATCGTAGCCGCGGATCTCGGCCTTGTCCTGCAACGGGCGACCCATCGCCACGGCACGACGTGGCCCCCAGAGCGTCCGGCCGACCACCCGCGGCTGGCTCTCCGCCAGCATCACCCCCTGCCCGGCCGCGAAGTCGCCCACGGCCGCCACGGTGATCTCCTTGGCGCCCTGCGTCACCGCGGTCGTGGTCGAATACTCGGAGCCCGAGGCGCCGAAGTCCCGCGCGTTCAGCCAGCCCGGCGGGAGCGCCGCCACCGGCTCGGCGGCACCGGCTGAAAGCCCGAACAGGAGAGTCGCCGCAGCGGCCACCAAGACCACCGGGTACCGCGCCGAGTGCCTGGACATGGCCATCCGTACCTCCAGGTTCAGGCTACCCGCAACGGGCCGCCAGAACACACTGCCACACGGCGCTCGCAAACCACTCCCCCGCGGTTGGGGGGGGAGCCGCCGCCCATGGGCACGACAGTACCCTTCGGCCCGCCTTCACGGCGGCGCGTCGGCCGGCATCGAGCCGGCGTCCGCCGGCGGAACGGCCCCCAGGGGAGCCGGCGTACCCTCCGGGGCTCCGGTAATGCCCTGAAGTGCGGGGAGCGCTGCCCGCGTGCGGCGGGTGGTCGGTGACGTCTGATACCGGTCTTGCGTCCATCGTAGAGCATTGGCCGGTGCCGCGCCCTGCGCCCGCGCAGTCCGCGGTCATCCGGCTGGAGCGCCCACGGTCCCGCGGCCGCGGGAGCATGGCCGCGGGGGCGTTCGCCCCTGGGGCCGCGGCCGGTCCAGCAATGCTCTACACCTGACGTCCAAGTGGTCTGAGCTTTGGCCGAGAGCCAGAAAGAAGGTAGTGCGGTCCGGGTAGCTGGGCAAGGGGGAACCAGCCCCGTGCACGGCCGGCGGGAGTCATGCTGTCGGCCTGTGCCCTTCCCGGAACCGGTTCCTGGGCCGTTGGACGGAGAAGTAGACGAGAGCCCCGATCAGGCCGCTGAAGGCGATGATGAGGACCCACACCTGCTTCAGGTTGCCGTCGCTGGGGGTATGGATCGCGCAGTCGATGAGCATCCAGATCCAGAACCCGACCACGACAGCGACGAAAGCCAGGAGGGCGAGGCCGACGAACCCGACCAGGAGGAAGCCGAAAGCCTGAGCCGACTCCATGGTATGGTCTCCGAGAGGACTGCCAGGGCGCGCCCTGGCTATCCATGCCCTACTATACCGGGAGGAGGGGAAAGCGGCGATGAATCGCCGGCTCCATAGCTTGGCCACTGGCCAGCGCAGTAGGACCTCTCCGGTTCAGAGCGTTGTATTCTGGAACAGGCTCATGTCTTCACCAGGGCTGGAATGAGAGTGGCTTCGCGCAGGTGCTGAGCGGCGATGAAGACGCGCCGGCCGAGGCTGGTGATCCGGCGACGATAGCGTCCTGTCGGAAGTGATGTCGGAGTGCTCATGGAGACACCACATCAGCAACCCGGCCGACGACAGCCACTTCAGCATGCCGCCTTGGTTCCGGATCGGCCGGGTTGGGAGGGGCCTCCGCAGACTCCGGCGAGGGGCGCGGATGGCCCCTGGCTGCGCCTTGCGTCTGGCCCCATACCGCGCGATGGTGTGGGTGGTTGAGGCGACCGCAGGAGTGCACGATGCTGAAGGTCGTGTTGAGTGTCGGTCTGGCAGCGGCAACAGCCCTGGCCGCAGAGACCTTCGTGGAGACGTTTGCCACGGCCCCGGATGCGGAGGCGTGGAGGCTGCACGCGGAAGGGGCGGGACGCGTCGCGGTGGAGGCTGAGGCGCTGGTCATGGACCTATCCGCGCCGGTGCCCGGCAAGCACGCCTGGGCCGAGTTGGCGCCGTGGCTGAAACTGCCCGTCACCATCGAGTGGCGGCAGCGTGTCCTGCGGGACTCGCCGCACCTCTATCATGCTGGCCTGTTCCTCGCGGATGTGACCGGCCGCGTCGTGACCTTCGGGCTGAGCGGCCAACCCCTCGAGCACCGCGTGCATGCCGCTGGCAAGGCCGGCAGTGTGGCCAGGCCTTCGGGCGAGTGGGTTCACTTCTCCCTTGAGATCGGCGCCGACCGGCGGGCGGTTCTGAGCGTTGAGGGAGCCGGGGCAGAGGAACGCATCGAGGCCCGCTTGGGCGGTCTGACCGGACGCCTCGTCCGTGCCGGGTTCTTCCATAACCAGCCACGCGACCAGGGACCGGATGCCTATGCGCAGGACCGGGGCATCTCCGCGGTCGACGACGTACGGATCACCGCGGCGGCGCTCTTTCGCGGCGATCCGGCCAGCTACCGGGATGAGGACCTGCGCGGCATGGACCCGCGTGCCCCGATCACCTTCAACCGGGCCATGAGCTGGGTCGAGGTGCCTGCCGCCGCAGGGGGCGGGACGCGGCCCTACGAGGCAGCGTCGCAGCTCGCTCTCACCGGCAGCGCGCAGGTCGCCGCCTGGCAGGCCAACCGCGGCTGCGCCATGGAGCCAAGCGATGCCACGACCAGCCGGTTCCTGCGTCCGAACGACATGGAGGGTGCCGACAGTGCGGCGATCCCCATGCTGCAGTGGTGCCTGCGACAGCACCCCTGGCTGGACTACGAGCTCATTCCCGCGGGCGGCGCGGCGCGGCTGACCGTGGTGATGCCATGCACCTACCTTGGTCGGGGCGTGACGCTGTTCCAGACTGAGGTCAGTGCCGCTCCGCAGCGCGGTCGGGTGGACCTGGCGGAGCGCCTGTCCGCGTTTGGCCTGGGCCGTCGACAGTACGGCGAGATGGGGCTTTATCTGGACCAGGAGCGCGGCCCGGCCAACGTGCAGACCAGCACCTGCCAGGTGCGGCTGGCCCTGACCGGAGCGGGGACCGTGGTGACGGGGCCGGTCCTCGTGCGCGGCCGGGCAGAGGCCGAGGCCGGGATCACGGTGGCCGCCCTGGTGGCGGGCCCGGACGGCCAGTTGCTCCGGGGCAATGCGGTGCGCGTCACGGGGCGCCTGCCAGGGATGGAGGTCCTCTTCGCCGACCCCGATGCCGACGGGGTGCACACGGCCACCCTGACAGGCCTGGCTTCCGGCACGCATCGGCTCGAGCTTGCTGCCGAGAGTGGCGCCCTGCGGTACACCGGCACCCAGGAGGTGTGTGTCTCCGACATGCCCTTTGCCCGCTGGTCGCGCGAGCAGCCCACCTACAGCACCCCGGCCGGCGAGGTTGTGCCGACGATGCTGGGGGACCTGCTGGCCTGGGTCCCGTTGCTGAACCCCGGTCTGCCGGGCCGGCGCGTCATCTCCACCCCGGAGCAGTGGCAGGCCCTGGCGCCGGGCGAGCAGAAGGTGGTGGGCCTGGTCAAGCTGCGCACCCTCAGCCGCGAGCATATCGCCGCCATGCTCGATGGCTACGCTGCCAACGGCGTGCGGGTCGTCCGCCTGACGCCGAACGTCTCGCCGCGGGAGTCGATCCTGGATGCCTGCGGCCACGCGGCGCCCCATGGGCTGGAGACGCTGGCCTGGACGCTGGCCGAGTGCCGGGCGCGCGGCATCCGGGCGCTGATCAACCTCTTCCACTACCCGTATGATAGCCCGGGCACGGGCTCTTTCCCGCCCTGGCAGCAGTACATCGAGTCAGGCTACACCGGCGGCAATCCCTTCTTCACGCCGCGGATCGGCGCGCTCCTGCGGGGCTACCTGGCCGATGTGCTGGCGGTCACCCGCGGTGATCCGGCCGTCCTGGGCTACTCGCTGACAGGCGAGAACGACCAGGCCTACCCAGCGGCCTGGGTCAACGACCTGTTTGGCTTCGTGCGCGAGCATGCCCCCAACCAGGTGGTCACCCTCGAACAGGGCGGCGGCATCCTGCAACGTGCTGGCGGCGTGCCGTGGTCCTACGCGGAGCTTGGGCCGTCGACGTCCGGGGGAGTGGGTTACCGGACCTACTACACCGGCGGGATCGAGACCGATGCCTACATGATGATCTGCGGCCGCGCCTACCGCAGCAACCCGCCGGTCTTCATGGCCGAGGAGGCCAGCGGGCCGGGCTGGTATGGGGGTTTCTACCAGGACTGGCTGCACCCGGACTTTCTGACCAAGGTCCGGGACGTGCACTGGATGGCCGTGCTCTGCCAGCACACCATGAGCCTCTGCTGGTCTGCCCCATGGTCACAGAGCGAGTGCCAGGTGGCCAGGCGGTGCATGGAACAGCTTGACTGGCAGCGTTTTCGGCGTGAGAAGCCAAGGTTGGGGTTGCGGCTGGAGGCGGTCACGGCAGCGCGCCTGCCCCGGCTGGCAGCCTGGGAGCGACTCCTGGCGAGGGCAGGCATCGACTACGACTACGTCTGGACCGGCGCCCCCGCGGGGCTCGCCGGCGAGGCCTGCGAGGTCACCCTCGAGGCCGACGATGCCCCGGACCTGGGGCGGGTGCCGCCGGCCGTGCTGGCGAGACGCCCCCTGACGGCGACGGCGGGTCGCTCGGTGAGCCTGCTGCTGAGCCGGGCGCCGTTCCAGGTGCTTGCCCTGGTGCGCAACACCGCCGAGCATCGGCCGGGGCCGGGATATGGCGACGGCGTCAACGAGAACCACCGTCAGCGGACCCAGGCGCTGCCGCTGACCCTCACCTTCGTCGACGTACCCGAGGGCGCGCGCTTCAAGGTCTACGACCTCGAGAGCCGGCGCTGCTGCCGCGAGGGCTCCGCCGGCCCAGGACAGGCTGTTGACCTGGGGACCACCGCGATGGACGCCGCGGTGCTGGTGTCGGTCCTGCCTCTGGCCGAGGGGTGGTGAGGATGCCGGACGATCTCATGGATCGCGTGGTAAGGGGGTTCGCCGCGGGCATGGCGGCCGTGGGGTGGATCGCGACGCTCCGCGCCGACTACGCTCTGGCGGAACGGGATGCCGATGGCACGCGGGATGTGATGCTCTGTTACGCCTCGGCCGAGGCCTGGACGGTCGACCACTTCCGGCCTTACGTCGCCTACCTCGACCCGCAGACCGGGCAGCCGCGGGACGAGTTCTTCGACGCGTGGCTGATGCTGCAGTACGGTGGCGCGCCCTCGGGGGCCGCCTACATCGACGGCCCGACCACGAGACCCGACTGGGAGCAGTTCCTCGCTGCCGAATGGGCTCCAGGACGCAACCTGGACGCGCTCGACACCTGCATCGGGCAGGTGGCGGAGGCCCTGGGGCGCCCGGCCAGGACGCACCCGGTGATCCTGATGCTCCCCTATCCGTCGCCGAAGCAGACCGCGTTCGGCGACCTGGGCACCGGCGGCATGGCGGACCTGTCCCGTGCGCAGGACCGCCGCCGGGCCGTCGAGTGGTTCATCGACGAGGCCTTGCGGCGGTGGCAGAAGGCCCCGCGCAAGCATCTGCGCTTGTGGGGCTTCTACTGGATGAACGAGGGCATCGGCGACGCGGATGAGGAGATCGTCAGGCAGACCTGTGCCTACGTCCACGGCAAAGGGCTCAAGACGTACTGGATTCCCTGGTTCCGGGCTCCGGGTTTCGGGCGCTGGCGGGAGCTGGGCTTCGACGTGGCGGTGATGCAGCCGAACTTCGCTTTCGCCGCGTCCCCGGCTGGCCTGCGCCTGGGCGATGTCCAGCGGCTCTCGGCCAACGCGGGGCTGGCGCGGCAGTATGGCCTGGGCGTCGAGATGGAGATGAGCGATGCCGTGCTGAACTCCCCGGAGGGCCGTTGGAACCTGGAGCAGTACCTCAACCATGGCGCGGCGGAGCTGGATGGCACTATGGCCGGCGTCGCCCGCGCCTGGTATCAGAGCACCGACCTGATCCGGCGCCTGGCCGAAAGCCCGCAGCCGGAGTGCCGGCAGCTCTATGACGACATCTACCGCTTCCACGGCGGGACCTACACACGGCGGCCGTGGTCCCTGGCCGAAGGGCGGCCGGTCACCTTCGACCGCGCGGGGACGACCGCCTCGACTCCACTCCTCACGGACGGCCTCTGGGACCCCCGGGGAACGCGTCCCGACCGGGCCCTTCGCCTCAGCGGCGGCCGAGGGACGCTGATTCTGGACCTGGGCCAGGTGGTCGCCGTGTCCAATGTCCGCCTTCACCTGCGGGACAGTGCCCTTCTCGACCAGGCGCAGGTGCGGACCTCGCGCGCTGGGGTTGCCTGGGAACCTGCCGAGGCCATGGAGGTGTGGCAGGGGCAGGCGGCGGGTCCCGGGTTCAGGCTGCTGAGCCTGCGGCCGAGCCTGGCGCGCCACCTGGAACTGGCCCTGCAGTGGCAGGCCGGTGCGAGCCTGGAGTTGGATGAGATCCTCGTCCCCCCCGACGGCAGCGTGCTGTGGGGCTGCCGAGCCGTGGCCGAGGGCCCCCGGGTGGCGTGGGACCTCGAGGTGCCCCGGGTGCTGCAATGCCTGCGTGTCGGGCCATTCCCGGCCGGGCACACGGAGACGGTGACAGCCCGGCTGGGCGAGGTGGACCTGCCGGCTCGTGCGGCCGGCCCCGACGGTTGGGTCGAATGGCAGACGCCGCCGGTCCTGGCGCCGCGCGTCACCTGTACGGTCGCCGGGGGGGCCATCCAGACCGCCCTCTCGGCCGTGGCCTTGCCGGCGCAGAACGCCGCGCTGCGGCAACCCTATGCCCTGAGTCCGGCGTTCCGGGCCAAGTACCCGGACGAGGGACGGGAGCTCACGGATGGGGCCTTGTCGGAGACCGGTTTCCCCGATGGCCGCACGGTGGGCTGGTTCGGGGTCGAGCCCACGGTCATCCTGGACGTCGGCCGAGTGGCGCGGTTGGGGCGACTCCGGGTGCACGCCCAGGGGGGCGGCTACGCTGCCGTCCATTTCCCGGCCACGCTGGAGCTGGCCGTGGCCGGCGATGACGGTCGCTGGCAGTCGCTGCCGCCGCGCCACCGGCCACTGACCTTCGCCGTGCCGCCCGGGGCCCAGGCCACGCGGCAACTGGGCTGGGCCGAGTGCGACCTGGCAGGGGTCGAGGCGCGGCGCCTACGCCTGCACTTCGGGACACCCGAGGGAGGGTGGACCATGCTCAGCGAGATCGTGGTCCTGGGTATGGACGGCAGTCCCACGGCCGTTACCTCCTACACGCTTCAGCCAGCACCGTCGGGCGATGATCCGTACAGCGACAACGAGAACGTGCTCACCGATGGCTCCTACTCGACCAGCGGCTGGAAGGGCTGTGCAGGCTGGCACGAAGGCAACCCTGAGATCACCCTCGACCTGCAGCGCCCGACGGCGGTGACGCTGATCGTGGTCCACCTGGTCGGCGGGGGGGCCGGGGCCGTGTATTTCCCGGAACGCCTGGAGGCCAGTCTGTCCGTGGACGGCACCGCCTGGGCCCCTGCGGGCGCAGCCCGGGATCGCCCTGCGGACGGGACCGGCAGCGAGCGTCGGGCGGGGGCGATGACGGTCCGTCTCGACGCGCCGTGCACGGCGCGCTTTGTCCGCCTGACCCTGGGGCGTCGCGGCTGGGCCATGGTGCACGAGGTCGAGATCTACTGAGCGACCCGCCGCCCGGGAGCGCGACATCCCCCCTTGCCGCGACCCCGGACCGACCCGCGCCCGAGGCCCAGGGCTGTTCCAGGATCGCGGTCCCCGCTACGGGTGAACGCGTGAGAACGTGACTGCATGAAGGTGTGGCAGACGGCCGGCATAGGCTCCGTAACCCTCACGAAATCATGCACTCACGCTTTCACAGTGCCAGTGACCAACACCGACGATCACTGGGAAAACGGAACCGCCCTGGCCGGGGCCGCGGCCCGTTTGCCCCCCGAAGACAGCCGCGGTACGGTACGCGCCGTGCCCCCTGCCGGCGGTGTGCCCACGGTGGCCGCGCCGGCAGGCGGTTCGACCCATGGAGACGAGTCCCATGCGAGTGCTGTTCCTGGACCTGGACACGCTGCGGCCGGACCACCTGGGCTGCTACGGCTACCCGCGCAACACCAGCCCGGCGATCGACAGGATCGCCGCGGAGGGGGTGTGCTTTGAGCACACCTACTGCTCGGACGCCCCCTGCCTGCCCTCCCGCGCCGCTCTGGTCAGCGGCCAGTTCGGCATCCGCTCGGGGGTCATCGGCCACGGCGGCACGGCGGCGGACATGCGTCTGGAGGGTCCTGCCCGGCGCTTCCGTTCGGGCTTCGCGAACAACAGCCTCTGGATGGTCTTCCGCAAGGCCGGGATGCGAACGGCTTCGGTGAGTCCCTTTGCCGAACGCCATTCGGCCTGGTGGTTCAACGCCGGCTTCACGGAAATGGTCAACACGGGCAAGGGCGGCATGGAATCGGCCGAGGAAGTGACTCCGGCGGTCCTGGACTGGCTGGACCGCAACGCGGCGTCGGACAACTGGCTGCTGCACGCCAACTACTGGGACCCCCACACCCCCTACCGCGCCCCGGAGTCGTTCGGGAACCCGTTCGCCGGGGAGCCGTTGCCGGCATGGCACACCGCCGACGTCCTGGAGCGGCACCGGTCGCTGCCCGGTGGGCACGGGGCCCAGGAGGTCAACATGTGGGACAACAAGGTGGCCCCACGCTATGCCGCCCGCCACCTCGGCGAAGTGCGCGACATGGCCGACTGGCGACGCATGATCGACGGCTATGACTGCGGCATCCGCTACATGGATGGCCATATCGCCCAAATCCTGGAACGCCTCGACCGGGCCGGGGTCCTTGCTGACACCGCCATCATCGTCACCAGCGACCACGGCGAGTGCCTGGGAGAACTGAACTGCTACGGCGAACACGGGACCAGTGACGAGATCTGCCACCGCATCCCCATGATCGTGCGCTGGCCAGGCGCCCGGCGCGGGGGTAGAGACACCGGCCTGCACTACAACCTCGATCTGGCGCCGACCCTGGCCGAACTGCTGAAGACACCGCGCTGGCAGGGCTGGCAGGGCTCCAGCTATGCGCCAGCCCTGCTCTCGGGCACCGACTGCGGACGGGACCACCTCGTGCTCAGCCAGTGCTGCCACGGAGCCCAGCGCAGTGTGCGCTTCGGTTCCTGGATCTACATCCGTACGGTCCACGACTTCTTCCACCTGTACCCGCGGGAGATGCTGTTCGACCTCGCGACGGACCCGCACGAGACCAACGACCTGGCCGCGCAGCGTCCGGACCTCTGCGCCCAGGCGGCACGGTTGCTGCTCACCTGGCAGGAGGACATGCTGCGCGGTATACCGGACGGGATTGACCCGCTGTGGACGGTGATGCGGGAGGGTGGTCCAGAGCATTCGAGAGGGCATCTGAAGGCCTACTGCGAGCGCCTGCAGGCGACGGGGCGCGGTCAGCATATCGCGGAGCTTCGGCGGCGGCATCCCGAAGAGCCGGTGTGAACCAGGGCCACCGCCTCGCCAGCAGCCCGGCTGCGCGCCGTCCCGCGGCCGCGGGACTATGCTTGCCCTCCAGACCCGTGTCCCACGCCGTTGGCCATGGGTCACCCCGTCGTTTGGACACCCCCTCCCCTGCGTGCTATCGTGCGCGGCCATGGCCATTCGCGGACAATGGGGTCTCGGTGCAGAGCACCCGTGCAGCTACCTGGCCGGACGGACGGCCCGGATGGAGTTGCTCTGTGTGTCCGCCATCGACGAGCCCGAGTTCGATGCCCTGATGACCCAGGGTTACCGCCACTTCGGCACCCAGTTCTTCAGGCCTTGCTGCCGGGACTGCCATGCCTGCGTGCCCCTGCGCATCTGCACCGCCGGCTTTCGGGCCAGCCGTTCGGTGCGGCGGGCCTTTGGCCGGGCGGGGGGCCTCTCCGCGGAGGTCACGGCGCCGTGCCCATCGCCGGAAGCCTACGAGCTCTACTGCCGCCACAAGGACCGCTTCCTGGATACCAACCCGGAGTCGGAGCCGATCACGTATGACGACTTCGTGCAGGCGTTCTTCCACCCATTCCCGTTCGCCAGGACCCTCCAGATCCGTCAGGGCGATCGCCTGGTGGCCGTCTCCCACCTCGACATCACGGCCCGGGTGGCAAGCGCGGTGTACTGCTACTACGACCTGGGGGACCTCGCCCTCAGTCCGGGCCGGCTGGCCGTGTACCTGGAGGTCGCCCTGGCGGCGCAATATGGGGTCCCTCACGTCCACCTGGGCTTCTACATCGCCGCCAACTGCCACATGCGCTACAAGGCGAGATTCCGGCCCAGCGAGGTGCTGCTGGGGGAGGATGAGTGGGTCCCATTCATGGACGCTGCGAACCGCTGTGTCCTGAGTCCTGAGCGCCTGGCTGACGGCTTCCGGCCGCCGGGCAGGCCCCGATTCGGGCGGGCCGGGCCACCGGAAGAACCAACCGCGCCGCGCGCGTCAGCAACTGGGCCCGTCACTGGCTGATCGCGCCGCGCGCGTCAGCACGCGGCGGTGGGCCACCAGCGCCGGCGGCGGCGATCCGTCCCGCGCCTGCGGGACTGCTCTTGCCCTCCAGCCCCCGGCCTGTGTCGGTGGTTTGGAGGGCAAGCAGAGGGATGGCCCAGCCAGCCCGACGCGCCGCC